>Ga0070709_10000817_pt1 | contig 17373 bp, 16 predicted proteins | sample LARL51metaG_FD_65449 | JGI IMG/M metagenome (GOLD analysis project Ga0070709, IMG submission 65449) | Corn, switchgrass and miscanthus rhizosphere microbial communities from Kellogg Biological Station, Michigan, USA - LAR L5-1 metaG | ecosystem: Host-associated > Plants > Roots > Rhizosphere ...
GCGACGCGGTCCGCGATCGCATGCTCCGAGCCCTGGAAACTGATCTGCACGTGGCAGAGGCCGGCGTCCGCCAGCGCGGCGAGTTTTTCACGCGACAGCAGTACCGCGGAGGTGATCAGATTGGAGTAGAGCCCGGCATCGGTCGCATGCTGCACCAGCTCGACCAGGTCCTTGCGCGCGGTCGGCTCGCCGCCGGAGAAATGGATCTGCAGCACGCCGATCTCGGCGAGCTCGGAGAGCACCTTCTTCCACTCCTCCGTGGTGAGTTCGCTGCTTCCGCGGTCGAGCTCGAGCGGGTTGGAGCAATAGGGGCATTGCAGCGGGCAGCGATGGGTGAGCTCGGCGAGCACCGCCAGCGGGATGCCAAAGGTTTCCGCGGCCGAGCCGCGGTTCTCCAGCACCGCGAGCCCGTCGCTCGCGTCCTGCCGGGTGGCGGCCTGGGCCGCCTCGGTGGTGACCTCGCTCATGACGCCTTCTCGCGCGCTTCGGTCAAAAAGCCCTTGTCGGCCAGGTCCTGCAGCATGCCGATCACGTCGGCCAGGATGGTGTCGCGCGGCGCGGCATATTTTGCGGCGAGCACGTCGGCAATGGCGCCGACATCGCGCGCGCCGTCACAGAGTTGCAGCACCTCGACCGCGATCTCGTCCGGCGCCAGCACGCGCTCGGGCGCGAGGATCACCCAGACTTTCCGCGTCTCGTCGAATTTCAGCCTGGTGTGACGCGGCAGCACGGGCCGGCTCGCCTCGCTGACCTGGATGTGACGCGGCCCTGCCATCGCTTCCTCGCTCAGCTCGCCGCGGGCACGAAGGCGCCCGGCGGAATGTGGCCCTCGACATAGGCATGATACAGCGCATCGAGCTGCACCCACAGCACGTTGGTCTTGAAGATCAGCGCATTGCAGACCTGCGCGCGCTGCTCCGGTGTGGTCGCATGCGCCTTGACATAATCGAGCGCGAAATTGGCGTCGCGCGGCGCCTGGGTGAGGCGGCGCTTGAAATAGCTCATGATGTCGGGATTGACGAAATCATAGTGCTGCAGCATGCCCGAGATGCGCTCTTCATGCAGATTGGGCGCAAACAACTCGGTGAGCGAGGACGCGATCGCCTCCAACGGACTCTTTTCGCGGCAGAAGTGCACATAGGCTTCCACCGCAAAACGCGTCGCCGGCAAAATGCCTTCGGTCGATTCCACATAGGCGGTGTCGAGCCCGAGCCCTTCGGTCAGTTTCAGCCAGCGCTCGATGCCGCCCTCGCTGCCGACATCGCCGTCATGGTCCTCGATGCGGTGGCGCCATTCCACGCGCGTGGCGCGGTCGCGAAACCGCGAGATCACGACCGCGTCCTTGATCGGAATGGTGCTCTGGTAATAGTAGCGGTTCAGCGCCCAGGCCTGCACCTGGCCCTTGTTCAGCTTGCCGCCGTGCAGCAGGCGGTGGAATGGGTGCAGGCTGTGATAGCGGGTTGCGCCAATGTGCCGCAGCGCCGCTTCCAGCTCCCCGGCGCTGCCGAGGGCCACGCCCTTGCCGATCGAAAGCGCGGTCATCGTATTCAAGGGCACCACGTTCACAGCACGATCTCCGTTCCGTCGGCGGGGATTTGCCAGCCCGCGTGCTCGGCCATCTTGCGTTCGGGCGAGGCGGACAGCAGCGCCGGGTTCGAGTTGTTGATATGCAAAAACACTTTCCTGTCGATCTTGACGCCGGCGAGCTGCGCGATCGCGCCGTCATCGCCGGACATCGCGATATGGCCCATGGCCTTGCCGGTCTTCTGGCCGAGCCCCAAGGCGATCATCTCGTCGTCGCGCCACACCGTGCCATCGAAGAACACCAGCGGCGCACCGGCAAGGCGGGATTTGAGATCCTCGCTGACGCCGGCACAAGCCGCCAGAAAGTAGAAGTGTTTCCCGCTTGCGTTCTCGGTAACCTTGAGGCCGAGCGTATCGCCGGTTCCATCCGCCCCGCCCGGATGCGCCTTGCCGCGCAGATACCAGGCGCTGGTGCCGGCAACCGCAAATGGCTCGATTTGGAGGCCCGACAGCGAGCCGTCGGTGAGTTCCGGCTCGAACGGTCTGCCAACCTCGATCGCCTCCCGCCGCACCGTCTTTTCATTCAGGACGTCAAAAATGCTGTTGCTCTTAAGGATCGCCAGCACCTTGGCGTGCGCATAGATTGCAAATGGCGAGCCTTCGCGCATCGACAAGAGCCCGGTGACCGCGTCGATCTCGCCATTGGTCAGGATTACGCCCGCGATCGGGCTGTGGCGCAGCGCGCCGGGTTTTGGATGAAGCTGCGGCGTTACGGTGAGCTGCTGGCGCAGATCGGGCGAGGCATTGACCAGGAACCAGTTTTCGCCATCGGCGCTGAACGCGATCGAGGCCTGCGTGCTCCTGAGTTCCGGATGCCCGTCTCTTGCGGCCCGGCACACCTGGCATCCGCAATTCCACTGCGGGACGCCACCGCCCGCAGCGGCGCCCAGGACGACGACGCGCAGCATGACCCGTCTCCTGGTACCCCAAACACCAGATGGTCTTACGACATGACCTCCGGCCTGGCCGCATCCTTTGAAGGGACGCGTCAGGTCCGGAGGCCGGTCTCACGTGAAGGTTGGCGTTGCTCGCTTACTTGCGGGCCGCGCAGGCATACATGTTGATTTCCATGCCGCAGGGCACTTCGACAATCTTAGGGGTTTTCCAGGCCATTGAGGCTCTCCTTTTCGAAGGTGTTTCCGTCCACTGTGACCCATAAGTTACTGCGGAAAGAAAAGTTCGGCGACCTTTTTTTTGAGCTCAAATTTGAAGTAATTTGTTGCGACGCGATAGTCGGTTTTGGACGCGAAGTCGCCGACAGGGCGTCAAAATGACCGGGGATCAATGGGGTTGATCAAGAGGTGGGAGTGACCCGGGGCTGGGACAATGACTGTTGTGGTGCGACGGGGACACAGGGCTGGCGGCAAAATCACGAATAAAGCATTTGTGAAATGACCTGGGCTTCCAATTCGCCGCATCCGAATCCACTGGATGGTTGATGCCGAGATATTTTTTCCATACGCGGGTTGGCGACGAGCTGATCGCTGACCCCGAAGGTGAAGAACTGCGCAATCCCGATCGCGCATGGGAAGTGGCGCGCGCCATGATTCTCGAGCTGCTGCGGACCGAGGGGGGCAACGCGGCGCTGTTGTCGACGGTGATCGAGGTCACCGACGCCTGCGGCGAGATCGTGCTGCTGTTTCCGTTCACCGAGGCGATCGTGACCGCGCGGGACCAGCCTGTCACGCGGCACTGAGCTGCCAGAACGCGAAGACTGGCGCTTGCACAACTCCCCGAAAAGATTGAAGACTACAGGTTGCACGGCGATCCCGCGCTGACGGCTATGTCGACGCGAGGACAGAACAACCGCCGTATCCTGGGGAGGAATCCATGATGACCTGTCTTGCGGGGCCGCGCAGCCTGTGGCTCGCCGGCGCATTTTCTTATGCCTTGACGATTGGAATGCCTGCTGGTGCGCTCGCCCAGCAGCAGGCCAACGCACAGCCGCTGCCGCCCGGCTCGCCCTTGATCGGGCGCCCGGACAATGAGGCCGCCGCAAAACTGGCGCCGGTCGCGCCGCCGCCGCTGCCGGCCGCAGCCGACAAGCTGCCGACGGCGAAACTCAAGCTGCCGCCCGGCTTCAGCATCGAGGTCTATGCGTCCGGCATGGCGAATGCGCGCTCGCTGGCGCTGGGTGACAAGGGCACGGTGTTCGTCGGAAGCCGGCTGGTCGACAAGGTCTATGCCATCACCAGCAAGGACGGCCAGCGCGCGGTCAAGGTGCTCGCCTCCGGCCTGTACCGGCCGAACGGCGTCGCCGTCCACGACGGCACGCTGTACATCGCCGAGCTGTCAAAAGTCTCCAAGATCGAGAATGTCGAGGACATCCTCGACAATCCGCCAAAACCCACAATGATCTATGACAACCTGCCGAAGGACGAGGCCCACGGCTGGAAGTTCATCGCGGTCGGCCCGGACAACAAGCTCTATGTGCCGGTCGGCCAGCCCGGCAACAACGTGCTGCATGACGAGGCCCATGGCCAGATCCGCCGCATCAATCTCGACGGCTCCGGCGCCGAGGTCGTAGCGCTCGGCGTTCGCAATTCGGTCGGCTTCGACTGGAATCCGGACACCAAGCAGCTCTACTTCACCGACAACGGCCGCGACTGGCTGTCCGAGGACATTCCGAACGACGAGCTCAACCGCGTCACCAAGGTCGGCGAAGACTTTGGCGCGCCCTATTGCTACCAGGGCAACATTCCGGATCCGGAATTCGGCTGGGGCCATTCCTGCAGCGAGTTCACGGCACCGGTCGGTTTGATGGGACCGCACGCCGCTGCGCTCGGCATGCGCTTCTACACCGGCAGCATGTTCCCGGCGGCGTACAAGAACGTGATCTTCGTGGCGCGGCACGGCTCTTGGAACCGGACCAACAAATTCGGCGGTGACGTTGCCGTCGTGAGGCTGAACGAGGATGGCACGGTGAAATCGATCGAGCCGTTCATGACCGGCTTTCTGGAGGACAACAAATATGTCGGCCGTCCGGTCGACGTGATGTTGATGAAGGACGGCTCGCTGCTGGTGTCCGACGACTGGAACGGCGCCGTCTACCGCGTCAGCTACGACAAGGAAAAGGTAGCGGCGAAGTAGGCATCGACCGCGGGCAAAGCGACTTGTCCGCCGTAGCCCAGCGGGCGAAGGCGGAAGCGTGTGCCCACCTCTTCGGGCGAAGAGCGATGACGGTATGGTCGGCACGGCGCGAAGGCGCGCCTTTGCCGACCCTCCGGTTGACGTCATTCCGGGGCGCCTCGAAGAGGCGAACCCGGAATCCAGTAGTTGTGCTGCGAGATTCCGGGTTCGCGCTTCGCGCTCCGGAATGACTGTGGAGAGTGGGGCACGCGTATGAGAAGAGCAATAGCAGCGATTGCGTTCGGCCTGCTCGCCTCCTCGGCAAATTCGGAAACCATCGCCGAGCGCGCGGCGCCGTGTCTCGGCTGTCACGGCGAAAAGGGGCAGTCGCAGGTCGACTTCACGCCCTCGCTCGGCGGCCAGCAGGCGCCGTATGCGCTGATCCAGCTCTTCATGTTTCGCGAGAAGCTGCGCGTCTTCGAGCCGATGAACGACATGGCGAAGGCACTCACGGACGACGATCTCCGCGGCTTTTCCGATTTCATCGCGAGCCTGCCGAAACCCGTGCCGCCGGAGGACGCAGGCGATCCGGCGCGCATCGAACGCGCCAAGGCGCTCACGCAGCAGTTCCGCTGCAGCTCCTGCCACAAGCCGGATTTTTCCGGCGGCGACAACGTTCCGCGCATCGCCAATCAGCGCGAGGACTATCTGAAGAAGACGCTCAGTGAATACAAGGACAACAGCCGCCACGGTTATGACGGCACCATGGCCGACGTGATGGGCTCCGTCTCGGGCGAGCAGATCGCCGATCTCGCCTACTACATCGCGCGCGTGCGGTGATCTTCTGCCGCCGATGTGGTGCTGCATCGCCAATACAAACTGTCATCACCCGCGAAAGCGGGTGATCCAGTATTCCAGAGGCGGTCGTGCTTGAGACGATAGGCCGCGGCGTACCGGATACCGCTTTCGCGGGGTATCACGAACTGTGCGTGAAAAGGCACAAGCCCCGTCATGACGATGGTGTCAGGTCGCTGGCAATGCCGCTTTCGTGACGCTAAAAGACAGTGACGTCACGGAGCTTCCCATGTCCGACCTCTGGCGCCTGTCGGCCGCCGAACTCGCAGCCCTGATCCGATCGAAACAGGTTTCCGCGAAGGATGCTGCAACCGACGCGCTGGCGCGGCTCGATGCCGTCAATCCCGCCATCAATGCGGTGATCGATTTTCGGGTCACGGATGTGCTGGAGCAGGCCGACATCGTCGATGCGGCGCTGGCGCGCGGCGAGGAGGTGGGTCCGCTGGCGGGCGTGCCGGTCACGGTGAAGGTCAATGTCGACCAGACCGGCTTTGCCACCACCAATGGCGTCACGCTGCAGCGCGACGTCATCGCCGCGGGCAACAGCCCGGTCGTCGACAATCTGCGCAAGGCCGGCGCGGTCATTCTCGGCCGTACCAACTGCCCGGCGTTCTCCTATCGCTGGTTCACGGCCAATCTGCTGCACGGCGACACCAAAAATCCTCGCGACCCGACGCTTACGCCGGGCGGCTCGTCGGGCGGCGCGGGAGCTGCGGTTGCGGCCGGCCTCGGGGCGATCGCCCATGGCACCGATATCGCGGGCTCGATCCGCTATCCGGCCTATGCCTGCGGCGTGCATGGCCTGCGTCCGACGCTCGGGCGTGTTCCGACCTTCAACGCATCGCTGCCGGATCGTCCGATCGGTCCGCAGCTCTGTGCGGTGTCGGGTCCGCTCGCGCGCACCATCGGCGATCTCCGCCTCGCACTGGCGGCGATGTCGGCCCGCGACGCGCGCGATCCCTGGTGGATGCCGGCGCCGCTGGAGGGACCGCCGATGCCGAAGCGCGCCGCGCTGTGCGTCGCACCGGATGGGCTCGAGACAGCGCCGGACGTCGCCGCCGCCGTGATCGATGCCGGCCAGCGCCTGGAGCGCGCGGGCTGGACCGTGGAGACGATTACGACCACGCCGCCGATGCGCGAGGCGGCCGAGCTCAACACAAAACTCTGGCTCGGCGACGGCTTTGAGACGCAGCTTGCGAACGCCGAACGCGAGGGCGACCCGGGCGCGCTCGCCTGCCTGCGCGGCATCCGGCCGAAGGTCGTTCCGTTCGATCAGGATACGGTGTCGAGGGCGCTGACGCGGCGGATGACGCTGACGCGCGAATGGCTGCTCTTCTTCGAACGATATGCGGTGCTGCTGACGCCGGTCTCGGGCGAGCTGCCATTTTCCGATCATCTCGATTGCAAGGACGAGGCCTCCTTCGCCCGCGTCTGGGAGGCGCAGCTGCCGCAGATCGCAATCCCCTTCATGGGACTGCCGGCGCTCAGCGTTGCGACCCGGCTGGTCGGGCGCGTTCCCGTCGGTGTGCAGATCGTCTCCGGCCGGTTTCGCGAGGACCTGTGCTTCGCCGCAGGTGAGGCGATCGAGGCCGGCGGCACGCCGCCGTCGCCAATCGATCCGGTGCATTGAGGACGACGATGGTAAGCATCTACGATTTCACCGCGCAGTCGCTGTCCGGCGACGAGGTTCCGCTGAGGCGGTTCGAGGGACAGGTGCTCTTGATCGTCAATACCGCGAGCGCCTGCGGCTTCACGCCGCAATATCGCGGGCTCGAAGCGTTGCAGCGCGAGTATGGTCCGCGCGGCTTTTCCGTGCTGGGCTTTCCCTGCAACCAGTTCGGCCACCAGGAGCCCGGCAGTGCGAAGGACATCGCGGAGTTCTGCTCGCGCGAATATGATGTAAGCTTCCCGATGTTCGCCAAGATCGACGTCAACGGCGGCAGTGCGCACCCGCTCTACGCTCATCTGAAACGTGAGAAGACAGGACTGCTGGGATCGTCGATCAAATGGAATTTTACCAAATTTCTGATCGACCGCGCCGGCCGCGTGGTAGGGCGCTTTGCGCCGACCGACCGTCCGGAAGGACTGAAGAAACAAATCGAGGCTCTGCTGTGAACGACGACAAGAATGAGACCGTGCACGTCCCGCTGCCCGACCGCCTGTCGGTCGATCCGTCAAGCCCGTACTACAATGCGGACGTGCTGGCGCATGACATCGGCATTCGCTTCAAGGGCATGGAAAAGACCAATGTCGAGGAATATTGCGTCAGCGAGGGCTGGGTGCGCGTCACCGCCGGTAATGCCAAGGATCGCCACGGCAATCCGCTGACCATCAAGGTGTTCGGCCCGGTCGAGCCCTATTACCGCGAGAAGAAATAGTTGTGAGCGTCATTCCGGCGATGACATCGGGCCGCGCGAAGCAAGGCCGATGGCATCGAACCCGGAATCTCGAGATTCTCAGGTGTGCAATTGCGCACCATAGCTCAATGCTTCGCATCGCCCCGGAATGAGGCCAAGCCCTGGATTGCGTCGCTTCGCTCCCGCGTGACGAGGCATCAATCCAAAACCGGCATCGATCCATGCCGCGTTCGATTTGGACCGCGCGTTCACCCGCCATTAAGGCAATCCCCGAGGAAAAATATCAAGGAGGTGCCATGAGCACGATTGCGTCCGCCGTGGACGTGCGGAGATCCCGCGTCCGGCTCTTGATCGTAGCGATGCTGTTTCTCGTCACGACCGTGAATTATGCCGACCGCGCGACGCTGTCGATCGCAGGTCCCGCGCTCTCCAAGGAGCTCCACCTCGATCCCGTCGCGATGGGCTACGTGTTCTCGGCCTTCGGCTGGTCCTATGTGATCGCGCAGGTGCCCGGCGGCTGGCTGCTCGATCGTTTCGGATCGAAATGGGTCTATGCGACCAGCATCATCGTCTGGTCGCTGTTCACGATGCTGCAGGGCTGGGTCGGCTTCTTCAGCGCGGGAACCGCCGTGACCGTGCTGTTCGGCCTGCGCTTCCTGGTCGGCTTTGCCGAAGCGCCCTCGTTTCCGGCCAATGCCCGCATCGTCGCGGCCTGGTTTCCCGGCAATGAGCGCGGCACGGCCTCGGCCTTCTTCAACTCCGGGCAGTACTTTGCGACCGTGATTTTTGCGCCGTTGATGGGCTGGATCGCCCACGACTATGGCTGGCGCCATGTCTTTACGGTGATGGGCGCGCTCGGCATCCTCATGGGCATTGCCTGGGTCAGAACGATCTATGGCCCGAAGGACCATCCGTCCATCAACGAGGCGGAGTTCGACTACATCCGCGATGGCGGCGCACTGGTCGACATGGACGCGCCGAAGCAGGCGGGCAAGACCACGGAAGGGCCGAGTTGGTTCCACATCCGCCAGCTCCTGCAGAACCGCATGATGCTCGGCGTCTATCTCGGGCAGTTCTGCATCAACACGCTGACCTACTTCTTCCTGACCTGGTTCCCGGTCTACCTGGTGAAGGAGCGGGGGCTCTCGATCCTGCAGGCCGGCTTTGTCGCCACGCTGCCGGCGCTGTGCGGCTTCTTTGGCGGCGTGCTCGGCGGCATCATCTCCGACTGGATCCTGCGCAGGACCGGCTCGCTGACGCTGGCGCGCAAGATTCCGATCGTCGGCGGCATGCTGTTGTCGATGTCGATCATCGGCTGCAACTATGTCGACGGCCAGGCGCTGGTGGTGGGCTTCATGGCGCTCGCCTTCTTCGGCAAGGGCATCGGCGCGCTCGGCTGGGCCGTGGTCTCCGACACCTCGCCGAAGCAAGCCGGCGGCACCTCGGGCGGCCTGTTCAACATGTTCGGCAACCTCTCCAGCATCACCACGCCGATCATCATCGGCTACATCGTTGCCGCGACCGGGTCGTTCAGCGGTGCGCTGGTGTTCGTCGGCGTCAACGCATTGGTGGCCGCCTTCGCCTATCTGGTCATCGTCGGCAAGATCGAACGGGTGCAGCTCGAGACGGCCTAGTCTTGCTGGATTCCAGACCTCATGGCGAGGAGCCGCGCTCTTGCGCGGCGTCTCGAACCATGAGGCCCCGATCTCGGCCTCATGGTTCGAGACGGCGCGAAGACGCGCCTCCTCACCACGAGGGTCATGCAGCGCGATGGCGGCCTGGCGCCGCCGTCCTTGCCTCGGGAGGCATCGATGCTAAAATCGCTGGATAGGCGATCGGTCTATTCCGAGTGTGCATCGATGTTCGACCTGAGCCAGCTCCGCTGTTTCGTGGCGGTGGCTGAAGAACTGCATTTCGGCCGGGCTGCGGCCCGGCTGAACATGACCCAGCCGCCGCTCTCGCGGCAGATCCAGGTGCTCGAGCACATCATCGATGCGCCGCTGCTGGAGCGCACCAGCCGCTCCGTCCGCCTGACCCCGGCCGGGCGGAGTTTCCTGCCCGAGGCCCGGCGCATCCTGAAACTCGCCGAGAGCGCCTCCCAGGTCGCCCGACGCATCGCGCTGGGCAAGACCGGGTCGCTGAAAATCGGCTTCACGGCCGCCGCCGCCTACGGCTTCCTGCCCGAGCTGATCGCGGCCTGCCGGGCGCGCCTGCCGGAGGTGGATTTCTCGCTGAAGGAAATGGTTTCCGGCGACCAGCTCGAGGCGCTGGCCTCCGGCCAGATCGACGCCGGCCTGCTGCGGCCGCCGATCGCGCGGCCGGAGTTTTTGACCAGGCGCGTGATGGCCGAGCCGCTGCTCGCGGCGATTCCGGAGCAGCATCCACTCGCATCGGCCGAGACGGTGTCGATCGGGGATTTCGACGGCGAGCCCTTCGTCATGTATTCGCCCTATGAATCGCGCTACTTCCACGATCTCCTGGTCGCGCAATTCGCGCGCGCGCAAATCCTGCCGCGCTACGTTCAGCATTTGAGCCAGATCCATTCGATCCTCGCGATGGTGCGGGCGGGGCTCGGCGCCGCGATCGTGCCCGCGGCCGCAGCCAGTTTCGAGATCGCCAATGTCAGGCTGAAACCGCTCGAGCTGCCGGCCAGGACCTCGGTCGAATTGTTTCTGGTGTGGCGCCGCGATGATGAGAACCCGCTGCTGCCGTCGCTCGTCGAGATCGCGAGCGGGCTCGCGGGTTCAGCAATGCGTGATGATTGATGCAGACAGCGTATTGCTCGATGCCGTGATTGGCTTGGCGTGCATCGACCGAGTTTCCTACAAGCTGCGGCGTACAACGTTTCTCGATCAAGACCTCACAATGGGAGCGGCGCAATGAGCAAGATGACCCCGCAGGAGATGGCCCGGAAAATCGGCGGCGGCCTCCTGTCCTTTCCCGTGACGCCTTTCAAGGCGGACTTTTCGTTCGACGAGGCGACCTACCGGTCGAACATGGACTGGCTGTGCGGCTATGACGTCGCCGGCCTGTTCGCCGCCGGCGGCACCGGCGAGTTCTTCTCGCTGACGCCGGCCGAGGTGCCGCACGTGGTCGGCATCGCGGTCGACGAGACCAAGGGGCGCGTGCCCGTGCTTGCCGGCACCGGCTACGGCACCGCGATTGCGCGCGAGATCGCGGTCGGGGCCGAGAAGGCTGGCGCGGACGGCCTCCTGCTGCTGCCGCCCTATCTGACCCATGCCGAACAGGACGGGCTTGCCGCCCATGTCGAGGCGGTCTGCGCCTCGGTGAAGATCGGCGTCATCGTCTACAACCGCGACAACGCCATCCTGCAGCCCGACACGCTGGCGCGGCTCTGCGAGCGCTGCCCGAACCTCGTCGGCTACAAGGACGGCATCGGCGACATCGAGCTGATGACGCGGGTCTACACCAGGATGGGCGACCGCCTGACCTATATCGGCGGCCTGCCGACGGCGGAAACCTTTGCGCTGCCATATCTCGACATGGGCGTGACGACCTACTCCTCGGCGGTGTTCAACTTCGTGCCGGACTTTGCCACGCGGTTCTATGCGGCCGTCCGCGCGCGCGATCATCAGACCATTCATGCGGGCTTGAAGGATTTCATCCTGCCGCTGATCGCGATCCGCAACCGCAAGAAGGGCTATGCGGTCTCGATCATCAAAGCCGGCATGAAGGTGATCGGCCGCCATTCCGGCCCGGTGCGTCCGCCGCTGACCGACCTGACCGAAGCCGAGTTTGACGAGCTTGCTGCCCTGGTCGCAAAACTGCCGGCGCCGCTGGCGCGGCAGGCCGCGGAATAGCGCGCCGGTTGTCGAGGAGGATAAGCTGATGCAGCAAGCCGTCGGCGCCGGAGTATCCGGCGCGCCCCGTGTCACCGCGATGGAAGTGATCCCGGTCGCCGGCCGCGACAGCATGCTGCTCAATCTGAGCGGCGCGCATGCGCCGTTCTTCACCCGCAACATCGTCATTCTCACCGACAATTCCGGCCATACCGGCGTCGGCGAGGTGCCGGGCGGCGAAAAGATCCGGCAGACGCTGGAGGATGCGCGCGACCTGGTCGTGGGCCAGACCGTCGGCGCCTACAACAACATTCTCGCCTCGATGCGCGACAGCTTTGCTGATCGCGACGCCGGCGGCCGCGGCAAGCAGACCTTTGATTTGCGCGTGATGATCCACGCGGTGACCGCGGTGGAAGCGGCGCTGCTCGATCTGCTCGGCCAGCATCTCGGCCTGCCCGTCGCGGCGCTGCTCGGCGAGGGCCAGCAGCGCAAGAGCGTCGAGACGCTCGGCTATCTCTTCTTCGTCGGCGACCGCCGCAGGACCAGCCTGCCCTATGTCGCTGGCGAGGACGAAAAGATCGACTGGTTCCGCCTGCGGCACCAGGAAGCGATGACGCCGGAGACGGTGGTGCGGCTCGCCGAGGCCACGCACGACCATTACGGTTTTGCCGATTTCAAGCTGAAGGGCGGCGTGCTCTCGGGCGAGCGGGAGGTCGAGGCGGTCACCGCGATCGCAAAGCGCTTTCCCGAGGCCCGCGTGACGCTCGATCCGAACGGCGCCTGGTCGCTCGATGAGGCGATCGGCCTCTGCAAGAACCTGCACGGGGTTCTCGCCTATGCGGAGGACCCCTGCGGCGCCGAGGCCGGCTTTTCGGGCCGCGAGATCATGGCGGAATTTCGCCGCGCCACCGGCCTTGCGACCGCGACCAACATGATCGCGACCGACTGGCGCCAGCTCTCACACGCGCTGCGGCTCGGCGCGGTCGACATTCCCCTGGCCGACCCGCATTTCTGGACGATGCAGGGCTCGGTGCGGGTGGCGCAGACCTGCCGCGACAATGGCCTGACCTGGGGCTCGCATTCCAACAACCATTTTGACATCTCGCTCGCGATGTTCACCCATGTCGGCGCCGCCGCGCCGGGCAAGGTCACAGCGATCGACACGCACTGGATCTGGCAGGACGGGCAGGCGTTGACCAGGGAGCCGCTGCAGATCAAAGGCGGCCGGATCGCGGTGCCCGATCGGCCGGGCCTCGGCATCGAGATCGACCGGGGGGCCGTCGCGGCGGCCCACGAACTTTACAAGCAGCACGGGCTCGGGGCGCGTGACGACGCCATCGCAATGCAGTATCTGATCCCGGGCTGGGCGTTTGACGACAAGCGTCCGTGCCTGGTTCGCTGAAACGTGTTGGAGGAAATATGACAGCCATCCTTAAGAATTTCATCGCCGGCGAATGGGTCGATGGACCGGGCATCACCAAGAACATCAACCCTTCCAACACCAATGACGTCGTCGGCGAATATGCCAGGGCCGACCGCGCCCAGACCGAGACGGCGATCGCCGCGGCCAAGGCCGCGTTTCCGGCCTGGTCGCGCTCGACCCCGCAGGAGCGCTATGACGCGCTGAACAAGATCGCGACCGAGATTCTGGCGCGCCGGGAAGAGCTCGGAAAACTGCTGGCGCGCGAGGAGGGCAAGACGCTGCCGGAAGGCATCGGCGAGGTGGCGCGCGCCGGCCAGATCTTTGCGTTCTTTGCCGGCGAGGCGCTGCGGCTCACCGGCGAGAAGGGCGCCTCCGTGCGTCCCGGCATCGATGTCGAGGTCACGCGCGAGGGGCTCGGCGTCGTCGGCATGATCACGCCGTGGAATTTCCCGATCGCGATCCCGGCCTGGAAGATTGCGCCCGCGCTCTGCTACGGCAACACCGTCGTGTTCAAGCCGGCCGAGCTGGTGCCCGGCTCGGGGCATGCATTGAGTGAGATCATTGCGCGCGCGGGTTTGCCGGCCGGCGTGTTCAATCTCGTCGTCGGTCCGGGCTCCGCGGTCGGCCAGACGCTGCTCGAACATCCCGATGTCTCGGCGATCTCGTTCACCGGCTCGGTCACCACCGGCCGCAAGATCGCGCAGGCCTGCGTGCTGTCGACGCCGATGAAGAAATTCCAGCTCGAGATGGGCGGCAAGAACCCGCTGGTCGTGCTCGACGACGCCGACCTCAAGGTCGCGGTCGAGGTCGCCGTCAACGGCTCCTATTTCTCGACCGGCCAGCGCTGTACGGCGTCCTCGCGCCTCATCGTCACCGCGGGGATCCACGACCGCTTTGTCGAGGCATTGACGGAGCGGATGAAGGGCCTCGTCGTCGACGATGCGCTGAAGAGCGGCGTGCATGTCGGGCCCGTGGTCGATCAGAGCCAGCTCGACCAGGACCTGCGCTACCTGAAGATCGGCCAGGACGAGGGCGCAAAACTGCATTGGGGCGGCGAACTTTTGAACCGCGAAACGCCCGGCTTCTACATGCAGCCGGCGCTGTTCACCGGCGTCACCAATGCGATGCGGATCGCCCGCGAGGAAATCTTTGGGCCCGTCGCCGGCGTCATCAGGGCCAAGGACTATGAGGAAGCGCTGGCGATCGCCAACGACACCGAGTTCGGGCTCGCCGCCGGCGTCTGCACGTCAAGCCTGAAATATGCCTCGCATTTCAAGCGCAACAGCGAGGCCGGCATGGTGATGGTCAATTTGCCGACCGCCGGTGTCGACTACCACGTGCCGTTCGGCGGCCGCAAGGGCTCGAGCTACGGCGCGCGGGAGCAGGGTGCCTACGCGCGGGAGTTCTACACCACGGTCAAGACCGCCTACACCAATCCGGGCTGAGACGCAGCTCGTCGGAATGCGTTTGGGGTCGCCGCCGGCGGCCCCAATTTTTTTCGCTGTTGCCGTCAATTGTGCGCGACAGCGCGGCTCTCCAGCACGGTCTGCAGGATGCCGATCAGTTCGTCGAGCGTGTTCGGCTTGACGAACACCGCGTTGGCGCCGGCTGCGCGCGCCTGATCGTGGACGTCTTGCTGGTCGGAGGTCGTCAGCACGACGGTCCAGATTCCCTTGAGCTCGAACACGGTGCGGAGCGCCCCGATGAAGCGCTGGCCATCCATCACGGGCATATTGAGGTCGACGATGACGACGTCGGGGATCTGGCCGAGCAGGTCCGATCTTCCGACAAAACTGATCGCCTCCAGTCCGTTGCGCAAATGGGTCAGCTGGAAGCCGGTGCCCCTGTCGCGCTCCAGCGCCTGCAGGGCTTTCTTGATCAGGAAGGCGTCATCGAGATCATCCTCGATGAGGAGAACACGCCTGCTACTGGCTACGGATGCTGTCGCGATTGCTTCCATGCTGTGGCACCTGATGATGGACTATCTAAAATACTGCGTTTCGAATTTCCCAATCTGTACTGCAACTCAAAGTCCATGGCCCCGAGCCGACCTGCGCGAAACCCGTGAAACTACGGGCATCTGCAGATGATTCTGATACCGCGGTTCGATCTCATGCCGGAAGTATAAGGTAAACGGCCGCTGCCGGCTGCAAGAGCTTCGGATCAGCGGCACCAATCGGTAACAAACAGTAGCACATTTTAGACGTTCTGTATGGCCCCGCAGTTTGACCGCGCGGAGAATGTGCGTTGGATGATATTTTTCAGCTTGCCGTCGAAGCAAGTCCGGCTGCGATGATTCTGGTCGGGCCTGACGGCCGGATCCAGAATGTGAACGCGGAGTGCGAACGCATGTTTCGCTACTCGCGCGGCGAACTCGTCGGCGCGCTGGTCGAGACGTTGGTACCCGGCTCCCTCAGGGCGCAGCACACGGCGCAGCGCGACTCCTTTGTCGCACGCCCGAGCAAGCGGCTCATGGGGGTGGGGCGCGATCTCAGGGCCGTGCGGCGCGACGGCCAGGAATTTTCCGTGGAGATCGGACTGACGCCGATTCCGACCGCGGCCGGGCTGAACGTGCTCGCCTTCGTCGTCGACATCACCGGCCGCCGCGAAGCCGAGGACATGATGCGCCTTGCGCTGGTCGAACTGGAGCAGGCCAACCGGAGCCTCGAACAGTTTGCCTATGTCGCATCACACGACATCCAGGAGCCGCTGCGAAAGATCCTCGCCTTCGGCGACGTGCTGCGCAGCGCCATGGCGCGCGACGACCGCGAGGAGGCCGATCACGCCAGCGCGGTGATGCAGGCCTCGGCGCTACGCGCCCGCGAGCTCGTGTCCGCGCTGCTCGACCTCGCGAGGTCCATCAACAACGAATACAAGTTCGCCGCCGTCTCCTTCAAGACGCTGGTCGAGGATGCCTTGAACGATTGCTCCGAGATCATTCACGAGAGCCGGGCCGAGGTCACGGTCGATGTCGCCGACATCATGGTGCGCGCCGATCGGCTGCAGGCGACCCGGCTGGTCGAGAACATCCTCAGCAATGCCCTGAAATATTGCAGGCCCGGCGAACCGCCCTGCGTCAAAATCGTGTTCAGCCAGGCGGAGGGCCGGTGGCGGCTCACGGTCGAGGACAAGGGCGTCGGCTTTGACCCGATGCGGGCGTCGGAATTGTTCGAACCGTTCAAGCGCCTGCACACCCAGGACCGCTACGCCGGCTCCGGCATCGGCCTCGCCGTCTGCCGGACCATCGCCCAGCGCCACGGCTGGACGCTGACGGCGCGATCGACGCCGTCGGTCGGTTCGACCTTCGAGATTGCCGGGCAGGCCTGATCCCACGCATCACAATCCGCTTTGTCCCCTCATCCTGAGAAGCGGCGTCTTCGCCGCGTCTCGAAGGATGAGGCCACGGCTCGGCCTCATGGTTCGAGACGCCGCGCAAGAGGCGCGGCTCCTCACCATGAGGGTCTATGACGCAGCAGGCCTATGACAGGCGCATGTCCAGGAGCCTGCGGCCTTCGTTCTTCAACAGCTTCTTCACCGCGCTGGAGGCGACGACCTCGCCGTCATTGGCAAAAGCCTCGTGGTTCTTCTCGATGTCGTCGAGACGATAGAGATAGTTGACCATGATGCCGGCGGACTCGCGGAGGCCCTTTGGCGAGAGGTCGCCGAGCCAGTTGATCCGCTCCAGCCGCGCGCCGTTGCCGAGATGGAAGCGGGCGACGGGATCGATCACCCGTCCCTTGGGGTTGCGAGCCCTGAGGAAGTAATAGGCCGCGAGCGGTTCGAGCAAGACGCGCAGCTCCGCCTCGATGTCCGCGTTGGCGTGCCAGTTCGGGTCGTCGAGCTGTTTCAGGGCCTCGCGATCGTCTTGCGACAGCGGCAGTTCGTTCGCCTGGTTCAGCCATTGCCGGAAGCCGGGCACCGGCGACAGCGTGACGAAGGTGTCGAGTTTTGGCAGCTCGCGGCGCAGTTCCTCGACCACCTGCTTGATCAGGAAATTGCCGAAGGTGATGCCGCCGAGCCCGCGCTGGGTGTTGGAGATCGAATAGAACACAGCGGTGCGGGCGCGCTCGATCGCCACCAGCTCCCGCTCGACCGCGAGCAGTGGGGCGATTGCCGACGGAATCTGTTCGGTCAGCGCCACCTCGACGAAGATCAGCGGCGCGTCCGCCATCGCCGGATGGAAGAATGCGTAGCAGCGGCGGTCGACCGGATCGAGCCTGCGGCGCAGGTCATCCCAGTCGTGGATCTCGTGCACCGCCTCATAGCGGATGATCTGCTCCAAAAT
>Ga0070709_10000818_pt1 | contig 17367 bp, 14 predicted proteins | sample LARL51metaG_FD_65449 | JGI IMG/M metagenome (GOLD analysis project Ga0070709, IMG submission 65449) | Corn, switchgrass and miscanthus rhizosphere microbial communities from Kellogg Biological Station, Michigan, USA - LAR L5-1 metaG | ecosystem: Host-associated > Plants > Roots > Rhizosphere ...
CTGCAAATGTTGGCCTTGTTCTTCGGCAGATTCGACGCAGGCGCTTCCAGTACGCGCAGTTTGCCTTCCTTCCAGAGTTCGACGTAGTCGGTCCAGTCGATCGTGTCGAGATCGCCCGTATCGACGTTTTCTATCTGGTGGCGGCCGGTTGTCGTCCGGTGCCGTAGTCGAAAGACCTGACCCCAGATTTCGAGGCGCGCGCCAGGGCGCAGGATCGGCGTGCCGAAGTCCACCGATATCGTCGGTGTCTTGGGATGGAAGCGCTGTATGTTACCCATCAGCGCCTTCCTCTGAGGCCTAACGGCTGCAGCTGGCCCACGAATGACAGCCGTGCTCGCGCGTAGAGGCACTCGAAGTCCGCGATAGATAGATGAAGAGGGATGTCGTCGTCTGCAAGCGGCACCAGTTCTATGCCGTCCAGAGCGCGCTGAAATGACATATAGCGGCGGCCGTCGATGGTAATCCTCGTTTCCATCAGGCGTCCCTCCGCAGCCAAAAAGCCCGGCGCGGCATCATCAACGGGTTGGCGAGAGAAAAGGGCTCGTCGAAGTCACCATGAAGCCCGACGTCGTGTTCTTCGGCGAAAACGTTCCGCGGGTCCAAGTCACCCTGGCCATGGAAAACCTGGAGCAGGCCGACGCCATGCTGGTCGTCGGTTCGTCCCTTATGGTCTATTCGGGGTTTCGGTTCGCCCAGGCGGCAGCTCGGTTCGGCATTCCGATCGCGGCCGTCAATCTTGGCAGGACGCGCGCCGACGATCTGTTGGCGCTCAAGGTGGAAGATCGGTGCGAAAGGGCTCTCTCGTTCCTTCTTTGACCGGCCGTCAGCCAAACGGGAAGCTGACTCGATTCTCCCTTGAAATGACTCGATTCAGCTCTGCGGGCACAGCTGCGCGAGCCACGCCCAAATCGCCGATTCGCATAAGGTATATTATGGAATATTATTCCATGAGGAAGATCAGTCATTTAGCTCGAATTGTTGGCAAATTTGTCCGGACTTCCACGCGTCCTCACGCGGCGCTGTCGGGCCTGTAGCCGCATGGCAGGTCCGATCACCGCAAAGCCGATATTGCCGCCGTTCGCGGACGCTGCAATAAGCTCAGCATCAGCCCGCCTGCATGGCGCCTCACAAGAACAACAACAGGGAGAAGACGAATGTTCCTTTCACGTCGCGCCATGCTGAAGGGCTCGGCCACCGCTGTCGTCCTGGGTGGCGTCGGAGCGCCGTTCGTGGCGCGGGCGCAGAGCGCGGAGTTCTCCTACAAATACGCCAACAACCTGCCGGACTCCCACCCGCTCAACACCCGCGCCAAGGAGATGGCGGCGGCGATCAAGGCGGAGACCAACGGGCGCTTCGACCTGCAGATCTTCCCGAACAACCAGCTCGGCTCGGATACGGACATGCTGAGCCAGATCCGCTCCGGCGGCATCGAGTTCTTCACGCTGTCCGGGCTGATCCTGTCGACGCTGGTGCCGGCCGCGTCGATCAACGGCATCGGGTTCGCGTTCCCGGACTACGACACGGTCTGGAAGGCCATGGACGGCGATCTCGGCGGCTATGTCCGCGGCGAGATCAGCAAGGCCGGCCTCGTGGTGATGGACAAGATCTGGGACAACGGCTTTCGGCAAACGACGTCCTCGAGCAAGCCGATCAACGGTCCTGAAGATTTTAAGGGTTTCAAGATCCGCGTGCCGGTCTCGCCGTTATGGACCTCGATGTTCAAGGCGTTCGATGCTGCCCCCGCCTCGATCAATTTCAGCGAGGTCTATTCGGCGCTGCAGACCAAGGTCGTCGAGGGCCAGGAGAACCCGCTCGCGATCATTTCAACCGCGAAACTCTATGAGGTGCAGAAGTACTGCTCGCTGACCAACCACATGTGGGACGGTTTTTGGTTCCTGGCCAACCGCCGCGCCTGGGAAGCCGTGCCGCAGGATGTGCGCACCATCGTCGCAAAGCACATCAACGCGGCGGCCGTGAACGAGCGCGACGATGTGGCAAAACTGAACGCCTCGCTGAAGGAGGATCTGGCGGGCAAAGGCCTGGTCTTCAATCAGCCCGTCGTGGCGCCGTTCCGCGAAAAACTCCGCGCCGCGGGCTTTTATGCGGAATGGAAGGGCAAATACGGCGATCAGGCCTGGGATCTCCTGGAAAAAGCCGTCGGCAAATTGTCTTAGATTGTTGGCGCTCGGGCAGGGACGGCCGAGGTCCACAAGATGGCGCAAGTGCAGGTCGAAGTAACGGACATCGTGGCAGGCGAGGCGATCGTGCAGTCCCCTCGCCCGCCTTCCCTGGTGGCCAGCATCGAACGAGCAGCGGGAACGCTGGTCGAGATTCCCGCCGCCGCGCTCGTCGTCGCCGAGATCGTTATCCTGTTCGCCGGCGTGGTGGCCCGCTACGGGCTGCACCAGCCCTTGATCTGGTCGGACGAACTGGCCTCGATCCTGTTCTTGTGGCTTGCGATGCTGGGCGCGGCGGTGGCATTCCGCCGCTCCGAGCATATGCGCATGACCGCCATTGTCGGCACCGTCGGACCCGGCTTGCGCGCCTATCTCGATATGGTCGCAACCTGCGCGGCGCTCGCGTTCCTTGTGATGGTGGTATGGCCGTCCTGGCAATACGCCTATGAGGAAAGTTTCATCACCACGCCCGCCCTGCAGATTCCAAATATCTGGCGCGCCGCCGCGCTACCGGTGGGGACCTGCCTGATGATGCTGTTCGCGCTGCTGCGGCTGGCGCGGACCGCAGATATGAAGACGCTGCTGGCCGCGGTGATCTCGGTCGCCGTGGTGGTCGCATTGTTCTGGCTGGCGCAGCCATGGCTGAAACCGCTCGGCAACCTCAATCTGGTGATCTTCTTCGTCGGCGTCGCCGGCTTCTGCGTGTTTGCCGGCGTGCCGATCGCGTTCGCCTTCGGCCTTGCGATTTTCGGCTATCTGGCGCTGACCACGCGCACGCCGCTGATGGTGCTGGTCGGCCGGATGGACGAGGGCATGAGCCACCTGATCCTGCTCTCGGTGCCGCTGTTCGTATTCTTAGGTCTCTTGATTGAAATGACCGGCATGGCACGGGCCATGGTGGCATTTCTGGCAAGCCTGCTCGGTCATGTGCGGGGTGGCCTGCATTACGTGCTGGTCGGCGCGATGTATCTGGTGTCGGGCATTTCGGGCTCTAAGGCCGCCGACATGGCGGCGGTCGCCCCCGTGCTGTTCCCGGAAATGAAGCAGCGCGGCGCCCGCCCCGGCGATCTCGTCGCCCTGCTCTCTGCAACCGGCGCGCAGACTGAAACCATTCCCCCCAGCCTGGTGCTGATCACCATCGGCTCGGTCACAGGCGTGTCGATCTCGGCGCTGTTCACCGGCGGGCTGCTGCCCGGCGTGGTGCTGGCGATCACGCTGTCGGCGCTGGTGTGGTGGCGCTATCGGAGCGAGGATCTGAGCCACGTCCGGCGCGCCACCGCGGGCGAGGTCGCAAAGACCTTTATCATCGCCTTGCCCGCCCTCGCCCTGCCCTTCGTGATCCGCGCCGCCGTCGTCGAGGGCGTCGCGACCGCCACCGAAGTCTCAACAATCGGCATCGTCTATGGCGTGCTGACCGGGCTCCTGGTCTACCGGCGCTTCGACTGGCGCAGAATTCTGCCGATGCTGATCGAGACCGCGGCGCTGTCGGGCGCGATCCTGCTGATCATCGGCACCGCGACCGGCATGGCCTGGGGACTGACGCAGTCCGGCTTCTCGCGGGCGCTGGCCGCCGCCATGACCGGCCTGCCCGGCGGCGGTGCGTCCTTCATTGCGGTCTCGATCGTGGCCTTCACGGTGCTCGGCAGCGTGCTCGAAGGCATCCCGGCGATCGTACTGTTCGGCCCGCTGCTGTTCCCCATCGCACGCGCGGTCGGCGTGCACGAGGTGCACTACGCGATGATCATCATCCTATCGATGGGCATCGGACTGTTCGCGCCGCCCTTCGGTGTCGGCTATTATGCGGCCTGCGCCATCGGGCGGGTTGACCCGGCCGAGGGTATCAGACCAATCTGGGGCTACCTTCTGGCGCTGCTGGTCGGTCTGGTGATTGTTGCAATATTTCCATGGATTTCGATCGGATTCCTCTGAACGGTTTTTAAGTCGGGAGGTGGCTGATGAGTGCAAAGCAAAGCTCCTACGAGATCGGCCTGGACAAGAATCCGGCCAACTATGTCCCGCTCTCCCCCTTGAGCTTCATCGCGCGCAGCGCAGCCGTCTATCCGAACCATCTCAGCGCCGTCTACGAGGGCAAGCGCTTCACCTGGGCTGAGACCTTTGACCGCTGTCGGCGCTTTGCGTCCTATCTCGTGGGCAAAGGCATCGGCCAAGGCGACACCGTCGCTGCCATGCTGCCGAACATCCCGGCGATGAACGAGCTGCACTTTGCCGCGCCGATGGCGGGCGGGGTGCTCAATACGCTGAACATCCGTCTCGACGCCTCCTCGATCGCCTTCCAGCTCGACCATGGCGAAGCGAAAATCATCCTGGTCGATCCGGAGTTCTCCGCCGTGATTTCGGACGCGATGGCCCAGATGAAGGGGCCAAAGCCGTTCGTGATCGACGTCGACGATGCGGCCTTTGCAGGCGGCCGGCGGATCGGCGAGATCGAGTATGAGACCGCCGTCGCGCAGGGCGACCCCGCCTTCGCGCCAAGACCCCCGAAGGATGAGTGGGATGCGATTGCGCTGAGCTACACCTCTGGCACGACCGGCAATCCGAAAGGCGTGGTCACGCACCACCGTGGCGCCTATCTCAACGCAGTCTCCAATATTCTCGCGGGCCAGCTCGGTCAGCATCCGGTCTATCTCTGGACCCTGCCGATGTTTCACTGCAACGGCTGGTGTTTTCCGTGGACGGTGGCGGCCGCGGCCGGCGTCAACGTCTGCCTGCGCAAGGTCGAGCCGACGAGAATCTTCGAGCTGATCGGCAAGCATGGCGTCACCCACATGTGCGGCGCGCCGATCGTCTACAACACGCTGATCAACGCGCCTGACGCGCCCAAGGGCAAGGCCGCAAAGCCGGTGGCCGGGCTGATCGCGGGCGCGGCCCCGCCGGTCGCCGTGCTCGAAGGCGCCGAGAGCATCGGCATCAAGCTGACCCATGTCTACGGGCTGACCGAGACCTATGGCCCCGCTTCCGTCTGTGCCGAGCAGCCGGGCTGGGGCGAGCTGTCGCCCGACCAGCGCGCGCAGATGAAGCGACGGCAGGGCGTGTCCTACCCGCTGGAAGAGGGCATCACGGTGCTCGATCCCGACACCATGCGCGAGGTACCGCACGACGGCGAGACCATCGGCGAGGTGATGTTCCGCGGCAATATCGTAATGAAGGGCTATCTGAAGAACGAGAAGGCGACGCAGGAATGTTTTGCCGGCGGCTGGTTTCACACCGGTGACCTCGGCGTGCTCGATGAGCACGGCTATGTCATCATCAAGGACCGCTCCAAGGACATCATCATCTCCGGCGGCGAGAACGTCTCCTCCGTCGAGGTCGAGGACATTCTGTATAAGCACCCGGCCGTGCTGTTTGCGGCCGTCGTCGCCAAGCCGGACCCAAAATGGGGCGAGGTGCCTTGCGCCTTCGTCGAATTGAAGGAAGGCGCCTCCGCCACCGAGGCCGACATCATCGGCTTCTGCCGCAGCCACATGTCCGGCTTCAAGACGCCGAAGGTCGTCGTGTTCGGTCCGCTGCCGAAGACCTCGACCGGCAAGATCCAGAAATTCATGCTGCGCGACAAGGTGCAATCGGCCAAGGCAATCTCGGCGTAATCGGGTGCATTCCCTTAGATGGGAGCTCTGTGGCCCATCCCTCGAGACGCATCGCTGAAGCGATGCTCCTCGGGATGAGGCCGTATTCTGGGCCATAGACGCTCATGGTGAGGAGCCGCGCTCTTGCGCGGCGTCTCGAACCATGAGGTCCGGGCGTGACTGGCCATATGCGATAGCCCTGCCCGCAAGAGGGGGCGAGAGAGCAGACCGCGCCTGCGGCAGCAGCGGGCTACCAGCCACGCCCACCCCCACTTATTGCCATTTCGAAAAAGTAGCGCCCCTGATCGGCAACCTTGCAAAATTAACCTTTCGTTAACCAACTCGGTATTGGGTCTCCCTACGACATCGGACCCACACCGACTCATGGCCGCTCCGTACCCTCCTCTGCCGACCGCCGCAGGCTCCCGCGCCCAGCGGCGCCACGATGTCGCCGGAGCCTATGCCCACGCCGTGGAGTGCTATCAGCGCGGCCTGCTCGCGGAGGCGCAGAAGGGTTTTCGCTTCGTCCTGAAGAAGCATCCGAATCATTTCGACACCCTGCACATGCTGGGCCTCTCCGAGTACCAGCTCGGCGAATCCGAGGCCGCGATGCGCACGATCAAGCGCGCCTTGCTGGTCGAGCCGCGATCGGAGGCGGCGCATTCCAATCTCGCGACCGTCCTGCTGTCGCTGGGCAAGGCCGCGGATTCGCTGGCGTCCTGCGAGTCGGCGATCCGCCTGGCACCCGCCTTTGCCAACGCGCACTACAATCACGGCAACGCCCTGTTCGCGCTGGGGCGGTTCAGCGATGCCGCGGCAAGTTTCAGGACTGCGTTCGGTCTCAACCCGCAATTCGTCGATGCCTTCAACAATTGCGGCAACGCCCTGCACCAGGCGAGGCAGTTCGTCGAGGCGATCGCCTGCTATGACCAGGTTCTCGCCCTCGATCCGCACCATGTCCTGGCCTACATCAACAGGGGTGCGGCATTCATCGAACTCCGCAAGACCGATGAGGCGATCGCGGATTTCGACCGCGCGATTGCGCTTGCGCCTGACCATGCCGGTGTCTGGATCAATCGCGGCGAGGCGCTGCTGCAGCGCCGCTATCTGCCCGAGTCGCTGCAGAGCTACGATCGCGCCATCGAGCTGGATCCGCGATCGCCGGAAGCCTGGCTCGGCCGTGCCAATGTCCTGGGGCTGTCGCGGCGCGTGGACGAGGCCAAGCGCGCCTGCCAGGAAGCGCTCGCGATCGATCCGAATTCGGGGAAGGCGCTGGTCCAGTTCGGGCAGTGCCTTGCGCACCAGGGCGATGCCGATGCAGCCATCGCGCTCTTCGAGCAGGCGCTTCTCATCAATCCGTGCGACGACGCGGCGCACGCCAGCAGGATTTTTACCCTCGACTTCAGCGCCACCGCTACCTTCGCCGAGCACCAGGCCGCACGGGCCGACTGGTGGCGCACGATCGGCGCCGTGGAAGCCGGCGCACGGCCCGCCCCCGTTCACGACAATGCGCGCGATCCCCTGCGCAAGCTCGTCATCGGATACGTCGGAGCGGAATTCAAGCGCTGCTCGGCAGCCTACACCTACCGCTCGGTGCTCGAGAGCCACGACAAGACCAGGTTCGAGGTGATCTGCTATTCCGCGACGACGAAGACCGATGAGGTTACCGAAAGCTTCAAGCAGTCGGCGGACCATTGGCGCGAGATCGGGCAATGGCCGGACGACCAGCTCGAAGCGTGCATTCGGCGCGACAAGATCGACATCCTGGTGGACCTGTTCGGCCACAGCGCGGACAACCGCTTGCGCGTGTTCGCGCGCAAGCCGGCGCCGGTCCAGGTGACCGCCTGGGGGCACGCGACGGGAACCGGGATGCCGGTGATGGACTATCTGTTCGCCGATCCCGTCGCCATTCCGCACGAGGTCCGGCACCTCTTTGCCGAACAGATCCATGACCTGCCCTGTCTGATAGTGACAGAGCCGCCGCGCGGCGACTTCAGATCGCCCGTCGCGCCGGTGACGCAGAACGGATTCATGACCTACGGCGTGTTCAATCGGGTCAGCAAGCTGTCGGACGTCGCCCTCGCGCTCTGGTCGCGGCTGCTCACCTCCAAGGCCGACGCGCGGCTGGTCATCAAGGATCACTTGCTGGACGACCACGAGACGTGCCGTATTCTGCGCGACCGCTTCGCGCGAAGCGGCGCCGATCTCGACCGCATCCGCCTGCTCGGATCGACCAGTCGCGAAAAACACCTCGAAGCGTTCGGCCAGATCGACGTCTGTCTCGATCCGTTCCCGCAAGGCGGCGGCGTGTCGACCTGGGAAGCGCTGTACATGGGCGTGCCGGTCGTCACCCGGATGGGCCGAAGCGTGCCGACCAGGGCGGCCGCGGCCATTCTCTCGGCCACCGGCCTGTCGGACTGGATCGCAAGCGACGACCAGGACTATCTCGCGATCGCCACCCGCCAGGTGCCGGCGCAGTTGCAGGCGCTGCGTCAGGACCTGCCGGCATTCATCAATCGGCGTTGCGGGCCGCTCACTTACGCGAAGGCCGTCGAGGACGCCTACCGGCAGATGTGGGCGCGCTACTGCGCCGCGCAGTCGGAAAGCGCTGGCAAGGTCTGAAGCGTCGGCTCACATCGCTGATTTCCAGCCCACCGTATCGACACGACGCGATGCGCATCAGAAATGTTCTGACAACGTTGGAAAAGAATTCGACTTAAGGACTCGCATGATCTCCAGGTTCGTCCCGCCAGCTGGTCTGACTCGGCGCGTTTGGCAACGCCTTCCGAGTGCAACGGGCGGCTGTATCTGGGGCGTCTCATGTTCTCGACCACGACACAGTCGTACACCGGCAGAGCCTTTGTGCGCTACGTCTGGTAGCCGGCCGCGCGTGTTTGGCCCAGACATCAGGGCACCAGCTCCAGCCGCATCCTGTCGTAGGCCGGCTCGATATTTTTCGGCAGGCTGACGCGCAGGACCTCGTAGTCGAGGTCGGAATGCAGGTTGGTCAAAATGGCGCGGCCCGGCTTGAAGCGGTCGATCCAGGAAAGCGCGTCGCTGAGGCTGAAATGACTGGGATGCGGCGTATGGCGCAGCGCGTCGACGATCCAGAGATCGAGGTCTTCGAGCAGCGGCCAGCTCTCCGGCGGAATGTCGTTGAGATCGGGCGTGTAGGCGGCCGCGCCGATGCGATAGCCGAGCGCGGGGATATTGCCGTGTTGCACCAGGAACGCCCTGAGCGTCACCTCCCCGCCCTTGCCCATGACGACCTGGCTTTCGCCGGCCTCGATCGCGTGCTGGGTCAGGATCGGCGGATAGTCGCTGCCCGGCGGCGAGACGAAGCAATAGGAGAACCGGTGCATGATGTCCTTGGCGGTCGACTGGTTCAGATAGACCGGAATCCGCCGGCGCTGGTGCAGCACCACCGAACGCAGATCGTCGATGCCGTGGGTCTGGTCGGCATGCTCATGGGTCAAGAACACCGCGTCGATATGATCGACATCGGCGTCGATCAGCTGCTCGCGGAGGTCGGGCGCGGTGTCGATCACGATCCGGGTCGTGCCGTGCTCCGATCTGCGCTCGGCCATCAGCGAGCAGCGGCGCCGGCGATTTCTGGGATTCTTGGGGTCGCACTGGCCCCAGCCGAGCGCGGGACGTGGAACGCCGGCCGAAGAGCCACAGCCAAGGATCGTGAGCGTCAGGGTCATGCGGCGACCGGCCGTGCCACTTTCGAGAACAGGCGGAAGAAGTTTTCGGTGGTCTGCCGCGCGATCTCGTCGAGCGAGACCCCGCGCGTCTCCGCGAGCACGCGAGCGACCTCGACCACATAGGCCGGCTCGTTGCGCTTGCCGCGGAATTTTCCGGGCGCAAGATACGGCGCATCGGTCTCGACCATGATGCGGTCGGCCGGCAGCTCGGCCGCCAGCGCCCGCAAGGCTTCCGACTTCTTGAAGGTGAGGATCCCGGTAAAGGAGATCGACAGCCCCAGCGCAATCGCCTTCATCGCAAGCTCACGGCCGCCGGTGTAGCAATGCAGCACCGCGCGAAACGCTCCCCTGGCCACCTCCTCCTCGAGGATGCGCCCGCAGTCCTCGTCGGCTTCGCGGGTGTGGATGACGAGCGGCAAGCCGGTCGCGCGCGCCGCGGCGATATGCGCGCGAAAGCCGCGCGCCTGCGCCTCGGGCGAGCCATTGTCGTAGAAGTAATCCAGGCCGGCCTCCCCGAGCGCGACCACCTTCGGATGCCGCGTCAACGCCACGAGCTCATCGACGGGTATGCCATCTTCCTCGTCGGCGTGATGCGGATGCGTGCCGACCGAGCAATAAACGTTGTCGTATTTTTCGGCGATGGCGATGAGCTCACTCTGCCTGCGCACCCGCGTCGAGATCGTGACCATGCGGCCGATCCCGGCCGAGGCCGCCCGCGCGACGATGGAGTCGAGATCGGGCGCGAAATCCGGGAAATCCAGATGGCAATGGCTGTCGACGAGCATGCGAGATACTTAAGCAGCCGTCGGCTCGATGTAACGGGGGAATACGGCCTGCGGCGCCGGCAATTGCGTTCCCGGCGCGATCCGCACCGCGCCGCCGAGCGCCGCGAAACCGCGCTCGTCGGCTGATATGCCAAGGCTGTCGAGCAGCTTGCCGGAGGCCTGGGGCATCACGGGCTGGGTCAGGATCGCAATCTGGCGCACCACCTCCGCGGTCACATAGAGCACGGTTCTCTGCCGCGCCGGATCGGTCTTCGCCAGCGCCCAGGGCGCTTCGCCGGCAAAATAGCGGTTGGCCTCGGCGACGACGGCCCAGACCGCATTCAGCCATTGATGGATCTGCTGGGTCGCCATCGCATCGCGCGCGAGGCCGATCATGCCGTCGGCCTGCGCCAGGATCGCCTTGTCATTGTCAGAGAGCGCGCCCGGCTCCGGCAGCACGCCGCCGAACTGCTTTGAGATCATCGACAGCGAGCGCTGTGCGAGGTTGCCGAGATCGTTGGCGAGATCGGCATTGATGCGCGCCACGATGGCCTCGTGATTGTAGTTGCCATCCTGGCCGAACGGCACCTCGCGCAGGAAGAAATAGCGCATCTGGTCGACGCCATACTGGTCGGCGAGGCTGAAGGGGTCGACGACATTGCCGACCGATTTCGACATCTTCTCGCCCCTGTTGAACAGAAAACCGTGTGCATAGACGCGCTTTGGCACGGCGATGCCAGCCGACATCAGGAAGGCCGGCCAGTAGACGGCGTGAAAGCGGATGATGTCCTTGCCGATGATGTGCACGTCCGCCGGCCAGTAGCCCCAGTTCGCGTCGTTCTCATCGGGGAAGCCGGCGCCGGTGATGTAGTTGGTCAGCGCGTCGACCCAGACATACATCACGTGTTCCGGATCGTTCGGGAGCTTGACGCCCCAGTCGAAGGTGGTGCGCGAAATCGACAGGTCGCGCAGGCCGCGGCGGACGAAGCTGACGACCTCGTTCCTGCGCGACTCCGGGCCGATGAAGTCCGGCTGCTCCGCATAGAGGTCGAGCAGCCTGTCCTGATAGGCCGAAAGGCGGAAGAAGTAGCTCTTCTCCTCGACCCATTCGACCGGTGTGCTCTGTGGGCCGAGCCGCACATTGTCCTCGCCGAGCGTGGTTTCCTCTTCGGCGTAATAGGCCTCGTCGCGCACGGAGTACCAGCCGGAATAGCTGTCCAGATAGACGTCGCCATTGTCGGCCATGCGACGCCAGATCTCCTGGCTGGAGCGATGGTGCTGCTCCTCCGTCGTGCGGATGAAGCGGTCGAATGAGACGTTGAGGCGCTCGTCCATCTCCTTGAAGCGGCCGGCGTTGCGGGTCGCGAGCGCGTGCGGCGTAAGCCCCTCGTTCTGCGCGGTCTGGATCATCTTCAGCCCGTGCTCGTCGGTGCCGGTCAGGAAAAACACGTCCTTGCCGTCCAGCCGTTGAAACCGCGCCAGCGCGTCGGTCGCGATCGCCTCATAGGCATGGCCGATATGAGGATTGCCGTTCGGGTAGGCGATCGCCGTCGTGATGTAGAAGCTCTTGCGTTCGGGCGGCGCGATCGGCGCCACGGCCTCGGCGATCGTCTCGACCGAGGTCACTTCGAAATTTTCAGTGGCGACGGGCGTCACCGCAATGTCTTCAAGCTCGGCTACGGCCGGCTCCGCCGGGCTCGCGGCAGGCTTCGGCGCCGGCGCAAGTATGGCCGCTGCGGCCTCGGCGGCGCGCTTGATCGCGCTGAGCGCCTCGGGCGCCAGCTTTGGTTCGAAAACGCTCTTGCTCGCTCCTGCCTTTGACCTCGGCGGCTTCTTCGCCGATGTCGCGGCGGTGGTCTTCGCGGCCTTCTTGGCGGATTTCGTTGCCCCCGTCCGCGCTGCTTTCTTTGCCGTCTTGCTGGCAGTCTTGCCCGCCTTCTTGGCTCCGCTCTTGCCCTTGGCACGAGATTTCGATGCCGCGCTCTTTGCAGCCGTTTTGGCCTTGCTCTTGACCGCGCTCTTTGCGGTCTTCTTGGCCTTGCTCTTGGCCTGCTTCTTGGCCTTGCGCTTCTTGACAGTTTTCCTGCTGGCGGTCGCCACGGCGAAATCCTCGTGTCAGGTCGGACGATGAAGGGATGACATCAGGCGGAGCGTGTTACCGCGTGGCTTCGGCGAGCATCCCAAACACCGAGAAAACCAGCGGCTTTCGCTCCAGATTATAGGATTCGGTGTCGCGCGCAGCGCGGCTGATCTTTTCCCACACCTCCGCCAGCTGCGCAAGGCGGGGCAGATTTGCATCGGGCCGGCTCCCCTCGCGACGCAGCCGCTCGCTGACCCAGCGCTCGACGCTGTCCACGAACGCGGCGAGCGCTGCGCGGTCGCTGGTGCCCAGCGCATCGGACAGCGCATGCAGTCCGCGCGGATCGAGACCAGGCAGATTGGTGAGCAGGGCCGCGGTGCGCTCGATCAGCTTGAGCGAATCGCCGCCCATCAACGTCAGCGCGCGCCCGACGCTGCCTTCCGACGCCCCGGCCGCCTCGTTCAGCGCCGGATCGGAAGAGACGATTCCGGTCGCCTCCGCAGCCGCCTGCACGACCTCCGCGGTGTCGAGCGCGCGCAGCCGCAATTTGCGGCAGCGCGACTGGATCGTCGCCAGCACCCGTGCCGGGGCGTGGCTGACCAGCAGAAACAGCGATCGCTGCGGCGGCTCCTCGAGGATCTTCAGCAGCGCATTCGCTGCGTTCGGATTGAGCTCATCGACGGTGTCGACAATGCAGACACGCCAGCCCTCGGCCGCCGCGGTCGAGCCGAAGAACGTGATCGTCTCCCGCGTCTCGTCGACCGTGATCACGGTGCGCAGCACGCCCTTGTCGTTGGCGGTCCGTTCGAGCGTCAAAAGTCCGCCATGTGCACCCGACGCGACCTGCCGCGCCACCGCCCCGTTCGGATCGATCCATAGCGTCTCGGCGCGCTGCACCTCGGCCGATGTCGGATCGCGATGGCTGAGCACGAACCGCGCCATCCGGTAGGCCAGCGTCGCCTTGCCGATGCCTTGCGGCCCGCCGATCAGCCAGGCATGCGGAATCCGCCCGCTGCGATATGCGCTGAGCAAGGCGTTCTCGGCCTCGCGATGCCCGAACAGGACGGAGGTCTCGCGCGGTGCGGCGATCGCGATCTCCTGCTCGACCTTTTTTGCGCTCATGCCGGCGCCGCCGATGGGGAGACCGAGAACAGATGACCGCGCAGGTCGGTCCAGATCCGCGCGGCGACGATGTCCGGATCGGCCGTGGTATCGATCACGACACAGCGCTGCGGATCCTCCGCCGCGATCTGGCGGTAAGCCTCACGCAGCTTTTCGTGATAGCGCAGATCCTCGCCCTCGAACCGGTCGGGCGCGCCGGCGCCGCGACGATGGGCGGCTCGCTTCAACCCGATCTCGGCGGGAACATCGAGGATGAAGGTGAGATCCGGCTTCAAATCGCCGATCGTCACCCGCTGCATGGCATCGAGCAGCGTCGGCGACACATTGCCGAGCTTGCCCTGATAGGCGCGCGTCGAGTCCGCGAAGCGATCGCACAGCACCCATGTGCCCTGGGCGAGCGCGGGCTCGATGACGTGCTTGACGTGATCGTCGCGGGCTGCCGCGAACAGCAGCGTTTCGGCGTCCGGGCCGAGCAGCTTGCCCATTCCCGACAGCACGAGGTGGCGCATGATCTCCGCGCCAACCGAGCCGCCGGGCTCGCGGGTCACGATGTTGGGCAGCCGGGCGGCGTTCAGACGTTCGGCAAGCCGTTTGATCTGGGTCGATTTTCCCGACCCCTCCCCGCCCTCAAAGGATACGAAACGCCCGCGACCGGGGCTGCGCTTGACCAACTCATCAACCATCGTCAGAGCTTCTCTGCGCCCGCACGGAACATGCCGATCACGAGTTCGCTCGCGCCGTCGATCGCGCGTCGCACGGTCGATCCCGTGCCGATCGATTCCGCGGCGAAGATCGGCGACTCCACCGCGATGTTGCCGTTGCGCCAGACCCTGACGACGCCGATCTTCTGGCCGGCATCGATCGGTGCGCGCACCGGCCCGCTATAGACGACGCGGGCAATCAGCTTGTCGTTGACGTTCTTCTGCACCATGACCTTGACCGGTTCGGGACTTGTCAGCTTCACCGACCGGCTGTCGCCGCCGAACACTTTTGCATAACCCAGGGTTTGGTCGGCCCCGAAAAGCGTCCGGGTCTCGAAATTGCGAAAACCCCATTCCAGCATCTTCTTGGCCTCGGTTGCGCGGTCTTCCGGATCCTCGAGACCATTGACCACGACGATCAGGCGAGTGCCGTTCTGCACGGCAGAGCCGACCATGCCGTAGCCGCCTTCCTTGGTGTAGCCGGTCTTGAGGCCATCGGCGCCTTCCAGCGAGTTCAAGAGTGGATTGCGATTCGGCTGGCGGATCTTATTCCAGGTGAATTCCTTCTCGCCGAACAGTTTGTAGAACTCGGGATAGTCGAGAATGATGTGGCGGGCGAGTTTTGCGAGCTCCCGCACCGTCATCTTGTTGCCGGGATCGGGCAAGCCGTTCGAGTTGGCGAAGGTCGATTGCGTCAAGCCCAGCTCGCGCGCCCGTTTGGTCATGTAATCGGCGGCGAAGATCTTCTCGTTGCCCGCCATGCCCTCGGCAAGCGCGATGCAGGAATCGTTGCCGCTCTGGATGATCGCCCCATGCAGGAGGTCGTCGATCGACACCTTGCTGTTGAGCGCGGCAAACATGGTCGAGCCGCCGGCCGGCGCGCCGCCCCGGCGCCAGGCGTTCTCGCTGATCCGGTATTCATCCGTCAGCTTGACGTCGCCCTGCTTGACGGCATGGAACACGACTTCCGCCGTCATCAGTTTCATCATGCTGGAGGGCGCGCGCAGCTCGTCCGCGTTCTTCTCGAACAGCACGCTGCCGCTGTTCGCCTCGACCAGGATCGCGGTCGGCGCATCGCCGTCAAAACCGCCCTCCTCCTTCTTGGCGCCCTGCACGCTCTGATTGGCGGCGTGGAGCACGCCGGCCCAGCCCACTGCGATCGCCACCGCGACAGCAGCCAGGCGGCGCCAGGGGCGCCGCTGCAATCGCGGGAACAGGAGGAGCGGGTGTTGCAGCAATGCCATCGGAAGGCCCTAAGTTGCGCGTTCTAACAGTTGGAAGTTACGCAAACAACCAAGCTTTTGGGACGCCGCGTGATTGCGGGGACGAGCGTGCGACTCTATCGTCGTGAGCGGAACCGACGGCCACACGAACGCTCAAACAAGGCGGAAAAGCGATGTCTTCCACACGCACGGTAGCCGCAAACGGCATTGAGCTGTTCCTCAGGGAACAAGGCGAAGGTCCGCTGGTCGTGCTGTGCCACGGCTGGCCCGAATTGTCGTTTTCCTGGCGCCACCAGATCAGCGCGATCGCAGATGCCGGCTTTCACGTCGTCGCGCCTGACATGCGCGGCTTCGGCCGCTCCAGCGCGCCGGCCGAGGCGAGCGCCTACTCGATCTTCGATACCGTCGGCGACATGGTGGCGCTGGTCGCCGCGCTCGGCGAGACGCAGGCGATCATCGTCGGACATGACTGGGGCGCGCCGGTCGCCTGGCATGCCGCGCTGTTCCGCCCCGATATTTTCACGGCTGTCGCCGGTCTCAGCGTGCCGCCGCCGTTTCGCGGCCGCGGCCGGCCGCTCGATATGTTGCGCGAGGCCGGCGTCAGCAATTTCTATTGGCAGTATTTTCAGAGCGAAGGCGTCGCGGAAGCCGAGTTCGAGCGCGATGTGGGCTTGACGATGCGATCGGTGCTGGCCGGGCGCCGGCTGTCCGACCCGTCCGTGGGACTCTTCATCCAGAACGGCAAGGGATTTTTGGACAATGTCAGCGTCGACCAGCCGCTTCCCGGATGGCTCGGGGAGGACGACCTCGCCGCCTTCACCGAGGCCTACAAGACGACGGGGTTTCGCGGCGGACTCAACTGGTACCGCAACATCGATCGCAACTGGGAGCTGACGGCGCCCTGGCAGGACGCGCAGATCCGTCAGCCATCTCTGTTCATCGCGGGCTCCAGGGATCCCGTCATCACCGGCCTGATCGGCGCCAAGCGCGTCACTGAGCTGGAGCGCGTGCTGCCGAATCTGCAGCGGAAGCTGATCATCGACGGCGCCGGCCACTGGATTCAGCAGGAGCGGCCCGATGAGGTGAATGCGGCGCTGATCGCATTCATCAGGGATACCATCTCCGCGCACTGACCGCCTCATCGCTCAAATCGCCGCGCCATCGCGATGTGAGTGTCGTCTTGGCCGGTCTCGACGAAGCCGAGCCGCTCATAGAGCCGGCGCGCCGCAACATTGGTGGCAAGCACCGCGAGGCACAGTTCGTCCGCCTCCCCGGCCTGGGCCGCGCGCGCGACCGCCTCCATCAGGTCGCCGCCAATCCCCTGTCCGCGCCAGGACGGCAGCAGGACGATATCGACGAGGCGCCAACTGCGACCCGTGGCCTCGAGAATGAGGCGGCCGACCGGCTCGTCATGGCGCAGCGCAATGAGCGAGATCGCGCCGGGATATTGCAGGGCATACCCGCGCGTCTGTGCCAGAAACTGCTGCTCCAGCAGCATGTCGAGCACCGGTGCGGGCAAGGCTGCGGCGGCAAAATCCTCGGCCCGCGCGGTCTTGAACAAATGAGCAATGAACGGGCCGTCTTGGGCCGTGGCAGGTCGGAGTTGCGTCGCCGGATCGAGCGGGACGACGCCGATCCCGGTCATGCCCGCCAACGCATCGTCGCCAACAGGCTCATTGGTCTAATAGAGGCCGCGCGCGCTCAAAACCCCGCTCGCACCGCGCGAATCGGAGGGCGTCTCGCCCGTCCCTGATTCGGTCGAGGGGGCATAGCGCGGATCATTCTCATAGGAGACGGCGCGCGGATTGTCCGGCATCCGCACGGCCGATCGCGCCCGGCGCGAGGCCGGCATCTCCGAGGTTGGTGGCATGGCGGCCATCGCGCCGGCGGTGTTGCCAAGATCATAGGGCCGGCCCTCCGGCATCGGAATCTCGCCGCGGATGGCGCCGCGGCTGGATGAGGCCACCTCCGGCACGAACGGCCGCGCCGAGGCCACCCGGACCAGCGAC
>Ga0070709_10000820_pt1 | contig 17358 bp, 17 predicted proteins | sample LARL51metaG_FD_65449 | JGI IMG/M metagenome (GOLD analysis project Ga0070709, IMG submission 65449) | Corn, switchgrass and miscanthus rhizosphere microbial communities from Kellogg Biological Station, Michigan, USA - LAR L5-1 metaG | ecosystem: Host-associated > Plants > Roots > Rhizosphere ...
CCTTAGCCATTCATGGACGTTTGAGCCGACTATAGGCTCAATCCACCCACAATGCACCGGGGCGCAACGATCCGCCGCGACAGCTTCACGACAGCTTGAGGCGATTATTCAAACAGATCGCGCCGCAACTTCAGTCTGACTTGTGTCGGCGCTTGTCCAACAGCTCGTCATGCCCGCGCTTGACCCGGGCATCCACGACTTACTTGCCGCATTTTGCAAAGACGTGGATGGCCGGGATAAACCCGGCCATGACGACAACTAGTCTTCCGTGTCTCAGGCCGCGCCGCTCATATAGGTCTCGCGGCGGCCGATCATGCGCTCGGCCGCGGCCTTGGCGTCCGCCTTGGTCGAGGTCGCGCAGGTGCGGTATTCGAGATCCGCTTGCACCGTCGCATCGCGCCGGCCGAACCAGGATTTGCCGCCGACCGACAGCAGCGCCAGCGCCTGCGCCACATTGTCGACCGCACCGAACGAGTGCAGCGCGCCGGTGCCGGCATAGCGTACTTCGTAGATGCCGGGCGAAATCGGCGCCTCCAGATTTTCGCCGCGTCCCGGCCTCGGATATCGCTTCCATTCACTCCAGGTCGAAATCATTGCATTCCTCATACGGCATGCCCGCCGCAAAAATCAGCCAAATGAAAAACCGTCTGGCCAGCCGGCGACCGCCGATCCAGCCATGATCTGAACGCCTTACCAGAAAAGGGGACTGAACCGAACGCACAAAACAGCATAGCGCCACTCTGGCGAGGACGCGTGCTGGTTAAGGTTGATTTAATCAGAAATTATGCCGGGTGTGGCCATTCCGCACCGCCGTTTTCCACGCTTTCCTGATCGTTTTTTACCGCCGATCACGGGATCGCGAGCGGCTGGGGCCCGCGACTTCCGCGCTTGCCACGCTCCCTGCCCGGGCGGAAGATCGCGACACTCTCAATCATAACAAATTGGAGGAGACCCGATGCAAAGCCAGGCCCAGATCGACCAGTTGCTGCGCCAGAAGGCCGACGCCAAGGAGATTCCCGGCGTGGTTGCAGTCGCCGCCACCGGCAACGAGATCATCTATCAGGGCGCGTTCGGCAAGCGCGACCTGTCCAAGGACGATGCGATGACGCTCGACAGCGTGTTCTGGATCGCCTCGATGACCAAGGCGGTCACGACCGCGGCCGCCATGCAGCTGGTCGAGCAGGGCAAGCTGACGCTGGATCAGCCGATCGGCAATCTGCTGCCCGATCTCGCCGCGCCCCAGGTGCTCGAAGGTTTTGACGGAAGCGGCGCGCCGATGCTGCGGCCGGCGCGCAACGCAATCACGCTGCGCCACCTCATGACCCACACCGCCGGCTTCTGCTACGACATGTGGAACGGCGACTTTGCCAGCTTCATGGAGAAGACCGGAACGCCCGGCATCATCACCTGCAAGAACGACGCGCTGAAGACGCCGATCATGTCGGAGCCCGGCACGCGCTGGGAGTACGGCACCAACATCGATTTCGTCGGCAAGGCGGTGGAAGCGGTCAGCGGCAAGCGGCTCGACGCCTATTTGCGCGACCACATGCTGGCGCCGCTCGGCATGAGCGACACCGCTTTCAAGATCGGCGATGACCAGCGCAAACGTCTGGTCGGCATGCATGCGCGCGGCGAGGACGGCACGCTTGCGCCGATCCCCTTCGAGCTGGAGCAGGATCCGGAATTCCACATGGGTGGCGGCGGGCTCTATGGCACCGCGGGCGACTACATCAAATTCTGCCAGATGATCCTGAATAAAGGCAAGGGCAACGGCAACCAGGTGCTGAAGCCCGAGACCATCGCGCTGATGAGCGAGAACCACATCGGCGAGCTCGTGATGACCAAGATGACGTCGGTCGCGGCGGTCTACACCAACCATGTCGACCTCTATCCAGACATGGTGAAGAAATGGGGCCTCAGCTTCATGATCAACACCGCGATGACGCCGGAGGGCCGCAGCGCCGGCAGCCTCGCCTGGGCGGGCCTCGCCAACACCTATTTCTGGATCGACCCGGCGCGCAACGTCGCCGGCGTCATCCTGATGCAGCTGCTGCCGTTCGCCGACCACAAATGCCTGGAAGCGTTCGCGGGTTTTGAGCGCGGCGTCTATGCCGGGCTCGATGCGGCCGGCGGCCAAAAAGCGGCGTAGCTGCGATCAGCCTTCGTCATGCCCGGCCTTGTGCCGGGCATCCACGTCTTTCTTGACGCGGAAAGGAAGGAAGACGTGGATGGCCGGGACAAGCCCGGCCATAACGACGGAGCGCGACGCGAGATCGCGTGCTGCATCAGAGTTAGGGAGGAGCAGAACCTTGAGTGAGAAAGCGGACAGTTATGTGTGCGGCACGTCCAGCGCGCCGCTGCTCGGCGACACCATCGGACGGAGCCTCGATCTCGCCGTGGAGCGCTGGGGCGAGCGCGAGGCGCTGGTCTCACCGAGCCACGGCGTACGCTGGACCTGGAACGAGTTCGCGGAAAAAGTCGACGCGCTGGCCGCAGGCTTTCTCGCGCTCGGCCTGCAACGCGGCGAACGCATCGGCATCTGGTCGCTGAACCGGCCGGAATGGACCTTGACGCAATTCGCCGCGGCGAAGGCTGGACTGATCCTGGTCACCATCAATCCCGCCTACCGCCTGACCGAGCTCGAATTTGCGCTCGCGAAAGTCGGCTGCGCCGCCGTCGTCAGCGCGACCGCGTTCAAGACCTCCGGCTATATGGAGATGCTGAATACGCTCTTGCCGGAGCTTGCGACCTCAAATCCGGGCCACCTTGCAGCCGCACGGCTCCCGCAACTGCGCGCGGTAATCCAGATCGGCGGCCCGAAATGCCCCGGCACCATCGCATTCGACGAGGTCGCCAAAATGGGCGGCGCGCGGCACCGCGAGCAGCTCGCCGCGCTCGGCCGCGAGCTGCAGTTCGACGATCCGGTCAACATTCAGTTCACCAGCGGCACCACGGGCTCGCCAAAGGGCGTCACGCTGACGCATCATAACATTCTCAACAACGGCTACTTCACCGGCCGTGCCATGCGGCTCACCGAGCAGGATCGCATCTGCATCCCGGTGCCGCTCTATCATTGTTTTGGCATGGTGATGGGCAATCTCGCCGCGGTGACACTGGGCGCCGCCATGGTCTATCCCGGCGAAGGCTTTGATCCGCTCACGACGCTGAAGACGATCGCCGAGGAGAAATGCACGACGCTGTACGGCGTGCCGACCATGTTCATCGCCGAGCTCGATCATCCGGAATTTTCGCGCTTCGATCTGTCATCGCTGCGCACCGGCATCATGGCCGGCGCGCCCTGCCCGATCGAGGTGATGAAGCGCGTGGATGGCGAGATGAACATGCGCGAGGTGACGATCGCCTATGGCATGACCGAGACCAGCCCCGTCTCGTTCCAGAGCGCGGTCGACGACCCCCTGGAGCGGCGGGTGTCGACGGTCGGGCGCATTCATCCCCATGTCGAGGTCAAGGTTGTCGATCTCGACGGCAGGATCGTGGGACGCGGCGAACGCGGCGAGCTCTGCACCCGCGGCTACAGCGTGATGCTGGGCTATTGGGATGAGGTGGAAAAGACCGCCGACGTCCTGGACCGCAATGGCTGGATGCATACCGGCGATCTCGCCACCATCGACGCCGAGGGCTTTTGCAACATCGTCGGCCGCATCAAGGACATGGTGATCCGCGGCGGCGAGAATCTCTATCCGCGCGAGATCGAGGAGTTCCTCTACCGTCATCCGAAGATCCAGGACGTGCAGGTGTTCGGCGTCGCCGACGACCGCTATGGCGAAGAGCTCTGCGCCTGGGTCAGGATCAGAGCCGGCGAGACGCTGACCGCCGAGGAGGTGCGCGGCTTCTGCCAGGGCCAGATCGCCCACAACAAGATCCCGCGCTATGTCGAGTTCGTCGACGAATTCCCGATGACGGTGACGGGAAAAATCCAGAAATTCATGATGCGGCAGCACGTCGAGAAGCGTCTCGGCCTGAAGGCGGCCAAGACGGCGTAGGTTCTGGATCGAGAGACGTTCCGCTCTCTTCACGTCGTCATGGCCGGGCTTCTCGGGCGATGACAGCTGAATTGGCCGGTAAGCCGCGTGCCATCATGAGATAAGATCGTCAGCTGCCGAACCTCGCCCGGCGTGCCGCCACTGATCGCAACGGGAAGATAATGTTCCGTGCGCCCCTGAGACTCGCTTTCAATCAGGACCTCGCGCGTGGCGCCGACCTCCGAGGCGAGGCGCCGCTGCAATGCGACTTCGCCTGCCACGCGCAAACGCCTTGCGCGCTCCTTGATCGCACTGCCTGCGACTTGCGGCATCCGTGCGGCCGGCGTGCCCGGTCGCGGTGAATAGGGAAACACGTGCAGGAAGGTGAGACCGCATTCCTCGACCAGATCGAGCGAGCGGGAAAACATCTCCTCGGTCTCGGTCGGAAAGCCCGCGATCAGATCGGCGCCGAGCGCGATGTCCGGCCGCAAGCGGCGGACCTCGGCGCAGAACGCGATCGCGTCGGCCGGTGTGTGGCGCCGCTTCATCCGCTTCAGGATCAGATCGTCGCCTGACTGCAGCGACAGATGCAGATGCGGCATCAGCCGCTCATCGCTGGCGATGACATCCAAAAGATCGGGATCGGCCTCGACCGAATCGATCGACGAGATCCGCAGGCGCCCGAGTTGCGGAACGTGGCGCAGGATCTGCTTCACGAGCTTGCCGAGTTTCGGCGCGCCCGGCAGGTCCGCGCCATAGCTCGTGAGATCGACCCCGGTCAGCACGATCTCGGCATGGCCGTGCGCGACGAGCGTACGGACCTGATCGACCACCGCGCCCATCGGCAGCGAGCGGGAATTGCCGCGGCCGAACGGGATGATGCAGAACGTGCAGCGGTGATCGCAGCCGTTCTGCACCTGCACGAAGGCTCGCGGCAGGCCGCCCTGAAAGCCGTCGACGAGGTGCGGCGCCATCGCCTTCACCGCCATGATGTCGGTGACGGCGAGTTTTTCGCCTGCCGCGGCTTCGCCATCGAGCGCCATCACTGTCGCGCGCCAGGCCTCGCGCCGCAGCTTGTCCTCGTTGCCGAGGACGCGGTCGACTTCCGGCATGCGCGCGAACATCTCGCCGAGGGTCTGGGCCGCGCAGCCGGTCACGACGATGCGCTGACCGGGGCGTTCACGCCTGAGCTTTCGGATCGATTGCCGGGCCTGCGCGACGGCTTCATTGGTCACGGCGCAGCTGTTGATGACGATGGTGTCGACAAGCCCGGCTGCATCGGCCTCGCGCGCGATCACCTCCGACTCGAAGGAATTTAGCCGGCAGCCGAAGGTGACGATCTCGACGCCCATGGCGCTAGGCCGGCGCGGCGGAAGCGAACAGCGCCGGATCGAAGCGGCCGTCATATTCGAAAGTGGCGGTGCCGGTCATCAGCACATGGTCGTCGCGCTCGCGCCACTCAATGGTGAGGTCGCCGCCGGGCAGCGTGATCTGCACGATGCGATTGGCGCGCTTCAGCCGCGCGGCCGCCACCGCGGTGGCGCAGGCCGCCGAGCCGCAGGCCTTTGTCAGCCCCGCACCGCGCTCCCAGGTGCGGATCGTGATGTGGTCCCGGTCCACGATATGCGCCAGCGTGATGTTGGCGCGGTCCGGAAAGATCGGGTGATTTTCCAGCAGCGGGCCGATGCGCGACAAATCGTAGGCGCTGACGTCATCGACCCAGAAGATCGCATGCGGATTGCCCATGTTGACCACCGAGGGCGAATGCAGGATCGGCGCGTCGATCGGCCCGATCTGCAGTTCGATGTAGCGGGTGTCGCGAAACTCCTCGGCGAGCGGAATGTCCTGCCAACCGAATTTTGGCGTCCCCATGTCGATCGTATAGAGATCGGGCGCGGGTCCCTGCCAGCAGTTCAAAAGGCCCGCGCGGGTCTCAAAAGTCGCGGCGGCATCGCCGGTCGCCTCGAACAGTTTTTTCACCACGCAGCGCATGCCGTTGCCGCAGGCGCCGGCCTCCGAGCCGTCGCTGTTGTAGATGCTGATGTAGGCCGTGGTGCCGTCGAGCCGCGGCGCCCGCAGCACCATCAGCTGGTCGTACGGAACGCTCGATGCAACCGCGCGCGCATCGTCCGGCGTCACGGCTCCCCTCAACTCGCGCAGGTCCACGACAACGATCTCGTTGCCGATCCCGTTCATCTTGCTGAAGGTGTGGTTGGCAAGCACGCTCATGAAAGGGTTCCGGTTCTAGCCGCCCTTATATGGCGGGTGGCCGTCCCTTGACCAGCCCATCCCGCCTCGCAAGGCAGATGACCGAACTGTCATGAGACGGCCGCGCGTGCGCATGTTAGATAGCGAAACTTTCGCCGGGCGGGTTCCGTTATGCCGCAAGGCAGACCTTCCCCGGTCCTGGGAGATCCCCCATGAGTTTCCGTTCCTTATGCGTTTCCGCGGCCCTGCTGGCCTCGTTCTCGCTGGGTTTCGACCGGGCCATCGCCCAGTCATCCCCGTCGCCCGCCTCCCCGGCGCCTGCCGCCTCCGCATTGCCCGCGCCAAGCACCAGTCCCGCCCCTGCGGCGAGCGCTTCGCCCGCCCCCGCCACGACGCCGGCCCCGGCCGCGAGCGCCTCGCCTGCCCCGTCCGCCTCACCGCCGGCCACCGAGGCACCCGCGACGGCACAGGCCGCCGAGCCCTTCGGCGAGCCGATCACGCTCGACGCCAAGAAGGTCGTGATCGCCAAGGGCAATGCGAACTGGGATTCGGCCTTCGACACCCTGGTGGATTCCTTCAAGGCACTGTCCGCGCTGCTCGACAAGCAGGGCATCAAGCCGGCCGGCAATGTGATGATCGTCTACACCTCGACCGACGACACCGGTTTCACCTTTCTGGCTGAGGTGCCGGTCGAGCAGGAGCCGAAAAATCTCGCCAAGAACATGAGCCTTGGAAAATCGCCCGACGGCAAGGCGCTGAAATTCGTCCACCATGGCTCCTACGACAACATGGACAACACCTATGAGGCGATCACCAATCACCTCGACGACAAGAAGCTGGAGGCGAAGGACACGTTCATCGAGGAATACATCACCGACCCGCTGAAGACCGCCGAGGACAAGCTCGTCATCAACGTCTATGTGCCGCTGAAATGAAAATGATGAAATCCTGCGTGCTGCCCGCCGCTTTGCTTGCGGCTGCCCTGGCCTCGCCTGCGCTCGCGCAAGGGGACCTCCAGCCCGCGATCTCCGTGAGCGGCGAGGCCACCATCTCCGTGCCGCCCGACCTCGCGCAGATCGATGCCGGGGTGGCCTCCGACGCCAAGACAGCCAAGGACGCCGCAGAGGCCAACAATGCGGCGATGGGCAAGGTGCTCGCGGCGCTGAAAGGCGCCGGCATCGACGAGAAGGACGTTCAGACCTCGCGGCTGTCGCTGCAGCCGCAATATGCGCCGAACCGCGCCGGCCCGCCATCCTCCGTCACGGGCTATCGCGCTTCCAATCGCGTGACGATCAAGCTGCACGATCTCACCAAGGTCGCGAGCGTCATCGACACGCTGGTCGCGGCCGGCGCAAACGACATCGGCAATGTCGGCTTCACGGTGGCGCAGCCGTCAAAACTGCTCGACGAGGCCCGCGAGAAGGCGGTGGCGGATGCGCGCCGCAAGGCCGAGATCTATGCCAAGGCCGCCGGCGTGACCCTGGGCGCGCCGCTGGACATCACCGAAGGCGGCACGCCCGCGCCGATGTTCCGATCCAAGATGGTTGCCGCGGCGCCGATGGCGGTCGCCGGTACACCGATCGCGCAGGGCGAAGAGACGCTCTCTGTGTCGATCAGCGTCACCTGGGCGATCAAGCCGGCGCAGTAGTCTCTCCGCCGTCATTGCGAGGCGCGCTTGCGCCGAAGCAATCCAGACCGCATCCGCGGCAGCATTTCCGGATTGCTTCGCTTCGCTCGCAATGACGGCTAAATCTCCACCACCTGCCCCGGCTGCAGCGCCAAAAACCGCTCGCGCGGAATCTGCGCTGAGTCGAGCGCCTCGCCGAGCGCGATGACAGGCGCGTCGATCGCCTCGTCGGTGAGCTGGAACGTGCCGTGGTGATGCGCGAGCGCGGCTTCCGCGCCGCAGTCCTGCAGCGCCTTGACGGCATCTTCCGGATTCATGTGCTGGTCGCGCATGAACCAGCGCGGCTCGTAGGCGCCGATCGGCAGGAGCGCGAGCCGGATCGGACCGTGCGCCTCGCCGACGCGGCGAAAATGCGCGCCCTCGCCATAGCCGGAATCGCCGACGATGTAGATCTTGCCGATCGGCGTCTCCAGCACGAAACTCGCCCACAGCGCCCTGTTGCGGTCGAACATTCCGCGCGCCGACCAGTGCCGGGTCGCAACCAGCGTCACGTTGAGCCCATTGCCGAGCTCGACGCGGTCGTGCCAGTCAAACGCTTCGGCGCGGATCGCGGGATCGGCCAGGCGCATGGCGATGTCGTTGCCGAGCGGCGTGACCACGCGCGGCGCAAAGGTCGCGGCGAGCCGGGACAACGTCGGCACATCGAGATGATCGTAATGGCCGTGCGAGACCAGCACGACGTCGATATTCGGCAGCGCCTCGAAGGCGATGCCGGGGTCGTTGCGGCGCTTGGGCCCGGCGAAACTGAACGGAGAGACCCGGGCCGACCAGACCGGGTCGACCAGGATATTCAATCCCGAAACCTGGATCAGCCAGCTCGCATGGCCGACGAAGGACAGCCGCACCTTGTCGCCGGTGACGCGCGGTGGCGGCTGATCGGCATGCGGGCTCGGCGCCCAGGAAGGCCAGATCGCGCGCTGGCGGCGGCTGCCGAACTGCCAGCGCAGCACGTCGCGCAGCGATTTCGGCGGCACGCCGTCGGGATCGAAGAAGCGGACGCCGTCGAAATGGTCCGAGATCGGGCCGGAATAAGTCTTCATGCCGAAAGTCCAGGCTTGGTCGAACAAGGCCTCTATTCGGCCCAAAAAGGCCGCATCCGCAAGGGGATGCGGCGCGGTCGAAGGTCGCGATTGCAGCATTTCCGGCCAACTTTTCTTGACTTTTGGCAGCCAAAGGGGTTTAAGGCCCCGGTTCAGCCGGAAAGATCTTTCTTTTCGACCCGCCGACCGGTCCCGTGAGGCCGGAGGCCAACGCCCGACAGCGCGATGCGCCCTCGGGCGCGAACGTGTTTGGAACGGTGCTTTCGCTTCGCATGGAAGCACCTAGGTAAAGTGGTCATCACCCGCGAAAGCGGGTGATCCAGTACGCCGCGGCGTCTCGGCTCGATCCGGGCTGCTCTGGAATACTGGATCGCCCGGTCAAGCCGGGCGATGACAGCGGTGAGTGGCGCGACGGCCTTAAAAGGACAACGGCATTGTTCGACAATCTGTCGGAAAAGCTGAATGGCATTCTCGATCGGCTGACGGGGCGCGGCGCGCTGACCGAGAAGGACGTCGACGCGGCCATGCGCGAGGTGCGCCGCGCGCTGCTCGAGGCCGACGTCGCCCTCGAAGTGGTCAGAAGCTTCACCGAAAGGGTGCGCGAGCAGGCAATCGGCGCGACTGTCGTCAAGTCGGTCACGCCTGGCCAGATGGTGGTCAAGATCGTCCATGACGAGCTGGTCACGACGCTCGGCTCGGACGGCCAGACCATCGATCTCAACGCGGTGCCGCCGGTCGCCATCATGATGGTCGGCCTGCAGGGCTCCGGCAAAACCACCACCACCGCAAAGCTCGCCCGCCGCCTTGTCCAGCGCGACAAGCGCAAGGTGTTGATGGCCTCGCTCGACGTCTATCGTCCGGCCGCCATGGAGCAGCTCGCGGTGCTCGGCCGCGACCTCGACATTCCGACGCTGCCGATCGTGGCCGGACAGCAGCCGCCGCAGATCGCGCGCCGCGCCCTCGAAGCCGGAAAACTCGGCGGCTACGACGTGGTGCTGCTCGACACCGCCGGCCGCACCACGCTCGACGAAGAGATGATGGCGGAAGCCGCCAACATCAAAGCATCAGCCGATCCGCACGAGGTGCTGCTGGTCGCCGACGCGCTGACCGGCCAGGACGCCGTCAATCTGGCCCGCGCGTTCGACGAGCGCGTCGGGCTGACCGGCATCGTGCTGACCCGCGTCGACGGCGACGGCCGCGGCGGCGCCGCGCTGTCGATGCGCGCCGTTACCGGCAAGCCGATCAAGCTGATCGGCGTCGGCGAAAAGACCGACGCGCTGGAGGATTTCCATCCGAGCCGCATCGCCGGGCGCATCCTCGGCATGGGCGACGTGGTCTCGCTGGTCGAGAAGGCCGCGGCCAATATCGACGCCGAAAAGGCCGCGCGCGTCGCCGAGAAGATGCGCAAGGGGCAGTTCGACCTCAACGACATGCGCGAGCAGCTGCTGCAGATGGCCAACATGGGCGGCATCTCCGGCCTGATGGGTATGATGCCCGGCGTTGCCAAGATGAAGAACCAGATCGCCGCCGCGGGGATCGACGACAAGATTTTAAAGCGCCAGGTCGCGATCATCGATTCGATGACGCGGCAGGAGCGCAAGAACCCGGACGTCCTCAAGGCGAGCCGCAAGAAGCGCATCGCGGCCGGCTCCGGCCAGAACGTCGAGCAGGTCAACAAGCTGCTCAAGATGCACCGGAACATGGCCGACATGATGAAGGCCATGAGCTCGGGCAAGCGCGGGCCGCTCGCCGGCATCGCCCAGGCGATGGGCTTTGGCGGCGGCATGAAGCCGCCCTCGCCGGAGGAAATGAAGGCGCTGGCCGAGAAGATGAAGGGCGGACAGGGCGGCCTGCCCAACCTGCCGCAGGATCTGCCGGCCAATCTGCGCGGGGGCCTGCCGAATCTGCCGGGCCTCACCGGCCTCAGCGGCAAGCCGACCCTGCCGGGACTCGGCGGGCTTCCCGGTCTGGGGAAGAAGAAATGAGCTCACCCGTCATTGCGAGGCGCGATAGCGCCGAAGCAATCCAGACTGTCTCCGCTGAGGCATCTCTGGATTGCTTCGCTGAGTTTATCATCGGGCGGCGCTTGGCGCCGACCCGTTGGCTCGCAATGACGAGCACCGCTGAAACGTAAACCTCGAATCAGGAGAACCTCAATGTCAGTCGTCATTCGCCTTGCGCGCGCGGGCACCAAGAAGCGCCCGGTCTATCACGTCGTCGTCGCCGATTCGCGCTTTCCGCGCGACGGCCGCTTCATCGAGCGCCTCGGCCATTTCAATCCGCTGATGCCGAAAGACAACGAGGCGCGGTTGAAACTCGACCTCGACAAGGTCAAGGCCTGGCTCGCCAAGGGCGCGCAGCCGTCGGACCGCGTGCTGCGCTTCCTCGATGCCGCAGGGGTCGCCAAGCGCGAGGCCCGCAGCAATCCGGAAAGGGCCGTGCCGCGCAAGGAGCGCAAAGCGCGCGCCGAAGCCGCCGCCAAGTCGGCGTAAGCATTCGATGAGCGTGGCCTCATGCTTCGAGACGCACGGCTTTCGCCGTGCGCCTCAGCATGACGGGTTTGCCCGTCATCCGGAGGAGCACGGCGTCTCGAAGGATGTGGCCCGTCGATGACTGCGCAAAAAATCTGCGTGGCAAAGATCGGTGCCCCGCATGGTGTGCACGGCGCAGTCAAGCTATGGACCTTCACAGAGGATCCGTTTGCCATCAAGCGCTACGGGCCGTTGTCGACCGGGGACGGCACGCGCCAGTTCGAGATCGCCACCGCCCGCGAAGCCAAGGGACATCTCGTTGCGACGCTGAAGGGCGTGACCACCCGCGACGAGGCCGAGCGCCTCAACGGCCTCGAACTCTATGTCGCGCGTGAAAAACTCCCCGCGACCGACGAGGGCGAATACTACCATGCCGACCTGATCGGGCTTGCGGCGGTGACCGCAGCCGGCGAGCCGGTCGGCCGGGTCGTCGCGATCCACAATTTCGGCGCCGGCGACATCATCGAGATCGCGCCTTCGCAAGGGCCGACGATGCTGCTGCCTTTCACCAACGCTGTCGTGCCGACCGTCGACATTGCAGGCGGGCGCGTGGTGGTCGAGCTGCCGGGCGAGATCGAGGGCGACGAGCCCGGCGCTGCGTGATTTAATCGCGGCCGCAACGGAGCGATGGCGATGGCGACCCACAAGGCTTGGCGGCTGCATGCGCACGACGACCTGCGACTGGACGAGGTCGAGACGCCGCCACCTGCGCCCGATGGCGTCCTCATCCGCATCGAAGCCGCGATGGTGCTCTCCTACATGGGCCGGGTGCTCACAGGCGCGGTGCCCTACAGCCTGCCGCCGATGCCGTTCGTGCCGGGCACCAATGCGATCGGGCGCGTGATCGCGACCGGCGAGACCGTCACCCATGTTCGACCGGGCGAGCGGGTGTTCCTCAGTCCGCATCTGCGCGGCGACGTGCCGGACGACGAGCCGCCGCAGATCCTGATCGGGCTGACGGCCATGATCACCACCGAGGCCGCGCTGGCTCTGCAGGCCCGCTGGCGCGACGGCGTCTTTGCCGAAATCGCGCACTGGCCGGCGGCCTGCGTCACGCCGCTGTCGGGCCTGGATGACCGGCCCGCGACCGAGCTGATCGGGCTCGCAAAGCTGATCGTGCCGTTCGGCGGGCTGCAGCGCTCCGGCCTGCGCGGCGGCGACACCATCATCATCAACGGCGCGACCGGCTATTTCGGCTCCGGCGCCGTCATGCTGGCGGTCGCGATGGGCGCCGGCCGCGTCGTCGCGGTCGGGCGCAAGCAGGCGGCGCTGCAGCGTCTGCGCGACGCCTTTGGCCCGCGCGTCATTCCCGTCGTCGTCAATGGCGATCCAACGAGAGACGTCGCGACCATCCGCCACGCCGCCTGTGGCGGCGCTGACGTGGCACTCGATCTGCTCGGCAGCGCCAAGAGCACGGCGACCACGCTGGCAAGCCTGCGCGCGCTCAAGCGCGGCGGACGGCTGGTGTTGATGGGCAGCGCCGAGGCGCCACTGGAGTTGTCGTTTCGCGAGATGCTGGCGAACGATTGGGAAGTGGTCGGCCAGTTCATGTATGGACGCACCGCGCCCGGCCAGCTCGCCGCGCTCGCCGCCGAGCGCCTGCTCGATCTCTCGAAGATCATCGTGACGAGCTTCGATCTCGTCGACTTTCGCCGGGCGGTCGATGCGGCGGCGATGATGCAGGGCCTCGATCTGACCGCGGTGCTGCCGTGAAGGCTGTGCCATGACCGCGACCGCCGCGATCTGGCGCGCCACCGTGCTGACCCTGTTCCCGGACATGTTCCCGGGGCCGCTCGGCATCAGTCTCGCCGGCCGGGCGCTGGCGTCCGGCCTCTGGGCGCTGGAGGCGCGGGACATCCGCGCCTCCGCAACCGACCGCCATCGCAGCGTCGATGACACCCCGGCCGGCGGCGGACCGGGCATGGTGCTGCGCGCCGATGTGCTGGCCGCGGCGATCGACGCGGCCGGGATCGACCCGGGCCGGCCGCGCCTCCTGATGAGTCCGCGCGGCCGTCCATTGACCCAGGCCCGCATTCTGGAACTGGCCGATGGCCCCGGCCCGCTGATCGTCTGCGGCCGCTTCGAGGGGGTGGACCAGCGCGTCATCGACGCACGCGGGCTGGAAGAGATTTCGATCGGAGATTATGTGCTGTCGGGCGGGGAGATCGCGGCCCTGGCGCTGATCGACGCCTGTGTCCGGCTGCTGCCGGGGGTGATGGGCAAGCAGGAATCCGGGTCGGACGAGAGCTTTTCCGACGGATTACTCGAATACCCGCAATATACCCGCCCCCAGCTCTTCGAAGGACGTTCAATCCCGGACGTTCTCACCTCAGGCGACCACGCCAGGGTCGCCGCCTGGCGCAGGGCCGAGGCCGAGGCGCTCACGCAGGCGCGTCGCCCGGACCTCTGGCAGGTCAGGCAAAAGCCGCCAAAAAACACGACAGACCCGTGACAAGCGGTCAGCTTTGGCTTATAGGAGCGCCCAATCCACAACCGAGCCTTTTCCGGCAACGTGGCATCTGGTTTGCCGCACGGGACTGCTCGGATTGTTAACCTCGCGCATCCAAGAACCCCTGTCCATCTGTGCGGACGAGCGCGGCCCGCAGGACTAACGAGACGTTGCGCAAGCCCCCGTGACCGGCCGGGCGCGCCGCCGATGGAGATTGACCCGTGAACCTGATTCAGCAGCTCGAGAAAGAGCAGTACGACAAGCTCGCCGCCGGCAAGGACATTCCGGATTTCGCACCCGGCGACACCGTGATCGTCAACGTCAAGGTGGTCGAAGGCGACCGCGCCCGCGTGCAGGCCTATGAGGGCGTCTGCATCGGCCGCTCCGGAAGCGGCATCAACGAGAATTTCACGGTGCGCAAGATCTCCTACGGTGAGGGCGTGGAGCGCGTGTTCCCCGTGCTGTCGCCGATGATCGACTCGATCAAGGTGGTGCGCCGCGGCAAGGTGCGCCGCGCCAAGCTCTATTACCTGCGCAATTTGCGCGGCAAGTCGGCCCGCATCGTCGAGAAGAAGCAGGACCGCGCCGCCGCCGTCGGCGAGTAATTTTTTTCCGGGACCGTTGTGACGAAAAAGCGCGGGGCTTGCTCCGCGCTTTTTTATTTGGTCATTGCGCCACGCGGTCCGCGCGAAGCGCGGCCGGACGACAGGCTCCGCGAAGCAATCCAGAATCTCTCCGCGGTAAAAGTCTGGATTGCCTCGGCGCAAGGGCGCCTCGCAATGACGGCCAAACCATATCGCGCTTTCGAATCCGCGTGCTATATAGGCGCCATGGTTCTGGACCAGACCAGCATTGCCTGCCGGCGCGTCGTGATCGACGATCGCTGCCGCCTGCCCGGCCGCTTCTTCGGGCGCTTTGCGACCTCGGCAACGTCTGAGCTTGGCTAGCCGCGGGCTGATCCCCGCCGCCTGTCAGTTTCTGCCGCGCGCTGGCCGCGCTCGTTCGCTCACAAAATTCCATCTGGAGCTCATGCTCATGTCCAAACCCACCACGCTGTACGACAAGATCTGGAACGACCACCTGGTCCACGAGGCCGAGGACGGCACCTGCCTGCTCTATATCGACCGCCATCTCGTCCACGAAGTGACCTCGCCGCAGGCGTTTGAGGGTCTGCGCACCACCGGCCGCAAGGTGCGCGCGCCGGAGAAGACGCTGGCCGTCGTCGATCACAACATCCCGACCACCGACCGTTCAAAACCCAATCCGGATCCCGAAAGCATCGAGCAGATGCGGGTGATGGCGGAGAACGCCAAGGAGTTCGGCATCGAATATTTTAACGAGTTCGATCAGCGCCAGGGCATCGTGCACGTCATCGGCCCCGAGCAGGGCTTTACCCTGCCCGGCACCACGATCGTCTGCGGCGACAGCCACACCTCGACCCATGGCGCGTTCGGCGCGCTGGCGCACGGCATCGGCACCTCGGAGGTCGAGCATGTGCTCGCCACCCAGACGCTGATCCAGAAAAAAGCCAAGAACATGCGTGCGGTCGTCGACGGCAGGCTGCCCGAAGGCGTGACCGGCAAGGACATCATCCTGGCGATCATCGGTGAGATCGGCACCGCCGGCGGCACCGGCTATGTGCTGGAATATGCCGGCGAGGCGATCCGCGCGCTGTCGATGGAAGGCCGCATGACCGTCTGCAACATGTCGATCGAGGGCGGCGCGCGCGCCGGGCTTGTTGCGCCCGATCAAAAGGCGTTCGACTTCCTGCGCGGCCGGCCGAAATCGCCGCAGGGCGCGGCCTGGGATGCGGCGATGCGCTATTGGGAGACGCTGCGCTCCGATGACGGCGCACATTTCGATCACGAGATCCGACTCGATGCCGCAAAGCTGCCGCCGATCGTCACCTGGGGCACCTCGCCCGAGGACGTCGTCTCGATCTCAGGCTCCGTGCCCGATCCGGACAAGATCCAGGACGAGGCCAAGCGGCTGTCGAAGCACCGGGCGCTGAAATACATGGGCCTCGTGCCGGGCACGAAAATCACCGATATCAAGCTCGACCGCGTCTTCATCGGCTCCTGCACCAACGGCCGCATCGAGGACCTGCGCGCCGCGGCCAAGATCGCCGAGGGCAAGACCGTCAACGCTCATGTCAATGCCATGATCGTGCCGGGCTCGGGCATCGTGAAGGCGCAGGCCGAGGCGGACGGGCTCGACAAGATTTTTGTCAGGGCGGGCTTCGAGTGGCGCGAACCGGGCTGCTCGATGTGCCTCGCCATGAACCCGGACAAGCTGAAGCCGGAGGAGCGCTGCGCCTCGACCTCGAACCGCAATTTCGAGGGCCGCCAGGGCTTTAAGGGCCGCACCCATCTGGTGTCGCCGGCGATGGCGGCAGCCGCCGCGATCGCCGGGCATTTCGTCGATGTCAGGGACTGGCGGTAAATCGATCCTTCAATTCGGAGCCGTTCGCGCAACGGCTCCTTAATGAAGCGGGCGCAGACTCCTCGGCGTAAATGGCGTTGCGCCGAGGAAGCGAGCCATGTCCGACAAGCCGGGACCCGACAAGCCGGAAAACAAGAAGCCGGAATACGTCGATCTGTTCGAGGAAACGTTGCTGCCGGACTACCAGCGCGCGGCGCAGCGGGTCGTCATCGAGCCCGAGATCAAGGACAAGCGCAGGCTGAGCCACTGGCCGCCCACCCATCTCGAGGAATGGCGGGCGAACAATCTGGCGCCATGGCGAACCCGGTCCCGCAAGCGGGATTGGGACTGAGCATCCGGCGCCCGCAAGCCATCCGAAAGGTCACAGCGAAACAGCGGCCGAAGCGCCCGCGCAAGCGCTGAGGGCGCCCAGCACTTCGACAAAGTGCCTGCCTCACTGGCTGACCTTTATGTAGCAGCGCTTTTGATTGTCCCGGTCTTTGACATCATAATAGGACGCGTGGCTTGGCGCTTTCTCATAAGTCATCCGCTGCTCTGCGAGCTTGTTCATAAGCGCCACGTCGGCGGGCTTTAATCCTATCGAAGCTGTTTCCGCACCCGTGAGCAGTCGCTCCGTCATGCTGCCAGCCTTCTTATCCGCCATCTGCATGCAGTCGGTGGGAAAGTGGAAGTAATACCGTGTAGGAGTCGGCCAGCTCTGACCAGAGCAAGGGCCTCCGAGCGCGAGAGTGATCGCCACGCCGCAAATCTTCCAGACCATGCGACTTCGCATCTTGCCCCTCCCATCTTGGCAATCTCGTGCGCACAGGGTGTATCAATACCACTCGGCCAAGCGCCAGACAATCGCGGCCACGGCCGAAACGTTGCATGGTTGCCGCGCCTGCGCCGCCGCCCGATCTTCCTTATCCTTGCCGCGCATCACGATCTTAAGCGCATCATCTGGCAACCCGCCGCTGCAGTGCCTTCGCCTCATCCCAAGCGCGCTCGGGGCGCCCTTTTCTCACGTCGCAGCTGCGCT
>Ga0070709_10000825_pt1 | contig 17308 bp, 14 predicted proteins | sample LARL51metaG_FD_65449 | JGI IMG/M metagenome (GOLD analysis project Ga0070709, IMG submission 65449) | Corn, switchgrass and miscanthus rhizosphere microbial communities from Kellogg Biological Station, Michigan, USA - LAR L5-1 metaG | ecosystem: Host-associated > Plants > Roots > Rhizosphere ...
GGCGGCATGTTGCGCGCGCTGTTCGGCCGCCTGCTCGGCTCGGCCGCGACCGGCGGCCTCGTCGGCGTCGTGACCTGGATGGTGGCGGGATCGATGATCGTTGCACTGCTGCTGTTCGCCGTCGCCTTTGTCATCGCGTTCCTGAGCGATGCCTTTGCGAACGCCGGCCCGACCTATCGCGGCCGCTCCGGCCGCGGATATTCGGGTGGGGGCTGGGGCGGCGGAGGCGGCTGGAGCAGCGGCTCGAGCTCGGGCTCGAGCGACAGCGGCTTTTCCGGCGGCGGTGGCAGCTTTGGCGGCGGCGGCGCCTCGGGAAGCTGGTAGAGGCGCATATGGGCATCAGGCGGATCGGCAGGCATCTCCTCGAGCATCATTGGCGGGTGCGGCGAATCTTTGCGCCGCCGGTGCTGGTGCGGATCGAAGCCGCGATCAGGGCGGGCGAAGCGACCCATTCGGGACAGTTGCGCTTCGTCGTGGAAGGCGCGCTCGACGGTTTGCCGCTGTTCCGCGATCAGCGCCCGCGCGAACGCGCGCTCGACGTTTTTTCGCATCTGCGGATCTGGGACACCGCGCACAACAATGGCGTGCTGATCTATCTGTTGCTTGCCGACCGCGACGTCGAGATCGTCGCCGACCGCGGCATCGACGCCAAGGTCGGTGCCGCCGGCTGGGACAGCATCTGCCGCGACATGGAAGCCGAATTCAGGAGCGGCCAATTCGAGGCCGGCGTCATCAACGGCATCGCCGCGGTGTCGAAAGAGCTCGCCAAACATTTTCCGCCGCAAAGCCCGCAGCGCAACGAGCTGCCGGACGAGCCCGTGGTGATCTAGTCCTTTGGATGGTCCGCGGCCTCATGGTTCGAGACGCGCGGCGCTGCCGTGCTCCTCACCATGAGGGGACAGGGCTCATCTCGCGACGACAATCCCGTAAATCGACGGAGTCGAGATCCGCAGTCGGCGCGGCGAGCCGCGCGGTCTCGAAGTCGCGCGGTATCGCGATATGGCTTCATCGGCAAATAGATACAACTTTAACGGACCGTTCGCAGGTTCCCCGCAAAATCCACGCGGACGAACGGGGCTCATTCGGAATGTTCAGGAAATCGGTAAGCACGCTTCTGCTGATGCTGCTCTCGGCATTGGCGATTGGCGCCTTGATCAGCACGGCGACGCAGATGGCCGCGGCCATCGGCCGCTATCGCGACAGCCTCGAGACGGGGCGCTTCGCGGCCGCGGACAAGGCGATTTTTCAGGGCGTCTTGTCGCTGCGCACCCATCGCGGCGACGTGCAGAGCGCACTGATCGGCGACGACGATCCGCGCTCCCGGCTCGCCGAATTCGAAAAGGCCCAGCGCGGCGCATACCAGGCCATCGTCGAGGCGCTCGATCGCGTCGCGTTCGACGGACGCGACACCTTGGCGAACACCCTGCGCCAGCGCTGGGACGACGCCAGCCCGAAATTCAGCCTGCTTGCAGAGGAAGCTGCGCGTCCGCGCGCCGAGCGCAAGCTCGAGCGGACGAGCCCGTGGTACGATGGCCTCACGGCGACGATCGATGCCGCCAACAACGCTTCCTCTGCCGTGTCCAATCGAGCCTGGATTAACGATCCCTTCATTGCGAAAATGGTTCAGGTGCGCCGCCTCGCCTGGCAGGTGCGCGACCGCTACGGCATCCAGTGTTCGGCGCTACGCCCGAACGTCAATGCCAGCAAGCCGCTCGACGAGACCCAGAAGCAGAGCGTTGCGCAGTGGCAGGGTATCGTGGCCGCGGGCTGGTCCGGGCTTGATGAAGCGCTGGCCGGATCATCCTCCGATCTCGTCAATATGGTCAAGGCGGCGCGCAGCAAGACCGACGCGGCGAGCCAGCAGATCGCGCAGCTGGTGAAGGGGTTTGACGGCAGCGGCCGTCCAGCCATCTCGGCGCAGGACTGGAATGTCCTGTGTCAGGGACCCTTCGCGCCCATCGTTGCAATCGGCTTCAAGGCTCTCGACGAATCGATTGCCCATGCCGAGGCGATGCAGGCCGGCGCGCTGAGCGGGCTCATCATGCAGGCGCTGGCGTTTCTCGTGGTTCTCATCGTGTCCGTGATCGGCGTGCTCGTCGTCCGCACGCGCCTTGTTCGGCCGATCCAGGTCTTGATGGGAGCGATCGCGCTGATCGGCGAGCGTGACTACGTGACGCATGTCCCGCAATCCAAATATCCGGACGAGTTCGGCCGGATGGCGGTGGCGCTGGAGAGCCTGCGCGACAGCGCCGCCACGGCCGAGCGGCTGGGACAGGAGCGCCAGGCGCAGCAGGCGCTGCAGCTCGCGCGCTCTGGCGCGGTCGACACCGCCTGTCGCAATTTCGACGACACCGTGCAGGCCGTGATCCAGAGCGTCGACGGTTCGGCGCGAGCGCTCGATGCCACCGCCACCGAGGTTCATTCGCTGGTGTCGGATTCGACCAGCCAGGCGGCTGCGGTCGCCACGTCGGCGGAGCAGGCCACCGAGAATCTGGAGACGGTCGCGGCGGCAACGGAAGAGCTGTCGGCCTCGGTCGGCGAGATTTCGGCGCAGGTGCAGGCCAGTGCGCGCGATGCCCGCGATGCAGTCGAGCAGGCGGAGCAGACCAACGCGACGGTCGAGATGCTGGACCAGGCGGCCACCCGCATCGGCGAGGTGATCAAGATGATCAACTCCATCGCCGGGCAGACCAACCTGCTGGCGCTCAACGCGACAATCGAGGCGGCGCGGGCGGGCGAGGCGGGCCGCGGCTTTGCCGTCGTCGCGGGCGAGGTCAAGAATTTGGCATCGCAGACCGCAACCGCAACCGAAGACATCACGCGCCTGGTCGCCGAGATCCAGGGTGCGACGGGGCAGACGGTGTCCGCGATCCGGCTGATCGGCCGCGCGATCGGCGGCATCGACGAGAAGATGACCGCCATTGCCGCCGCGGTCGAAGAGCAGCGCGCGGCGACCACCGAGATCTCGCGTAATTTTCAGCGCGCCGCCCAGGGCACGCGCGAGGTCACCGACACGATCGGCAATGTGGCCGCGCTCAACCGTGAAACCGGCAATGCGGGCGCCGTGCTGTTCGATTCGGTGAAGAAGATGTCGGCCGACGCCGCCCGGCTTCGGGTCGCGGTCGAAGGGTTTTTGGGATCCGTGCGCGCGGCGTAGTCCTACAACCCTCATGGTGAGGAGGCGCGAGCGCCGTCTCGAACCATGAGGCCCCGATGCTGATGTCCGGGCCTCATCCTTCGAGACGCGCAAGAGCGCGCTCCGCAGGATGAGGGGCCAGAGTGACCTATGACGCAGCAAGGCTGATTTTCACCGCTCGAGCTTGTCCAGGGTGATGGGCAGATCGCGGACGCGCTTGCCGGTCGCGTGATAGACCGCGTTGGCGATGGCCGCCGCGACGCCGACGATGCCGATCTCGCCGACGCCCTTGATGCCCAATGGATTGATCACGCTGTCCGGTTCGTCGACGAAGATCACCTTGATGTCGTGCACGTCGGCGTTCACCGGAACATGGTATTCGGCGATGTTGGCGTTCATGATGCGGCCGAAGGCATGATCGGTCAGCGCCTCCTCCTGCAATGCCATGCCGATCCCCCACACCACGCCGCCGATGATCTGGCTCGCCGCCGTCTTGGTGTTGATGATGCGCCCGGCGGCGACCGCGTTGACCACCCGCGTCACCCGGATGACGCCGAGCTCCTCGTCCACCTTGACCTCGGCGAAGACGGCGGAATGCGTGTTGTGCGCGTGCTTGTCGTCCTCCTTGAAATCGGAGGCGCGTTCCTTCTCGATGCGATCGATCTTGCCGTGCCGCATGACCTCCGCTACGGCCACCGTCCGGCTCTCGTCGTTCCTGGCCACGATCGCTCCGCCGACCAGCGCCACATCGTCCGGCTTGAGGCCCCGAAGCGGCGTGTCAGGCATGGTCTGCGCGAGGCCGAGCAGTTCGTTTCGGATATCGCCGGCGGCATTCACGATGGCATGCGCGATCGACGCCGCGGTCCACGATCCGCCTTCGACCTGGGCCATTGGCAGGCTTGAGTCGCCGAGTTTCACGGTGACACTGTCGATCGGCACGCCCAACATGTCTGCTGCGACCTGCGCCACGACGGTGTAGGTGCCGGTACCGATGTCGGAGGCGGCCGATGAGACCTCGGCATGACCATTGGCGCTCAACACGATGCGGCAGGCAAACGGCATCTGCAGCGCCTCCCAGACGCCTGATGCCATGCCCATTCCGACCAGTTCGCTGCCGTCACGCATGGCGCGCGGCGCCGGGTTGCGCCCGTCCCAGCCAAAAGCCTCGGCGCCCTGGCGGTAGCATTCCCTGAGCTGCTTGCTGCTGTAGGGCAGGCCGCTGCTCTGGTCCCGATCCGAATAGCAGCGCAGGCGCAATTCGACGGGATCGAGCTTCAGCGCGACGGCGAGTTCGTCCATCGCGCATTCCAGTGCGTAGACCCCGCTCGCCGCCCCCGGCGCGCGCATGTCGCAGGGCGTTGCGACATCGAGCGAGGCGAGCCGGTGCGTGTAGCGCGCATTGGCCGAGCTGTAGAGCTGTTCCGCCCAGCCGGCATCGTTGCGCGAGAAATCCTCATATTGCGAGGTCATCGCAACAGCGTCATAGCTGACCGCATCCAGCGTACCGCCATTGCTGGTGCCGAGCGCGATCCGTTCGATGGTCGCGGGGCGGTAGCCGAGCCCGTACATCTGCGCGCGGCTGAGTACCAGGCGCACCGGGCGCTTGAGCTGCAGCGCCCCGAGCACCGCGAGCGCCACCTCATATTGCGGGCGCAGGCCGGAGCCGAACGCGCCGCCGACGAACGGCGACATCACGCGCACGTCGTCGCCCTTCAGGGAGAACACGCCGCAGACATAGCGCTGCACGTTCTGCACGCCCTGGGTCTTGTCGTACACGGTGAGCTTGCCGCCGTTCCAGACGACGGTCGCGGCGAACAACTCCATCGGATTGTGATATTCCGCCGGGATGAAATAGTCCGCCTCATGCCTTACGGCGGCGCGTGCGAGGGCCCTTGCGGCATCGCCGCGCGGCTGCTCCGGCTTGTCGACCGCGTGGGCCTGTTCGATGTGTGCATGCAGGTCGGTGACGAAGGCCTGCTTGTCATATTCGATGTCGACGAGCGTCGTCGCAAAAACCGCGGTCTCCCAGTCCTCCGCGAGCACCAGCGCGACCGGCTGGCCGTTGAATCTGACCTCGTTGTCGTAGAGCGGCCGGAACGGCGAACCGCCTTCCGGAGCAACATCGTCGTGATAATCTTTGTCGGACGACGCCATTTTCGGCCTGACGTCATGCGTCAAAACGTCGAGCACGCCTTCGACCGTACGCGCGCGGCCTGTATCGATGCGCGCGACACGCCCCCTGGAAATGGTCGAGGTCACGACCGCCGCATAGGCGAGGTTTGGCACGTTGAACTCGCCGGCATATCTGGCGGCGCCGGTGACCTTGGCGCGGCCGTCGACGCGGGAGGTGGGAGTGCCGATGGTGGCTGCCATGTGGTCACCTGATCTTCTTGACGGACTGAATCTGTGGGGTCGCGTTCGCCGCCTGCGTGAGCGTGCGCAGGATCGCGCGCCGGGCGAGGCCGATCTTGAAGGCGTTGTGGGAAAAGCCCTTCGCACCCTTCAGCAGGATATCGGCCGCCTTCGCAAAGAGGCTTCTGTCGGGCGCCTCGCCGCGCAGCGCGGCCTCGGCATCGATCCTGCGCCACGGCTTGTGCGCGACGCCTCCGAGCGCGACGCGCGCCTCTTTGATGCGGCCGCCGTCGATCTCGAGGGCGGCGGCAACCGACACCAGCGCGAACGCATAGGAGGCGCGATCGCGGATCTTCAGGTAGCTGTAGTTCCTGGCAAAGCCCTTTTGCGGCAGCTCGATCGCGGTGATGATCTCGTCCGGCGCGAGCGTGGTGTCGATATGCGGTGCGTTCTCCGGCAGGCGATGGAAATCCGTGAACGCGATGCTGCGCGTACCCGCGGGGCCTGCCACATGTACCTTCGCTTCGAGCGCCGCCAGCGCGACGCACATGTCGGAGGGATGCGTCGCAATGCAGGCCTCGCTGGTGCCGAGAATGGCGTTGATGCGGTTGATGCCATTGATCGCCGCGCAGCCCGAGCCAGGCTCGCGCTTGTTGCAGGGCGTGGCGACGTCGTAGAAATAGAAGCAGCGCGTCCGCTGCAGCAGATTGCCGGCGGTGGAGGCCATGTTGCGGAGCTGCTGCGAGGCGCCGGCCAGGATCGCGCTCGCCAGCAGCGGATAGCGGTCGGCGATGACAGGGTGATAGGCGAGATCGCTGTTCGGCACCAGCGCGCCGATGCGCACGCCGCCGTCTGCCGTTTCCTCGACGGATTTGAGCGGCAAATGGGTGATGTCGACCAGCCGCGCCGGCCGCTCGACGTCATACTTCATGAGATCGACGAGGTTGGTGCCGCCGGCGATGAATTTCGCTGCGGGATCGGCCGCGACCTGCCTGATGGCATCGGCGACGTCCGTCGCGCGCGAATAGCCAAAATTGTTCATGGCCTCTCTCCCATCCGCTCCATCGCCTGCTGAATGGCCGCGACGATGTTGGGATAGGCGCCGCAGCGGCAGATGTTGCCGCTCATCAGTTCGCGGATCTCGTCGGCCGTTTTCGCCTTGCCCTCGGCGATCAGGCCCGCGGCCGAGCAGATCTGTCCCGGTGTGCAGTAGCCGCACTGAAATGCGTCATGATCGATGAACGCCTGCTGCAGCGGATGCAGCGCATCGCCATCGGCGAGCCCCTCGATGGTGACGACATCGGCGCCGTCCTTCATGACCGCGAGCGTCAGGCAGGCATTGACCCGCCGCCCGTCGAGCAGGATCGTGCAGGCGCCGCACTGGCCGTGATCGCAGCCCTTCTTGGTGCCGGTGAGATCGAGACGGTCGCGCAACAGGTCGAGCAATGTCGTCCACGGCGCGACCTCGACGGTTCGCTTCTGGCCGTTGACCGTGAGGGTGATCGAGATTTTGGCCGGCTTGGAGAGGTCTTGAGGCCCGGAACGGGCCAAAAGGGTCGGGCTCATGCAATCCCTCCGGAACGCGAACCGCAGTCCACGGGCGATGGACTGCGAGATGAGGACCGAAGGACAAGTCGCAACCCGGGCGATGGTTCAATCACGAATGTCAGAAGCAAGCTCAGGGCGTTTCCGCGCCGCTAGGATCGGAACGTTGGCTCGATCCATCCCCTCATCGCTGACGAGCGCGCTCTTCGCGCACGTCTCGAAGGATGAGGGTCGAGGCAGGTTTGGCGTGCCGCCTCAGCGGAAGTGGCAGGCGACCCAGTGTCCGTCGACACTCTGCTTCAGCTTCGGGACCTCTTTGCTGCACATCGGCTGCGCGATCGGACAGCGCGCGTGGAAATGGCAGCCGGACGGCGGGTTCGCGGGGCTCGGCACCTCGCCCGAGAGGCGGATGCGCTGGCGCCTCACCTTGGGATCGGGGATCGGCACGGCCGACAGCAGCGCCTCGGTGTAGGGATGCTTTGGCGAGGCATAGAGCGCGCGGCTTTCGGCCATCTCGACGATGCGGCCGAGATACATCACGGCAACGCGGCGGCTGATGTGCTCGACCACCGACAAATCGTGCGCGACGAACAGATAGGCGAGGCCGAATTTCTGCTGCAGATCCTCGAGCAGGTTGATGACCTGGGCCTGGATCGAGACGTCGAGCGCCGAGACCGGCTCGTCGCAGATGATCAGCTTCGGCTCGACCGCGAGCGCGCGCGCGATCCCGATGCGCTGGCGCTGGCCGCCGGAGAACTCGTGCGGAAAACGGGTGCGGTGATCCGCCTTCAGCCCGACGGTTTCGAGCAGGGAGACGACACGGTCGTCGAATTCGCGGTTATTCTTGGCGAGCTTGTGGATGACCAGTGCCTCGCCGATGATGGCGCCGACGTTCATGCGCGGGTTCAGCGACGCATAAGGGTCCTGGAAGATGATCTGGATGTCGCGCCGCAGCGCACGCAGCGCCTCGCCATCGAGGGCGCGCACATTCTTGCCCTCGAAAATGATGTCGCCCGAGGTCGGCTCGATCAAGCGCAGCACGCAGCGGCCGGTGGTCGATTTGCCGCAGCCGGACTCGCCGACCAGGCCCAGCGTCTCGCTGGCGTCGATGTGGAAGTCGACGCCGTTGACCGCCTGCACGGCGCCGGTCTGCCGCTTGAGCAGGCCGGAGTGGATCGGAAACGCCTTGGTGAGGTTCGTCACCTTCAGGAGCGGCTCGCTCATGCGGCCTCTCCGGCGCGGATGCAGGCGACCTTGTGGCCCGGCTCGATCTCGCGCAGCGGCGGCTGGGCGCGGGTACATTCGTCGGTCGCGAGCCGACAGCGGGGCGCAAAACGACAGCCGACCGGCGGATTGATCAGCTTTGGCACGGTGCCGGCGATGGTCTCGAGCCGCTGCTTGCGCTCGGCCGCGAGATCGATGCGCGGGATCGAGCGGATCAGGCCCTGGGTATAGGGATGCGCGGGATTGCCGAACAGGCGGTCGACCGGCGCTTCTTCCACGACCTTGCCGGCATACATCACGACGACGCGCTGCGCGACCTCGGCGACCACGCCCATGGCGTGGGTGATCAGCATGATCGACATGCCGAGGCGCGATTTCATCTCCTGCAAAAGGTCGAGGATCTGCGCCTGGATGGTGACGTCGAGCGCGGTGGTCGGCTCGTCGGCGATCAACAGCTTTGGATCGCAGGACAGCGCCATCGCGATCATTACGCGCTGCCGCATGCCGCCGGAGAAATGGTGCGGGTAGTCGTGGACGCGGCGCTGCGGGCTCGGAATGTTGACCAGCGACAGCATCTCGACCGCGCGCGCCAGCGCCGCGCGGCGGCCGCCGCCCTGATGCAGCTGGATCACCTCGGCGAGCTGGTCGCCGACCGTGTAGACCGGGTTGAGCGAGGTCATCGGCTCCTGGAAGACGATCGCGATTTCCTTGGCGCGGACGCGGTTCATGCCGGCGGCATCGAGCGGAACGAGGTCCTTGCCCTGCCACAGGATCTGGCCACCGACGATGCGCCCCGGCGGCATCGCGATCAGCTTCAGCACCGAGAGCGCGGTGACCGTCTTGCCGGAGCCGGACTCACCGACCACGCACAAGGTCTCGCCGCGCGCAATCGAGAGATCGACGCCGTCGACCGCATGCACCATGCCCTCGTCGCTGTGAAAATGAGTCTTCAGGTCCCGGATCTCGAGCAGCGGCTCGCCGGGCATCACGCGCGCGTCCATCACATCACCTTCCGCGGATCGAGCGCATCGCGCAGGCCGTCGCCGATGAAATTGATGGTGATCACGGTCAAAAAGATCGCGCCGCCCGCGAACAGCGCCCAGTGCGGCGCGATGTCGAGATAGTCCTTGGCGTCGAACAACAGGCGGCCCCAGGTCGGGATGTCCGGCGGGAAGCCGAGGCCCAGGAACGACAGTGTCGATTCGGCGATGATCGCCGCCGCGACGTCGATGGTGCCGGCGACGATCACGGGGCCGAGCGCGTTGGGCAGGATGTGCCGCACCACGAGGCGCAAGTTTGAGGCGCCGAGCGCGCGCGCGGCTTCGACGAATTCCTTTTCGCGGAGCGACAGGAACTGGGCGCGCACCAGCCGCGCCACCGGCATCCAGCGAAAAGCGCCGATCACCAGCACGATCAGGACGAACACGCCGCCCTCCGGGCCGACGATGCTTTTGAGGAAATCGCGGAACAGATAGATGACGAGCAGCAGCAGCGGCAGTTGCGGCAGCGACAGGAACAGGTCCGTCACCCACATCAGCACGGCATCGACGCTGCCCCGCGAAATGCCGGCGACCGCGCCGATCACGGTACCGCAGAACAGTCCGACCGCCATTGCGGCAAAGCCGACCGCAAGCGAAATCCGTCCGCCATAGATCATGCGTGAGAGCAGGTCCTGGCCGAGATCGTCGGTGCCGAACGGATGGTCCCAGGATGGCGGGGCGAGGCGCGCGGTGAAGTCGATCTCGTTGATCGGCACGCGCCAGAGCAGCGGCCCGACCAGGATCGCGAGTGCCAGCAGCGCCAGCACGACGACGCTTGCTGCCGCTAGGCGATGCCTGCGGAAGCGCCGGATGGCGTCGCGCCAGGGCGAAAAACGCCGCTCGCGCTTTTGCGGCACGAGGGCCGAGTCAGCGATAGGAGATGCGTGGGTCAAGCCAGCCATAGATCACATCGGCCAAGAGGTTGAAGAGGATGACGAGGCAGGCGAACACGAAGGTCACCGCCATGATGACGGGAGTGTCGTTGGCAAGGATGGCGCTGATCAGCAGCGAGCCGATGCCGGGGATGCGAAAGATCTGCTCGGTGATGATGGCGCCGCCGAACACGGTCGGCATCTGCAGCGCCACCAGCGTCACCACGGGGATCAGCGCGTTGCGCACCACGTGCTTGACGATGACCTTGCGCTCGGCGAGCCCTTTCGAGCGCGCAGTGGTGACGTAATCGAGCTTGATGACGTCGAGCACCGCCGAGCGCACATAGCGCGTGTAGGAGGCGGCCTGGAACAGGCCGAGCACCGTGACCGGCATGATCGCCTGCTTCAGATATTCCCACCACCATTGCCAGCCGCTCGCGTTGATGTCGGCGCGATAGACGAACGGCAGCCAGCCGAGGTTCACGCTGAAGACCAGGATCAGCAACAGGCCGGTGAAGAAGGTCGGCAGCGAGAAGCCGATGAAGGCAAAGGTGTTGGCGATCTGGTCGAACACCGAATAAGGCCGCATCGCTGCATAGACGCCGACCGGTAGCGCCACCGCGAGCGCCAGAAGCTGCGCCGAGCCGACCACGTAGAGCGTGGTCGGGATGCGTTGCAGGATCAGCGTGTCGACATTGACGCGGCTGGCGAAGGAGAAGCCCCAGTCGCCATGCAGCATGGCGACCAGCCAGTGCAGGTAGCGGACCAGGATCGGATCATCCATGCCGAACTTCACCCGAAGCGCCTCGCGGACTTCGGGCGGAATGTTGGGGTTGCTCGCGAGCTCGCCAAAGGGATCGCCGGGGGCGAGCGCGAGCAGGACGAACAGGATCAGGCTGATGCCGAGCAGGCTGGGAAGCGCGATGATGAGGCGTCTGAGAAGGTAGTTTGCCATTCTCCAGGCCTCACGACGATGGTTTGTTCATGGCGGGCGCGGGTCGCTCAGCTCTCCCGGTACCAGTTCGCGATCTGCCAGAGATCGTTGTCCCAGCCGCTTTCGTGCACGACCATGCCATTCTTCAGCCCGATCGATAGTTTTCGATTGATCTCCGGCAGAATGTAGCGATCGGCGACGACGAGGTCGTTGAGCTTGATGAACATCGCCGCGCGCTTGACCGGATCGAGCTCCTTCTCGGCCTGGTGATAGAGGTCGTCATAGTCCTTGTTCTGCCAGCGCGCGATGTTGCGGCCCTGCCACTTGTTCGCCTTGGTCGCGAGTTCCCATGACGTGAACTGGTTCATGAAGAACTGCGGATCGGCCTGCGGCATCGTGGTCTGGTACATCTGCATGTCGCAGTAGAAATGCGAATAGGTATCGGGATTGGCCGTGTCGGATGAGAAGAACACGGAGGCCACGACCGACTTGAGCTCGAGATCGATGCCGGCCTTCTGGCAGGCCTGCTTGACGATGGCCTGGTTCTTCTGCCGCGGCGAGTTGATCGAGGTCTGATAGACGAATTTGAGCTGCTTGCCGTCCTTGGCACGGATGCCGTCGCTGCCCTTCTTCCAGCCGGCCGCCTCGAGCACCTGGTTGGCTTTCTCGATGTTGAATTCGAACTTGTTGTTCTTCGATCGGAACCGCTCGGGGTTGTTGAGAAAGTCGGCTGTCGCAACGCCGGCGCGGCCATAGATGAACTTCTGCACCGAGGCGCGGTCGATCAGGAGGTTCATCGCCTCGCGCACGGCCGGATCGGAGAACAGCGGATGTTTGGTCTTGACGCTCGAACGCTCGCCGTCGACCTCGACCGCGGGGTCGGTGACGTTGAGCATGATGAACTCGATGTTGCCGCAAACGCTGAGCGAGGCCTTGCCCTGGCCGCCGGCTTCCAGCTTCTGCAGGATCTCGTCCTCGACCTGGATGTTGTAGGCGTAGTCATATTCGCCGGTCTGCAGCACCGCGCGCGCCGCCGATACGGCGTCGCCGCCGCCCTTCAATTCGACGGTATCGAAATAGGGTCGGCCTTCCTGGTGATAGTCGGGATTGCGCTTGGCGGCCACGCTGTCGCCCGGCTTGAAATCGACGAACAGATAGGGACCAGTGCCGACCGGTTTCAGGTTGGCCGGCGCATCGCGCGATTTGCCGCCGATATAATCGGCAAACAGGTGCTTTGGGAGGATCAGACCATAGGAGGCGACGAACGCATTGGCCCAGAACGGCGTCGGCTGCTTGAACGTCATGCGCACCGTGTGGTCGTCGATCTTCTCGATCTCCTTGATGTCCTTGTAGCTGCCGATCGAGACCGCCGCGGTGTCGGGATTGGTGGAATATTGCCAGTTGAAGATCACGTCGTCGGCGGTGAAGGGCACGCCGTCATGCCATTTGACGCCTTTCTTCAGCTTCCAGACCATGGACAGGCCGTCTTCCTTGAGGCCGTCATTGTCCTTGCTCGGAATCTCCTCGGCGAGGATCGGGACCAGAGTGCCGTCCTTGTCCCATCCGGCCAGCGGCTCATAGAACAGCCGGCAGGCCTCCTGGTCCTTCGTTCCCGTGGCGAAATGCGGATTGAGCAGGGTCGGCGCCTGCCAGAACAGGAGTTTCAGGACCCCGCCGCCGCCGGCCTTCGGCGGCTTGTAGGTGATCGAGGTCTCGGCCCTGGCGACGCCTGAATGGGTCAGCATCGCACCGGCCAGCGGCGCGGTGAGCCCTAAAGCGATCATGCGTTGCACAAAGCTGCGGCGGGACATGCGCCCGTCCTTGACGTCCGCGATCAGGGTTCGAAGTTCCCGCTCGTTCATTGGGTCGGCTCCAGGGGTGAATGCGTCATGCTCCACTTAACCGCTTTCTTGAGGACGGGTTTTAGGGAGCAGGTCGAAAGTGGATCAGCTTAGGTCGCGCCTGTCAAAGCAGAATCCGGGCCAACTTTGGACCAAGAACCGGCCATGACGACGCACCCGCGTGCAAGCCAGGTGGCGGACATCGCTGCGGCGCGCGGGGGCTTGCCAACGGCATGAACATACCCTATGTACGCGCTTCTCTTTTTCGCAAACAGCGACCCAGGCGTCCGAACGATGCGGCAGTCACAGCGAGCACGAATGCTGATGACGACGGCAGGGCTAATGCCCTCGTCCGCCGCGGATCTGCTATGGGCCTGACCGAACGTCTCACCTGACAGTCGAAGCAGCCCGGAGCGGAAGCGGCTCCGGGCACTGATGTGGCTCTCGCGGTGCCCCGAGTCGTGCAAACCAGCACGAGAGCTCGAGCACTTAAGGTGTCCCATGTCCAAAGAGAAGTTCACCCGCCAGAAGCCCAACTGCAATGTGGGCACGATCGGCCACGTGGACCATGGCAAGACGACGCTGACGGCGGCGATGACGAAGGTTTCGGCCGATCACGGCTGGGGCGCGTTCGTCTCCTATCAGGACGTCGCCAGGGCGTCGGCCGCGCAAGGTACGCGTGACTCGTCCAAGATCCTGACGATCGCGACCAGCCACGTCGAGTTCTCGACGGCGGCGCGGCACTACTCGCATGTCGACTGTCCGGGCCACGCCGATTACGTGAAGAACATGATCACCGGCGCGGCGCAGATGGACGGCGCGATCCTGCTGGTCTCCGCGGTCGACGGACCGATGCCGCAGACCCGCGAGCACATTTTGCTGGCGCGCCAGGTCGGCGTGCCGCGCATCGTCGTGTTCGTGAACAAGTGCGACGTTGCCGAGGATCCGGAGCTCATCGATCTCGTCGAGATCGAGGTGCGCGATCTCCTGTCGAAATACGGCTTCGACGGCGACAACGCACCCGTCGTGCGCGGTTCCGCGATCAAGGCGCTGCAGGGCGAGAGCGGTCCGCTGGCGGATCAGGCGATCCTGAAACTGTTCGAGGCGCTCGATTCCTTCATCGAGCTGCCCGAGCGGCCGAAGGACCGGCCCTTCCTGATGCCGATCGAAGGTGTGCAGTCGATCTCCGGCCGCGGCACGGTCGTGACCGGGCTGATCGAGCGCGGCACCGTCAGGCTCGGTGACGACGTCGAGATCGTCGGTCTCGGCGAGACGCGGACGGCGGTGGTGACGAGCATCGAGAGTTACCGGAAGATCCTCGATCAGGGGCAGGCCGGCGACAATGTCGGCTGCCTGCTGCGCGGGATCGACAGGGACGAGGTGCGGCGCGGCCAGGTGCTGTCGCGGCCGGGAGGTGCGCAGCCGCACAGCACCTTCCGCGCGGAAGTGTATGTGCTGACGAAGGACGAGGGCGGGCGTCATACGCCCTTCTTCGGAAACTATCGTCCGCAGTTCTACTTCCGCACCGCCGACGTCACCGGCATCGTGCAGCTCGACGACGGCGTAGAGATGGTGATGCCGGGCGACAGCGCCGAGCTCACGATCGAGCTCAACAAGCCGGTCGCGCTGGAAGAGCGCTCGCGCTTTGCGATCCGTGAAGGCAACCGCACCGTCGGGTCCGGTATCGTGACGCGGATCGTGCAGTGACCGATGGGGGCCGGGCAACCGGCCCCCATCGACGTGTCGGCTCCGGGGCGCTTGCCTATCCGGTCGCGGACACGCAAGGGATCGGCCGTACCGAGGAGATCGCGATGGGGATCAGGCCGGATTTGCCGGTGTCGGTGACGACGGCGCAGTCGATCGTCGATCGTGCGGTCACGGGGCGAACCGTTGCGGCGGTCTCAAAAATTCATGGCGGCGAGATCGCGGCCGTGTACGAGGTCGCCTTCGACCCGGCGCATCCGCGGCTCGTGTTGAAGGTGTATCCCGACGAGCTGCACTGGAAGATGGCGAAGGAGGTGAGCGTCATCGCCCTGATCCAGGACCGCCTCGGCGTGTCGGTGCCGCGCGTTCTCGTTGCGGACGATTCGAAGTGCATGCTCGATCTCAACTTCATCGTAGCGGCCTTTTCTTCGAGGCGCAGCCCTGCGAGCTGGTCGCGTCGTTAAGCGGGACTGTACGTCAACCTTATCACATCCTCGCCAATCCGATCACTCGCCAGAAGGCGGAGAGGCGGCCGGGGTCCGGCGAAATATGGTTTGCCGTGACCAAGCACGACGGGGTGCAGGTAGATTCGATACTCATCAATCAGGCCGAACTCGGTGAGGCTTTGCGCCAAGTCCGGGCCGGCGACTTCGATTTCGCCGGCGCGTTCGGCTTTCAGCTCGCGGATCGCGCCCTCAAGGTCACCTTCAACAAGCCTGGCGTTGGGACCGACCGACCTCAACGAGCGCGAGACGACCCATTTTGGCTGGAGCCGCCACGCCGCCGCGAAGGCGTGTTCGTCCGCATCCCATTCAGGATGATCGTCGTCCCAGTAACGCATGACCTCATACATTTGGCGACCGTACACACTGCCCGCCTGCCCCCGAGCCTCCTCTATGAAGTGGCGGAAGAGCGTGGGGCTTGGCGCAAACGCCATATGATCCACGTACCCGTCCAGAGACTGGTTCATTCCAAACACGAGCTTGGCCATGCTGCGAGATCTCCATCCCAACGCTCTGCAGACTGGCTCGTCAAGCCGCTGTCACGGACCCTTCCGCATCTGCATTTCCTCTTCACGACGAAGGACGAGCGAACGGCTCGCAGCCCGACATCCCTCACAATTTTTTTCGTCACCCTGAAAAGACGACTCGAGAAAGAGCGAACCCGTGTGGTCTGAGAGAGGCTCATCTGCGGTGCGAAATGGGGAACAGGGCTGCAGATATCATTTCCGCGGTTGGCCCGACTCGGACTTTGCGGTGGACCAGCACTTACGTCGGCAGCTCGAGGACGAGACTCGAAATGTTTCGCGGCGACATAACCTAGCCCGCAGGAGACCTCGAACTCGCGCCTGGATTTGGGCCCATCGTGACTCCGCGCGATCCGATGGACGTCGAACGACCTGCAGGACCTGATTGCTCTGCCCCGGGAGGGTGTCCAGGCCTCGCGCCACTGACATACTTTGACAGGTACTTTAGTACCTTGCTACATGCTGTTCGCGAGTACAAGCCGAACCGGCTCGATGCTCAAACCGGAACGGCCTTCCGTCAGATATCCCGTATGAAACGAGGAGTAGCCACCGTGTGCAAGCGACCCGCCGGCCCTGCCGGACTACTCGTTCTCGCAGCGGCGATCGCGCTTTCGCTGCTTGTGCCACTCGCCAGCAGCCCGTCGCCCGCGCGCGCGGATGGTCCGTATAGCGCGGGCGTCGCGCGCATCACCGTGCACGCAGTCCCGTTTGTGGCAGCCCGGTTTGAGTTTCTCGTAGCCTACCCGACCGACGTAGCCGAAGCCCCGTTCGAGACCGGGCCATTTACCATCCACGCTAGTCTTAACGCGCCGATCGCCACGGCGAAAGCCTTCCCGGTTCTGCTGTTCTCACACGGCGACGGTCGTGGCGGAAGCCCCCTGCCTCTCCGCGATCTGATCACCTCGCTGGCACGACAGGGCTTTATCGTCATCGCGCCTTTCCACTCCGGAGCCGAGCCGCTGCGGGATCGGCCGCGGCAACTGCATCAAGCTCTCGATCAGGTGCTCGCCGACCAACGCTTCGCCGCGCAAGCGGATCGCTCGCGGCTGGGCATTGCCGGCTTCTCGTTTGGCGGCGCGGTGGCGCTCCTCGCCGCCGGCGCAACGCCGGACATTGCCCACCTCGTTTCATACTGCCGGGGGCGCACCGACGATCCGCTCGCGTGTGACGGCATCGACACGAATGACACCTCGCACTTTATCTTAAGGCAAGCCGCCGACGTGCTTCCGGTGAAGGCGCTCGTGCTTTTTGAGCCGTACGGCGCTCCGTTCGACCAGGAAGCGCTGACCTCATTGACGATGCCGGTGCTGCTGTATCGTGCCGAGCACAGTGAACTCGGCGCGGAGGGCAATATCTTTGCGCTTGCCGCGGCATTGCCGCGCCCGCCGCGGCAGGAGACCGTGCCTGGTGGACATTTTATCTTCATCGATCCCTGCCCGCCCGCGGTTGCGGAGATAGTGCCCGCCGCCTGCAAGGACGCGGCAGGGGTCGATCGCGCCGCGATCCATCGCCGAATCGAGGCCGAGGTGGCCGATTTCTTGCGAAACAACCTCTAAGCCCAATCACCACGCCCTCGCGTGGAATGTCTCTCGTTGGCCCGAGCCCGACCTCCCGTAGCCCAGGGCTTACGTCG
>Ga0070709_10000829_pt1 | contig 17287 bp, 12 predicted proteins | sample LARL51metaG_FD_65449 | JGI IMG/M metagenome (GOLD analysis project Ga0070709, IMG submission 65449) | Corn, switchgrass and miscanthus rhizosphere microbial communities from Kellogg Biological Station, Michigan, USA - LAR L5-1 metaG | ecosystem: Host-associated > Plants > Roots > Rhizosphere ...
TCTCCGACCACTCGTTGAGCTCAGGGACGTTGGAATCCTGCAGCGTGTACTGGAAACTCGCGCGGGAGATGCGGCCGCCGACGGTGATGTCCTGCGCCGGCTGCAGGAACAGCGTCGCGCCCTGTACCTTGGCGAGCTGCGGCCGCAGCCGGTCGATGACCTGCGAGGCGGTGAGCTCGCGCTCGTCCCTCGGCTTGAGCACGATGAAGAAGCGACCGGTATTGCTCGTGTTGGCGCCGCCGGTCGAGCCGGTGAACGAGCCGAAGCCGGCAACGTCCGGGTCCTTCAGCAGCACTGCGCCGAACTCGCGCAAGATGCGCATCATCTGGTCCGGCGGGGCATCCTGGGCGGTTTCGGCGAAGCCCTGGATCACGCCGGTATCCTGGATCGGGAAAAAGCCCTTCGGGATCTGGTACACCATGACCCCGGTCAGCGCCATTGTGGCGAAGAAAACGCCGAGCGTGATCGCGCGATGCCGCAGCACAATGTCGAGGGTGTACTTGTAGAACGCCAGCAGCCCATTGAACCCCGCCTCGATGATGCGGTAGACGCGGCCGTGGTTTTCCGATTCGCGGTGCATGAAGCGCGAGCACAGCATCGGCGCGAGCGTGAGCGACACGAGCGCGGAAACCGCGATCGAGGCGGTGACGGTGAGGGCGAACTCGCGGAACATGCGGCCGATGATGCCGCCCATGAGCAGCAGCGGGATGAACACCGCGACCAGCGACAGGCTGATCGACAGCACGGTGAAACCGATCTCGCGCGAGCCCACGAGCGCCGCCTCGAAGGGGGAAGCGCCTTCCTCGATGTGCCGATAGATGTTTTCTACCACCACGATGGCGTCGTCGACCACGAAGCCTACGGCGATGGTGAGCGCCATCAGCGATAGATTGTCGAGGCTGAAGCTGAATATGTACATCGCCGCGAACGAACCGAGCAGCGCGAGCGGCACGGTTATGGTCGGAATCGCCGTGGCCCAGAAGCTGCGCAGGAACAGCAGAACGACCAGCACCACGAGGCCGATGGTGAGCCCCAGCGTGAACTGCACGTCGTGCACCGAGGCGCGAATGGTGGTGGTGCGGTCGAGAATCGTTTCCACCTTGACGGCGGGAGGGATCCGGGCGGTGAGCTGAGGAAGCTGCGCCTTGATCTGGTCGACGGTGTCGATGACGTTGGCGCCGGGCTGCTTGAACACCGCCAGGATGATGCCGCGGTTGTTGTTCTGATAGGCCGCGACGTTGCGGTCAACCGGCGCCTCGACCGCCTGACCGACGTCCCGTACTCGGATCGGCGCGCCATTGCGGTAGGCGAGAATGACGTCGTTAAATTGGGCCGCGTCAAGGATCTGATCGTTGGCGGCTATCGTGAAGCCGATCTTGTCGGTGTTGATCGTGCCCTTCGCCGCGTTGGTCGTGGAGGCGACGAGCGTGCTGCGGATCTCTTCCAGGGTTATGCCGGTCGAGGCGAGCTTGGCCGGATCGATCTGGATGCGGATCGAGGGCGTCGTGTCGCCGAAGATCGAGACCTGCGCGACGCCCGACACTTGCGAGATTTGCTGCGCGAGGAACAGATCGCCGTAGTCGTCGACGGTGGTCACCGGCATCGTCTCCGAGCGCAGCGACAGCATGAGGATCGGCGAGTCGGCCGGATTGACCTTCTTGTAGCTCGGCGGCGTGGTCATCGCTTGCGGCAGCGTCTTGCTGGCAACCGTGATCGCCGCCTGCACGTCCTGTGCTGCCGAGTCGATGTTGCGGTTGAGATCGAATTGAATGACGATCGTCGTGGCGCCGAGCGCGCTCGTGGAGGTCAGCTGGGTGATGCCCGGGATCTGCGCCAATTGCCGCTCGAGCGGCGCAGCGACTGACGTGGCCATGGTGTCTGCGCTCGCCCCCTGCCAAGTCGCCGTGAGTTGAATGGTGGGAAAATCCACCTGCGGCAGGGGCGCGACCGGCAGGAACGGATAGGCGACCACGCCGACGAACGCCAGCGCCGCCATCAGCAGCGAGGTTGCGACTGGCCGGCGAATAAATGGTTCGGAGATGCTCACGAGCTTCCTGCCGATCCAGCGACCGGCGCCGAGCTAATCGTGACCGGCGCGCCGCGCTGGAGCTTGTATTGGCCGTCGGTGACGATGCGCTCACCGCCGGAAAGGCCGGAGGTGACGATCGTCAGCTTGCCGTAGGCCGGACCGACCTCGATCGAGCGCGGCTCCGCCACGCCGTTGGCGTTGACGATCCAGACGAAGAGACCATCCGGTCCGCGTTGGATGGCGGCCGAGGGAACGACAACCGCGTTGCTGCGGGTCGCGAGCAGCAGACGCGCGTTGACGAATTCGCCGGACCACAGCTTGTCGTCCTTGTTGGGAAACATCGCCTTGAGCCTAATGGTCGCGGTGGTCTGGTCGATGATGTTGTCGACCAGCAGGAGCTTGCCGGTGGCGAGCTCGAGGCGATTGTCCTGATCGTAGGCGATGACCTCGACTGGCCCACGCGCCATCGCGTCGCGGACGTCGTTGAGCGCGCGGGCCGGCAAGGTGAACATCACCGCTGACGGCCGCGTGAGCACCAGCGTCGCGAGCGCCTGCTGGTCGTTGGCATGGACGATGTTGCCGGGATCGACCAAGCGCACACCGATGCGCCCGTCGTTCGGCGCGGTGATGGTGGTGTACTCGAGATTGGTCTGCGCGGTTTGGATCATCGCCTCGTCGGCCTCGATCGACGCCTTGAGCTGATCGACCTTGCCCTGCTGCTGGTCGACGATCTGCTGCGAGGTGATGTTCGATTTCACTAGCGTCTTCGAACGCTCGAGGTCCTTACTCGCGGAGGTGAATTGCGCCACGTCCTGCGCCTTTTTGGCCTTGGCGTTGTCGAGCGCCGCCTGGTAGAGGCGCGGATCGATCAAGGCGAGCACATCGCCCTTCTTGACCTGCTGGCCCTCGGTGAACAGCACCTCCTGCAATTTGCCGTCCACCTGAGAATGGATGCCGACGGTCAAGGAACCTTGCACCGTCCCGAGCCCGGTGAGGTAGATCGGCACATCCTGCCGGCCCACGACCTCGACGCTCACCGAGACGGCCGCGCGTGCCGCAAGGCGGGGCGCACGCGCTCCTTCGGTCGCCTGCGCCCAACGCCAATATGCGACACCGCCGCCGGCGAGGGCTGCGACGCAGATTATCATCAGGACGATACGGCGACCGCGTGACGCTCTAGTGTTCCCCTCTGGCATCACGATTTTCACCTCGCGATCATCCACCCCTTATGCAGATATCGCTATCTGAATATATCGGTGCAAAAACGACGCCAACAACTTACCGATTGGTAGGGTGGCGTTTACTGCGCGTTTACGCGGCTGCGCGCGAGGCAGCCATCATCCGCGCCAGAAAAGGCCGGCAAAGGCGCGGATCATGGTTGCGACGACGGAGTATCGATGCCGTTAATTCGCCGGGATGCGGCGACGGTTGCCGATCTGCAGGCTGCTAAATCGCGGCGGAAAAGCATCGCTGGCACCCGGTGCCGTCCTGCGGCGGATGCGCGGCGTCGCGTGTTTCAGGGGCACGGCCGGGCGATTCCTGCCGATCAAAAGAGCAGTGCGCGGATCGTTCGGCGGCGCTGAATGGTGCATTTGCCCGGCGGGCTGTTAATCCCGCGCGTCGGCCTCTCTATCTACCGATTGGAACGTATCTCGTCGCGCTCGAAGGGCGCCGAGGCGATCTTCGAGATAGAGGTTATATGAAGGATTTCCATTCCCGCACGACTGGCAAGTGGTGGGACTTTGCCCGCGACACCGACTCGGTCCTACCCGATGCCGCGGCCATGTCCGATGCCGAAGCCGTGGTCGCTGCGAGCGTCTTGCTCGGACTTGCGTTTCTTATTCTGACCTAGCCGCGCATCCTGAGATCATTTCGCAGTCGTCTTGCCGGATCGTTCTTTTGCGAGCCGCGGCTCCGAACGCGGCCGGTCAGTTCATCATCACGCGACGCTGCCGGGAACATTTGCGCCACGTCGCGCGTTTGCGAGCCTATTGCCCGGTAAAGAGGAAGAGTGCAGTTTACTTGGCATGCCGCTGGCGGTGGGCGTCTCGCTCGGCTCCCTCGGCGAGCCGGAGTGGATCAGAATGACAATCAACGGGACCCGCCGTGCGGCGGTCATTGTCCTTGCAAGTTGCGCCGCCTCGGCGGCGCCGGCGCAGGTGAGCAGGCCGACGAACGGCGAATTCGTGGTACTCGACCGGCCCGCCGTGTTCGAGATGAATCCGAATACCGGAAGCCTCAAGGAAAGCGTGCAGAAGGGGCAGCAACTGGTCTGGCACCCGAAAGAGAAGTCGAACGAGCCTCGCTTTCAAGTCACCAATATCTCCCTCGCGTTCCTCCGCAGCGAAAGCGGCGGGCAAGTGAAGATGACATTTACCGGCAACCTCTCCTCTCTCGGCTATTCAACCCCGGAAGAGGCGAAACTGAACGCGATCGTTCGCGCCAAAGGCGGCGCGTCGCTGCACTCGTGGAGCTTCGGCCTTTCGGTCAAATGCACCGACAAGGATCAGCCGCTGACGCCTCTGACCCACGACGTGCCCAACGAACTCGCACAGAACATCTTCACGAATGTGAGCACGGTCGAAATTGCCGAACCGGCCGAGCCGAATTTCCCCGGGGTGAAGGTTCAGCGATGCAACTGAATGGGGCATAGGCCCCCTAGTCCTCATCGTCGCCCCTTCCGCCCCAGATACCGACGCCCCTTGAGCGCGCCTGCTGCTCGAGCGCCCGCAGCTCCGGCGTCGCATTGCCGTTTGCTCGGCCGCCGCCATTGAATAGTACCGCGCGCGAGAGGTCCTGATCGTCAACCCGACAGCGATACTCATTGCCGCTGCCGATCGGCTCGCACGCCACTTCGCGGCTTGCGAGGTAGCGCCTGAAATCACGTGTCGCGCGGCCGCGCACGCCCTCAACCCCGAACAGCCGCACCACGCGTCCTTGGATCTCTAATATCGCGGTATTTTGCACGACCGGCACGCCGCGGACGGCTGATGCACTCACCGCCGGCTTGGCATCGCCTGCGTCCGCCGCGGCGAGCGCCGTCATCCGTGGTTGCGGCCGAACGATCTTGGCCCGAACCGCGGCGGATTGGGTGACGAAGTCGTTCCAAATGCGCGCCGGCAGATCGCCGCCGGTCACGCCCCTTGTCGGGCTGTTGTCGTCGTTGCCGACCCAGACGCCGACGACGATGTCGTTGGTGAATCCGATGAACCATGCGTCCTTGTGCCCTTGGCTCGTCCCGGTTTTGCCCTCGGCGGGAATGTCGATCCTTGCTCCGCGAGCCGTGCCCTCTCGGACGACGCTCGCGAGCACATCGTGCATGGCCGCGCGGGCGGCTGGATTGCCGGCCGGCTGGAGCTGGCCTTTTTGCCGCGAATAGAGGACGCGATCGCCGTTGCGAACGGCGCGAATGGCGTAGGGCTCGACGCTTTCCGCATCGGCCGCGATCGCCGCAAAGGCGCGCGTCATCTCGAGCAGGGTGACCTCGCCTGCGCCGAGCGCAAGGCTGGGCACCGCCGGCAGTTCGGATTGCACGCCGAGCTTGCGTGCCGTGTCGATGACCGATTGGATCCCGACGGCATCGGCAAGCTGAACCGCTACCGAGTTGATCGAGTGGGCAAAGGCGGTGCGCAGTGTCACCACGCCGCGGAAGCGGCCGCTGTAGTTCTCAGGCTCCCAATTGCCGATTTGCACGGGCCGATCGACCGCCGTCGCCTGCGGGTCGAGGCCCTTTTGGAAGGCGGTGACATAGACGAACAGCTTGAACAGCGAGCCGGGCTGCCTCTTGGCTTGGGTGGCACGATTGAACTGGCTTTCGTTGTAGTCGCGGCCGCCCACCATTGCGAGGATGGCGCCATCGGGCGCCATCGCCAGCAGCGCAGCCTGATCGACTCGCTTGGCGCGGCCTTCCGCCTTGAGTCGACGCGCGATAACGTTTTCGGCAACGTTTTGCAGGTCGAGATCAAGGGTGGAGCGCACGGTCACATCGGTGGATGCGGAGCCAGCGAGGCGCTTCGCGTCGCCACCGAGCGTGTCGACGAAATAATTGGTTCCCGGCGGACTCTCTGGCGGCACCCGCAAGGTGGCGGGTTGTCGGCGCGCCTCATCGGCCTGCTGGCGGGAAATCGCGCCGGTCTCGACCATCGCCTTGAGCACCAGCGCCGCGCGCTGGCGAGCGCCTTCGAGATTGCGGGTGGGAGCGAGCGCCGAAGGCGCGCGTACGAGTCCCGCGAGCATCGCCGATTCGCTGAGCGACAGTTCTTTCGCGGTCTTGCCGAAGTAGCGTTTGGCGGCGGCGTCAACGCCATAGACGCCGGCCCCGAAATAGGCGGTGTTGAGGTAACGGCTGAGGATTTCCTCCTTGCCGAGCGTGCGCTCCATCCACATCGCAAAAATCGCCTCCTGGACTTTGCGCTTGATGGTGCGCTCGGGCGAGAGATAGGTCATGCGCGCGAGCTGCTGCGTAATCGTGCTCCCGCCTTCGCGCGTGCTTCCGGCAACAAAGTTACGAATCATCGCCCGCAGCAGGGAGGGCAGATAGAACCCGCCGTGCTCGTAAAAGTGGCGGTCCTCGATGGCAATGATCGCGCGCGACACGTTCGCCGGTATGTCTTGCGCCGACAGCTTGTCGCCTTTGAAGACGCCGCGCGTGGCGAAGACTTGGCCGTCGGCCGCCTCGACGATGAGCGCGCTCGGCGTTGGTTCGATCACCAATCCTCCGCCGACGGGCAAGGTGGCCATGCAGTAGGCGATGTATCCGGCGGGAACGATGATGATCGCAGCCAGCGCGGCGGCAATGAGATGCGCGCGCCGCGGCTGGAGCGCGAAAGCCGGGAGCCATTGGCGGCGGAGCAGACCTGGAGTCTCCTCCCGGGAATGCGAGCCCAACCGAAAGAGAGTGCGCATCGCGCGCATCCCTAGCGCAGGGGCGGCGGATCTACCCATCCGCGGCGGCGCGGCTGGTCGAGCCGGAAAATTTCAGAGCCCGCGGAAGGCACCGTAGTCTTCGGGCCAGGCGTTGCGGTGCTCGCGCTGAAGCCGTCGCTCTCGCCGCGCCCGCTCCAGGAAAAACCTCGATTGTGACGGTGACGCCATCGGACGCTCTCGGTCCCGCCGTTTGCGTGCAGAACCGCGGCCGAGGGCGGCGCGATGAGCGGTAACGCGGTGGCGTCCGCCGCACCGCTCAAGACGATGGCTGCAGCAAAAGCAACTTCGCGTGCCCGCATGGGGGCCCCTCGCTGGCGCCGACACATGCAAGAACGCCAATGGCCCCAGTATGTTCCGCGCCGGGCGTCGGTCGCGCCCGCCCCGCTCTCACATCTTGGGCGGATGCGCGCGGATGACCGCTTCGTTGACGGCCGTGCCCCAGCCCGCGCCCGTGGGAAGGAGAAACTCGCCGTTCTCGATCACGTATGGCTTGGTGAGGAGCTTTGCCTTCCACGGCACCTCGTCGATGTCGAATTCCATGATGCGGAAGTTGGGAATCGCCGCACAGAAATGCGCGCTCATGACATTGGCCAGCGGACCGTTGAAATTGTGCGACGCGACGTTGACTTCGTAGGCGTCGGCCATGGCGGCCATCCTCGTCGCCTCCACGAGCCCGTTCCATTGCGCGTCGATGATGGCAACGTCGACCGCATAGTTTTCGAGGTAAGGCTTGAGATTGCGCCGGCCGAGAATCGTCTCCAGCGAGCCGATGGGCGTGGTGGTCGACTGCCGGATCAGACTCAGCGCCTTGGGCTCGAAGAGATCCATTTCCAGCCACAGCAGATCGAACGGCTCGACCGCCTTGGCGATGCGCCGCAGCCCCTCGGGCTTGTAGTTGAAGTTGAGGTCGAGCAATAACCGCACGCCCTTTCCAGCGCCTTCGCGCAAAGCCGTTAGCTGGTCGATCAATGCGGCTAGCACCTCATCGCCGAGATTGAGCTCGGGATGTCCCGCGCCGGCGCCGATCATGCCGGGAGCGAACTGCCGGCCGCCTTTGGCGTCGAACAGCAGCACGTTGGTTTTCAGCGCCTTGAAGCCGCGCTCGCGCGCCTCGCGCGCAGCGGCCTTGAGATCGTCGAGGCTGCGCACCGCCGGCCGGTCGATCACTTTGCCGTCGAAAAGCTCGGCACAGCGGGCGCGCAGGACGCCGCAGCGCGACCAATAGACCGGCAGGCGCTCGCGCACGGCCCCGCCAAAAAGCTCGTAGACGGGAACGCCGAGCGCCTTGCCACGGATGTCGAGACAGGCATTCTCGATGGCGGCGATGGCGTGGGACGTAAGCCCGCCCGCGGTCGGACGGGAGCGGGCGTAGAGCGCGGCGTCGATGCGGGCGATCGCGCATGGGTCCTCTCCGATGAGCGTCTCGCTCAGTCCGTGGATCAGCGCGGTCATCCCCTTGCGACGGCTCTCGTTGAACTCGGACCAGCCGGTGATGCCTTCGTCGGTGGTGATCTTCAGGAAGGAATAGGTGTCCCAGCCGCCGTCGGCATGGAAGTCCTCGAGCTTGACGATCTTCATTCGCTGTCTCGCTTGGCGTTTGCACGCTTGCGACGCTGACAAGGCGCACGAAATTGTGCCATGCTTTGCGAGCGACACCAACCGCGGCGCGGAGCTCGGTCGCATGCGATATCTCCGACACTTTTCGCGTGCAGGCGCGGCCGGGATTGTGGCGCTGTTGATGTTCGTCGCTTGCGCGCTCGCCCAGCCGAGCAGCGTCGCCGACCTCGCCGGCTACCAGGGCGCCGACCGCAAGCAGCTGTTGATCGACGGCGCCAAGCGGGAGAAGGAGCTTACCTTCTACTCATCCATACCGCCGGATGACATTTCTGCGCTCGTCTCCGCCTTCGACAGGAAATACGGCGTCAAGGTCAAGGTCTGGCGCGCGGATTCGGAAGGCTTCCTGCAACGCGTGGTGCGCGAGGCCAGGGCTCGGCGTTTCGAGGTCGACGTCGTGGCGGGGTCGAGCTCGGCGCTCGAGCCGCTTTACCGCGAGAACCTCCTGCAGGAGGTCAAGTCGCCATATCTCTCCGGCATCATTCCCGAGGCCATCGCTCCGCACCGGCAGTGGGTGGCGGTCTATCTGAGCACCATCGTCCAGGCTTACAACACCGAGCTCGTGCGCCAGGATAGCCTTCCCAAGACCTATTACGATCTGCTGCGTCCGCAATGGAAAGACAAGCTCGGTATCGAAGCGGAGGATTTCGACTGGTTCGCGCAAGTCGTCATGGAGATGGGCGAGGCGCAAGGCTTGCGGCTGTTCCGCGACATCGTGGCCTCGAACGGAATTTCCGTGCGCAAGGGCCACAGCCTCCTCACCAACCTCGTGGCCGCCGGTGAGGTGCCGCTGGCGCTCACGGCCTACGGCTTTCTGGCCGAGCAGGCCAAGCGCAAGGGCGCGCCGCTCGATTGGTTCGTGATTCCGCCGGTGATCGCCCGCCCCACGGCCGAAGGGCTCGCGCGAAACGCGCCGCATCCGCATGCGGCGGTGCTGTTCTTCGATTTTCTGATCAGCGAGGAAGGTCAGCAGATCCTGGCGAGCCGGCAGTTCGTCACCGTGAGCCGAAGCATCGAGACGCCTTTCAGTAAAGGCCCAATCAGGCTCATCGACTCGGCCGCGATCCTCAACCAGGCGCGTAAGTGGCAGGAGCTTTACCAAAAGACCATAATTGCCCCGTCACGATGATCCGGACGGCGAGCATCCATGCGCTACATCGATGCATTCAACCATTTCTTTCCCAAGCGCATCTACGAACTGATGCTGCAATCGTCCGCAGGACAGAAGGATCTCGGAAAACGGATGCAGGGAATCCCCGCGCTGTACGATGTCGAGGAGCGGCTACGGGTCGTCGATTCCTTCCCCGATTACACCCAGGTCATCTGTCTCGGCATGCCGGCAATCGACCGGCTCACCGGGCCCGACCACTCGCCCGAATGGGCGCGGATCGGCAATGACGGGCTTGCCGAGCTGGTCGCCAAATATCCCGACCGCTTCGTCGGCTACGCCGCCTCGCTGCCGATGAACGCGCCGGCGGCGGCGCTCAAGGAAGCCGAGCGCGTTCTCTCGAACGGCGCCAACGCCATCCAGCTTCACACCAATGTCGACGGCGCCCCGATCGACCAGGAGCAGTTCCTGCCGATCTACGAGATCATCGAACGATCGGGCAAGCCGATCCTGCTGCACCCGATCCGCACACGGGAAATGGCCGATTACCGCACCGAGACGGTCTCGAAGTACGAAATCTGCAGCGTCATCGGCTGGCCGTTCGAGACCGGCGCCGCGCTGGCGCGACTCGTCTTTTCCGGGATCATGGACCGGTTCCCCAATCTGAAGGTGATCGCGCACCACCTCGGCGGCATCATTCCCTATTTCGAAGGCCGCGTTGCCCACAGCTGGGATCAGTTGGGGGCGCGCACGTCGGACGAGGATTATTCGCTCCTCCTGAAGAAGCTGAAGAAGCGGCCGTTCGACTACTTCAAGGACTTTTACGGCGACACCGCGCTCGCCGGTGCCCGCGCACCGACGATTTGCGGATTGTCGTTCTTCGGGCCCGATCGCGTGCTATTTGCCTCCGATTGTCCGTTCGACAAGGAGAAGGGCAGGGGCTACATCCGCTCTACGATCGCGGTTCTGGAGTCGCTCGGACTTCCCGAGGACGACATGAAAAAGGTCTGCCATGGCAACGCCGAAACGATGTTTGGGCTGCGGAAGGCTTGATCGATGCTGTGCAACCTCGCGGGCGCGCCTCGCGGCGCTCCCGTTCCGCGAGCTCGTTGCGGGAACTAGATCCGGGACCAAGCATTGAATGCGCCGGTGGGCGCGGTTAGCTTGGTGAGGACAGCGGAGGAAAAATGCTCGCGCGCTGGAGTGCGGTGGCGGTGCTCGCTGCGGCGTTGGCGGTGGCCCCCGCACATGCGGATCCGGTCGCGAACTTCTACAAGCGAAGGCAGGTCGATCTCATTGTCGGCTCCGGGCCGGGCGGCGGCTACGACATCTATGCGCGGCTGCTTGCGCGCCACCTCGGCAAGTTCATTCCTGGCCATCCGCCCATCATCGTGCAGAACATGCCGGGCGGCGGCAGCCTGCGCGCAGTCAATTTCCTCTACAACCTCGCCCCGAAGGATGGCACCGCGATCGGCACGTTTACCCGCAACATGCCGCTCATCGGGCTCCTCGGCGGCAATGCAAACGTCCAATTCGATCCGCGCAAGCTGACTTGGCTCGGTTCTGCATCGAGCTTCGTCAACGACGCCTATATTCTCATTGTGCGCAAGGACGCGCCGGTGAAATCGATCGATGAGGCACGCCGCGCGGATCTTCCAGGGCTCGTACTCGGCGCCACCGCCGACGGAGGGACGGGTAACGATGTTCCCATCATCCTGCGGGACACGATCGGTCTGCATGTCAAGCAGGTCGTAGGCTACCCGGATAGCGCCTCCGTTTTTCTTGCGATCGAGCGCGGCGAGATCCACGGGCGGACCGTCGATCTGTCGACCGTGAAGTCGGTGAAGCCCGAGTGGCTCAATCCCGACAGCGATTTTCGCGTGCTCGTCCAGTTCGCGCGCACGAGCCGGCATCCGGATTTGCCTGACGTGCCGACGGCGCGCGAGCTGGCAAAAAACGAGGCGGCGCGCGCGCTGATCGAGCTTGCCGAGCTTCCCTACGCGCTGTCCCGGCCGTTTGCGGCACCGCCGGGGGTGCCGGCGGCGCGCGCCAAGGCGCTGCAGCGCGCCTTCCTGGAGATGCAGAGCGATCCCGAATACCTGGAGGACGCCACCAAGATCAGCGTCGACGTGAGTCCGATCGGAGCCGATGAGGTGCTGCGCGAGATCGATCGCATCGCCGTCGCGCCGCCGGAGCTTCTCGACTACGCGCGTAAGCTGCTCGCCGAGACCAGAGGCGGCGGCTGATACCCCGCGCGGTGCGCATGTGCGTACTGCGCGCGCATGTCAGCGCCGATAGCCGTCGGCATCAGAGCGCGGAACGTTCGGTATCTTCCTGTAGCAAGTGCACATGCGGGCGGATGGCGCTTCGCCCCGCCAGCGCCTGCGCGAGGCGTTCTCCGGTGAGGTCGAGCGTCACAGGCTCGAGCGCGGCGCTGCGCGCGGCCACAAAGCCGATGAGATCGGCGCCGGCATATCCGCCCGCCCGCAGCGCTGCGACGCAACGCTCGGCTTGGGCGAGCGGAACCGCCGCCAGCAGTCCGCCCGAGGTTTGCGGATCGAACAGCAGCGGATAGAGCGGGTGTCGCGCGGCCGCCGCGAGGTCTCGGATGGCGCGTCGCAGCCGCACATTCTGCGGCTGCAACGACGAGAAAATGCCGAGCGCCACCGTCTCCCGCGCGCCTTCGAGCAGCGGCACGCGCTCGATCGCGAGCGTCGCGTCGACCTCGGAGGCGCGCACCATCTCGATGAGATGGCCAAGCAGACCAAACCCGGTGACGTCGGTTGCAGCATGCACACCGTGCCGTCGCAGGATTTCCGCGGCCTTACGGTTCGACTGAACCATGTGCGCGATCGCCGCCATCACCCAACGGGCCTTGGCCTTGCCGCGCATGTCGGCTGCAAGCAGGGTGCCGGTGCCCAATGGCTTGGTCAGGATGAGGCCGTCTCCCGGCTTTAGCCCGCCCTTGCGCAACACGGCCGCCGCCGGAACCAGCCCATTGACCGCAAAGCCGAGCGCGAGCTCGGCGCCTTCGCTGGTATGTCCGCCGACCAGCGCACAGCCGGCCTCGCGCAGCACCTCGTTTGCACCGGCCATCATCGCAGTGAGATCGGCTTCCACTTTGCTTTCGAGCCCGAAAGGCACGGTGGCGATCGCCAGCGCCGTCTGCGGCTCCCCGCCCATGGCGTAGACGTCGCCGAGCGCGTGGTTGGCCGCGATTTTCCCCAGCGTGTAGGGGTCATCGACGATGGCGCGGAAATAATCGACTGTCTGCAGCGAGAGCTGCTTGCCGCCGACGTCGACCAGCGCTGCGTCATCGGGCGCATCGAGCCCCAGAACCACGTCGGTCCGCGCGGCAGGCTCGATGCCCGCAAGCGCGCGCGAGAGCACGCTGGCGCCGACTTTGGCGCCGCAGCCGCCGCAGCGCATCGCAATGGCGGAAATTTCCTTGAGCGCGTCGCGGTCGGCCAATGGCGGCAGCGCCGCGGGGGCTGCCGTCATCTCCGGCAGCTCGTTGAACTTGCGCATGAAGCGGCGATCGATCCAGTCCTTCCAGCGCCACATCCATGCGCCCTCGACCACGAGGCCGTTGCGGGTGCCGACCGCATGGCGTTCGCCGGTCGAGACCAGATAGAGCGCCTCCCGCTGCGGCCGGAACCGCCGCAAGGATCGGCCGGTCAGCGTGCGGCGGATGTTTTCGGCAAGCGCCGGCCCGGCGCGCACCGCGTAGACGCCCGACTTGGGCAACTCGCGGGCAGAAAACGCAATGGTGTCGCCGGCGGCGAAGACGTCATCATGGCCGATGACTCGCAGCGTCTCGTCAACCCGCAGAAAGCCGCGGGCATCGAGCGGCAATCCGGCCTTGGCCAGCCAGCGCGCCGGCGCCGCCTGTGTGGTCCACAGGATCTCGTCCGCCGCGAGCGGACCGTAGCCCGCAAGCATGAGCCGCCCGGGCTCGACGGCGGTGACCAGAGCGCCGGTGACGACGGCGATCCCACGCGCTGCCAAGATCCCGTGGAAGCGTGCGCGGAATGCCGCCGGAAAGCTGGGCAGGATGTTGGCGTTACCCGACACCAGCACGAACGACAATCCGCCGACGTCGAACCCGGCATGCCTCACCGCCTGGCGCAGGCGGTGCTCGACGGCGAGCAGGAGTTCGACGCCGCCAGCGCCGGCGCCGACCAGCGCCACGGCGCTGCGGCCTTCGCGCGCGAGCACGCGCTCCCGCAGTGCCTCGAAGCGGCGCAAGAATCCATCGATCGGCTTGACCGGAATGGCATGCTCGCTGGCGCCCGGCACGCCCGCGGTGTTCGGCGTAGAGCCGATATTGAGCGAAAGGAGATCGTAGGGGACCGGCGGGCGAGAGCGGCAGATCACGCGACGGCCGGCGAGATCGAGGTCGACCGCTTCATCCTGATAGAGCCGTGCTCCGGCGAACCGGGCAAGCGGACCGGTATCGATATGCGCGTCGTCGAATCCGTAATGGCCGGCGATGAGGCCGGGCAGCATCCCGGAATAGGGCGTGTGCACCTCGCGGGTGATCAGTGTCAGGCGTACCCCGGGGATCGGCTTCATGCCGAACATGCGCAGCACGGTGACGTGCGAGTGCCCGGCGCCGACCAGCACCACGTCCTTGAGCACGGGGCTCGACGCTTTCATGCGAGCCTTTCCTTGCCGACCGCGCGAGGCGATAGGAGCGCAAAACCGGACCGCATGGCATCACATGTTCGTCAGGTTCGTCACAGCCGTCGTGCTCGCGAGCCGTCGCGAGCGGCGGCTCGCGCTCTCGGCCGGCAAGCATTTTGGCATGATCTCCTCAATAAGACTTTTCCACTCGGCCTTTTCGCGCGCCGGTCGGAACAGAGGTGCGCGGCGCGCGACCGCACGCGCGAGCCGCTTGAGGAAAGCGCGATCCGTCTCGATGCGGATCAGCAACCGCGCCAGCGCTTCGGTGTCGCCGACCGGAAAATAGCCCGGATAGTCGCGTCCGAGGAGCCCAAGCGAGCCGGCGATGCGCGTCGCCAATATTGGAACGCCGGCAACCGCGGCCTCGGATATGACGTTTGCTCCGCCCTCGCTCAACGATGACAGAACCATCGCTCGCGCGCGCCCGAGCAGGCGACGGACATCGGCACGCGGCCTGTCGCCGCGCCAGACATAGCGCGGGTTGGCAGCCATCTCGGCCTTCGCTGCCGCTGCCCAACCCGGCGTCGCGGCCGCGCCGAGATGCACGATGCGAATCCGCGAGGTCGCCGGCAAGCGGCGCGCGGCTTGCGCGGCACGAAACGGATCTTTGACTTCGCGCAAATGGCCGATGACGGCCACGTCGAAGCTGCCGGTACGCTCGGTCCGGCGGCGGCGTACCGGCAGCGCCGATTGATGAACGATGCGAACTTTATCGCGAAACCGTGCCGGCACGCGCCGGCTCGCGAGCTCCTGCAGCGCGATTAGCCGATCGGCGCAGGCGAGCGAGCGCAAAACCGACGCTCGATCGCGATCGATGTAGTCGTAGATGTCAGTGCCGCTCAAGCCCACGATCAGTGGCCGATCCGGGTATCGCTCGCGAAAGGTGCGGATGCTATCCGCGCTGCGCCAAGCGTGCAGGGCAATCATCAGATCTGCGACGGCTCCGTCGTAGCGATGGGCAATGTGAACGCGATGTCCGAGCTGGCGCAAGATCCGCGCCCAGCGCATGCTCGTGGTCCTGTTTCCGGACCGTGACGATAAACGCGCCGGCGTGATAAGAACGATGTTCATGAACGAGGCTCTTTTATACCGGCCAACGAGCGGTGCTACAGCTGACGATCTCGTCGCTCAGCTTTGCGACGCGCGCAGCTGCACCCGTCGCCTCACCGATGATCTCACGGCGCAACAGTTGATGGGGCCGATGTTGCCGATCGTCAATCCCATACTGTGGGAGATCGGACATGTTGGCTGGTTCCATGAATACTGGACGCTTCGGCGTGCGCACGGGCAAGCGCCGATTCTCGAGCGCGCCGACCGTTTGTGGAACTCGAGTGCGGTCGCCCATGCGACGCGATGGGATCTGGACCTGCCCGATCGCGAGGGCGTGTTCGGATACCTGGCGGACGTGCTCTCACACCAGATCGACCGCCTTGGCGGCGGGGTCGATCACCCCGCCTGCTATTTCTACGAGCTTTCGATTCGCCACGAGGACATGCACGTCGAGGCGCTCGCCTATACGCGCCAGACGCTCGGATATGCGCGGCCGCAAGTGCTCGGCCGTCCGGCCGCCGATCGCGCGGGCGCGTGGGAAGGCGATGTCGCTGTGCCGGGCGGGCACTGGCAGCTCGGTTCGACGTCGGCTGATGGCTTCGTTTTTGATAACGAGAAGTGGGCGCACGATGTCGAGATCGCGCCGTTCCACATCGCCAAAGCCGCCGTCACCAACGCCGAGTTCGCCGCGTTCGTGGACCAGGGCGGCTATCGCCGGCGGGAATTCTGGAGCGCGCCGGGCTGGGAATGGCGCGAGCGGGTGGCCGCCGAGCATCCGGTCTACTGGCTCCACAATCAGGGCGGCAGCTGGACGTGGCGCAGCCACGACAAGCAGGAAGCGCTGCCGCCGCATGCGCCGGTGACCTTTGTCAACTGGTACGAGGCGCAAGCGTACTGCAATTGGGCCAAGCGGCGGCTGCCCTCCGAGGCCGAGTGGGAGGCCGCGGCGCTAGGCGAAGCGAGCGCGGACGGCACGCGCTTGACCTCGACCAAGCGCCGTTGGCCCTGGGGCGAGGCGGCGCCGGATCGCGCGCGCGCCAACCTCGGCTTGGCCTGCGACGGTCCGCTCGATGTCGCCGCTTGCGCCGCGGGCGACAGCGCGTTCGGATGCAGGCAGATGAGCGGTAACGCGTGGGAGTGGACCGCTTCGGATTTTGCGCCGTTTGCCGGCTTTGCCGCGGATCCGTACGAGGATTATTCAAAGCCCTGGTTTCACACGCGCAAGGTCTTGCGCGGCGGAAGCTTTGCCACCAGCACGCGCGTCGCGCGGCCGCTCTACCGCAACTTCTTCACGCCCGAGCGCAACGACGTCATCGCCGGATTCCGCACATGCGCGCTGTGAGCGAGCCGGGGCTGAAGCCAAGCGGGAGGCTGCCAACGCTGGCCAGAACAGACAGCCTCGCAAGTATTGTGGGGGCGTGGCTGTCGCAGTTCGAAGGAGCGCTCGCCGCGCCAGGCCGAGCTCGCCTCAAGGCGCTGTTTCATGCTGAGAGCTATTGGCGTGATGTGCTAGCCCTGACATGGCACCTCAAGAGTGTGAGCGGTTCGGATGCGATTTTGCGAGAGCTTGCAATGCATGCCGGTCGCGTCCGCCCGACTGGTTTCAAGATAGATCGGCATCGGACTGCGCCCCGCAACGTGACGCGCGCCGGCACCGATGCGATCGAAGCCATCTTTAGCTTTGAAACCTCGGAGGGTCGCGGCAGCGGCGTCCTACGACTCACGCCTAACGCCCATGGCGGCAAGGAATTCAAAGCATGGACGCTGCTGACGTCGCTTGATGAAATAAAGGGACACGAGGAACGGCTCGGAAGATTACGGCCTCAAAGCAAGGCCTATTCCCGCGATTTTCGCGGACCTAACTGGCTCGACCT
>Ga0070709_10000830_pt1 | contig 17282 bp, 8 predicted proteins | sample LARL51metaG_FD_65449 | JGI IMG/M metagenome (GOLD analysis project Ga0070709, IMG submission 65449) | Corn, switchgrass and miscanthus rhizosphere microbial communities from Kellogg Biological Station, Michigan, USA - LAR L5-1 metaG | ecosystem: Host-associated > Plants > Roots > Rhizosphere ...
GCCGGTATCGTGCCGGTTATGGGCGCAGGTTCGGTTTCAGAATCCAAACAGCCGGAACCGCTTGAAGCCGGATCCGCCGTGAGCGCGATCCTGGTGCGCGGCGACCTGGATATCGCTGCTACATGCACCGTCACTTATATTGATCCACAGCGCTTGCTCGCCTGCGGCCATCCATTACTCCAATTTGGTTCAGTCGATCTGCCAATGAATAAGGCAGAGGTTCTCGCCACCCTTCCGTCCCCGCTCAACGCATTCAAGATCGTGAATACTACCGAGCGCGCGGGCGTGTTCGTGCAGGACCGTCACACCGGAATTCTCGGCGTTTTTGGTAAGCAGCCAGAAATGATTCCCGTGACTTTGACGATCCGCGAGGGCGGCGAACCGAAAGAGTTCCACTACGAAGTACTTAACAATCCGCGACTGAGCCCCGTTGCCATCATGGCCACGGTCTTCAATGCGCTGCACGGCGTCAACGAATACGGTGAGGAAATCACTTACCGCCTCAACGGCACAATCGATGTAAAAGGGTTTCCCGCAGTCGGCCTCAAAAATATGTTTGCACCTGCGGAAAATGGTCAGCCTGCCGCGATGGCAGCCGCGATTTCGCTGGGTGAACGTTTCGGCCGCATCTATGACAATCCCTACAACGCTCCGGCGGTAAAAAGCGTTAAGCTCGACTTCAATCTCGTCCGCGAACGCCGCTGGGCCCGTTTGGAAAGCGCCCGCACCGACGTAAACGAGGTCCGCCCTGGAGACGAAATTATCGTCGAGACCGTTCTCGCTCCATACCGCGGCGAACGCGTCGTCCGCCAGATTCCCGTCAAGATTCCCACCTCGGCCAGCAAGGGAAATCTTCGCATTCTCGTCAGCGACGGAGATACGCTCGACCGCGTCAATCGCACCAATCCCGCGTTCGGCAGGAAGCTCGATCTCGCCTCCACGATAGCGCTGCTGAATAAGGAACACGCGAACAACCGTCTCTACGTATCGTTGCTTGAGGCGGATCCCGAGGCACGCGTCGCTGATAAAGTGATGCCTACACTGCCCATCTCTGTTATGAACATCATGGACGGCATGCGTGGAAACCAGGAGATGATCGTCAGCGGCGAGTCCAACGTCGACGAGACCGCGACGCCATCTCTCGATTACGTCGTTTCCGGGGCTCAACTGCTGACGGTTACGGTGAAATAGTTTCTTTCAACGAAAACAAAGGGCCGACAATGTCGGCCCTTTCTTCTTGTCCCCAAGAAATCCTTTATCTCTAACCCAGCACCTCGTCGATTGTCTTCAACAAGGCTGCGCGCGTGAAAGGTTTCTCCAGCAGGCGAATGCCGTTCTGCGCTTCCTGATGCATCACCAGTTCGCCCGTGTAGCCGGACATGTAGATGACTTTCATTTCCGGATGCGAGCTCATCAGGCGGAGCACCAGCTCTGGCCCGTTCATCCCTTTCATCACGACGTCGGTCAATGTCAAATCGATGCGTGCCGAATTCGCAGAAATCACATCCAGCGCTGCTTCTCCGTCGATTGCCTCGAGTACTTTATATCCGTGGCCCTCCAGCATTGTGCGCGTGAGTTTGCGCATCACGGTGTCGTCTTCTGCGAGTAAGATCGTCACGCCATCGCGCCTGCGAGGCAAAGCTTCTGTTCGTCGTTCACTGTGCATCCCGAGTTTGTGTTCCGCACTTGGCAAATAGATTTTGAACGTTGTGCCGCGAGAAATCTCGCTGTACACCCAGATATGCCCGCCGCTCTGCTTGACAATGCCATACACCGTCGCCAAGCCCAGCCCGCTTCCTTTTCCGCTCTCTTTCGTTGTGAAGAAAGGCTCGAAAATCCGCGATCTCGTCACTTCGTCCATTCCACTTCCGTTGTCAGTCACGGCCAGCATGACGTACCGCCCGGGAGTCATAGAATGCTCGCGCGCAAAATTCTCATCCAGGTCGTGGACCCCGGTCTCGATGATGAGTCTGCCCCCGCGAGGCATAGCGTCGCGCGAATTGACCGCGAGATTCAGCACAATTTGGTCGAGTTGCCCCGGATCCGCTTCCACCACTGCTGCAGTCGAACGTGGCGGTAGCACGATCTCGACGTCATCTCCCATTAGAGGTTTCAACAACTTGCTGATCTCTTTCAGACGCTCGTTCAAGTCCAGCATCTGGCTTTGCACCGGTTGTCTCCGGCTGAACGAGAGAAGTTGGCGTGTCAGTGATGCACCCCGTTTGGCTGCTTCTCGAATATTGTCGAGGTACTCGACACTTTGCGTGTCTACCCGTGGACTGAGGAGTTCTGTGCAGGCCGTAACAATTCCCAACAGGTTGTTAAAGTCGTGAGCCACTCCACCTGCCAACCTCCCCACGGCTTCCATCTTTTGCGATTGCCGCAACTGGTCTTCCGTTTTCTTCTGAGCGGTGATGTTCCTCCCAATCGCCGAGGCACCGACGATGCGTCTGTCGACGTCGTAAATTGGAGAAACGGAGATCGACATATTTAATCGCCTGCCGTCTTTGGTCACGCGTACCGATTCGAAATATTCGACTCGCTCACCCCGGCGGATCTTTTCGAGAATTCCGGGAATCTCGTCGGGACGATCAGGCGGACAAAGCACCGATACGTTTTGGCCGATAATCTCTGATGCTGTATAGCCGTATATATCTTCCGCGCCCTTATTCCAGTGCGTGATGATCCCGTCCAGGTTCTTTCCGATAATCGCGTCTTGCGAAGAATCGACGATCAGCGCCAGCCTGTTCTGTGAATCGCGCAGTTCCCGCGTCTTGCGCCGGTCCAGTTCCTCGTGTGCATTCCGCAATTGTTCTTCAATTCTCTTCCGGTCGCTGATATCGCGAATGACGCTCAGAACCATCGCCCCATTCGCCGTAGACACCGGGCTCAGGCTGATCTCTACTGGAAACTCAGACCCATCGCGCCGCCTGCCATATAAGTCCAGACCCGATCCCATGCGGCGGATTTTCGGATGCGCGTGGTAATCCGCGCGATGCTGATGATGGGTCGCGCGCTGGCGGTCCGGCACAAGCATGTCGACGTTCTGCCCGATCATCTCGTCGCGTGTATAACCGAACAACGACTCAGTTTGGGAATTCACCTGAAGGATGAGACCCCTCTGATTCACCGCCACAACTGCATCTGGAATGGCTTCCAGGATCGATACAGATAGCAGTGTCTCCGCAACAATCTTGGGATCTGACTCCATGCGCTTTCCTGGACAGAATGGGTGAGTCTCCGCCCCACGCGGAGGTTCCGATTAATATACTGCAAGAACTCAGGTGAGCAATGTGGTAACGGAACGTTACTTCTGGAATTGTAAAGAATGCAAACTGCGGAGGCTCAAACCGCCTACCACTCCAACAAACTCCTTGGCATTTGCGTGAATCCGTGAGTAATCAGAATCGCGATCAGCATCTGGGTTCCGTTATATCCGACATGCACTAGAAAGCTGGAGCCCACCGAACCGGTCGCCGCTCTCACTGCGCCACATACCACTCCAACAAGAAAGATTACGACTAATGGACCCCACGCGTTTCCGTATTGCGGCAAATGCATCAAGCCAAAAAGCAGCGCCGTTAGAAAGACTCCCCATTCTGCTCCCCAATGCTTCGCCAAGACCGGGTAGAACATTCCGCGAAAAAAAAGTTCTTCCACGAGCGGACCAAGCGAAACCGCCATGAGTGCAATCAAGTACGCGTCCCTCGGACTGCTGAATAGCTTATCGAAGGGGGTGTCCTTCGGCATCGGCAAGATTCGTTCCAGCATTCCCAAACCCAGGAGAGTCACTACTCCCACCCCAAGCAATTTCCACCATCCGCTCGGCCAGTTCCACCGGATTGCCTTCCAGAACGGAACACGGTACTTCCCTTCCACCCAAAGGAATAGGTACAGTCCAACTGCACCATCAATCACGAACTGCATGATGAGAATCAGAATAGGACGCTGCGCGAGATCGGCAACACGCACCCGTGGGTACACCAAATAATGCGCGCCGAACAAAATTACGAACTGCGATAGCAAGATAGTGACGAACGCGAGCACAATGATCACCAGCACGTCCCAGCCATTCCAGACGGGATTTTCGCCTGACTGTGGCGCGAGAGGCGAGTTCTGCTCAAGTCCGGCACCTGACAATGAGAATGGCTGGCTGTCCGGTCCCCGCGGAAAGCTCGACGACGGCTCGCTACTCAGGGGGAGTTTCGGCTCAATCTGCGGATTGTCCTGAGATGACACCCAGAATTCCTTCCAACTCAAACTGACAACGGAGAACCGGGAACGCTTCTTCCAAAATAGTCTGCCAAAGCCTGCCCCGTATAAGACTTCTTCACCCGCGCCACCTGCTCCGGCGTGCCCTGTGCCACGATGCGTCCGCCATCTTCACCGCCCTCCGGTCCCAAATCAATAATCCAATCAGCATTTCGAATCACATCCAGATTGTGTTCGATGATGATGATCGAATTCCCTAAGTCCGTTAGACGGTGAAGCACGTCGAGAAGTTTCTTCACATCGTCAAAGTGCAAGCCCGTAGTGGGCTCATCCAACAGGTACAGGGTCTTCCCGGTCTGCCGCTTGCTCAACTCGCGCGCCAGTTTAATGCGCTGCGCCTCACCGCCGGAAAGTGTCAGTGCCGACTGTCCCAGGTGAATGTAGCCAAGCCCCACATCTACCAGCGTCTGCAACTTGGGTTTTACCTGCGGAATATTCTCGAGAATCGGCAATGCATCCGATACCGGCATTTCAAGCAAATCTGCTATGGAATAACCGTTGTACTTCACTGCTAAGGTCTCCGAGTTATAGCGCCGCCCGCCGCAGACCTCGCACAACACATAGACATCGGGCAGGAAATTCATTTCGATCCGCCGCTGTCCTTCACCCTGGCAAGCCTCGCACCGCCCACCCGAAACGTTGAATGAAAACCGCCCTGCCTTATAGCCCCGCTCCCGCGATTCGGGCAGCATCGCATACAGATCGCGAATCGCAGTGAATACGCCGGTATATGTCGCAGGATTCGACCGTGGCGTCCGCCCAATCGGCGACTGATCAATCCGTATGACCTTGTCGATGTTCTCCGCCCCGGAGATCGCCTTATGCTCGCCGGCTTTCTCTCGCGAACGGTAAAGCTGCCGCGCCAATGCGCGGTAAAGAATGTCATTTACCAGCGTTGACTTCCCCGATCCCGAAACTCCCGTTACAACAGTCATGACTCCCAGTGGGAACGTGACATCAAGACTCTTCAGATTGTTCTCTTTCGCTCCCAGGATGGTTAGTCCCACCCCGTTATTCTGCCGCCGCTCCGGCCGCATCTCAATCTGCGTTCTGCCTGAGATGTACGCACCGGTGAGCGAGTTTGGCGCCCGCATGATCTGTTCCGGTGTTCCGTGCGCGACCAGTCCTCCCCCATGTCGTCCCGCGCCCGGTCCGAGATCAACCACGTAGTCCGCCCGTCGAATCGTTTCCTCGTCGTGCTCGACCACAAGTACGGTATTTCCCAAGTCCCGCAGGTTCTCCAAAGCATTCAGCAGTCGCCCGTTGTCGCGATGATGCAGCCCAATCGACGGCTCATCCAACACATACAGCACTCCCCGCAACTTCGATCCAATCTGCGTCGCCAGCCGAATTCGCTGTCCTTCCCCGCCCGACAGCGTCGCGGCCGAACGATCCAGTGAGATATATCCCAGCCCTACCGCATTCAGGAACTGCAATCGTTCAACAACTTCGTGCATCACGCGTCCCGCGATCGCCGCCTCGCGTCCCGCGAGTTTGATGCTTTGCGCTACCGTTAACGCTCGCGAAACTGGCATCGCCGTAAAATCAGCGATCGACATCCCGTTCACCTTCACAGCCAGGCTCTCAGGCCGCAGGCGCTTCCCATGGCACACGGGACACTCCGTCGCCGACATGTGATCCATTAGCCAGTCGCGATAGCCTTCCGAAGTCGACTCCTCAAGGTTCTGCTTCAGATATCCGAAGATCCCATGGAATCCGGTTCGCCCTCCGCGCCCTTGCTCTCCGTTCAGAAGGAAGTCCTGCACCTTCTCGGGAAATTTCTCAAACGGAGTGTTCAGATCGATCCCCATCGCCGTCGAGACAATCTGCAGCTGATGAATCAGATTCTGCGATGCCGACCCCGGACCCAGCCCTCCATCGAGCAGCGGCTTTGACCAATCGTTGATTACTTTCGCCGGATCAAAGTCGTATTTGCTGCCCAGCCCGTGGCACTCCGGACAGGCTCCATACATGCTGTTAAATGAGAATGATCGTGGCTCCAGTTGTGGAACGTTGATGCCACAGTCTGGACACGCCAGCTTCTCGGAGTAGAGATGTTCTTCGCCCCCAACGACTGCGATCTGGACGAGCCCTCCGGCCAGCTTCATCGCGAGCCCAATCGATTGCTCCAGCCGATGTTCAATTCCCGGCTTCACCAGTAGCCGGTCGATAACAACCTCAATCGTGTGATTCTTCCGCTTGTCCAGATTGATGACCGAGTCATCATCCAGGCTTACGAGTTCGCCGTCGATACGCGCCCGTGTGTAGCCATGCTTCACGAGCGTCTCCATCTCCTTCTTGAATTCGCCCTTGCGCCCCCGAACAATCGGCGCCATGACCATGACGCGATCTTCGGGAGTCAGGACCATGACCCTTTGGACAATCTGATCTGCCGTCTGGCGGCTGATCGCCCTTCCACATTTGGGACAATGAGGAACGCCGATGGAAGCGAACAGCAGGCGAAGGTAATCGTAGATTTCAGTGATCGTTCCTACCGTCGATCGAGGACTGCGAGAGGTTGTCTTCTGCTCGATTGAAATCGAAGGGCTAAGTCCATCAATTCCATCGACATCCGGCCGCTCCATCTGGTCCAGAAACTGCCGGGCGTACGCCGAGAGAGTCTCGACATACCGCCGCTGACCCTCGGCATAAATCGTGTCAAAAGCGAGCGAAGACTTCCCCGACCCGCTCAGCCCGGTAACAACGGTCAACGTGTTCCGCGGGATCTCAACGTCGATGTTCTTCAGATTGTGCTGCCGGGCGCCCCGGACAGAGATCTTGGTAATCGCCATTATGCGTCCGGGGGACTGCCCCTTCCGTAACGTCGACAGGTGACCAGAATTGTCCGAAAGTAGGAATGCACAGCTCTACTCCGTATCTTAGTCGTCAATGGCGCGGAGCGTCAACGCAGGTAGATTGGTCTTTGCCAAGTCTCTTAAGTTTTGAACTCGCAGGCTTCGCTAAAGACTAACGACAAACGACGAACGGCGCTGTTTACGACTCACCGATACGAGGTAACCAGCTGCAGCAGACACTACCCGGAAGGATTTAAGACCGTGATTTCGCTCTTGATGCCCGTCATCCTCTGCTTCACCGTTATCGCTTCCCTTAGTCTTGGAGTTCTCGCCGCATATATCGCAGTTTTCGGCATCCTGGGCGCCTTCGGTCAACCTGCTCGTCCCGAGCCGGTTTCATCCCGCCCGCGCCTGGTATTGGTCCCTACCCAAAACCACGCCAGCGGCGACTAGCTCCATCTGCGGACAGCCACCCTCGGCTGACCGGCCGCGAAGCCGAGCAAGCGCCCGTAGCTCTTGTTCCAAATTCCGAACATCCTTCATCAAGCTGTACTCCCAGACCAGTTTCGAGCTACCCTTTTCGCGGGTCCCTTCCTCTTCCCCTTCATAGTAATTTCCGTGGAGGCGTGTCATGCCAACCTCTCTCTTTGCCCCAGACTTTCAATCCATTCTCAATCAAGCAGTGAACCCGCCCACGCCCGCTGCCGCAGCATTTCCCTCTCCCGAAGACTGGCGCGACCGCTGGATCTACTTTCTGATGCTCGACCGCTTCAACAATCCCACGTCTCCGCCGACCCACCTTCCGTTCGACGATCCCAACTTCTCCGGATTCCAGGGAGGAAAATTCTCGGGCGTGCAACAACAACTCGCTTACATCAAGAATCTCGGTGCGGGAGCAATCTGGCTAAGTCCGCCTCTCAAGAACTTCCAGTTCGATCCCAACACGTACCACGGCTATGGGATACACAACTTCATCAGCGCCGAGCCCCGATTCGCCGACAATCCCGCCGCAGCAGACAACGAACTCCGCGCATTAGTTGACGCCGCGCACCAAAAAGACCTGCTCGTGATCTTCGATATCGTGTTGAACCATACCGGGAACGCTTTCGCGTATCAATGCGATGCTGGGGACAGATTCTGCATCAACAATCAGGGAGGGCAGGCCAGTTTTCATTCATCGCCACAGCCCTTGCAGTGGCGCGACTCGAACGGAGCCGCACGGCCCGATTTTCCCGACGTAGCCACCATCCCGAGTCCGTCTCCCGACGCCGTAGTGTGGCCGTCCGAATTGCAGCAGAACAAGTTCTTCCGCCGCCAGGGCGTTCCCAACGGTAACGGCGACGACACCATCGGCGACTTCAGTGTTCTGAAACAGATGCTGACCGATGACGCGGATCTCCAACGCTTCCTGATCCGCGCCTACCAGTATGTAATCGCGCGCTTCGATATTGACGGATTCCGCATCGACACGCTGCGCTACCTGAAAGGAGACCTTCCGCGCCTCTTCGGGAATTCCATGCGCGAGTTCGCTCTGAGCATCGGCAAGAAAAACTTCTTCACTTTCGGAGAGGTCTTCGATTCCAATGCCGAACAGGATATCGCCCGATTCATTGGACGAAACACCAGTGACCAGAGTGAACTGGTTGGCGTCGACGCAGCGCTCGACTACCCATTATTTAATTCGCTCAAACCGGTGGTGAAGGGATTTGCCGCCCCCAGCGCCGTTGTAGGCATGTACCAGAACCGCAAGAACGTTGAAGCGAACGTGCTCAGTTCGCATGGCGATGCCACCCGCTTCTTCGTCACCTTCCTCGACAACCACGACGTAAAGGAGCGGATCCGCTATGTCGATCTATCGGATCCCACGAAGTTTGATGATCAGGTGACTCTCGGTCTTGCATGCCTTTATTGCCTTCCCGGCATTCCCTGTCTCTACTACGGCACAGAACAGGGACTGCACGGCATCGGTAGCGACGCTGCAGTGCGCGAAGCGATCTGGGGCGGACCCGGCTTCGATAAGACGAGCGATTTCTACCAACAGATCCAGCAGATCGCATCCGTGCGCAGTCAGCAATCTGCCCTGCGTTACGGACGCTTCTATTTCCGGCCGCTCTCAGGGAATGGAGTGACCTTCGGAGTCTCCGGATTTCCACAGGGAGTGATCGCATTCTCTCGCATCCTGAACGATCAGGAAGTGGTAGTCGCCGCTAATACGAATCCGACCACCAGTCAACAAGTCGACGTCATTTTGGAAATTCTCTTGAGTTCCGCCGGAGATAAGTTCGACGTGTTGTATAGCAACCAGCCCAAACCTCAAGCTCCCACACCGGTTCGCGTAGTTCCCCAAGGGACAGTAACCGTAAACGAAGTCAATGGCTCAATCGGCACCGGCCCCCTGCACGTAATTCGCGTAAACCTGCGCCCGATGGAGGTTCAAATCCTGCGCCGCGCCCAAACCCCATAACTTCCGGTTGCCCCATCCTTGTCGCGGTTTATGCGACAGGGTGGGGGTTTTGACTTCCTAAGCAATCGGAACAATGTGCACTCTGACGCAGCGAATATGCTGAAGGCGTCTTACGTGATCCTGATGAAAGACCCCACCCTACTTAGTCCCTTCGCCTCTGCTGGCCAATGCCAGCAAATACCACGACGAATGCGGCAGCCACTGCTCTCCCCAACGCCAATCGTTATCCGCCCCGGTCACCCGATACGGCAGCAGAAAATCGATATCATTCTCATCCTTGAATCCGCTCGTGATCCCGTTCGAAATGCCGCCCGGTGCATTCGTAAATTCCCAGGAATCGAAATACATATAAGGAGGGTTGTTCCGTCCCAGGCCGTTCAGCATGCACGAATCAAACGGATTTAGCCCCAAAATCCAGTTGAGTTGGTCGGTTGAGAATTTTTCAAGTTTCTCGTGAAAAGCCTTGTCCTTGGCGAAAAATCGTGCCGCCAATTTCGCCGCGGCGGCTATCGACGCCAGCCTCGCGTTCTCTCCCTGCCACCACGGCGCTGCGTCGCTGTTGTGCGGGAAGAAGAAACTCGTCCGGCGCGCGCCAGTCTTGTCCTGCACATACTCGCGGCTGTAACCGAAAGGATTGTTCACCTCTCCCGTGATGGCAAGCTCAAACTCCAATGATCGCTTCGCCGTGTCAAGCACCGCCATTCTCACCGACGAATCTGCAATCTCTTCGTAGTACAGAAGACTCACAGCCGGGAATCCTCCGTCAGAAGCATGGAAGAACGGACGCGTCCCATCATCGGCTCGCCAGTAATTGTTGTATCCACCGGCGCTGATCTGCCGGGCCATCAAAGTCTTCGCCCGCCGATCGGCCGCTATTTTGTACATGTCTTTCTTCGTTGCTCGATAAAGCTCCGTCGCCGCCGCCAGCGCGCAATAATCATCAACGATGTTCTCTTTGCCATCGTTAACCAGCTTCAGATTTTCCTTCTCCAGATACTCGAACGCATCTTCGGCGGCCTTCAGATAGTTCGCACTCGAGAACTCCCCCGACACCGGATACGTGCTCGCCATAGCCAGCGCCGCAACTGCAATCCCGCCTCCGGAGCGATAACTCACTTCGTACTCCCGATCGTTATTCGCCGACTCGACCATGTCTTTTGCGCCCTGCCCTGGCGCCGCCTCGATCCCAAACTTCTTCATCTCGCCCGCGATCTTCCGTCCACCCGGAGTCTGATCGACCTCACCCGTCGTCACCGATCGATAGAATGATCCATTCGGCACTTTCATTCGGACTAGATAATCCGCCCCGAACATCGCCTCATCCAGAAGTTGCGGCTGATACCGCGCAAAATTCGGATTGCCGCGCAGTTTGGTCTGTTCGTAACTCTTCAGCAGGCTGTAAACCGTGAATGGGATCTGCTGCGGATTGAAGTATGTCGAGAACGAAAGATGTGAAAAATGCTTTCCGTAATCGCCGGTCGCGTCCCACCATCCTCCGTGAGCGTCCACGGTACCCTGCTTCTTGCCCTCGAACTTCAGATGCCGGTCCGCTTTGTCGTACTCCCCGGAACTCCGCTCCTCCTTGAAGTAGTAGATGACATCGGCCATCGTGTTCCGCTCCAGCACATCGCGCTGAATTAGAAACGGAAACGACCGCACGGATTCCCCGCCCACCCCGCATTCCAGGTAATACTTCCCTTCTGTAGCGAACGAGTCGAAATCGATCGTCCAGAAATACCAATCCTTCCACTTCTGCACCCGTCCCGATTCCTTTGCAGGTACCGCCAGAACCTGCTCGTCGTTCCCGTCCTTCTTCAGAGAACAATTCGAGATGCTCACTCCCGCCTTGCCCAGAACCACAGCGTGCTTGGGACCTGTAGGCTCATACCCAAGATGATTAGTGAGAATTTTCGTTTCGCCCGCAAACGAGAGTGCTGACACCCAAAGCGCAATACACAAAACCGAAATCAGAGAACCGATGCTCCGCTTCATGAAGACCTTCCGCAATCACTATGAAAAAACAAACGGACTAGACTAGGCCAAATAAGGCAGTTTGAAAAGGAGTTCAATCACGAAAGAGAAATCGACAAGTAGCTATATTCCAGAAGTGCCACGTGAAAATGTCATGCTGAGCGGAGAACGAAGTTGCGAAGCAAGTTCGTTCGGAGTCGAAGCAACCCTACCCGAAGCAACACGCTCGAAAGACAATGATCCATCCCGCGCGTAACAACCCCATAGTAAAAAGGCTGCTCCCTGCCTCGGTGTCTCCGTGGTGAGGCCCTCAGTAAATGACCTTAAGCGAGAACTGAATCTGCCTCGATGTACCGGCCGTCTTGCTGATGATCCCGAATCCGCTACCGTTCACAATATTCGACGGCAATCCGAAGTTCACAATATTGAAGATGTTGAAGAACTCAGCCCTGAACTCCAAGGTTCCCAACTCCGCAGCGCCCCGATGTCCGAACGGAGTGTCCTTGATCAGCGCAAAATCAAAACCATGAAACGACGGTCCGCGAAATGTGTTCCGCCCCAGTGTGCCGAATCGTCCGCTGTGCGGCCCGGTTCCTCCTGGAATAACCACGCCCGTATCAGTATTGCTGACGGGCACGAAGAAGTATGAGGAGTTCTGATTGTTCTTTGGATCTCCGCCTCTACCGAAATAATCGGCGCGATTCGTGCGGCTGGTCGAGAGCTGCGGCATCGAGACCAGATCAGGACGGTCCGCCCCTCCCAGCCCCGCCCCAGTTTGCTGCACGCCCGAGTACACCGTGAACGGCGACCCCGTGGTCAACGTCGTGATGTTTAGAAGTTGCCATCCTCTGGTGAACGTTCGGCCCAAGGGGCGAAGGAAGCTTACTTTTTCGAGCGGCAATAACTGGATCACACTGGCCGCAAACACGTGCGTTACATCGAATGTTGAGGGCCCCTTCTCCGCGTCCGTATCCCACGGATTCTGTGGCCCCGTTTGCAGTACGGTTCCTGAGGTCCCGAGCAATCCACCGAGCACCGAACTGGTATCGTCCAGCGACTTGGAATATGTGTAACTCGCCTGCAGACCCAGGCCAAGTCGTGCCGAATTCTTAGTCAGGCTCGTTTGCAGCGCGTGATACGACGAATGCGAAGCGTCGGTCATGATCGTTTCCGGTCCGAACCCACCCGTCGCGTGACACTCGGTATCGAACTGCGTGAACGGGGCAAATCCTTGACAGGCTCCGCCATACCCATTCGGGCTGTAAAACCTCGGAAGATGGATCCCCGCCGTCGCTACATACGAAGCGCTGAATTTGAAATCGCTGAAATCGCGATCGAGACCAGCCGTCCAACTTCCGACGTAGCCATTCCCGAAATTCTTCGCGATGCCATAGATGCTCAGCAACTGCACATTCCCCGGAGCCAGCGCGTTCAAATCGTTCTGGAAGCGCACGTAGTCGAATTCAGTGTTCGCGGGGACATCCTCCGTACGACCTGTCGCAAAGATCGGCTGTCCCTGGACGTTGTACGCAGTTGGCAAGCTCAATGGAACAAGCTGATTCTGAAAATTGATCGGCTCAGTGGGCTGAGCATAAATCGCCGGCGCAAATACATAAGGAATCGCCGCAGTCAGCGAGTTGTCCTGCCACAAGTTGGGAAGAAGCGTAGCAATCGATGCCCCCGCATGGAGCACCGTATGCTTATTCAATCCATACTCAAGCGCAAGCCGCGGTCCCAAACCCTTCCAATCCTGATCATACGGCGGCTGTGGATTGATGATTTCTTTCTGAATCGCGTCGCGATCCCAGTACGGCACCGTCTTCCCATCCGCTCCAAGGAAGATCGGAAGCGACGTCCGTTTTGTCGCCTCATGGATGCGGCTGTTCACCTCGTAGCGCAATCCGTAGCTAAGCGTGAGCTTTGGAGTTACCTTCCACGTGTCCTGGAAATAGAAGTTGTACGCCTCGCGCCGCACTCCTGCTTCGTTAAACTTATCTCCCACAGGCGTAAGGAAGGCCGGCGCCATGATGTTGTACGAATAAGGAGTCGCTGTGAGGAATCCGCTGAGTGAATCTGGCAGCGCATCGCCTGGCCCAAAGTTATGTGTGCCACTCGCGGAGGTGATCGTGACTCCCGGTGGCACGTAAGCCTTCCCACCTCCAAATTCGTACAACCCATTCGTATTCACTCCAAAGATTGTCGAGTCGCGATTAACCCTGATTTCCGTTCCCCACTTGAACGAATGCGACCGATGAATCCAGCCGAAATCCTGCTTGAACTGATAGAGATTCCCATATGACCCGAAGATCGATCCTGCCGGCTGGTTGTAAGGCTGGTACAACCCGTCAGCATAGGTGATTCCGGGCTGCGTGTGATTCGTTGCTGGAAAAAACGGCGTGCTGCGGATGTAACCCAACGCCGTATCCGACGTGAAATGCGTCGAAATCATCCGAGCGTAATGCACGCCTGCATTCCGCTGATGATCAAAAAACTGGATCCCGAAATCAGGATTAATGACAGTTTGATCCGGATTCGTCAGCGGCCCCGTCACCTGGTTCAGACTGAAGCGGGTCAGAAGCGAAGCCTTGTCCGATATCTTATGATCGACGCGAATCGAAACCTGATCGGTTCGCGTAACCACCTTCGATGATGCCGCATAAGTCCTCGCGCCCAGAGGTCCGTCGGGCTCGTTTGGCAGCGGATAACCATTGAGCACTGGCACAATTCTCGGATCAATCGGGACAAACAGCGTGTCTCCCGGATCCTTATCGGTCTTGGGATACGCAGTGGTATCAATCCCCTGCCGCTCCTCCGCAGTCGGCACAGGAATCACTTGTGTCGTTCCCAACACTTGCCGGAATCCCTGATACTCACCGAAGTAGAAAGTCCGGTCACGCCCGTTGTAGATCTTCGGCAGCACTACCGGACCACCATTCGTAAACCCAAACTCGTTTCTCACAAAGGGCGGAATGCGCCTCTTGCCCGTCGGATCCTTGTAGTCGAAGTAATTACGCGCATCCAGCGACGCATTCCGCAGAAACTCAAACATGCTGCCATGAATCTGATTTACGCCCGACCTGGAGACGACGTTCGTAAAACCTGCTGCGCCATGCCCGATCTCCGCCTGCATAACGCCCGAATCTGACTGCACCTCTTGGATGGCATCGATATTGAAGTTCGAAAATGTCGCTCCACCCATCTCCGGATCAGTCGTATCGAATCCATCCATTGCGAAGACCGTTGCCGACCCCCGCTGGCCATTGACGGCAAACTGTTGCGTGAAATTAGCGGCACCATTCGCGTCGGTCATGGTTCCAGCAGCCAGTAGCAACAATTTGCTGAAGTCACGCGCATTCAGCGGGAGACTCGACACCTCGGAACTGCTCAGATGCTCGCCACCGCTAGCCTGCGCCGCAACCTGGCCGTTCTGGGAGGAACTCGGGTCGCTCATTAGAACTCTTCCGAAGTCGGAGAGCTGAAGCCCCGTAATCAGTGCATTGCCGTCTTGGATAACTAGAGGAGCCGCCGTCTTCCACTCCTTGTCAGTGAGGACCACGGAGACGTCATATTGCCCGGCTGGAATGTCGGCGAACACGAACCTGCCGTCTGTCCCAGTCGTGGCTGAATACCTGCTGCCGTTCGAGATCGGGCGCAAGCGGATCACTGCTCCCGACACTGGCTTTCCGCTGTTGGTGAGTTGACCGTTCCACGAGACACTCGACGAAGCGTGAACAGCGGACAAAAAAACGAATATGGCGAGGGATACAAGAGTAAGAGAACGATTTGGCATGGGATAAGAGAAAGAAAAAATTATATAGGCGGACTGATTCCTCCCTTAGACCATATCAGGGAAAAATTCCGCCGATTGTGTTTCCAGTCACAAGTAATAAGACAACAAGGACATGTTGGAAAGAGATTCCCCCATGCGTCGCGAATCACCGCGAAAAGCATCAGCCAAGCCCCGGTTTAGTCGGGGCTTCTGCTTTTGCCGCCTACGATGCCCGTACAACTCATTTGACGTCTTTCGGAGCGTCTTGAACGATGAATATTGCGTCCGGACTGTGAAACGCCAGCAAATATGTCACTCCATTTTCGACGACCGTTTCCACCCCTATATCACGCTGTTTCCCCACAATTACTTTTGCAGGGATGGTAATCGTCTTGTTATCTGCGGTTTTGATGTCAATTGCACTTGCGGGCCCGCCATGTCTGTCCATGCCACAGTGCAGTGTCCTTCTGGCAGTTGAATATCTCCGACTCGAACACCCGAAGGCAGCAAGAACACCTGCGAACTTTTGGCGGCAAACAGCGGCAGGGAAAATAATGCCAAAAAAATCCCAAATCCTAGAATACGCTTCATAAAATCTCCTTCCTCAACTTTGCGGAGAATTCGATCTGGAAGAAGAGCCAAATCCGTCTTATTCGCCTCTCGCGTACGCGACTCGACGGACTTGCCTCTCCTAGTTCCATACGCAGCCTAGGCGGAATCCGATGGACTCGAAAAGCTCCATCGTGCATCAAGGCTTGCCGAATCCAATTAACGCCAGTATTTACAGGGATATACGCATTCGAAGACTAGTGCGCGGATGGGGATGTATGATACTCGACCGCCGAGGATTTGGGTCCTACCACGCCTCAACAGCGATGACCGTTGGGGGGCCGGGATGGCCTTCGATAACGTCTGTTTCGATCACGGCTTCCAAATTCATCTCACAGTTTCTCGGGGCCCCTCTAAGCACCGCATCAAGATACCGCGGATTGGACACGACCTCGCCAGCTGCCTCGGTCCCTGCTCCCAAGATGCCTGCCAATACAATCACCGGTTGCCCCGTGACTTTGTCGTGGATTCTGGCAACGATTGCATAATCCTGCGCAAGTTTGGTGTGGGGAACCTCCCATCGAAGGGACCACGATCTCTTTTGTGCACTCTTCCGATCAACAAGCTTGCGAACCTGCTTGTCGTCGTACTCGAATCCGAATGGCAAATCCTGTGTCACGCGCATCGTCCAACCGTTGTCATACGCTCCGATGAGGACGACGGGACCTTCCCGTAGCTGCGTAAACTCAGTGCTCGATGCGGCGACGACCCTGAAAACACCATTTCGCGGAACAAGGGGAACGATCGAGCGCGCCAGGGTGATTACATCCGAGACATCCAAGCCACCGTACAGATGTGTTCCCGGTGGTAGGAGTCGATCATTATCAGTTGAGTTACGCGGCTCACCCAGACAATAGGTGATTCGGCTTGAGCTCGAGGTGAATGGCTCCCAAAATCGCTCCATGCTTGACGGCTGCTTGGGAACCTTTACCCGGCCGATGCCAAAGCCGATCAACGCAGCGCAAAACAAAGCAATGGCCATCGGCATCCAGTGACGAACACTTAGTCGAACGAGTGCCCGTTCCGCATTCGCCGGCGCTACGCTTGTCGCAGCAACATCCCCAATTCTCTGGCTGGAAACCGACCCTGGGGTTGAGGCAGTTTGAGGAACAGCCGCGCTCCGGAAGGTCGGGACATACGAACCTACCGGCATCTCGATCACCAACTCGCCTGCGTGATCAGTGTTGTAGTAGTACTGAATAAGCCGTTTCCGAACCTCGGCTGCTGTCGTGCGAACCACCGGATCCAGATTCACATCATAGTTCGGTTCGCGGCCAAAAGCCTCGACGCCGATTGTCCGTTCCTTCAACTCGCTGGCGTTTCCGTCCAGTGATTGCTCAACCGTATACGCGAGCAGCACGGGATAACGGCTGCTGTTCGTAAACAATGGGTGTGCCAGGAG
>Ga0070709_10000834_pt1 | contig 17254 bp, 17 predicted proteins | sample LARL51metaG_FD_65449 | JGI IMG/M metagenome (GOLD analysis project Ga0070709, IMG submission 65449) | Corn, switchgrass and miscanthus rhizosphere microbial communities from Kellogg Biological Station, Michigan, USA - LAR L5-1 metaG | ecosystem: Host-associated > Plants > Roots > Rhizosphere ...
TCGACATGTACGCTCAGTTGCTCAGCCAGGCGGGGCCCGTCGGCGTCGTCAGCTATGAATGGTACCAGGTGTTGGATGATTTCCTGCAGGGCAGGACCGCGATGGCCATCGACAGCAGCAACTTCGCCACCGACATCTCCAACCCAGCGAAGAGCCGCGTCGCCAAGCAGGCTGAGTTTGCAGTCTTTCCACATCTCCCCGGTCGCCGACCCGTCCCCTACATGTCGCACTGGCAGGCGTGCATCAATTCAAAATCGCAGAACAAGCGGGCCGCTTTCCTGTTCCTGCAGTGGGCGACCAGCAAGCCGACGTCGCTGCGAACAGCCGCTGCGGGGCTGGCTACGACGCGTGTCTCGGCCTGGTCGAGCGACGCGTTCAAGAGCGCGTTCGGCGCCCAGGCCGCCGAGGCGGCGCTGACCAACCTGCAGGATGGCGATGTAGACCGCGCCAAGGCGATCCTTTTTCATCCACAATCGAGGCTCATCCAGGATGCCTTCATGATCGGCGTCAACGAGGTGGTCTCCGGCGCCAGATCCGCAAAGGATGCGATGACCGCCGCCGCCGAAACCGCCAACGCGGCGATCAAGGGATAGCGGCGCAGCCGTCATTGCGAGGGAGCGAAGCTCCGGAGCAATCCAGACTTTCTCCGCGGGGAGATTTCTGGATTGCTTCGCGGAGCCTGTCATCGGCCGCGCTTCGCGCGGACCGTCGGCTCGCAATGACGATTGACCAGGTGCCTCATTCCCGCTCGCGTTGTTGCCGCCGATAGCGAAAATCGCAATGGCTGGCGCCCTGCATGATGGTCTGCGTGCGCGTCAGCGCGACATCGCCGCCAAATCCCTCGGCCAGGGAAAAATCCGCGCTGCAGACGAACAGAGAACCGAGCTCCGGTTCGCCCAGCGCCTTGTAGAACTCCGCATAGCGGCAGCGCGTGACATCGATCGCGAAGGCATCCTCGGATTGTTCGCGGACGTCATAAGCGAGCGCGTCGCCGGCGGCATAGGTTCTGAACGCGGATGCCATGGTCTCTCCCAGGTCCTTGTCCGGCCTGCTCTGCCAAAACGTCTCGCCGAAACGACGATAGGTCTCGCCGAGCGCCTTTCGCACCAGCGCATTCGCACGCGCCTCGCCCAGTTCGGCCTGCAACGCCTTCACCAGCGGAACCAGGACTTGCGCCTGGATCTTGGCCTGCTCGATCACGGATATGGTCATGCTCTCCTCACACATTCATCGCATTGTAGGGTGGGCAAAGCGAAGCGTGCCCACCATCACGCGCGAGCTAGCGGAACCACGGTGGGCACGGCGCAAGCGCGCCCTTGCCCACCCTACGATTCTCACAGTCGTCATTGCGAGGCGCAAAGCGCCGAAGCAATCCAGCCTTTCCGCCTGGTGAGACTCTGGATTGCTTCGCGGAGCCTGTCATCGGGCCGCGCTTTGCGCGGACCCGTTGGCTCGCAATGACTCAACCGACCGAGCCATCCACCATCACCTCGATCAGCTTGGCGCCGGGCCGCGCGAACGCATCGGACAGTTTTGGCTGCAGCTCGCCGGGCTCGCTGATCCGTAGCGCCTCGAGCCCGAGCGCGCGTGCCATCCCGGCAAAATCCACCGGCGGATCGGCAAAGTCCATGCCGACATAATGATCGTCGCCATGGAAGGCGAGCAGCCGCTGCTTGATGATGCGGTAGCCGCCATTGTTGGCAATCACGACGCTCAGCGGCAATTTGTGATGCGCGGCGGTCCACAGCGCCTGGATCGAATACATCGCGCTGCCATCGCCGGAAAAGCATACGACCGGTCGGCTCGGATGCGCGAGGCTGACACCGACCGACGCCGGCAGGCCCCAGCCGATGCCACCCGAGGCCAGCGCGTGATAGCCATAGCGCTCGCGATGTGGCCGCAGGCTGAGGAGCTGCCGTCCCGAGGTCAGCGCTTCGTCGACCAGGATCGCGTTGTCGGGCATCGCCTCGACGAGGCGCAAGGTGAGATAGTCCGGATCGATCGGCGATTTGTCCCTGGCCCGCGCGATCCGCTCGATCAGCGGACGACGCCGCGCGCTCCAGTTCGTCGATGCGAGCTCCGCAAGCCCGCGACTCGCACGCGCCTCCAGTGCAGCGCCGCCGGCGGCTTTCAGTACCGGCAGCAGCGCGCGCAAGGTCTCTTTCACGTCCGCCTTCAGCGCGATCTCGGCGCCGTAGTTCTTGGCCAAGTCCCAGTCGACCAGGCCGATCTGGGCGATCGACAGGCCTTCGGGTCTTGGATCGACCTCGCTATGGACCGACATGCGCAGCGGATCGGCGCCGAGCACGATCATCAGGTCGAAGGGCGAGAGCACCTCGCGCACCTGTTTCTGCAGCCGCGACAGCGCGCCCATGAAGCTCGGGCTTTCGGATAGGAAATGCGCGCCATAGGGCGTCGAGCATTGATAGGCCGGCGCGCCCAGCATCTCGGCGAGCGCGGCGGCCTCGTGCAGCGCGTCGCTCTTCACCACCTCATCGCCGGTCACGATGACCGGATGCTGCGACTTGAGGATGCGCGCGACGAGCGCCTGCAGCGCCTCCTCGGACGGCCGGACGCGGGCGTCGACGCGTGTCGCACGTCCAAGTTCAAGTCCGGCTTCGGCGTTGAGGATGTCGCCGGGCAACGAGATGAACACCGGTCCGGTCGGCGGCGTGGTCGCGATCTTTGCGGCACGGCGCACGATCCGCGGCAGATCCTCCAGCCGCGTCACCTCGACCGCCCACTTCACCAGCGGCTCGGCCATCTGCACCAGCGGTCCGTAGAGCACCGGCTCCATCAACCCATGGCCCTGCTCCTGCTGGCCGGCAGTCAGGATCATCGGCGTGCCGGTGAAGCGCGCGTTGTAGAGCGAGCCCATCGCGTTCCCAAGGCCCGGCGCAACATGGACGTTGCAGGCGACAAGCTTGCCGGAGGCGCGGCCAAATCCATCGGCGATCGCAACCACGAGGCTTTCCTGCATCGCCATCACATAAATGAGGTCCGGATGCTCCTTCAGCGCGTGCATGATCGGCAGCTCGGTCGTGCCTGGATTGCCGAACAGATGCGTGATGCCTTCGTCCTTCAGCAGGGCCAGAAACGCCGAGCGCCCGGTGATGCGGTTCTTCATGTCGCCTCCCTCAAATGCGTCCGTCGCGCCGGGGTTCTGCGCATCATGCTGATCCGGACGGCGAGATCAATGGAGGCGGCTCATGGCTGCCCTGCAGGAGCGAACATGCGGCCAACCGGGCGGCGCAATCTCGCCAAACGATCCGGGACCGACTAGCATCGCGGCAACATCACGGGGGATTTCGCCATGGCCTATGACGAGGAGACCGCCGAGCGCGTCCGCAAGCTGCTCTCCGGCCGACGCGATGTCGTCGGCAAGAAGATGATGGGCGGCCTGTGCTTCATGGTCGGCGGAAGCATGTGCTGCATCGTCAGCGGCAAGGGCGGCCTGCTGGTCCGCGTCGGCCCTGAGGCGTTTGCGCGCGCCCTCGCCGAGCCGCATGCCGAGCCGATGGAAATGCGCGGCCGCGTCATGACCGGCTTTGTCCGCGTCGCCCCGGAGGGCTTTCGCACGGACACCATGCTGAAGAAATGGGTCGAGCGCGGCCTTGCCTTCGTGACGGCAATGCCGAAGGACGCGCCGAAAAAGGCTGCCGCGAAGAGGAGCGCCGCGAAGCAGACAGCCGCAAAGCCGAAGCCGGCGAGACTGGTGCAATGGCAGACGAAGAAAAGGAAGGCCGAGCGCTGAGTCCGCCGCACTCAAGCGCGCAGTCGTTCCCAGGGGCTAGAACATCCCCTCGCGTTCGGGCTGCTTCTTCTTTTTCGAGCGCTGCCAGACGACGCCGGGATAACCCTTCAGCGGCACCAGCGGCTCGCCGGTATAGGCCCAGTCCTGCAGCTCTTCGATGGCGATGTGATACAGCGGCTGACGGCCGGTGCGCGCGGAGAACAGCGCGCGCGGGATGTTGACCATATGCGGCGAACGCGCGCGTTCGTAGAACAGCGGCGTGCCGCAGGTCGCGCAAAAACTGCGCACGGTTTTCGTCGCCTTGTCCTCGAAGCGGCTGATCAGGTCCTCGCCTTTGGTGATGCGGAGCCGCTTGCGCCAGCTGCCGACATAGGTCGCATAGGCCGCGCCATGGGCCCTGCGGCTCGCGGCGGAATGATCGTGCCAGGCCCAGCGCGCCGGCACGTCGATCTCGAAGGCGACGCTGCCGCACAGGCATTGGCCGGCGGCTACTCCTGCAGCAACCGCTGCTTTGGCCATTGTCGTCTCCCGTCATTGCGAGGCGCGAAGCGCCGAAGCAATCCAGACTATCTCCGCGGGAGCAGTCCGGATTGCTTCGCGGAGCCTGTCATCGGGCCGCGCTTCGCGCGGACCCGTTGGCTCGCAAGGACGGACGATTCCGTTACGGCGTTCCTCGCAGTGACCCTTGATTAAGCCGGTGCCAGTTCATCGTAAACCGGGTAATCCGTATAGCCTTTCTCCTCGCCGCCATAAAAGGTCGCGCGGTTGTAGGGCGTCAGCGGATAGCCATGCCGCAGACGGCGCGGCAGGTCGGGATTGGAAATGAAGATGCGGCCGAATGCGACCGCATCGGCATGGCCTTGCGCGACCGCGGCCTCCGCGGCCTCGCCGGAAAAACCGCCGGCCGCGATCAAGACGCCCTTCCAGAGCGGGCGGAACAGCAGCATCGCCGACGGCACGTTCTGCCAGTTGACCTCGGCGCGGCCGGCGCCGCTCGAGCGCGGCTCGATGAAATGCGCGTACGCAAGCCCGAGCGGACTCAGCGCATGCACGACATGGCTGTAGAGCGGCATCGGATCGGCCTCGCCGGAGTCGTTGGCGATGCCATAAGGCGACAGCCGCACGCCGACGCGGCTTGCACCAAAGACCTCGATCGCCGCCTGCGTCACCTCCAGCAGCAGCCGCGCACGATTCTCAATCGATCCGCCGTAACGGTCGGTGCGCTGGTTGCTGCGCGACTGCAGGAACTGCTCGAGCAGATAGCCATTGGCGCCGTGAATCTCGACACCGTCGAAACCGGCTGCCATGGCATTCTTCGCCGCGTGCCGGAATGCTGCAACGATGCCGGCGATCTCCGCGGTCTCCAGCGCGCGCGGCGTCTCATAGGCGGAAACCTTGCCGTCTGCGGTCATCGCCTTGAACTCGGTGGAGATCGCGATCGCCGATGGCGCCACCGGCAGCGCGCCGCCGGGCTGGAACGACGAATGCGAGACGCGCCCGACATGCCAGAGCTGCAGAAAGATGATGCCGCCCTTGGCGTGAACGGCACCGACCACCTTGCGCCAGCCTTCGATCTGTTGCTCCGACCAGATGCCGGGCACGCCGGGATTGCCAAAGCCAGTGGCCATCACAGGAGACGCCTCCGCAATGATCAGCCCGCCAGCCGTCGCACGCTGGGCATAGTAGTCCGCATTCAGCGGCCGCGGCGCAAGCGACGGCCGCGCCGCGCGCATCCGCGTCAGCGGTGCCATCACGACGCGGTGGGCAAGCTGATACGGACCGACCTCGAGCGGTGAAAACAGGCTTGGAAAGTGCATGACGGCCCCGCCGAGATTTATTGGAGGATGAAGATCATACTCAAGTCATCCACCGGCACAAAGAAGGAGTGGCGGTCGATCAAAAACTGCCACTCCCGATGATGTTGTTCTCCCCGCAAGCGGGTGGAGCTCAAGGAACCGCTAGGCGGTCTTCACCCAGACTGCCTTGACGTTGAGATATTCTTCCAGGTGCTGCTTGCCGGACTCGCGGCCATAGCCGCTCATCTTGTAGCCACCGAACGGCACCGCCGGGTCCATCGCCTGGTAGCAATTGACCCACACCGAGCCCGCGCGCAGCGCCTTTGCGACCTTGTGCGCCTTGGACACATTCGAGGTCCAGACACCCGAACCGAGGCCGAAGGTCGTGGCGTTGGCGCGGCGGACCAGGTCGTCGGTGTCCTTGAAGGAGATCGCCGAAATCACCGGGCCAAAAATCTCCTCCTGCGCGATCCGCATGCTGTCCTGGACATTGGCGAACACGGTCGGCTGCACGAAATAGCCCTTTGACAGCGGCCCCTCGGTGAGCCGTCCGCCGCCGGCGAGCGCACGCGCGCCCTCCTTCTGGCCGATGTCGAGATAGCCGGTAACGCGGTCGAACTGCTGCTGCGACACCAGCGGGCCGATCTGCGTGTTCGGATCGATTCCGTTGCCGACCTGCAGCTTGCGGCCGAACTCGGCGACGCGGCCGACGAACTCGTCATAGACGTCGGCTTCCACGAACAGCCGGGTGCCCGCGCTGCAAATCTGTCCGGAATTGGCGAACACCGCCATCGCTGCGCCCGGCACGGCGGCATCGAGATCGGCGTCGGCGAACACGATGTCCGGTGACTTGCCGCCGAGTTCGAGCGAGACGCGCTTGAGGTTGCCCGCCGACGCGCGCACGATCGCCTGACCCGTGACATGCGAGCCGGTGAAGGCGACCTTGTCGACGTCGGGATGCGAGGCGAGCGCCGCACCCGCGGTCTCGCCATAGCCGGGCACGACGTTGACGACGCCGGGCGGAACGCCCGCCTCCATCGCGAGCTCGGCGACGCGCAGTGAGGTCAGCGGCGCCTCTTCGGCCGGCTTCAGCACCACCGTGCAGCCGGTCGCGATCGCCGGGCCGATCTTCCAGATCGTCGCCGCCAGCGGTCCGTTCCAGGGGATGATGGCGCCGACCACGCCGATCGGCTCCTTCAGCGTGTAGGAAAAGATCTCGCCGGGCAGCGAGTTCTCGATGGTCTCGCCATGCAGCGCGGTCGCCTGCCCGGCATAATAGCGCAGCATGCCAAGCACGCGCAGGCGGTTGCCGCGGGTGCGGCTGATCGGCGCGCCCATGTCGAGGGTGTCGAGTTGCGACAATTCCTCGAAATGCTTTTCCACGAGATCCGCGAGCTTGAGCAGAAGGTTCTGCCGCTCGTACGGTTTGACCTTGCTCCATGGCCCCTCGAAGGCGCGCCGTGCGGCGGCGACCGCGCGGTTGATGTCCTCGGCATCGCCCTCGGCGACGGTCGCGAGCAGTTCACCGGTTGCGGGATTGTGCGTCTCGAAGGCCTTGCCGGAGGCGGCATCCACCCACCGGCCGTCGATCAGCATCTTCTTGTAGGAGCCATCCGCGTAGGGATGGCGCGTGATCGGAATAGCCTGTGTTACAGCCATGCTGCTCTCCCTTAAGATTGTTTGCTTAAGATTGTTTGCTTGAGATTGTTTGCTCGAGATTGTGATCTGAGCCGATCGCGAAGCCGGATCGTTCTGGTCGTGAATTTATCGCGCTCCTTTGGGGCGGTAAAGCGGACGGCACGAAGGTCTCCCATGCACGTCGGCATCGCCGCCGTCACGGCGGCGTCAGCGCCAGCAGGCGTCGCACCAGCGAAAGCGCGGTCTCGGTGGTCGGATCGGCAAAGATGACGGGGACGGCGATCACGACGAGGTCGATCGGATCATGCGACAGAATGATCAAATGGCTGGCGCCACGCGCCGTCATCAGCGAGATCATGCGCTCGACCGCCGGATCTGACGATGCGAGGCCCCAGGGCTGCTCGGCGCGGCGCAGCACGCGGCGCGTTGCGAGAAGGCCGCGCAGCACGGGCGGATCATAGGCTGCGAGCTGGTCCTCGGACATGCGCTCGGCGCTCTCGAACATCGGATGGCGCGCGAGTTCCGCCAGCAGCTCGGCGCGGGTCCGGGCTCCCGATGCGGCCACGGCGTTCAGCACGCCGGGTTCACGCGCCTCGAACGACGCGCGCAGCGTATCGGTCATCAAGGCGATGGTGAGCACACCTGTCATCGCGACCGCGCAGAACCGCATGATCTGCGCGGCATCGACGGCGCCGGTGATGCAGGCGGCGGCCGCGCCGAGCAGCGCGGCGCCCGCGAGCCGCACCATTGACAGCATGATCTCCTGCCGCCGCGTCTGCGCGCCGCCGCCGGCGATCAGGACCGCGGTGACGACGAGCAGCGCGCCGAGGGCGCCGAGCCGGACCGGGATGTTGGGAAACAGCACCTGGAAGTCGGTGGCGATGAAGGGCATCACCATCAGCGCGCCGACCGCGAGCCGGGCGATGCCGCGGTTCTCGGCAGCAGAGAGCGTGGTCCGGTCGCGGCGGGCCAGAAGCCAGGCGCAGGTCGCAAATCCCAGGAGCTGGAACGAGGACAGCGCGATCGAATAGATGTCGTCCAGTTCCGGGGGCCCGAACATGCCGAGACCACCGAGCGCGATCGCACCGGCGAGCGCGGTGAGCTTTGCGGCGCGCGGTGCGTGACGCCTGAGCATGCCTTCGGTGAGAACCAGCGCGCCGAGCGGCACGGAGGCTGCCGGCAGCAAGGCGAGACGATCGAGCCATGCGCTGCCGCTCGACCAGGCGATGCCGCGGAGCAGGAACAGGACGGCGGCAAGCCCCAGCACGAACATCAGCCGACGGGTCAGCGGGCCCCGCGGATCGCGCCGCGATAGCGCGATCATCGCGGTCGCGATACCGATCGCGGCGCTCAGATTGACGATGGAATCGGCCATCACGGACGGGCTCATCGATCGCTCCCGGCCCGGGGTCTCAAGGTCCCGAACGGGCGCGTGTCGTCCAGCCAGTGCAGCACCGGGAGCACCCAGCGCTGCAGCGTCAGGACCGCCGCGGTCGCGAGCAGCGCCGGCAGCGAGCCTGAGGGCACCTCGCGCTGCAGATAGCGCCGCGCACCGGCCAGATCGATGCGGCCGATCTGCAGGACGTCGTCGCCGCGCTCATAGTCGAGCTCGCGGGCACAGAAGGCATTGTATTGCTCGTCGCGATGCTTTGGCGCGACGTCGAAAGACTTCTTCAGCGCGTCCGACCCGCCGGTATAGGCATCGGTGATGACAAAACGCTGCTCGTCGAAACCGGCATCCGCGCCGACGCCGAACGCCGCGCGGTGCTGGCGCATGATGCCGCGCGCGAGCTGCAGATGCGCAAAACTGCAGCGCGCGGCCAGCTGCGGCCGCGGAAACACGTCGGAGAACGTCTCGCTCACCATGCCGAACACCGCAGGCACCTGCGTGACGTTGGAAATCCACCGCTGGCGCAGGCCGCCGCGCGAAAACAGCAATAGCGACGTGAGGCCATAGAGCACCCAGGAGAGGCCGCGGCCCTGCACGTCCGGATCGATCATGACAAGCCCGAGATGGATGACCTCGACCGGCGCGCCGTCGAGCTCGACATCCATCACTGACAGCGCATTGAACGCGATCGGATCGCCGGTGGCCTCGTCCGACACCACCGTCACGACGGCGCGCGCAAGGCGCTCGCGTTCGCCGGAGAAGATGCCATAGGTCAGACTTCCAGCCGGCAGGGTCTTGCCGGCGACGATGCGGAGCTGCAGCAAGAGTGCGTCGAGTTCGGCCTGCGGCAGCGAGCGTCCGGGGCGTTCGACGATCCGGGTGACGAGTCCGGGATGGGTGCGCAGGGAGAGATCGATGTCGGAGCGGCCGAACGCGCGGAGCCAGATCGCAGCATAGCTCCGAACGCGCGCGATAGCTGTGCGAACGCCAACCAGACCAGGCTTGCCCAAAGATGACATCATGCGACCCCACTGCCGCCGGCGCACAGTTTATGCGGCGCCGGTCAAAGGGGCATCATCGAAATGCGCGGTGCGAAGCCAAGGTAAACGATGTGTTGAGCGGTGGCGATGAGGGTCGTTGAACTGTTGCCGCAGTGTAGATGCGCTCCCTCTCCCCGCTTGCGGGGAGAGGTGAAACAGCATCCGCCGTTCGTCAGCGTGTTTCGCTCACGCCGCGCGGGTGCCGCGCTCGACTTCCATCAACAGGCGCTCGGCTTTGGCGTCCTCGATGCGGTTCACCAGGCGGCTGCTTTCATGGGCGTCGCGCATCGTCTTGGTCATGGTGATGCAGGACTGCACCAGCATCAGGAAGCCCATCGTGAGATAGCCCTTCATGGCGAGATCGAGCCCGGAGAGATAGATGCCGAGAGCGACCATGAAGGCCGAAGCGCCGAACGAAACGTAGGTGAAGGCGATCCAGCCGTGGCTGTGCGATTGGTTGGTCTGGTTCATGACGGTCTCCTTGGGTTGAAGTCGGGATGGTTGAAAACAATGTTCAGTGCAGTCAGAGGGTCCGCGTGCGCCTGGCCTTGAGCCGCGCCATCACGTCGTCCGCGGTCGATTTCATCCGTGGCCCAAAACCCTGCTGGGCGAGTTTCTCGGCAACCGTCAGCGGCCCGCTGACGGCGTCCAGTTCCAGCAAGGCCTGATCCGCGGCCTCACTTTCCATCTGCCGTTCGCGCAGGCGCCGCAGCGTCGTCTCCGCCTCCGACAGGGTGGCCTCATAGGGACGCGTCGCCTCGATGCCGCCGCGCCGTGCGGCACGGACGGCCTCCGCCGCGCGGGCGATGCGCCGGCCGCGATCGAGCTCGGTGATACGGGCTTCGGCACCGCTCACGTAGCGCTTCAGGCGGGTGATCTCGGAGGCGAACAGCGCCCGCGCCGTCATCGCCGCGTCGCGGTCCGCTTCCAGGCCGGCGATCGCTTCCGCGGCTTCCCGCGCCAGATCCTCGCGGCCGCCCTCGAGCGCGGCACCGGCTCGGACCTCGAGATCGGCGATGCGCGCGTTGGTCGCCTCGAGCTTGCGTCCTTCCTGCTGATCCTGCGCGATCGCCAGTGCCAGCGCCCGCTTGCTGCGATCGAGGCTGGCCGCCGTGTCGCGCATCTGCTGGTCGAGAATGAGGAGCGCGGTGCGGTCCTCGATCGCCTCTTCCGCCACGGCCACGCTGCCGCGGAAAAGTGTGAAAACGGTTTTGAACATCGCCAACTCCCTGTTATGAGCGTCGCTCACGGGGATTTCTATAGCGCCAACTTGAGCAACGTTCAAGAACTATTTTGAGCATTGCTCACAAATCTGGTTAACGCATGTCCAAGGCACTGGAAAGACGAGGAAAATTTCGCGACGCGCTGATCCTGGCGGCGGAGCGCGCGATTGCGGAGAAGGGTCTCGCAGGCCTGAAGACCCGCGATCTCGCCCGCGAGATCGGGGTCGCCAACGGCGCGGTCTACAATCTGGTGGAAGATGTCGACGAGCTGATCCTGCGGGTCGGCTCGCGCACGCTGGCGCGGCTCGACGCCGCATTGAGCGCGGCCGAACAGGATGGGCCGGCGGATCCGGGCGGCAGGCTGGTGCGCATCGCGACGGCCTATTGCGATTTTGCCGCCGCCAATCTCGAGCTCTGGCGCGCGCTGTTCGAGCATCGGATGGCGCCCGACAAGCCGCTCCCGGACTGGTCAGCCCGCGAGCAGATGGATCTCTTTCGGCACATCTATGCGCCGCTGGCCGAGCTGTTTCCAAAACACGCGCCTGACGAACTCAGCGTGCGTGCGCGCAGCCTGTTCTCGGCCGTGCATGGCATGGTGGCGCTGGGGCTGGAGCAAAAACTGGTGGCGGTGCCGATCCGCGCCTTGCGGCATGAGATCGCAGCCATCGTCAGCGCGATGGTGAAGGGACTCGTGGCGCAATCGGTGGCATAAGTCCGGCCGACAAAGACCAACATAGAAAAGCGCGGAGCGTGCCGATGCCCCACCCTGCCATGTCGTCAGATCATACAGCCGTCATCACAGGTGGCGCGTCGGGCATTGGGCTTGCCGCCGCAATGCGCTTTGCAGGCCTTGGCATGAAGGTCTGCATTGCCGATATCGGCGCTGACCGCCTCGCCGAGGCCGCCAAAGCCCTCGCGTCGGTCGCGCCGCGTGGCGAGGCCAGCATCATGACGATGACTGTCGACGTCAGCCGGCGCGACGACGTCGTCGCACTGGAAGGCGCGGTGCAAAAGCGTTTTAGCGGCACCGACATTTTGATGAACAATGCCGGCATTCAGCCCGGCAGCAGGATGTTCGGCCCCGAAGACAACTGGCAACGCGTTCTTGGCGTCAATCTCTGGGGCGTCGTCCACGGCTCGCAGGTGTTCGCGCCCTTCATGATCGAGCGCGGCCGTCCCGGCCTCATCATCAACACCGGCTCCAAGCAGGGCATCACGACGCCGCCCGGCGATCCCGCCTACAATGTCTCGAAAGCCGGCGTGAAGGCTTTTACCGAGGCATTGCAGCACGAGTTGCGCAACACGGAAGGCTGCCAGGTGACCGCGCATCTGTTCATCCCCGGCTTCGTCTTCACGCCGTTGACCGCACATGGCCGCCTCGAGAAGCCGGCCGCCGCGTGGACGCCGGAACAGACGGCCGACTTCATGATCGAGCGCGTGAGCGCGGGCGATTTCTACATCCTGTGTCCCGACAACGACGTGCCGCGCAGCCTCGACGAGCGGCGCATCCTGTGGGCGGCCGGCGACATCGTCGAAAACCGGCCACCGCTGTCGCGCTGGCACAAGGACTATGCCGACGCGTTCGCGGCGTTCGTGAAAGCGAAATAGGCGCTCGGACGTTGACCCGACCACCGCTGTCATACCCGCGAAAGCGGGTATCCAGTACGCCGCGGCCCATCGGCTCAAGCACAGCCGCCTCTGGAATGCTGGATCGCCCGCTTGCGCGGGCGATGACTGCCATCACGCATCCACGATCGCGCAACTATCCTCGACACGCTCCAGCACCCTGCTCCGCACTTTTCGACAAGGCGCGCGCGAGCACCGCAAAGACGCGCGGATCGGCCATCTGCGCGACGTTGAAACGCATGAAGGTCGACGCCGATTGCGAGGGGCTGAAAACGTTGCCCGGAGCGAGCACGACTTTTTCGTCCAGCGAAAACCTCGCAACATCCGCTGCGTCCCGGCCCTCCGGCAGGCGGCACCAGAGGTAGAAGCCGCCGCGCGGCATGAGCCACGGCTCGATCCCCAAAGTGGCGAACTGCGACAGTGCTTCGCGCCGCGCCACGGACAGCCGCCGGCGGAGCGCCTCGAGATGCTTGCGGTAGCTGCCGTCGCTTAAGGTCGCGGAGATCAGCTCAGCGGCGACCGGACTCGGCCCGCCGAAATTCGTCGCGACCTGCAGATCGATCAGCGCGTCGATCCAATCGGCCCGCGCCGCGATGTAGCCGCAACGGATCGACGCGGACAGGGTCTTCGAGAAGCTGCCGATCCGGATCACCCGCGTCAGGCCATCGAGGGCCGCGAGGCGCGGCGATGGCTCCGGCTCGAAGTCGGCAAAGATTTCATCCTCCACGATCGTCAGATCGTGCGCCGCTGCGGCGTTCAGAAGCTTGTGGGCGGTCTGCGGCGAAAGGGTCGCGCCGGTCGGATTGTGGAGCGCCGAGTTCGTGATGTAGAGGCGAGGCCGGTGAGCGACCAGGGCCTCGGCGAAGCGCTCGGGATCGGGGCCCGCGGGCGTGTAGGGAACACCGATGATCCTGGCCCGGTGCGCACGAAGCAGGGCCTGGAAGTTGAAATAGCAGGGGTCGTCGACTAGCACCGCCTCGCCCGGTTGCAGCATGAACCGGCAGATCAGGTCGATGGCCTGCGTTCCGGACGAGGTCAGCATGAGCTGATCGGCGCCCGCATCGATTCCCTCGGTAGCGAACTGCCGCATCAGCAGCCTGCGCAGGGCAAGCGAGCCGCGCGTGGTGCCATAATCCGACAGCACGGCATCGTCAGCGCGGGCGAGATTGCGGATCGCCTTGCGCAGCGCGGGGTTCGGCATCCAGTCCTGGGGCAGCCAGCCGCAGCCCGGTTTGAGCATCTCGTCGCCGGCGTCGAGCGACTGCCGCGAAACCCAGAGCGGATCGATCGCGCGATCGAGCCGGGGCTCGACCTCCGCCAGCGCCAGCGGCGGCACGGCTCCCGAGACATAGAACCCGGAGCCACGCTGGGCGCGGATCAGGCCTTCGGCCGCCAGCCGGTCATAGGCTTCAACGACGGTCGAAGGCGAGACACGCATCGTGGCCGCGATGCTGCGGATCGAAGGCAGCCTGTCGCCGGCGGCAAGCGCGCGGCCCGCCATCCTGCGCCGGATCGCGCGCATCACATCGAGGGTGCGGGTTGTCCTCTCGGCCATGGCTCCAGGCGTCCAGGTGTATGGCAACTATAGGCCATACAGTTTGGCCTGATTGTATGGGAGTGTAACTGTCGTGGCGAGTCCCATCGCGCTACCGTCCGGCATCCAGAGAAGGTGAATGACGATGGAGCGATCGACGGCCGGATGGGGGAGCGGCTTCCTCGGCGTGGTCATTTTCAGCGGCTCGTTGCCGGCGACACGGATCGCCGTCGGCGGTTTCACGCCGCTGTTTCTGACCTCGGCGCGGGCGGTGGTTGCGGCGCTGCTTGGGACCCTGCTGCTCGCGGCGCTGAAGCAGAAGCGGCCAGATACGAGGGACCTTGGACCGCTCGCCATCGTCGCGGTCGGCGTGGTCATCGGCTTCCCGCTGCTGACAGCGCAGGCGCTGCTCTCCATCACCTCGGCGCACTCGATCGTCTTCATCGGACTGCTGCCGCTCGCGACCGCCCTGTTCGGCGTGCTGCGCGGCGGCGAGCGGCCAAAGCCCGTGTTCTGGCTGTTCTCGATCCTCGGCAGTCTCTCCGTCGCGGGTTTTGCGCTGTCGCAGGACGAGAGCGGCTCGCTGCAGGGCGACCTGCTGATGGTCGCCGCGATCCTGCTGTGCGGCCTGGGCTACGCCGAAGGCGCAAGATTATCGCGCCGCCTCGGCGGCTGGCAGGTGATCTCCTGGGCGCTGCTGCTGTCGCTGCCGATCATGGCCGCCGTCGCGCTCGCGAGCTTGCCTGCGACGTGGAGCGCCATCGGCGTGCCGGTCTGGGCCGGGCTCGCCTATGTCTCGGTGTTCAGCATGCTGGTCGGATTCGTGTTCTGGTATCGCGGCCTCGCGCTGGGCGGGATCGCCGCGGTCAGTCAATTGCAGCTCCTGCAACCTTTCTTCGGCCTGCTGCTCGCCGGACTGCTGCTGCATGAGCAGGTCGCACCGACGATGATCGCTGCGACAGCTCTGGTGGTGCTGTGCGTGGCCGGAGCAAGAAGATTTGCGTGAGGCCGAGACGAAGCGTCTTAAAGCGTCTCCTGCTTGTGCCCGCATTCCTTGCAGGCGAATTTGACGCGCCTTTCGCCCTTTTCCGCCTGAAGCCGGTTGGGCGCGCCACATTTGCCGCAAACCGCTTCGATGCGGGTATTGCCCTGCTTCACGACGACGCTCTTCCGCGCCATGGCTTCGCGGATCAGGCGGTCGGCCTCTTCCCGCATCGACTGTTTCGACATTCCGCCCGCACCTTTTGGGTCATTCGAGGTGCGGGCTTATAGCACGCGCCTCGCGCAAGTCGAATGAAGCCACGTCATGCGTCCACAATGACGTACGCGTCCTCGACATGGACCGGAAGGGTCTCCGCGACATATGGCCCCTTCTTCATCTCTGCCGCCAGCTCCTCGCCGCGCTCGACCGCGACCGGGTAGGACCGCACCTTGAACCGTTTTGGATCGAACCAGGACTGGCCGCTCCGCATGTCGAATTCCCAGCCATGCCAGGGACAGCGCAGGAGTTCGCCGACGCGCGAGCGCCGGTAGATTCCGGGCTCGGGTGAGGTCAGTCGCGCCACGCAGGCGGCCTTATCGAGCGGCGCGCCCTCATGCGGGCAGCGATTGAGCAGCGCGAAGAACTCGCCATTGACATGGAACACGACGATGTCGCGGCCGTCGATCGCAACGACCTTGTTGCCACCGGGCGGGATCTCGGAGGTGCGCGCGACGACGTGCCGGGCCATCAAAACCTGTACACCGCGCGAGCGTTGCTGTTGAAGATCTTCTTCCGCTCGGCGTCGGTCAGCGGGGTCTTGAAGGCGAAACGCGGATCGTCAAAATCCCAGTGCGGATAATCGGACGAGAACAGCAACCGTTCGACGCCGACCCATTCGATCAACTGACGCAGATGCCGCGCCTCGTCGGGTTCGTCGATCGGCTGCGTCGTGAACCAGAACTGCTCCCTGACATATTCGGACGGTTTGCGCTTCAGGTGCGGCACCTCGCTGCGGAAGCGCTCAAAATGCTGGTCCATCCGCCACATCGCGGAGGCGATCCAGCCAAAGCCGCCCTCGATGAACACGATCTTCAGTTTTGGGAAGCGCTCGGGCACGCCCTCGATCACGAGGCTGGCGAGCATGGCCGCCATGGTGTGCGCATTCGACTGGTGCTCCTCGACATAATAGGACGGCCAGCCGCTGCCGGTCGGCGCGTGCCCGCCATAGCCGCCGACATGGATGCCGAGCGGCAAACCGAGTTCCTGGGCACGCGCATAGATCGGCCAGTAGCGGCGACGGCCGAGCGGCTCGTTGGCGCGCGGCGAGACGTTGATCTGGATGTATTCGCCTGTCTTCGCGCAGCGCTCGATCTCGGCGATCGCAAGCTGCATGTCATCCTGCCCGGCGAGAATGGACGCCTTCAGCCGCGGGTCGCGATGCGCCCAGAACGCGAGCTGCCAGTCGTTGATCGCGCGCTGGATCGCGGCGCCGAATTCGAGATTCTGTTGCGAGAAGATGAAGAGATCGAGCACCTGCAGAATGCCGAACTCGACGTCGAGCGGATCGAGATGCTGCTTCTGCATGAAGGCGAGATCGGAGCCCGGCACGCCGCCGGTCGGCGGCCAGGCGTCTCGCCGGCAGATCAGGGGCGAGGAGCGCGGATAGGGCGTGGTGCCGATATAGGGCGTGCGCAGATGGCTGCCAAACGTCTTCAGATGCTCCTGCCAGCGCTTTGGCAGGAATTCATTGAGGTCGGAATGGGCAAAAATGCTCGGATGGATGTCGCAGTCGATGATGCGCAGCCGCGACGCCGCGGTCGCTTCCTGGCCGAGCAGCGGCCGGTCGAGGACGTCACTCATGGAATCCTCCTCCATTTGTTTGGCGCATGGCCCTTTTTCGAAAGACCGGTTCCCACTTTTTCGGGCCACGGGCTAAGCCGCGAGCTTGAGCCGCGGAAACGTTTCGAGCGGATTTTCCACGCACATCCGCGCTACGACGCTTTCCGGCAGGTTCGGCGGGATGGCGTCGTCGCCGTCGAACTGCCAGTGCGGATAGTCCGAGGCGAACAGGAACATCTTTTCGGAGCCGATCTGGTCGATGAGGTCGGCGACGCCGGTCGCATCCTGTGGCGCATCGAACGGCTGCATGGTGACGCGGACATGATCGCGGATCAGCGAGGCCGGCTCGCGCTCGACCCAGGGCACCTCGACGCGCACGCCGCGCCAGGTCTTGTTGGCGCGCCACATGAAGGCCGGCAGCCAGCTCACGCC
>Ga0070709_10000835_pt1 | contig 17236 bp, 14 predicted proteins | sample LARL51metaG_FD_65449 | JGI IMG/M metagenome (GOLD analysis project Ga0070709, IMG submission 65449) | Corn, switchgrass and miscanthus rhizosphere microbial communities from Kellogg Biological Station, Michigan, USA - LAR L5-1 metaG | ecosystem: Host-associated > Plants > Roots > Rhizosphere ...
TCGACCGGGCAGACGGCGCGATGACCGGCGAGCGGCTCGCGGATGATGCCGGACAGGAAGCCCGACGCGGCCCCGTTGGGGCGGCCGGGGCGCACGCTGACCGTTGGCAGGCGGACGGCCCGCCCGCGCAGGAATCCCTTGCGGGTGTAGTCGGCCAGCAACTGCTCCCCGATCACCTTCTGCACGCCGTAGCTGGACTGCGGGTTGGGCAGAGTCTGATCGTCCACCACCGCAGGCAGCGGATGATCGCCGGAGCCGCCGAACACGGCCAGGGAACTGGAGAACACCACGACCGGGTTCGTGCCGAGCACACGGCACGACGCGAGCAGCGCCTCGGTGGCGCGCAGGTTCGCCCTCACGCCGAGGTCGAAGTCGGCCTCGCATTCGCCGCTGACCGCGGCCGCGAGGTGGAAGATCACGTCCGCCCCGGCCAGCGTGCCCGGTCCTGGGCCGACAGGGTCAAGCAGTTCACTAAGGTCGCCACGGACCGCGGTCACCCGCCCGCCGGCGGCCAGATTGGCGGGCGGCGGCGACTGGTCGAGGAGCGTCACGCTGGACAGCGTCCCCGCCCCGCCGCCGGCCACCTCGATCGAGCCCGCTATCAGCAGTTCCCAGGCAAGGCGGGACCCGAGGAAGCCGGCCCCACCGGTGATCACCACGTTCGCCACGGTGCCTCCCGCCGGATCCATGGTGGGCGTTTACCTACCCAGCGGGCCGGGAGGACCACCTAGCACTGCACATCCATGTTCGCCAAGCTTGACCTGCCACCCTCGGAAAGCGACAATCGCCGCGTTCTCGCCGTTCTCGCCTATCTCAACTCCTGAAGCCTGTTGGATGGGCTCTACTAACCTCGACCCCACCACCCCGCCCAAGTTAACCGCGACCCGCCTCCCCGCCCCATGGAGTCACGGGCCCGGCCGCGAAAGGGGGAGCCTGCATGGCGGTTGATGCGGACAGGCTCGCCATCCGCGAGCTGGTGGAGAACTGGGCGCTGTGGCGGGACGCCGGCGACTGGGAACGGTTCGCCACGGTGTGGCACCCCACCGAGGGCTGGATGACCGCCACCTGGTTCCAGGGGCCCGCGAAGGACTTCATCGCGGCCAGCCGCCGGGGGTTCGAAAGCGGCGTCAGCATCCTGCACTTCCTGGGAGGTCACACCGCCGACATTGCCGGGGACCGAGCGATCGCCCAGACCAAGATGACGATCAACCAGCGGGCCGAGATCGACGGCGTCGCGGTCGACGTGGTGTGCATGGGCCGCTTCTACGACTTCTGCGCCAGGCACGAGGGGCAGTGGAAGATCGTCCGCCGCCAGCCGATCTACGAGAAGGACCGCCTCGACGTCATGGACCCGGCGGCCACGCTCAGCCTCGATCCCGGGTTGCTGGCCCGGTTCCCGGCCGGCTACCGGCACCTGGGCTACCTCCAGGCCAAGAACGGGTTCACGGTGAAAATCGGTTTGCCGGGGCTGACCGGCGAGGCCGTCACGCGGCTCTACGACGAGGGCGCCCAGTGGCTGGCGGGCTACCCGTCCCCAGGGGAGCCGCTCTGACGAGGGTCGCGGTCGTCGGCGGCGGTATCGGTGGGCTGGCCGTCGCCGCGTTCCTGCGCCGGGCCGGGGTGGCCGCAACCGTCTACGAACATGCGCCGGTGCTCGGCGAACTGGGAGCGGGCCTGATCGTGGCGCCGAACGCCGCCCGGCTCCTGCGCCGGCTGCCGTCGGAATACGGGCTGGAACGGGCCGGTGTGGTGCTGGAGAGCGGCTGGGAGTTCCGGCGCTGGGCCGACGGCTCGGTGCTGTTCGCCCAGCAACTCGGGGAGGTGTGCACCCGCCGGTACGGCGAGCACACCTGGACGATGCACCGGACCGACCTGCTTGAGGTGCTGCGCTCGGCCGTCCCCCAGGAGGCGATCAAGCTCGGGCGCCACTGCACGGGCGCGACCCAGGACGCCGACGGGGTCACGCTGACGTTCAGCTCCGGCGACCCGGTCCGCGCCGACGTGGTGGTGGCCGCCGACGGGATCCATTCGGTGCTGCGGGAGCATGTCACGACCGCGAGCCCGCCGCGCGAGTACGGCCTGTGTGCCTGGCGGTCGCTGGTCCCGGCCGAAGCTGCCCCGGCGATCGCACGGCGGCCGGTGCAGACGCTGTGGCTCGGCTACCGCCACCACTTGGTGCACTACCCGGTCAGCGCGGGCCGGCTGGTGAACATCGTGGCGTTCAGCCCGGCCGGCCCGGGCGAGGTGGAGTCCTGGTCGGCGGTTGGCCAGGTAGCAGACCTGGCCGCCGAGTTCGCTGGCTGGGACCTGCGGGTGGGTGAGCTGATCGCGGCGGCCGGCCACGTGGGGCGCTGGGCGGTGCGTGACCGCGCGCCACTGCCGCGGTGGGTGCACGGCAGGATCGCCCTGCTGGGTGACGCCGCGCATCCGATGCTGCCGTTCTACGCCCAGGGCGCCGGGCAGGCCATCGAGGACGCGGCCGCCCTGGCCGTCTGCCTCACCACCGGGCCGTGGGATCCGCCCGCCGCGCTGGCCCGCTACGAGCGGGTGCGGATGCCGCGGGCCAGCCTGGTGCAGGAGGCCAGCCGGGGCCGGATCCCGCACCACCACCTGCCCGACGGGCCCGAGCAACGGGCCAGGGATGCCGAGTTCGCGGGCGAGGACCCACTCGGCCACAACGACTGGATCTACGCCTACGACGCCGAGGACGCCGCCGCGGCCGTGGCCGGCTGAATCCCGGGCCGGTTCTCCATCCGGTCTGCACCTCGCCGGGATCCCTCCTCCACGCCAGCCGCCTTGGCTGGCGGTATCCGGCGATCAAGGAGGAGACGTGTCATCCCGCCCGTCCACGACCGACAGTTCCGGCCACGAACCCGCTGAGGACAGCAGATTCGTAACGCTCAAATCGGCCAAGCACCTGCTGCTCACCACGGTCAAGCAGGACGGGACGCCGACGGCGGACCCGGTGCGAGTGGTGGTGGACGGCGACCGCGCCTATTTCGGGGTGTGGGACGAGTCGGGTGTGGCCAAGCGCCTCCGCCGCACCGACTGGGTCCAGGTCGTGCCGTGCACCCCGCTGGGCATGGCTAGCTTCGGACCGAGGGTCAACGCGACGGCGCGGCTGCTGGCCGGCGCGGAAGCCGGCCAGGCCGCCGAGCGGCTGGCGTGCGGGCGCCCGGCCTGGCGGGAGTTCGCCGGATCCCTGCGCGGCCGGATGACGAGACGCCAGAGGGTGTATGTCGAACTGCGGCCCGACGGACCCGCGAAAGAGCCGGCGCCGCCGCCGGTCACCGCCCGAGTGGTGCGGGCACGCACGGCTCCGGGCAGGCGGCGGCTGCCTCCCGTGCCTCTTCGGTAACAAGATCCAGGTTGATCGCGGCCCCGGCGAGGGCCCCTGCCGCGGCGGCCCCGCCGACCTGAGCGAACAGGTCGGCGACGTTGCCGGCGGCCCATACGCCGGGGACCGCGGTCAGCCCGGTCGGGTCGGCGGCGATGTACTCGCCCACACCGCCCGGGTGCGCGGTGGGTTCCAGGCCGAGTGCGGCTAGGAACCCAGCGCGTGCCACCATGCGGGACGCGACCGCGAGCGCCTGACGGGCCACGACCGTGCCATCGCTCAGCCGCACCCCGGTGAGGTGGTCGCCGGTGATCTCCAGCGACGCCACCTCCCCCGGCACCACGCGGATGCCGCGGGCGGCCAGCAGACGCGCGTCCTCGCCGTCCGGCGGCGGCATCGTGTGCGAGAACAGGACGACATCGGGGCTGAGCTGCCGGAACAGCAATGCCTGGTGCACCGCCGTCGGGCCGTTGGCCAGCACGCCGATGGCCTGGTCGCGGACCTCCCAGCCGTGGCAGTACGGGCAGTGCACCACGTCCCTGCCCCACCGGTCGCGCAGCCCGGGGACGTCGGGGAGTTCGTCGGCCAGGCCGGAAGCGATCAGCAGCCGGCGCGCACCGACCAGCCGGCCGTCGGCCAGCGTCACGGCGAACCCGTCGCCGTCGTGCTTTACAGTGCTGACCTGCCCGGTCACCACCTGGCCGCCATAGCCGCGTACCTCGGCCCGGCCGCGGTCCAGCAGTTCGGCGGGCGGCATCCCGTCGCGGGCCAGCAGCCCGTGCACGCCCGCGGCCGGGGCATTGCGCGGCGCACCCGCATCGATGACCAGCACCGACCGCCGCGACCTGGCCAGCATCAGCGCCCCGCTCAAGCCCGCGGCACCGCCGCCGACCACCACCACGTCATAGCCATCCCTTAGCTGATCTGTCACCGTGACCACCTCCGCGACGACTATGCGGGGCCCGCCCACTTTGTGGCAAAGCTTGTTGCCAATCTGGCAAACTGAAGGGCGTGGACGACAGCACCCTCGGCCAGGCCCTCGCCACGGTCGGGCCCCGGCTGCGCGCGCTCCGGCAGCGGCGCGACACCACGCTCGCCGCGCTGTCGCGGGAGACCGGCATCTCGGTGAGCACCTTGTCCCGACTGGAATCCGGCGACCGCCGGCCGACTCTCGAGTTGCTGCTCCCGCTGGCCAAGGCGCACGGCGTCACCCTCGACGAGCTTGTCGGCGCCCCGCCGACCGGGGACCCCCGCGTGCACCTGCGCCCGGTCACCCGCAACGGCATGACCATGCTGCCGCTGACCCGGCGGGCCGGTGGCATCCAGGCGTACAAGCTGATCATCCCGGCCGGCCGCCGGACCGAGCCTGACCTCAAGGTCCACGAGGGCTACGAATGGGTGTACGTGCTCAACGGGCGGCTCCGCCTCGTACTCGGCGACCGGGACCTGGTGCTAACCCCCGGCGAGGCGGCCGAGTTCGACACCCGCCTGCCGCACTGGTTCGGCAGCGCCGACGGTGCAGCCGTCGAGTTCCTCAGCCTGTTCGGCAGGCAAGGCGAACGCGCCCACCTCCGCGCCCGGCCCAAGACGGGCTAGCCGCGCGTTGCGTAGCGGGCAGATGGGGACGTGAACCCGCGCGCTGGGCGTAGTTTGCCCTGTGAGGGAGCCAGCCGAAGGTAGGGCAGACGTGAACTTCGATATCCCAGCCGAGCTATCCGCCTACCTCGCGGAACTGGACGAGTTCATCGACACGCAGATCCGCCCGCTGGAGCAGCAGGGCGACAACATCCGCTTCTTCGATCACCGGCGCGAAGACGCGCGCACGGACTGGGACCGCGGCGGCCTGCCCAGCCGGGAATGGGAGGCGCTGCTGGCCGAGGCGGTGCGCCGGGCGGATGCCGCCGGGCATTACCGGTACGCCTTTCCCGCCGAGTACGGCGGCAGGGACGGCACCAACCTGGGCATGGCGGTGATCCGCGAGCACCTGGCGAGCAAGGGCCTCGGCCTGCATTGCGATCTGCAGAACGAGCACGCGATCGTCGGCAACAACGTCGGCCTGCTGCTGATGCTGCACTACGGGACGCCGGAGCAGCGGGCGGAGTGGACCGAGGAACTGGCGGCGGGGCGGAAGGGGTTCGCGTTCGGCATCACCGAGCCCGCGCACGGCTCGGACGCGACCTACATGGAGACCACGGCGAAGCGGAACGGTGAAGGGGGAACGCGGGCGGGAGGCGGGGACTGGCTGCTCAACGGGGAGAAGACGTGGAACACCGGCGTGCACGCTGCCTCGCATGACCTCATCTTCGCCCGGACCAGCGGCAGCCCCGGCGATGCGGACGGGATCACCGCGTTCCTCACCCCGGTGGACTCCCCCGGCTTCACGGTCGAGGAGTATCTCTGGACGTTCAACATGCCGACCGATCACGCCCACATCACGCTGCGGGACGTCCGGGTACCTGACAGCGCGGTCTTCGGCGGCGTGGGCCGCGGCCTGCAGGTGGTGCAGCACTTCTTCAACGAGAACCGGATCCGGCAGGCGGCTTCCAGCCTCGGGGCCGCTCAGTACTGCATCAACGAGTCGGTGGCGTACGCGCGCGAGCGCAAGCCGTTCGGCAAGCCACTGGCCGCCAACCAGGCGATCCAGTTCCCGCTGGTGGAACTGCAGACGCAGTGCGAGATGCTGCGCGCGCTGATCCACAAGACCGCCTGGCTGATGGACACCCATGGCCCGTTCTCCGCCTCCGACAAGGTGTCCATGTGCAACTACTGGGCGAACCGGCTGTGCTGCGAGGCCGCGGACCGGGCGATGCAGGTGCACGGCGGGCTCGGCTACTCCAGGCACAAACCCTTCGAGCACATCTACCGGCACCATCGCCGCTACCGGATCACCGAGGGCTCCGAGGAGATTCAGATGCGCCGGGTGGCCGGGTACATGTTCGGTTACATGCGCCAGCGTGCGCCCAAGGGCGTGGCCGCGGACTGATGGACGAACACGCACTAGCCGCCGCGCTGCGCGACGTTCTCGGCCCGGTCACGATCGAGGGCCTGACCCGGCTGTCCGGTGGTGCGTCGAGGGAGACCTGGTCCTTCGATGCGGTGGGCACCGGCGGTGCCCGCACCGAACTGGTGCTGCGCCGCGACCCGCCGGGGCGCCCCAGCGAGCCGGGGGCGATGAGCAGGGAAGCCCGGATCATCACGGCGGCCGGGGCGGCCGGGCTCGCCGTGCCGGAGGTGCTGCTCAGCACCGACGAACCCGGAATGTGGGGCACCGCGGGCCTGGTCATGCGACGTATCGCCGGCGAGACGATCGCCCGGCGGATCCTGCGCGACGCCGCCTACCAGCAGGCGCGGCAGGTGCTGGTGCGCCAGGCCGGCGAGTTCGCGGCCGGCCTGCACGCGCTCGAGGTCCCCGGGTATCTGCCCGCTCCGGATCCGGTCGCCAGCCTGCGGGCGCGGCTTGCCGCCTTCGAGCAGGCCAGCCCGGTCTTCGAACTGGCCCTGCGCACGCTGGAGGCCGACCCGCCGCCAGCCCGCGCACCGGTGATCGTCCACGGCGACCTGCGGCTCGGCAACCTCATCGTCGGCCCGGATTCCCTTCTCGCGGTCATCGACTGGGAGCTGGTCCACGCCGGCAACCCGGCCGAGGACCTCGGCTGGTTCTGCGTCAAGGCCTGGCGCTTCGGCGCCGAAGCGCCGGCCGCCGGGCTGGGCAGCCGCGAAGAACTGCTGGCCGCCTACCGGGCCGCCGGAGGGGCCGGCCTCACCACGAACGAACTGCGCTGGTGGGAGATATTCGGCACGCTGCGCTGGGGCGTCATCTGCCTGGAGCAGGCCCAGGCGCACCTGTCCGGCGCGCACCGGTCCGTCGAGCTGGCAGCGGTCGGGCGCCGGGTCTGCGAGCAGGAATGGGATCTGCTGCTGCTGCTCACGCCGGATGCCGCCGCGCAGGCCGCCGCCCGCCGGCCCCGCGTCACGGGCGCCGCGCGGCCGGCCCCGGCGCCGCACGGGCGGCCCACGGCGAGCGAACTGCTCGAGGCCGTCCGGGAGTTCCTCACCGGCCAGGTCATGCCGGCCTGCACCGGGCAGGTCGCCTTCCACGCAAGGGTCGCCGCCAACATCCTGGGCATCGTGGCCCGCGAGGTTGAGCTCGGCGCGCTCCCCCCCGAAACCGGGCTCGCCGATACGGTCGCCGCCAGGCTCGCCGTTGCCAACCCGAGGTATTTCGACGTGGCCCCGCGGCCCTGACCGGCCGCGGCCGCGCGTACCTCGCCAGCCTGGGTGCGAACGGCTACCTCGCCAAGCCCTTCGACGCCGGGCACCTGCGCGCCATCGTCGCCGCGACCGCGGTCAACGTCCCAGTCCGGCTCCCATGACCGGGGACCCGCGCGCGGCGACGGAACCCAGGCTGGTTTCCGGCGATGACCGCGGCTGCGACGTGATGTCCTCGTCAATGGCATCGTCGAGCAGTGTGGGCAGCCCATTGAATTCGGTGCCCAGCAGGCATGTCGCCATGGCCGCGCGGGATGAAATCTGCAGCTTCACGAAGATCCGGCGCAGGTGCGAGGCCACGGTCCACGAACTGATCTCAAGAACCGAGGCGATTGTCTTGTTCGGGTAGCCCTGGGCCACCATCCGGGCGATCTCCTGCTCGCGCGGGCTGAGCAGTGACATCGGCGACGGCTGCCCTTGCCGCAGCGCAAGCAGCCGCACTTCGCCGATTTCCACGTCGAGCAGGACGGTGTCGCCCCCGCCTCCGGTGCCACTGGTGCCGCGCAGCCCGGGCTCGTGTATCAGGGTCTGGAGCTTGTCAGCCAGCGCCCGCAACGCTGCCTCGATCTCGACGGACAGGGCCTCTGGCGCCTCCTGCCCGTCGCGGACTGAGTTCACCACCGTCGAGCCTCCTCCCTGGGAGCGACGGCATGCCACCTTCACGTCTTGTTAGTCAGGAGGCGTTAGCTGAAGCGGGAAATACGTCTGGATGACCGATCGTGTTGCGGCTTGTCTTGCGGCCTTGGGGCGGGAGGGCACCGGTGATCTGGGCGATGCGCCTGAGAGCACTGAGCAATCCCCCGTGCTCCCCATAGTGAGTGTCTAGCAAGCCGCCCGCGGACCGGCACGTGGCACATTCGAGCGACGCTCGTCCTGGCTCGCTTAACTGCGCTCGCCCACTTATGTGACTGGTGGTGGGGCTCCTCCGTCGCGCATGGTGCAACTGTCTGAACCCGCGAGGGGAGGCAACCATGCCACTACGCGAGACCGAGTTTGAGTCCGAGTTCGAGTCCGAGTTCGAGGATGAGTTCGAGGGCGAGGGTGAGTACGAGGGCGAGGGTGAGTACGAGGGCGAGGGTGAGGAAGAGGGCGAGGACTTCGACCTCGGCGGCCTCATCAAAGGCTTCCTCGGCGAGTCCGAGTACGAAGACGAGTACGAGGGCGAGGACGAGGGCGAGGAGTTCGACCTCGGCGGCGTCATCAGCGGCCTCAGCGGCCTCCTCGGCGAGGGCGAGTACGAGGACGAGTCGGAGGAGTTCTTCGGTAACATCGCCCGCTTCGTACGGAAGAACGCACCGCTGCTCAAGCAGGTAGCGAGGATCGCCGCGCCCCTGGTGGGCACTGCTTTCGGCGGGCCACTTGGTGGCGCGCTGGCCAGCAAGGCGGTGAGCGCGCTCGGCGAGGGTGAATACGAACTCGAGTCCGAGTCCGAGTACGAAGACGAGTACGAGGGCGAGGACGAGGGCGAGGACTTCGACCTCGGCGGCCTCATCAAAGGCTTCCTCGGCGAGGGCGAGGGCGAGTACGAAGACGAGTACGAATACGAGGACGAGGCATCGCACTCGATGAGCGAGGCCGAGGCGATGGCCGAGATGATGGCCGCGGTAGCCGCCGGGGCCGAGTCCGAGGCCGAGGCCGAGGCCATGATCGGCGCGGCGACCGTGACCGTGCTGTCCGCCCGGGACCGCGCTGCGCTGCGCCGCCTGCTGCCCCACCTGGTGCGCGCGTCGTGTGTGCTCACCCGGATCCTGCGGCGCCGGCGCAGAACGCGGCCCGCCGTCGCTGCGGTGCCGTCCATCGTCAGGGGCACGGCGCACGACCTGGCCAGGCGCGCATCCGCCGGCCGCCCGGTCAACCGCCGCGTGGCCGCTCAGGTGATGAGCCGCCGGACGCGCGGAGTGCTTGGCAGCCCCCGGCGGACCGCCGCCGCGCTCCAGCGCAACGCGCGGGCCGCTCGCACCGTGCGCCGCAGCACGGCATCGCCACGCCCCTATGCCCGGCGCCCGCACCGGCATCCGCACCGGCGTCCGCAGCGGCGTCGTGCCTCCAGCTACCGCTGACGCCCGCCAGGCATAGGAAGGACAGGACGTCATGACCGTGAGCACCGCGCAACACAGCGCACTTGGCGAGTTCGAAGACGAATACGAGGGCGAGGACTTCGACCTCGGCGGCGTCATCAGCGGCCTCCTCGGTGAGGGCGAGGGCGAGTACGAGGACGAGTGGGAAGGCGAGGACGAGTTCGAGCTCGAGGACGAGTGGGAGGGCGAGTTCGAGGACGAGGGCGAGGCGATGGCCAACCCGCTTCGCCGCGTGTACCCGGACGCGATGATGGAGCACCTCGGCCATGCCGCCGCGGAGGCGGAGAGCGAAGCCGAGGCTGAGGCATTCGTCGGGGCCCTCGTTCCCCTCGCGGCAGGGCTGGTCAAGTCCGCGGCACCGCACGTCGCACGGGCGACCCCGCACCTCGTCCGCGGCCTGTCCAAGGTGACGAACACGCTGCGCGGCAAGCCGGCCACCCGGCCGCTTGTCCGGGCGATACCGACCATCGCCGCCCGTACCACCCAAAGCCTGGCGCGGCAGGTTGCCCACGGCCGGCACATCACCCCCCGCCGGGCGATCCGGACCCTGGCCGGGCAGACCGCAGCCGTCCTGCGCGATCCCCGGACGCGCCGCCGCGTCGTCCGCCACGCCCGGGCACTGGACCGCAACTATCACCGCGCAACCCGCACCGGCCAGTGGTGGCGGGGCGCGCCGAGCACAAGCGCGGCCACGGTACGGGCGCTTGCCCCCCGGCCGTCGGCCACCTATGGCGGTCCCGCACAGGTCAGGTACGGGGCGCCGCAGATCAGGTACCGGGCCCCGGCCGGGTACGGCACACCGGTCAGGTATGGGACCCCGGTCAGGTACGGCACCCCGGCGCGGACCGCAGCCACCGTCCGGCGTGCTCCGGCGCAGCGGGCCCGCGGCCGCGGCTACCCGCGCCAGCGGCGCCTTCCTGCGGGCCTGTCCATCGCCTGGGTTCCGGTGCCAGCCTGGCGGGGCAGCCAGCCGCCACCGGGCGCCTACCGGTACTAGCGGGCGCGCGATCACGATGACCACATCCGCCGGGGCAGCGTCCCTGTCCCGCCTCGATCCGGGTACCGCCCGGGCGCAGGCCCCCCTGGTCCGGCGCACTACGGGCGAGATCAGGACGCCATGGATCCGCTCGCAGGGCATCAGCGTCACGCGGCACGCCGCCGCGCTGCGGCCCTTCCGGGCCAAGGAGTTCGGCACCGGCCCGGCCGCGCCCAGCGAGGGGCACCTGCAAGCGGTCAACGCACTGCTGGCGCGGCTCCGGCAGGAGCTGTTCGCGGTCAGCGACCAGGTGCGCGGCAATGCGGCCAAGGCCATCGCACAGCCCAGCACGGCGCGGCTCCAGGCGCTCGTCGCCTCCAAGGAAAGGGCGCACGAGTGGGTACGGGCCATCGAGCGGATCTGGGACTTCTACTTCGAGCTGTTCGGGCAGCGGCAGTCGATGTTCGCGGACTGGCTGCTGTCCTGCGACCGCATCGCGCTGTCCTGCTACCAGGCGGCCTACCTGGGGGTCGGTGAGCCGAAGCCGCTGCCCGCTCCCCCGCCGTTCTGTTACGCACGGACGGGTTTCTCGCCCGCGACGTTCCGCCGCGGGATACCGCTACGGCGCCTGGGCCGCCAGATCAACCCGTTTCCCCTGGTCCAGTTGCCCTATCACCGGCTGGTCAACCCGTGGACCCTCGGCGCGGTACTGCATGAGGTCAGCCACAACCTGCAAAGCGACCTCGGGCTGAACAAGACGGTGCCGGTTGCCCTGGGCAGGCGCCTGCTGGAGGAGGACTGCCCGCCCGCCGTGGTCCAGGTGTGGGTCCGCTGGAACAGGGAGATCTTCGCCGATCTGGCCGCCGTGCTGCTCGGCGGGCCCGCGGTCGTCGGCTCGCTGCTCGACGTGGTCGGCCGGGCGCCCCGGACCGTCGTCTCCTACAACCCGCGCGGCCCCCATCCCACGCCGTGGTTCCGCGTGTACCTCTCGACCGAACTGCTGCGCAGACTCGGGTTCGCGCAGGAGGCGGAGCGCTACGAGTCGCTGTGGTCGAAGATCTACCCGGACCCGCGGGCCGGGACGTTGCCCAGGGCCCTGGTGGACACCTTCCCCCGCGCCTACCCCGCCGTCGTGGACGCGCTGTGTTTCCGCGAGTTCGCCCCGCTCGGCAAGCGCAGCCTGGCCGGCACCATCACGTTCGGCGCCAAGGAACACCAGATGGCGCTCGAGGCCGCCGAGCGGCTCGCGGCCGGCACCGACCCTGGCATCATCCCGGCGCGCCTGCTGATCGGCGCCGCCCGGTTCGCACTCGACCACAAGCTGGCCCGCCCCGGCGTGATCACCAAGAACTTCTACACCGAACTGGCAAGGCGATGACAGTGACCGTCCAGTCCGCGCTGACCGAGGTGCAGGCTTCTGCCCGCCGGCTCAGGGAAATCGCGGGTGAGCTGGTGCTGACGGCCGTCGAGGACCAGCCGCGCAACTGCCAGGTGCACCTGGTCGCGGTCGTGCACGATGCCGCGCTTGAGGTCGCCGACCAGGCGGAGCAGGCAGACACGGTGGTGAGCGCGGGCGACGGTGCCCCGCCCGGGCCCGCGTCGCAGGCGGTCGCCCACTGTCAGCGCCACGTGACGCTGCTGGGCGCGGCGCTGATACGCCAGCTTGCCGCGCCGGAGATACAAAACGATCTTGCGGCGCTGGGCCGGGAGCGTGGCCGCGAAGTGAGTGCGTGGGTACGGGAAATCAGCCGTTGTATCCAGGCCTGCCAGATCGCCCTCTGGACAGAGGTGCAGCCAGCGCTGCTCGGCTACTGGCAGGAACTCGCCGACATCACCGACCGAAGCTTCGTGTCCGGCGACGGACGCTGACCTGGAGATGGAAGGGACAGTCACCAATGCCGAATCTCACGATCACGGTCTCCCTCTCCCCGAACGAGAAGTTCAAGGGCAAGCCGGACCCGAGCTGGCCGAGGCCGCAGGGCGTGACGCTGCGGCTCACCAATACGGCCGACAAGAAGAAGGCCGTCGAGCTGGACGCGACCGACAGCGAGGGCGCCGTCGGCAGCGACAAGCTCGAGGCCGGTGCCACCTACGAGGTCAAGGTCCTCGACGACTACTTCAAGGGCTGGACGGTCGCCGGTGAGGTCACCGTCGAGGATGACGACTGCGAGCAGGACGTCGTCCTGGTCCCGAAAAAGGGGCAGTGGCTCCTTGCGCTGCTGCTGTGCCGTTATGACGACACCGGCAAGCCGGTTGGCGTTCCGTGCGCCAAGTGGAGCTACAACTACGGCGACAAGAAGGTGCCCGGCGGCGCGAAGGCCAAGGACGGGCCCTTCGAGGCCCGTGACGACGGGTACGTGTACGCAGCCCTCTGGCCAGGCATCGTCACCTTGTCTTTCCAGGAAACCGGGGCCGGCGCGGCGGACATGAAGCCGCAGAGCCCGGAGATCAAGTTCCACGTCCCGGAATCGGAGGAGGTGGAGGTTACCCAGGTCCAGTACCTGGCCGACACCGAGGTCGAAGCCTCGCCCCTGGGCCGCATTTCAATCGAGCCACTGGTCAAGACCGTGGCCGGTGCGGTACCCCTGACCGGGGCGAGTGCGACGATCGAGTACCGCACCCCGTCGTCCCCGGTGGTTTCACCGCCCAAGAAGCTCGGGCCGGACGAGAAGAAGATCTGGTTCAACGACCTGCTTCCCGGGATCTACGCGGCCACGGTCATCCCGCCCGGCACGTTCAACAACTGGCCGATCGTGCCAGTGGAAAAGTCGTTCACACCGGAGCGCGCCTGGCCCGGTCATCCGGTCGAGTACCGGCACACGTTCAAGTTCCAGGCGGTCCCGGTCTCCGGCCGCGTCCAGACCATGGACGGCAGGCCGGTGCACGGCGTCAAGCTGGAGATATACGGCTCGGAGCAGTACAAGATCCTGACCGTCAAGGACGGCGCGTTTGAGGTGCAGCTTGACTGGGGCGTGCCGCTGAAGATCCGGCTGGCCAGGAACGACGAGATCGCAGTCGACGGCATACCGCTCTCCACCGATGTCGCCGAGCAGCCGCTGTCCCTGGCCGATGCCAACGTCGTGGTCCTCCCGTTCAAGCACGGAGTCAGGGGCCAGGCGGTCGATGAGGCCGGTAACCCGGCGCCCGGGGCGGTCATCGACGTGTTCGACGACCAGCAGCAGTCGGCGGGGACCGTGGCCGCCGGCCCCGACGGCTATTTCATCGTGGGCACGCCGGATTCCGGCAGTTACTATGTGGCGCCGCACACCGACGGCGGCGAACCGGTCACGCGCCAGCTCGTGCCCGTGCGGTCGATCGGCGATGCGGGCAAGGTCGTGATCCCCTCGGGGCGCTTCGTCCTGATGGACCGGTTGGAGATGCGCGCCATGACGGCGGACGGCGAGGCCGGCGACGCCAGTGAGGGCGATGCGCCTGATCGCCATGATGGCCATGGGGGCCACCACCGGCGAACCCCGGAGGCGCTGACCGACCTTGCCGCGTATCCGGTGCTGACCGAGGAGGTCAGCACCACCGGGGCCCCGGCGCCCGTGGCCGGAGGCTTCGGTGGCGGCGCCGGGTACGGGCAGGCCGTCGACCAGGTGATCCGCGACGTGCTCGGCTGGCGGCCCGGCGGCGACGTGGCGGGCTTCCAGGCGGCACTGGCCGGGGCGTTCCAGCTTCGCGAGGTCGAAGGTCACACCGAGTGGACCTGGCAGCAGCGCGGCTACGCCGTGCAGGCGGACATGGGCGCGCTGACCGGAGCCCAGGCAAGCATCTACGCACGGGCCAAGAGCGCGCTCGACCAGGTGCTGCCGCTGCTGGCCAGCCTCACGTCGCTGAACACGGCCCTCTTCCCCGATCAGGACCGCGAGGCGATCCGCACCGTCGTGACCGCCGAGCTTCAGGAACTCGTGGGTGAACTCGCGCTCGAGGGTGGCCCCCGGATCCAGCGGGTGGACGAGCTGTTCGGCCTGCTGCTCGGGGAAGGCGCCCGCTCGACCAACCTCAATCCCGATGTGGTCCAGGGCCAGCTCGGTACCCTGCGGCAGCGCTTCGCTCTCACGGCGGACTGGATCGAGAAGGTCGACGACGAGCGCGTGGTCACCAACTTCCGCGTGATCGTCGAGCAGATCCTTGCCTTGCGGGCGAGCTGGAACAGCGACCGCGACCTGCTGTCCGGGATCGATTCGCGGACCTCGCTCGGCACCATCCTGATCTGGCTCTCCCGCGGCCTGGAAGCGGTGTGCGAATCCGTCAATGACCTCACCTTCGCCCTGGACTCCGTCTACGTCGACGCGGCACAGCGGCAGGTGATCGAGCTCGACCTCGGGCCCGGCCAGCCGCGGCTGCTGCTGTCCGACCTGCTGGACTGGATCGTCCGGGCCAGCCAGGACGAAGGCCCCCGCCTGATCCAGGACGCCGGCAAGGATGGCGTGCGCGCTTTCGCACCGGTGCTGCGCAGGCTCCGCGGTCTCGTCCGGCAAACCGTCGAGGCCATCAAGAATCCCGACCTGGCCCCTGGGCTCCGTACGCCTCGCGTCAGGCGCGCCTTCGCCGTGCTCCACGACCAGTTGCGTGAAGCCACCAGGCTCGCCGGGCTCGTGCAACTCGACCAGGCACCGCAGATCACCGGTGCCCCGGTGGATACGACATACGAGGGACCGGGGATTCGGCTCGTCCTGGCCGGTGCCAACTTCCGCGGCCCTGACCGTGCTGCCTCGGCGGTCCTGGAGGTGCTCAACCGGGAAGACATTCCCGATGTAATTGCCAGGCACGTCCACGTGGCCGGCCCAACCTCAGCGACGGCCACGTTCCGCATTCCGCAGCAGGGACCTAACGCCGGCCGGGTGAACTGGCAGCTGGTGTTCGTCAACAGCGACGGTACGCAGAGCGCTCCGTTCACGATCCAGATCTAGCGGCTGCCTCACCAAGCCGGCTTTCTTGACGGAGGAGATCCACGATGGCGACGGAGCAGGAGTACCAGGCCTTCCTCGACCGGGTTGCGGCGCTGGAGGAGACGGTCGCGGACCGGCTGTCGTCGCGGCTCGTGTCCGACCCGCAACTGGCAGACGTCCTGGTCAAGCAGATCGACGACCTGCTGCAAAAGGCCGTGGACGCGGACATGGCGATACCGCCACCGCCGGACAAGGGGCTCGCGCAACTGGTCGGCGTCGGGCCGGAGGCCTCCGACGCCCTCGGGAAGACCAGAATCCCGCAGGCGATCACCCCCTACGACGAGACAGTCTCGTCCGAGCGCCTCGTGGCCATGGGCGACCTTTACTACATCTACCAGCACGAGAAGATCGGCGTCTTCCGCGCCGTGCGCAAGCTGCAGGAGCTGTTCCGTGCGGGCGCGGTCTACCTGTCCAGCGGGTCCGGCGCGTACGCGCTGTACCAGTTCGACCGGCGTGAGGTGCTTCGCTACACCGGACGGGACCGGCTGGCCGCCTACCGGCGCGCCTTCGGCTACGGCCGCTCCGAGGTGCCCACCGGCTCCCGCGCGAACAGCGACTTCCACGGGCTGTTCGCCCATTTCGCCAACCAGGTGGCGCTGTTCTGGCGGGACAAGCGGATCTCGGACGTGATGCGGGAACGCGCGTACGACCCCAGCTTCGGCAGCATCGCCGTGGTCCGCCGGGCCGGCCTGGACCTGCGGAACAACCTGAAGTTCACCTCGTACGGCCACGTCAACGTGCTTCGCGTCGAGGTCATGCAGTTGCTGGACGAGGCGTATCGCATCCTGGGGTCCGACGACATCAAGCGGATCTACGGCGCCGACACCGCGTGGGACGTCATCGAAATCATCCTCGCCCAGTACTTCGGCGAGCGCCTGGTCACCTCGCCACGGCAGCGCATGGCGATCGCGGGGCGCGAACTGTTCCGCTGGCTCGCCCAGCCGCATGTGCTGCAGACGCAGCGGGCGCAGTTCGAGACGCTGCTGCTGGAGATCGCCGAGTATGCCGAGGAGTGGCTCACCAGCGCGCAGTCGATGGGAGTCGCGGTCCGCCAGGAGGATCGCCGGGTCATGCCGTGGGACAGGTCCAACCTGCCCGCCGCCGGCGGCGAGCGGGTCGCCCGGCCGCCGCTGCCGAGCAGGCCGCTGCCGCCGTCCGCGCGGACCGGCGGCACGCGGGGCAGGGCGCCGTCCGCGCGGCGCAGGATCCCGGCGGCCAACGGCACCCGGCCGTGAGGATGAAGGCATCGCCCCCCGGCTGACCGGCGCCGGTTCCGGCCGCCATGGACGAGGTCACCGCTGCCGTCGGCTACGCGCGGTCCCGCCAGGCCTGCACGTTGCAGCGCCTGGTCACCCTGCTGCGCTTCCCGACCGTGAGCGCCGAGCCCCGGCACTCGGGGGATATGAGTGCGTGCGCCGCCTGGCTGGCCCGGCTGCTCGGCCGCATCGGGCTCACCGATGTCCGGGTCTGGCGCGGCCGGGTGGCCCCGGTGGTCACCGCCGCCTGGCACGGCTCGCACGGGGGGCCCACCGTCCTGGTCTATGGCCACTACGACGTCCAGCCGGTCGCGCCGCTGACGGCCTGGGCCACCGATCCGTTCCGGCCGGTGCGGCACGGCTCG
>Ga0070709_10000841_pt1 | contig 17175 bp, 16 predicted proteins | sample LARL51metaG_FD_65449 | JGI IMG/M metagenome (GOLD analysis project Ga0070709, IMG submission 65449) | Corn, switchgrass and miscanthus rhizosphere microbial communities from Kellogg Biological Station, Michigan, USA - LAR L5-1 metaG | ecosystem: Host-associated > Plants > Roots > Rhizosphere ...
ATTGTCAGCGCGTATCCACGTTGAACCCGAGGATGGCATCCACCGAAATCGGGTCATTGCCGCGCAGAACCGGACGGAACCGCCATTTGGAGAGCGCCGCCGTGACCAGGCTGACCTTCTCCGACGACGGTCCCTGCAGTATCTTCACGTTGCGCAGCAAGCCCGCCCGGTCCATGGTGCAGGTGATGACCAGCCGGGTTTTCTTCAGGCCCGGAGGCAGTTCGGTGCGGATGGCTTCCGGCGCTGTCAGGTCCTCGTCGAAGCCGGTATTTTGCGAGCCCGGATCGGCGAACTGCAGCACCGCGACGCCCTGATGAGTATCAATGTAGATAGTGTAGACCTTGTCACCCTTCAGCGCGCCATAAAGGTTCAGCGCTCCGCCGGAACTGGGCGTTGCAATCACGGTGATGTCCGGCCGGGTCAGCTTGCGCTCGCTGGGTGTGCGTCCAGGTATGCTGGGCGGGTCGCCGCCCACGGCGAAGCTGGGCAGGTTCACCACGCCACCACGGATGGCGACGCCCGCCATGGCGGTGTGTCCGCCGCCGCTGCCTGCGCCTCCCCGGCCCGGGGCCGGCGAAATTCCGCCTTTGGCATTCAGCTTGGCGCCAAAGCCTGTGCCCGTGTCGGCCGCGCCCGAGCCTTCACCCACTTTCCCGCTTCCAGCCCCGGTACCCTTGCCGATGCCGGCGCCGTTGCCTTCGCCGCCCACCCCAGGCCGCCCGCCACCGGTGCGCGACATGGCCAGCGCGCCGCCGGCCGCATCCCCCGGCATGCCCACCTTTTCTCCCGGCTGCATGGACATCACTACGCCTGAGCCGTTGGGATTACCGCCGCTCGGGCCCATTACCGGCGCCGGCCGCAAAGCCGCCAGCTGCCCAGTTTCGCCTGTGCTGCCGCCACTCTTTCCGCTTCCGGCCAGGCCATCGCCCGCGAGGTTAGGCGGAGGCGGCACCACTCCCGGACCGCCGGTGAGCCCGCGCGCCAATCCGGCGCCCAGCGGCTTGCCATCGGCAAATCCCGCGGTCGGCTGCACCGGCGGGGGAACCACATTCTTCGTCCCACCGCCAAAGAGAGAGCCGGCGGCACTCCAGATTTCCTTGGCCAGGCTATTGGTGGCGGGAGCCGGTTGTACCGGGGTGGGCGGAGGCAAGGCCAGCTTGGGATTCGGGTTGTCGTACTGCACATCGCGCGCGGAAACCGGCGGCGGCACTACTTCGGCCTGCAGCTGCGGCTCCCGGACGCGCTCGATGTTTCCGGCCACGGTGGGCGCAGGACGGACTACCGTCACTCCCAGCGCGGGCGTGCGCAGCAGTTTGTTTCTCTCGATCTGTACCGAAGGCGGCACTACCTGGGCTGCCATGTTAGGACCAGCCCGCAGTTGGTCGCGGCTAATGTCATCCACCGGGGGCGCCACGGCCTGGGCGGAAATATCGGGCAACTTGGAAAGCTTGTCGCGCGCCACCTTCACTTCCGGCGGGATGGCATCCTCGGGCAGCGTCAGCTTGGGCTTGGCCATCTGCAGGCCTTCCGTCGGAGGCGGTCCGGGCTTAGCGGCGGCGATGGCAATCAGATTGGCCACCGCATCCCTGCTGGGCGGCAGTTTGAGCTTAGGCACATCCACTACCTGCTGGGTGAGGGAGTCGCCGCGGGCCACCTTGATGACCTGCTGCTTGTTCATGGCCGTGCGCCCGCCCGATTTTCCGGTATGACCAGCCTGCGCCCCGCCCGTATCCGTGGTTTGCGGCAGGTAATCGCCGGAGAAATAAATCACCTCATACTTGGGGTGTACCGGCGGCGTGAAGGTCTGCATGAACTGCAGCGTGTTGGGCAGGGTGATGACCACCAGGAGCAGGGCAATTTCCAGCACCCAGGCCACCACCATGCCGGAGGCCGGAAACATTCCCGCCCGGCACTCTCCCTGCAGATGCCGCGGCGAGCGCTGCATGGCCGGGGAGAGAGCGGTGGCAAAGGCCTTCCAGCGCGGTTCCCACTCAATCAGGAACTTGGGCGCCTCGGGAGCGCGCGACATGACCGGCAGAGTCGCGCTCATACCGCCTCCACTTTTTTCTGGGTGCCTTTCTGCACGCCTTTCTGGACGCCGAAGGCGATTTCGATCTGGTCCCCGACCAGGGTCCCCGTGTTCCACACCGTGTGGCAGGGAAGTTCCAACACCGTGACCGCGTCCATTTTTACGGGCGCGATCCGCCACGGCTTCAGGTTTTCCTCCACATGAACCACGGTCTTTTCCTGATTCAGATAGATCACATCAATGGGGTAACGCATGGCCAGCGTATGCACGCCGTGACTGGGCACGATCCACAGACCATGGCCGAAACGGAAGGCGGTGGGGTTGCTGCCCATCAGCCCGCGCAGCCGGCTCCAGTGCGTATCCGCCACCGACAATTCGGTGGCCAGAAACGCCTGCCGGGTTCGATTAAAGGCATATCCCTTGCGCGAATTGTTGCCCGACATCCCAGTGCTCCTACGCCTGGTCTTTCTGGCGGTTGTAAGCTACCAATCCCAATACCAGCAGAATTACGAGCACGGCTACCACGCCTGGCGTCATCGTTGCATCTCCGGAAGGAAGTACCGGATTAACTGGATCGCTGCCGGGCCCAGGCTCACGAAGAACATGGAAGGAAATACGAACAGAACCAGCACGGGCACCATTTTGATGGTGGTTTTGGCGGCTGCTTCTTCGGCGCGCTGCCGGCGCTCCGTGCGCAGGGAATCAGAGTGCACGCGCAGCGCCTGCGCAATGCTGGTGCCGAAACGGTCGGTCTGAATCAGCACCGCCACCAGGGCCTTCAAGTCGTCCACACCGGTGCGCTCTGCCAGGTTGCGCAAAGCGTCGGCGCGGGCCTTGCCCGCCCGCAGTTCCAGGTTGACCAACCGGAATTCATCGCTCAATTCGGTATGAGCATGGCGCAGGTCTTCGCCCACTCGCTGCAGAGCCTGGTCCAGGCCGAGCCCCGCTTCCACGCAGATCACCGTTAGGTCGAGAGCGTCGGGCAGGCCCAGGCGGATGCGCTGCTGCCGCTTCCGGATCATGCGCTTCAGCATGAAACGGGGCAGCATATAGCCGCCGAGGGGCAGGGCTACGATCAGCATGGGAGAATTCAGGCCCACGCCCGTGGCCAGCACGAATACCAGCCCGCCAAAGGCCAGCAGGGCGCGGACGCCGAAGTAGATGGTGAGGTGGTTGGGATCGCGGTAGCCCGCCTGCATCAGCAGGGCGCGGGTTGCCGAAACCTCACTGGGCGATCTGGGCAGCGCCTTGGACAGCGGGTCCAGCACCTGTTCCACCCGCTCTTTGATGGCCGGCCTTTCCGCTTCCGCCCGCGGTTGCCAGCCTAGCGAGCGCAGGCGGGTGCCGAGCACGGAAGAGGGTGCGGCCGCCGCGGCGCCGAACGCGAAGATCGCCGCAAACACCGTTACGAACAGCAGAACCGCCAGAATCATCGCCATAAGGTTCAGACCTGAATACGAATAATTTTCCGGATCAGAAGGTAACCGATCGTCTGCAGAACGATCCCGGCCGCGATCAGCGCGTGGCCAATGGGATCGGTAAACAGCGGCCCCATGAATCCGGGATTCATCAGCATCATGACCACAACAATTATGGGAGGCAGGGCCATCAGCAGGATCATGGTCAGCCGTCCCTGCGCCGTGTACACCCGCACCTGGCGCAGAATCTTGAAACGCTCGCGGATGACGTAAGAGAGCCCGTCCAGGATTTCCGCCAGGTTGCCGCCGGTTTCCCGCTGCAGCATCACCGCGGTGGCAAAAAACTTCACGTCCACAATGGGCACGCGCTCCGCCAGGTTCAGCAGAGCATCGCGCAACGGCAAGCCGAATTTCTGCTCCTCAAACAGCTTGCGGAATTCGCCCGCCACCGGCTGACCCATTTCTGTGGCCAGCAATTCCAAAGCCGTGGGAAAAGCGTGTCCGGCACGCACCGCGCGCGCGAGCGTGTCAATGGCTTCAGGAAACAGCATTTCGAACTTGGCGAAGCGCCGCGACCGCATGTAGGAAACGTAGGCATAGGGCAGGAACAGGCCCATCAGCGCCCCTACTCCCGCGAACAGCGGCGAGTTGCTGAGGAACAGTACCAGCACGCCGCAGGTGACGCAGGAGCAAATGGTGAGCAGCAGGAACTTGCCCGCCTTCATTTTTACGTCAGCCTGAGTAAGGAAGTGCTGCACCTTGGCCATGCGCGGCCACTGCTGCAGCAGCCGGTTGAGCGCCGGAATGTCGCTCATCAGCTCGTCGCGCAACAGCAGCAGCTCTTCCGACGGCTGGCGTTCGCTGGCCGCCTGCACCGTGGCCAGGCGTTCGCGCAGCAGGCGGGCATGCGAGCGGCGCTCGTCGAACAGCGAGGCCACGGCAAACACTCCCGCCGCCACCAGCACAAAAACCACCACCGCAATCAGCGCCATTATCATGCTTGGACTCCCGCCCACTTCATACTTCGACCACCGATTCGAATACCGCCGGGCGCACCCGGCATCCCGCCGCCGCCAGCCGGTCAGTAAACTTGGCGCGAATGCCCGTGGATTTGTAAACGCCCCGCACCTTGCCGCCTTCGCCCAGCCCCTTGCGCTCGAACACGAAGATGTCCTGCATGGAAATGACTTCGCTTTCCATGCCCGTGATTTCGCACACCGCGGTCACCTTGCGGGTGCCGTCGGACATGCGGGCAATCTGCACCACTGCGTGGATGGCGGAGGAAATCTGCTGCCGGACCGCGCGCTCGGGAATGTTCAGGTTGGCCATGGAGACCATGTTTTCGATACGCGACAGCGCGTCGCGCGGAGTGTTGGCGTGCACCGTGGTCAGCGAGCCCTCGTGGCCGGTGTTCATGGCCTGCAGCATGTCGAACGCCTCCTCGCCGCGGACTTCGCCCACCACTATGCGGTCGGGACGCATACGCAAGCTGTTGATTACCAGCTGCCGCTGGCGGATGGCGCCCTTGCCTTCAATGTTGGGCGGGCGCGTTTCCAGCCGGACCACGTGCTCCTGCTTGAGCTGCAATTCGGCCGCGTCCTCAATGGTCACAATGCGTTCCGAGTTGGGAATGTAGCCGGAGAGCACGTTCAGCAGGGTGGTTTTGCCGGCGCCCGTGCCGCCTGAGATCAGCAGGTTGAGCCGTCCCTTGACCATGGCCGCCAGCAGTTCCAGCATGGGCTCGGTCAGCGACTTGTTTTCAATCAGGTTGCGCGCCGTCAGCGGGTCGCGCCCGAAACGGCGGATGGAGAGCGCCGGCCCGTCCACCGCCAGCGGCGGAATGATGGCGTTCACACGCGAGCCGTCAGGCAGGCGCGCGTCCACCATGGGCGAGGATTCGTCCACGCGGCGGCCCACCCGGGAGACGATGCGGTCAATGATCTGCATCAGGTGCTGGTCGTCCTTGAAGGTCAGCCCCGTCGGCTCCAGCTTGCCGTTGCGCTCGATGTACACCTGGTTATAGCGGTTGACCAGGATATCGGAGATGCTGGGATCCTTGAGCAGCGGTTCCAGCGGGCCGAGACCGAAAATCTCGTCCAGAATTTCCCGCGCCAGGCGCTCGCGTTCGGCAAAGCTCAGAGGCACGGCCTCGCCGTTCACCGAGTTGCGGATCAGCACCAGCACTTCCTCGCGCGCGGCTTCGCTGGGGGCGCGCCCCAGCTTTTCCAGGTTCAGCCGGTCGAGAATCTTGCGGTGCAGGTCGGCTTTGACCTGCTGGTATTCGCTGCGCTCGAATTGTGTTCCCGTTCCTATTCCGCCCATGCCTTGCTCCTACACAGTTTTGAATAACGACCACCCGCCGCCCCGCTTGCTGCTGTCATCGGCTTCGGTCAGCGTCGCCGCCAGCCCGGTGAACGAGCGCGCAACTTCGGAGTGGTTCTGCTGAATTACCGGCACGCCGCGGTCAATGGAATTGGAGACCGCGACGTAGTGATTAGGAATCTTCCATAAGAGCTTTACGCCTGTAGCCGCTTCCGCGTCGCTCTCGCTGAAGCCGGGAATCTTGCGGAAACGGTTGAGCACCAGGCGCACCCGCTCCCGGCCTCCCGATTCGCCCAGGTACTGCAGCACGCGGGCCGCGCTCCATAGCGAGGCCACGTCGGTGTGCGCCACCAGCAGCACCAATTCCGACAGGTTGCACACCAGGCGGGTGGCCGCGTCCAGCCGGGTGGAAGTGTCCACCACGATGTAGCGGTAGTGGCTCACCAGAATGTCGAATAGGGCGGCAAATTCGCTGGTGGTGGGCTCGACGGAGGTGGGCGTGCTGGTGCCCGCCAGCAGGTGCAGTCCGTCGGGATGGCGGGTCATGAAACTCTCCAGCAGCGAGCCGTCCATGCGGTGCAGGTTGCGCAGCGCATCGGCGATGGTGAACAGCGGTTTCACATTCAAGTGCAGGGCGGCATGGCCCAGGGGCGCCAGGTCTATCAGCGCCACGCTGCCGTGGGCGGCATGCAGCGAGAGCGCGATGTTAACCGCCACCGTGGTCGCTCCCGTGCCTCCCTTGGCGTTCACTATGCTGAACACCTTGCCCCGGCGACCGCTTTGGCCGTGCTTACGCTGCGCCGCCGTCAGGCGCACAAAGGCTTCCAGCAGGGCGGTGGTGGTGGTGGGCCGCTCGATGTATTCCCGCGCTCCCGCCCGCATGGCATTCACGATTACCTGCGGCTGCGACATGCTGCCGATGGCGAACACGGCCGCATTGCTTACTTCCGCCCGCAGCGTCTCGATGGCGCGAATCGCCGCCGTGGCGTTGTCATTGGGGATGTCCACCAGCAACACGTCCGGGCTCACGCCATGGATGCGCCGCAGCAGCGGGTCGGTGGCGGCCACGGGAAACGCGGGACAGCTGTGCACCGTCCGCGCCACATTGGTGCCGTCCACCAGCACCTGCAGCACCGAGCGCTGTTCGTCGTCGGTTGCCAGTATTACCACTGCCAATTCAGCCATTCGTCCACTACCTTCTTCCCTGGGAAAGTCCTGCTTTTTAACTCTGCCGCTCTACCTGCGGCTGCTTACGGGCCCTGAATCAGGCGAATCGGAATTGCCGCCGGGCCGCTGCCGGTCCCGGGACCGCTTCCGCCGCCGCAACTGCTGCCGGTGACCAGGTGGGCCATGATGTCTCCCGTGCCTTTATTTGCCTGGTCCACAAAAACCTCTACGAACCCGATCAGCGGAACCGTCTGCTTGCCGCTGCCAATGGCGGTCTTGCAGTTGTCCCACACCGGAGCCGTGATCAGCGACTGGCTGGTGTCACGCCACAGGCTGGAGTCACAGTTGGTGCTGGGCGCCGACTCAGAGCAGAATACGAATCCCTGCGATGTCGGGTTGCCCTGGTACCAGGTGTCGGCCGCCGCCCCGGTAGGACTGATCAGATCGGCGATGCCCCAATAGGTCTTGTTGGGGTCGTTGCCGTTCTGGGTCTGCAGGCTGTCTCCGCACTTGCCGGTGAAATTCGCGAGGATCGCCGGATCCACCTTGCAGCTCGGGTCATTCAGGCAATGCGCGATGACGCAGCTGTAGGTGCTGGCGCCGGCGCCGAAGTCCAGCGAGGCGTACTGGCTGGGTACGCTGGCGTTCTTCGGCCCCACCGGCCGCAATACGATCTGCTGCCCCATCTGGCCCTGGGCAAAGCTGGTGAGCTGGCCCGGGCTGCCGGGATCGAACAGGTACTGTTTATCGCTACACGCCTGGATGATGGTGGGATCGGTGGCCACTACCGTGTTGGCAATATAGAACGGCTTCAGGCAGTGGCTGCCGCCCGCCTGGGTGCTGGCCTCCGCCGTGGCCCGCGTGGCCACGCCCACCGAGCGCCAGCCGATGGCGCGGGCAAAGAACGTGCCAATGCCCGCCGCCCCGGTGCGCGCGATGTATACCGTTACCCGCCGGTTGGTGGTATCGGCGCACACCCCGGTCGTGGCGCTGGTGGCCGGACAGGGCGAGGCCGCGGTGAGGGTGAAGTCGGCCGGGGTAAGCGGCTGGCCCAGAATCTTGTTCTGCACCGCCACCGCCACGGCCGCGTTCTGCGCCGAGGAGGGCTGGGTCTTGCTGGCGTCCTGGAAAGTGTAGGCCCCCGCCAGCGCTCCCGCGTCCGCCCCGTGCTGGGCGCTGGTGCGAGCGGTGTACAACACTCCCAGATCAATGGCCAAGGCGGCAAAGGCGAACAACACCACGATGAACACCGCCACCAGGGGCAGCGTCATTCCCCGATCCCGCCGGCTGCTGCGACTGCCTCTCACTTCCCGCCTCCGGGCTTGCTGCCGTCAAACTTGTTGCGGTCCAGCCAGGGCTTGGGATACTGCGGCAGCGGCGGCGCCGTACGGTCCGGCGACACCTTCTTGGCGGTCACCAGCACCATCAGCTCGGAGTTGCTTTTGAGCAGGCTGCGGCTGCGGAACAGGTTGCCCAGCACAGGTATGTCGCCCAGGCCGGGAATCTTGCTCATCTGGGTGGTTACCCGGTTGTCCATCAGGCCGGCAATGACGAAGCTCTGCCCATCCTGCATCTGGAACTCGGTTGCCGCCTTGCGCGTGCTCAGCGCCGGCACGGTAAAGCCGGAAATGGTCAGCGCGTTGGCAAAGTCCAGCGCGCTTACCTCGGGCGCCACCTTGAGATGAATGTCGCCGTTGGGCATGATTTCCGGCGTGAAGCTCAGGCGCACGCCGAACTCCTTGAACTGAATGGTCACCGCGGTAAAGCCCGCGCCGGGCTGCACCACGGGGAAGGGAAACTGGCCGCCGGCCAGGAAGCTGGCTTCCTTGCCGTTCATGGCGATCAGGTTGGGTTCAGCCAGGATCTGCAGCAGGTTCCTGGTCTCCAGCGCCTTGATCACCGCCCCCAGGTGAATGTCCGGACGGAACAGGAACATGTTCAGCGTGTCCTGGATGGTCTGGTTGGTGGTGAAGACGGTGCCTGGCTGGCGGGGGAACAGGTCCGTAATCTGCTGCGGCCCGAACCCGCCGAACTGCTGCGTGCTGGTGGTGCCGATGGTGTTGGTGGCGCCGGTGGAGAGCAGGTTGACGCCCAGCTGGCTGAGCGCGTTGCGGTCCACTTCCGCGAACTTCACCTCCAGCAGCACTTCCTGCGAGCCTACCGGCCCGAAGGTGAGCACATTGACCACCTTCTGGCTGTAAGCCTCCGCGATCAGGCCGGCGCGCTTGGCCGTATCCTCGGTGGAAACGTGCCCGGAGAGCACGATGGCCGCCCGCGAAGGCGAAACCTCAATGCGCTCCTCCGGGAAGATGCGGTGAATTTCTTCCGCGCAGGCGGTGACGTCCACATCCACCCGCAGGTCAAAGCTGCGCGAGCGCTCGGCTTCGTCCCAGATAAGCAGGGATACTTCGCCCGGCGCCCGCCCGTGCACGAGAATCTGCGTGGGCGTCACCACAATGGCGTCGGCCACGTTGGGGTCGGTCACCGAGACCCGCTTCAGCCGCTCGGTGGTGTTGATGAGCAGCGACTTGCCCACCATCACCCGCAGCGGCGCGGGGCCGCCCTCGGGCGCCTGCGCGCTGGCCGCCGCCGGACCTGGCTGCGCCGGCTGGGCCGCTGCCGGACCTGGCTGCGCCGCCTGCGCCGGCTGGGCCGCCGCCGGCTGCTGCGCCGGTTCAGCCGCTGCCGGCTGCTGCGCCGGTTCAGCCGCTGCCGGCTGCTGCGCCGGCTGGGCGGGCTGTTGCTGCGGCTCTACTGCCGCCGGGTTAGGTGTGGGCGGTGTGACCTTCTGGGCGGCCGCGCCTGCTTCCGCTGCCGCCTGCCCGAAGCTGAGCGTGCCCGCTGCCACTGCCAGTCCCAGCACGCTGGTTAGAAATACTGCTTTCAAAACTCGCATCTTGTTCTCTCCGCTAAAAAAACAGGTCGTTAACAACCTGGGGGAGCCGCTAACTCAGAAACCGCTTAGAACTTGGCCGTATCGCGCTTGTCGCCCTTGATCATCTCCACCACGTACATGCTGGGTTGAGGCGCCGGCTTGGGCGCTGCTGCCCGGCGCACGCGCGTGCGCGCCGGCCGCGGATCGGGCGCCGGCCCGCCCATGCGATAGAGCGAGGAATCGCGCAGCACCGCCAGGTTCTCTTCCGAGGTGTCCAGGGGGTTGCGCAGGGCCAGCTGAATGTGGCCTTCGCTGCTGGCCATGGTCAGCTTCTGCGCGTCCTCCGGCGAAACCAGCAGCGTGATTACGGGCACGCTCTGCGGTTCGCCCTGGGAGCTGCGCTGCAGCTTCTGCCCCGCCGCCAGCACTTCCACGTTCTCCAGCACGGTGGTGGTCAAAGGCTCATCGGTGCCGCGGGGATTGCCCGTCAGCAGCACGTCCACGCGCGTGCCCGGAATTACAAAGCCGGCCACCGCCACCACCTCGTTCACCCGCACCGAGACGGCGCGCATGCCCGGCGGAATCAGCGAAGGCAGACCCGCGCCCGCGTTCTCCGCCGCCAGCTTGCTGGGCAGGATGAATTCCCCTTTGGCGATGGGCATCACCACCCCGCGGCCGAGCACGTCGGCCTTGTTCTGGAAGTAGCCCTGCGGCAGGTTGGCGCCGGGCAGCCGGATCTCCTGCAGATCCTTGTCTTCCAACTTGGCGCCCACCTGCAGATCAAGCGCCGCCACTACCACCTGCGTGTTCGCCTGCTTCACCGTCGCTACGGTGCGCCGCAGCGTGGTGTAAACCATGTAGCTCACCAGGGCGCCCACGCCCAGGGCCAGAATGCCAATCAACAACAGCCGGTTGCGGTTCATCACTTCTCCTCGCCTGAAGAAATCTAAAAAAAATCTCGGAAAACGACATTGCCCTTCAAAGTTACCGTTCCTGTTATTCCAAAACTGGGAACGCGCGGCAAAAACGCCAGGTTATAGGGACACAGCACCTGCACCTGCGTGCCATTGATGTTGAGGCCTCCGCCCACCGCGGGAATCAGGTAGTTCTGGTTGACGGTGATGTTCAGCCCGTTGGTGCCCGGCGCCCCATTGCACTGGTTGAAGCTGGAGCCCGCGCTGATGCCGTTGTTCTGCGCATAGCTGATGATGGCCTGGCACAGCGCCGCCTGCGTGCTGCCCTTGGGCGCGGTGCAGTCGGTGAGGGGATTGACCGGGTCGTAATTCTGCTGTTCCACGGCCAGCCGCGCCCCTTCCCGGGCGGCGTTGTTCAGCACCTGGTGGACGCGGATCATGTACGCCCCTTCCGACACCGCCAGCGACAGGAACAGCAGCAGGGGCAGCACGATGGCCAGTTCCGCCACCTGCGTGCCCCGCGCCTCCCGCTTAGTTGCCATAAGTCTGGGTTGTGGCTTCATTGCGCATCACCGCTCGCGTCGTCAAATTCACCGTGAAGGGCAGCCCGAACAGCCGGTAGGGCACCTTCACATCCACTTCCGTGTAGTAGGTCTGAATGGTATTGACGGTCTGCAAACAGCCCTGCAGCACGTATACCCCGGGGGCCACTCCCGGCGGCAGGGTGCCGCCGCTGGCGCAGGTGGGGCCGCCGGGCCCGGTGGCCAGGCCGCAGCTCCCGCTGGCGAAGCTGATATGGGCCGCCTGCAGGTAGTCGCATACCCGCGTGGCCACATTGGTGGCGCTGGGCAGAGAGTAACTGTTGACCGGGTCGGGCGCCACCGCATAGCGCGCCCCTTCCCGGGCCGCATCCGTCACCACCTGATAAATGTTGAACGCCCGCCCGAATCCCAGAATCGCCAGCAGCAGGGTAAACAGCAGCAGAGACACCACCGCTCCTTCCAGGAGCGTGGCGCCGCGTTCGGTCCTTTTTGCCCTCATGGTTTGAACACCGCAAACAATGTTCCCAGCGCCGCCGCCACCCCAAAGGGAGCGCGCAGCATGGCCGTGTTGCGCACATTGATGGTGGGGTGAGCGGCTACGCCTCCCCGTCCCACCAGCCACTTCAGCAGCGACCCGATATTGCGCAGCATCTGGCCCAGCATGCCCCGGCGCACCGCCTGCACGATGCCGATCAGCGCCGCCGCCAGCACCGCCACCTCCATGGCCAGGATCCAGCGGTCGAGGCCGAGCAGCGCGCCCAGCGCGGTAATCAGCTTGACGTCGCCGCCGCCAATGGCGCCCAGCTGGAAGAAGCTCAGCCCCACCCCGAAGGCGATCAGCGTCGCAATCAGGGCGGAGGCAAACTCCCAGCCCAATCCGCCGTGCACCAGATGAAAAACCAAGCCCGCGGCCACCGCCGCCGTGGTCAGCAGGCGGGGTATTTTCCGCCAGCGGATGTCGCCCACGGCCGCCGTCAGCACAAAGGCGAGAATGAGCGCGTTCCACACCTCAGGGTGAGGAACCGCCCACTTCTGGCCCAGCACCGCGGCGCTCAGCATTGCCCTTGCTCCTTGACTCGGGTGGCCCGCACAGGCGAAGGCAGGCGCACAACCGCTTGCTGGCTGCGCTCGCCTGCGCTCACAACACGCAAATTCTCAGCCTTGGCGGAGATACGCCCTCCTCCATTAGCTGCCAATCGCGCTGGCCGTCTCCGAAAATACGTTGTTGGCCTGGCTGCCGATCAGACGGATCGTGCCCACCACGATGACCAGAATCACCGCCAGCATCACCGCGTATTCCGCGATATCCTGGCCCTCGTCATCCCGCCACACATTGCGAAGAACTTGCAACATTTCCCACCCTCCGTGTGCACTCATAATCGGAGCTTGCGCTCCTAAATACTCGCTTTTCTGGTGCAATCCAGAGCGCAAATGGCACTTTCGAGCCAGATAATTTGCGCTTCAGATTCAGCAACTTAGCTTGGGCGTCCGCGGGCTGACAGCGTGAGTGTCCGAAAGCTGAGACAGGTGGGTGGAAGGGCTGGTCGAGAAGGGAGACAGTTACCTGTGTAACTGTTTGTGTTTCGCGCGAGCACGGGACGGGTGGGTAAGGCGGGTGGCCCATACAACACAACGCGATGTTGGTTGTGTGGGTAAGGCGGGTGGCCCACACCACGCGATGTTGGTTGTGTGGGTACGCTCCCACTCAAGCCAAAAGCCGGCTTGAGTGGGCCACCCACCAACTATTAACTACTAACTACCAACCTCCGTTTCTCACAAAGACCACCGCCTGCTTATCCTCAAAGTCCTTTTTCCACGTGGCATTCAGGCGCAGCAGGCCGGCGAGCCCGCTGGCAGGCGGCACCACCACGGTGCGCACATGGTATTTTTCCAGACCTTCCTGCCACTTGCCCTCGCCGCGCGCGGTGTCGGAGAAGGTGTCCATGAGCGTGCCGTAAAGATCGGTGCGCCCGTCAATGAACACGCGGTATTGCGGATAGAGCTTGGCGATGAAGTAGCCGCCCCAGTCGTAATAATTAAAGATGGGCGCGGGCGGGTGTTCCCGGATCAGAAATTCGGTGGCGGCAACAGGAAAGTTCTTGGCCTCGCCTGCCGCCTGGCTGTGGATCACCTCTCGGTAACGCAATACGGTCAACACGCATACGGCCAGCACCAGCACCAGATTGATGGCTATCTTGGCCGGCGGCAGCGAGATCTCCTCGGCGGGACTGAACCAGTGCCGGCGCGCGGCCAGTTCTTCCAGACCAGCGGCCAGGGTGGGCACCGCCACCAGCACAAAGATAGGAATGTGACGCGCGGCGCTCAGGCCCCCATAGGCCGTGGCCAGGAGCAGCAGAATCTGCGTGGGCGAAAGGAGCTTGCGCGAGACCGCTACCACCAGCCAGGTCAGCAGCAACAGGCCAAGAAACGGTTTGAAGTCGGTGGAATGGAAGTTCGGCGAGGCCCACTCGACGATGTAATTCACGATGGTGCGCGCTTGCAGGGTTTGGAAGGGATAACGGTAGAGTTCCAGGCCGTTGGGATTGAGCGGAATTGCGGCCAGGCAGGCGGCCAGCGCCGCGCCCAACCGAAGCGCTCGCGCCCGAACCTCAGCCCAGTTCGCTAATCCCAGCCACGTCTCCAGCAGCCATCCCGCCAGCGTGATGGCCATCAACGCCGGGCCCAGCAGAAAGCCGCCGTGCAGGTTTACCCACAGCAGCATCAGCAACGGGGTCCACCACAGGAAGCGCAGTTGAAGGGGTTCGCTTCGCCTGGCCTTATCCAGCAGCCATAGGAACACGGCCGCCAGCAGCATGGAAAACATCTGCGGGCGCACTCCCCAGGAAGGGACAGTGGCCATCGCGCCCAGCGCGACCATCAGCCCTGCAATATAAGGCCGTCCGGCACACTGCCTGTAGAGCACGAGGAAAGTGCCAGCAATCACGCCCGCGAACGCCACCATCAGCCCGGCCCAACTGGCGGCGCGGAAGATTAAATAAAAGATGACTTCGGAGAGCCATTCATGGGCAATCCAGGGCTGGCCGTAGCGGGTATAGGAAAAGATGTCGCGGCGCGGGACGTGGTGAGTGGCGACAATCTCCTGGCCGGCGCGCAGGTGCCACCAGATATCGGGATCGTGGACGCCGCGTGCCGCCATCACCAGCAGTCCCATTCCCAGGATGACGACGAAAACACGCCGCGTGGAGAGCAGACCCATTGCGGCTCAGTTGGGGATGTTACGGTCGCGCGGGGCGGGCTCGGGCACTTCCAGCTCATCAATCAGCCGGTGCAGGGAAGAGCGGGCAATCTTGAGGGAGCGCGCCGCCTGCAGCTTGTTGTTATCGAAGGCCAGCAGCACGCGCCGAATCAGGCGGCGCTTGAAGGCGCGCACTTCCTCGTCGAAGGAGTTGTCTTCCAGCTCCGTGTCCCAGGCGGCAAACTGTGAAGGCAGGTGCTCAATGCGCACTTCTGGCCCGTCGCATACCACCACCGCGCGCTCAATGGCGTTCTGCAGTTCGCGGATGTTGCCCGGCCACTCGTATTCCTGCAGCGCGGCCATGGCCGCGGCTGAAATCCGCCGTGCCGGCCGGCGATGGCGCTCCGCGTGGGTGTGCAGGAAGGAGTAGGCCAGTATCACGACGTCGTCGCGGCGCTCACGCAGGGCCGGCAGCTTGATTTCAATTGTGTTCAGCCGATAATAAAGGTCGGCACGGAAGGCCCCGGTTTTCACCTGCTCCATCAAGTCGCGGTTGGTGGCGCAAATAATGCGCGCTTCCATGCTGCGCAATTGATTGCTGCCCAGGCGTTCGAAGGTGCGCTCCTGCAGCACGCGCAACAGCTTCACCTGCATGTTGGGCGAGAGTTCGCCAATTTCGTCCAGAAAAATCGTGCCCCGTTCGGCTGCTTCAAAGCGTCCGCGGCGGGCTGCGCTGGCGCCGGTAAATGCGCCGCGTTCGTGGCCGAAAAGCTCGGCTTCGATCAGTGTTTCGGGCAGCGACGAGCAGGCTACGGCCACAAAGGGTTCGCGTCCGCGCGGGCTGGTGCGGTGGATAGCGCGAGCCAGCAATTCTTTGCCGGTGCCAGTCTCGCCGCTGATGAGCACGGTGGCATCGCTGGCCGCCACCTTGGAAGCGAAGCTGTAGATGGCGCGCATTTTCTCGTCGGTGCCAACCACGGCGACAAAATCGCTCAGGCGCGCGGCCGATACGCGCAACTGCTCCACTTCACGGTGCAATTCGTTGAACTGGCTGGCGCGGCGGAGCACCAGGCGCAATTCCTCCAGCGAACCGCTTTCCACAAAATAGTCGTATGCCCCCGCGCTCCAGGCCATGCGCACCACTTGCCGGTCGGTGGTGGAAAGAAATGCGACAACCGGCAGGCCGGCGGGATTGCGCACCAGCTTTTGCAGGCGTTCGAAGCGGGCGCTGAATTCCTGATCTTCGCGGCTGGGCAGGGTGGTAATCAGGACGTCGCAGGCCAGCAGCTTTTCCCGTTCTTCCAGGTCGGCGGGCTCCAGGGTGAAGTCTTCGCCGAGCTTTTCGCCGAGAATGGCGAAGAATTCCAGTCGCTCGTCCACAAAGTGACACTTCATCTGTTCAAATCTCTCCGCTCAAGAGCTTACGAATGTGTGCCCTGGAACGATAGTATGGCCCAGCGTAACTTATAGCCCTGGTTTGTCTGTGTGCTCGGAAGAATTGCAACCTATTATGCCCACATTGCTGACCAGCAAGGCAACAGGAAGAAATACCCTAGCACGATGGTGCCATTCCGGCATCGGGTCTCATGCTGAGACGACGGTTACAATGGCAGGCGAGGGTGGATCTAAGGTGAGTACCTTGTTTGCAAGCTTTTGCGGAGATTAGCTCGCGCTCGCGCAACGTATACTTTTGCACAAGGTCCACAGGAGAATCGATCTGCAGAACACGCGTCGCCATCACAGCCCGAACCTATTTGATAACTATGCCGGCCGCTATCATAGAGTGCTCAGCCGGGCCCTGGCACCGTCCGGGGAGACCCCTCACTACTTCGCCCGGGCCCGCGTCCAGTACCTGCAGCAGCGCTTGCAAGGCCTCGGTCTGGTGCCCAAGGCAGTGCTGGATTTCGGCTGTGGTACGGGCGGCTCCGTACCTTTTTTGAGGGAAATCCTTCATCCCAGCCGTATTTTAGGGGTAGACACATCGCCCGAATCGCTTCTCAGGGCCAGCCAGGAACACGGTGGTGAGGGCATAGAATTCAGTAACTTACAGGATTCCAGCCCGCACTCTGAGTTTCAATTGGCCTTTTGCAATGGGGTCTTTCACCATATTGCGCCGCAGCAGCGCCCCTCCGCCCTCCGCTATATCTATGATTCGCTTATACCTGGTGGCATTTTTGCTTTCTGGGAGAACAATCCCTGGAACCCCGCCACCTGCTACATAACGGGTCGCTGCGAGTTTGACCAGGATGCCATGCCTATCAGCTCCGCAGAGGCTCAGAAGTCATTGTATAGAAATGGGTTTTTGGTATTGGATGCGAGCAGCCACTTCTATTTTCCGCGCTGGTTTAAGTGGTTGCGAGGCTTGGAGCCGGCTCTGGCCCGCTTGCCCCTGGGAGCGCAGTACATGTTGCTGGCCCGCAAGCCGAGCTAGCTCCTAAGCTATACTCCGCGCATGCCTTCCTCCCCTGCGGGCTCTCCAACCCACAAGCCCAGGCTGCGCTCGGCGCTCGTCCTGGCGCTAGTGGCCATGGCGGGCATGCATGCCTGGGTGTTTTTCAGCTTGCGGCAGGAGGTGCGGCAGGGATACCCGGACTTCACCGCATTCTATGCTGCCGGGAAGTGCGTGCGGCGCGGCTTGGGCTCGCAGCTTTACAGCGTGGAGACGCAGGCGCGGATTCAGCGGGAGTTCGCGTCCGGTGTAAAAATTCGCAA
>Ga0070709_10000842_pt1 | contig 17172 bp, 15 predicted proteins | sample LARL51metaG_FD_65449 | JGI IMG/M metagenome (GOLD analysis project Ga0070709, IMG submission 65449) | Corn, switchgrass and miscanthus rhizosphere microbial communities from Kellogg Biological Station, Michigan, USA - LAR L5-1 metaG | ecosystem: Host-associated > Plants > Roots > Rhizosphere ...
GAGGTATTGACCACAGCCGCCCGCGCCGGCGCACGTGTCCCAGCCCAACGCCCGCGTTCCCGCCGCGCGTTTGGTGAATAGGGCGACGGTCGAATCAGCGACGATGCGGGTGCCGCTATACTCGCCGCCGTTGAGCATCATCTGCGCGAAGACGGCGAGGTCGGCCGCGGTGCTGAACAACCCCGCGTGTCCGGCGACGCCTCCAAGGGCGTAGGCGTTTTCGTCGTGTACCTCGCCTTGCAGCGGGTAGCCACGCGGAGGCGCGACCTCGGTCGGCGCAATTCTCGTCTTGAGCGAATCGGCCGGACGGAAGAACGTGTCATTCATGCCGAGCGGCTGGAACACGCGCTCGTCGAGGAAATGGTCCAATCGTTCGCCCGACGCCGCCTCGACGATGAAGCCGAGCATGTCGGCGCCAAGGTCCGAGTACTCGTAGCATCGGCCGGGTTCACAGCCGAGCGGGGTGGAGATGACCTCGGCACGGGCCTCTTCGGGCGAGTGCGCGGTGCGCCACAGGTCGCGGCCGGCGGGAAGTCCTGAGCGATGCTCCAGGAGCATACGAACGGTTACTCGGTCCTTCTCGCCACCAGAGAATTGGGGGATGTAAACCGAGACGGGATCATCGAGACGAACCTTGCCTTCGTCGTACAGGACCATGATCGCGGTCGTGGTGCCGACGACTTTGGTCAGGGAGGCGAGGTCGTAGATGGTCTTGGCGGGGACGACCTGCGAGCTGCTCCTTTCCCAACTCAGCTTCCCGAAGCCCTTCTGCCACACCGCGGCTCCTCGTCGGCCAACGACAACAGCCGCACCGGGATAGCCACCGGCCGAAATGCCACGTTCGATGACGTGGTCGATCTTGGCGAGCCGCTCACTCGACATGCCGACGGCCCGGGGGGTCTTCACGGGAAGACCACCGCCGTCACTAGTCGTGATGGTGAGTGCAGAGAACAACAGGAACAGCACTTATGGACTCCTGGACCAATAACGAGCAGAATTGCCAACGACACCCTAGTACTGGGGGTGTCACTTATGATGACGAGCGGTTATTTCGAATTGTTCGATCGGCGGTAGGGACCACCAACCCGATCGACTGAGTGCCGTACGTCACAATGCCACCGAATGTTCCGGATAGCAAGATCCAATTGTGTCCATAATGGCGCGCATTAGAGCGACGAGCAATAGTTGGGGAAGTAACGACCCGGCTTGTACTTGAATGATGATAAACAGACGAGTTCGGCTCGTTGGGTAAACCGTTTGACGGTCGCCAGTGACCAATCCCGCAGACATGGATCACGAGCCCCTCATCATCCGACGTGCGCTCGATGGCGATGAGGGGGCGCTCCGGGCTCTTTGGACCCGGCACGCCCCTCATATCGACATGGTCGTTCGGCGGCTGGTCGGAGGGGACACGGACCTTGCCGCAGACATTGCCCAAGAGGTCTGGATTCAGATCTTCCGGGCGCTGCCCAGCTATCGGGGCGACTCGCAGTTCGGGACCTGGGCGCATCGCATCGCGGTGAACAGGACGCTCAATGCTCTGCGAAAGACGCGCCGCCTCGCGAGCCTGGAGACCGAGGTGCAAGAAGACAGCGCGTCGGTCGAGCCGGACCACGACCGTACGTTCGTTGCTCAGTCGATCGAAGACGCGGCGGCGAAGTTGTCACCGGGGGCGCGGGCCGTATTCATGTTGCACGACGTCGAAGGCTACACGCACGAAGAAATTGCCCTGGAGCTCGGAATCACCGCGGGCGGATCGAAGTCGCAGTTGTTCAAGGCGCGCGCGAAGCTGCGAAAACTGCTGGCGCACCTCATAGACGTGAAGGAACTCAGTATTTCTGGAAAGGAATCACACCATGTCACATCCACCGAACGTGTCGCACCTGTCTACTGAACGCCTCGCCGCTCTGAGCGACGAGTCGCCGACCGTGACGGAGCTTGCGCATCTCGCGACGTGCGCGGATTGCGCTCGTGAGCGTGCGGTTTATCAGAATTTGCTCGAGCTCGCATCGGCCGAATCGGCTCGGCTCGGGGCGCCGCTCACGAGTTGGCAACGGTTGGCGCCAGCGCTCGTGGCCGATGGCGTGATCGACAGCGGTCGCGCATTGCCGACGCTCGCTCGACGGAATCAATTCCGCGGTCCGTGGTTGCAGGCCGCCGCAGCGGTATTGCTCCTTACCGGCGGAATCATGGCCGGTCGATTGACGGCCGGGGCAGCTGTGCTTCCCCTGCCCAATTCGGTGAATCGTCAGGCGTCGGCAACGAGCGACTCCGTTCCGCGATTCACCTCGGTCGAAGAAGCGCGGGCCGCGCAAGCCCAATCGCAGTTGACATTCCAGACGGCCACCGCGTTCCTCGCCCAGCAGGACACGACGAACGGCGTCGCGGAAACGCCGGCGGGAATCCGGACGCGACTCGCCACACTCGACCGGGTGCGCGAGGTCGTGGGTAAGGCTCTGAACGACGCGCCGTATGATCCGGTGATCAACGGCTACTATCTGACGACCGTGGGACAACGTGAAGCCACGCTGCGGCAGCTCAACACGGCGCTGCCGGCCGGAATGCGGCTCACGAGTTATTGATGAGACTCACACCGATGTCGACCAACAGCACACGCGGCGGCGCTGCCGCGCTCCTCATAGTCGTTGGCGCCCTATCGCTCGGCGCGCAAAGCTCCGGGCCTGTTCCCGCGCGGACTCGGGATTCGTCGGCGGTCATGCAGGTATTTCTGATGACGAAAGGACGCATCGACACCATCAACATGCTCATGCGGTCGTTCGAGGAAGTCCGCGCTGGATCGCCGATGTGGGACAGCGTTCGCAAGAAGATCGACGCGTTGACGTTGATGCCGTCGCGGTTCGAGTTCCGGAGGCCGATCAATCCATCGACGCGACTCAAAGGTTGGATCGGCGTCAACGCGGGCGGTGTGCCACGGCACGAGGAAATTCGCGCCGATGGCCAGGTCTTCATCACATACTTCGCGTATCCGACCATCGTGGCCGTCGACGGACAATCGCCCGCGGAGCGCGCCGGGATCATGCCGGGCGACACGTTGATCGCGTATAACGGCATGGACGTCGTCGGTCGCGCGTTGAACCTCACGCGGTTGCTGATTCCCGAGCGGAAGCTGGGGGTCACCGTCCGTCGCGATGGCGAGATGAAGGACTTCTCAGTGACCGTCGCGCCAGCACCCGACCGTGTCTCCATACGCCGCATGGCGTTCGATGACGAGTTGCCGATGTGGTCATCCGATGCCGAACGCGGGCGAGTTGAAGCAGAGGTTGGGCGCGCATTTCCAAGCGGAACCGCGAGGGGCCGCGGGGCGATCATCGCCTCCCCTGGTTTTCCGCCGGTCATCGGCAATCGCATGTTCGTGATCTCGCCGAACGGTGTGTTGGGCGCGAGCGTGTCGGCCGTCGGGCCGGCGTTGGCGAAGATACTCAGGCTCGAGACGGGCGTGCTTGTGAATGACGTGTCCGAGGACACGCCGGCGTGGAAGAGTGGGCTGCGTACGGGCGACGTCATCATCAACGTCGGCGGTCAGCCGGTCGCGTCGCTGAATCAGTTGCGCGAGCTGATCATCATGCGCGCTCCCGAGCACGCCGTTCCGCTGCGGATCATCCGCGACAAAAAGGCGCAGGATCTCAACGTGACGTGGTAGTCAGCTCTGGCTCGCGCGGCCTCAGCTTTCGCGATTCGGGAATCAACGATTTGTGCATCGACAGCGCGGCGGTCGCCCCATCGGCGGCCGCCGTGATCGCTAGTTGGGGCCCCGGTGTGATGTCGCCGGCCGCGAAGACGTTGATCATCGAGGTGTGGCAGTGCATGTCGATGATGATGTGTCCCTCATCGTCGCGCTCGCAGCCGAGCTGTACGCCGAGGTCGTCGGCCGGATACTGACCGATGGTGAAGAACACTTTGTCGGTGTCGAGCTGCATTCCGTCAGCCAGCATCAAGCAATGGATGCTGCTGCCCTCTCGACACACCTTGGCGATCGGCTGTGTGAGAACCGGAATGTTCAGCGCGTCGAGCTTCTCGCAGTACTCGGGCTCGTCGAGCTCCGGCGGACGACCATTGGTGCAGATGATGATGTCATTCGTCCACGTCGTGAGGTTGAGCGCCATGCCGACCGCACGCCGCCCGTTCCCGATCACGACAACCTTCTTACCGCGCGCTTCGTACCCGTCGCAGTCGGGACAGACGTGCGCGTTGGCGCCATAGACGTGATCCAGTCCAGGAATGTCGGGCCATACGTCGCGAACGCCGATCGCGAGCAACAGGCGCCGAACGACGCGACGACCGCCGCCTTCCAGGCAAATGGCGAATGTCTCGTCGCTCGTCTGCTCGACGCGCAGCACGATCGCGTCAACCAACTCGACGCCAAGGTTCCGACACAGCTCGCGTCCGCGCGTGCGGAGCTCCGGCGGACGAATCCCTTCCGCCGCGAGGAACCCATTGATACGGCGCGTCTCCCAGTTCCGCGGATCACCGCTGTCCACGAGAAGCACCGAGTGCAGGTAGCGCGCGGACCAGATCGCGGCTGACAATCCGGCGGGTCCGCCGCCGACGATTCCGATGTCGAATTGTTGTTGCGTCGCCATGTCTGTCATTCCCGTCATACGGGCGACGAGTGGCAAGAACGACGCCCTGCTTCTAGCGGACCGATCCTGGCGACAGTTGATACAACAGCCGGAGCGTCGCGCGATCGGCGGGCGTGATGGTGTTCGTCATCTCAAACGGGAACATCTTCGTCGTCGAATCATTCGAATGGCCGAGACCGAGTGCGTGACCGGCCTCGTGCCTCACGATGCCGGCGAGGTCCGACGGATCGATCGTTCGTCCGGCGCTGTCGTGAACCGCCACGCTCACCTCGGCCGCGACGAGCCAGCCGTTCTGATCATTGGCGCGCGTCGTGTTGCCCACGCGCTGCCCTGCCTCGGGCGGGAAGCGATCAACCCACACGATCTGAATGTCGGAGCTCGCCGAGTCGAGGACGAAGTCGAGCCGCGCGGGCAGACCGTTACCGGTCCAATCGGCAAACGCGTCGCGAGCCATTTGAGCGTAGCGCAGATCCCAATCGCGCACGGAGGTGTTCGATTGCACCCAGATCCGCAGTCCCTTCTCACGCCGGTCCGGCCAGCGCACGAGCAGACCGCTGTCGGCCACCAACATGTCGGCCAAATAGCCCTCTCTCGACGACGCGATCTGCGCCCGAACTTCTTCCGGGTTGGCGACTCGCGCGATCTGGCCTCGTTGGATGATCTTGACGTCGCGATAATTGGAGCCGGTGTGCGCATCGCGCACTCGAGGCATTGCATCACCCGTTCGGACATTCGGCTGTGCGCCGTCGGTGGCGCTGTCCGGCGATTCCTTTGGCGCATTCGTGTGCGGGCGCGGTGCGCTGCGTCGTTCCGCGACCCGTGATCCCACGAACAAGGCGAAGGCGCCGACAATAATCCCCAACAACGCGTCAGCCCGACGCATGGTCGCGATGCGGCCTAGCGCAGCGGCCCGGCTGGCAACGCGTAGAGCAGGCGCACCGTCGCGCGATCAGCGTCGGACAGCTCGCGCACGCGAACGCGCGGCGCCATGATGCTCAAGCTGTCGGTCGTGTGATCGAGTCCGAGCAGATGGCCGATCTCGTGGAGTGCCATCGCGCGCATGGCCTCATCGTCGAGCTGATCGCCCTGGTGGTGGTGCACGGCGAGCATGATGTTGGCGTCCGTGATCGCCCAATCATCGTCGCGGGCCCAACGCGTGCGGCCGCTGATCGCCTCGTCGAATCGATCGATCCAGTTCACGTGCACGTCGGCGTCGGCCGAGTCGTCGACGAACGCGAAGCTGACCGGGAGGTGAAGCGCATCCCACTCGCGAAATGCGTCGCGCACGTTCGCGATGTACGCCGAGGCGAATCCGGGAACCGACGACCGTGGTTGGATCCACACCGTGAGCGGGATTCCGTGACGATCGGGCCAGCGCGCCAACGAGGAATCGCGCTCGCGCAGAATCTCACCGATGTATGTTCCCGCCTCGGCATCGTGAACGCGTCGCCGGAGCTCGGCGTGTTCGTCGTCGATCGGATCGGCGGGCGTCACCGCGTCGAGCACGAGTCCGATCGTACCTTCGGCCATCCCGCTGTGGCTTTGCGAAGGGACGGTAGCCTCGACTTCAGGCTGTCGAATCACGCCGAGGAGCACAGCTCCCAGCGCGAGCGAGAAGAAGGGTAGGGCGACTCGCGTCATTCTCGAGAAATCGATGTGGGCCCAGCTTCGGGCTTCAGAGGAAGGATTCGATCAGGGAGAAGAAGCGCTTAGGCGCTTCCCAGAAGGGCATGTGCCCCGAGGAGGGAACTACGACTCGATTTGCGTTCGCGAGTATATACGAATTGGTCCTGGAAACCGCCAGAGGGAGCGGGTCGCGATCTCCGTGAATGACGAGCGTCGGCGCAAGAACGGCACGGAGCCGCGGCCGCCAATCATATCCATCACGTCGAAGACGGGCGAGGGTTGCCGCGCCGGTCGGACTGTTCGCCTCGGGTGGCCTGAAACGTTGGGCAAGGTCAGGATCGGCGAACCAAGCTGGATAGACAGCGCGCGCGTACGCGCTGTATAGTGCCGGATCCGGGTCGGCGAGCGACTCTTCGGAAATGCCGGCCACCGCGTCACGTTCGGCACCGGAGAGGCGGTCGAGCACCGCTTCGCGCAGTGGGGCCATCCAGTCGCTGGTGGGTCCGACCGCGTCAACCAGCACCAGCCGGCGAACGCCGGCACTGTCCAGCGACGTCGCGAGCATCGCGATCCCGCCGCCCCATGAGTGCCCGAGCATATCCCAGCGACGGACCCCGAGCGCGCGTCGCAACGCACCCACGTCGGCCGCGTCGTCGTCGATCGTCGCGTCAAGCGGGTCGGGTGGCGCCGCCGACGCGCCTCGACCACGTTGATCATACAGGATGACCTGTCGTTTGATCGCGAGTGGCGACAAGGCCGGCCACAACATGGAGTGGTCGTAGAGCATGCCGCCGTTGATGCAGATGAGCGGCGGAGCGTCGCTCACGGGCGGGCTGGAGAACACCGCGAAGTCGATCCCGCGGGCTCGCACCGTCTGCCGCTCGAGACGTGGCGTGCGGGGAAGCGATTTTCTGAAGGCGAGGAAGTCAGCGTAGGACATTGCGGTCAGCTATACTCTCCTCGTCCAAACCCAACGTCCATGCTTCGCCGACTTTTCGCCATCGCGCTGTTCCCCTCGGCACTCGCGGCCCAGGAGTCGTTCGATCGATCCATGATCGCGAAAATCCGCGACGAGGGACTCAATCACTCGCACGCGTGGGCGATGCTCGATACGCTCGCCACGGTGATCGGACCGCGGCTTGCCGGATCGCCGGCATTCCTGCGCGCCGCCAACTGGTCGCGCGATCACTTGGCCGGTTGGGGGTTGCGCGACGTTCATCTCGAGAGCTGGCCGTTCGGCCGCGGATGGCAGCTCGACAAGTTCACGTTGGAGATGACCGAGCCGCGCTACATGCCGATGATCGGCTATCCCGACGCATGGTCCGAGTCGACGCATGGGGACGTCGTCGGCACACCGATCTACATCGGCGGAATGCCGCCTGACTCGGTCGAGAAGATAGGCGACAAGCTCAAGGGCGCCATCGTGCTCACGCAGCCGATGATGACGACGTTCATCCGCGAGGATCGCGTCAACCCAACCGACCCCAATGCACCTGCCGCCGCACCGGCAACCGCCCCGGCCGGGCGCGGTGGACGTGGCGGCGGGCGTGGCGGACTGACCGACGCACAACGCATCGCGAAGCTGCTTCACGACGCCGGCGTCGGTGCCGTGCTCAAACCGAGCCGTGGCGAGCACGGCACCATCTTCGTGCAAACTCGCGATGCCGGACCCAACGCGGTTCCGAGCGTGGTCGTGGCGGGAGAGCACTACAACAACCTGCTCCGGCTGCTGCAAGACGGCGTTCCGGTCAAAGTCCGCGTCAACGTTCAAGGGCAGTACTTCACGCGCGACACTAGCGGCTACAACGTCATTGCCGAATTGCCCGGCACTGATCCCAAACTGCGCGATGAAGTCGTGATGATCGGCGCGCACCTCGACTCCTGGCATCCGGCCATGGGCGCCATGGACAACGCCGACGGCGCGGCGACGGTGCTCGAGGCCATGCGCATTCTCAAAGCGGTCGGCGCGCAACCGCGTCGAACGATTCGCGTCGCGTTGTGGGGAGGTGAAGAAGAAGGCCTGTTCGGCTCGAAGGCGTGGGTTGCGCAGCACCTCGCGGGCGATGCCAACAAGAACGCGCGAGACAAGCTATCGGTCTACCTCAACATCGATCCAGGCTACGGACCGGTATACGGTTTTTTCATGGAAGGCAACGAGGCCGCCAAGAGCATCTTCGACGCGTGGCTCGAGCCGTTCAAGGATCTCGGATTTCGGAAGAACGTCATCGCCGGCATCGGCAACACGGATCACTTGAGTTTCATCGCTGAAGGCGTGCCGGCGTTCAATCCTGTCCAAGAATACGCCAACTACGATGTTCGCATCCATCACACGAACATGGACACGATGGAGCGCATGCATCCCGATGATCTGAAACAAGCGGCGATCGTGTTTGCCGCCCTCGCCTACGACGCGGCGATGCGCGACGCGCCCATTCCCCGCGCCGCCAAGTGACCGCGACAGTCGTTCACAAGTTCGGAGGAACGAGCCTGGCCGACGCGGCGTGCATTCGCCGTGTCGCCGAAATCATCGCCGCCCGCTCCGAGTCGCGTCGCGTCGTTGTGGTGTCGGCAATGGCCGGCGTCACCAACGCGCTCGTGCGCGCCGTCGAGCTCGCGGGCGCGCGTGACGCCGACGGCTACGGACGCCTGCTGGCCGATCTCGAGCGCAAGCATCGCGACGCCTTCGGGGATCTCCTGCCACCGAACGTCGCGCGTGAGCTCGGAGAAACGCTCGACAAAGATCTCGGCGAGATTCGCGATGTGTTGCACGCCACGACGCTGTTGCGCCGGCATTCGCGGGAGACGCTCGACCTCGTCACGGGATACGGGGAGATCTGGTCGGCGCGTATGCTGTCCGCCTATCTCGCCTCTCGCGGTAGTGCGGCGGCTTGGATCGACGCACGTGAAATCCTGACCGCTTCGTGGAAGGACGCGACCCCGGAGATCGATTGGACGTCGTCACGCGCGCGCCTCGAGCGCTGGTGCACCGCGCACGCTGATGCGCCGGCGACATTCGTTGTTACCGGATTCATCGCCTCAACCGAAGACGGCGTTGCGACGACGCTCGGCAGAAATGGCAGTGATTTCAGCGCGTCGATCTTCGCCGCGCTTTTCGACGCCGATGAGATTCACATCTGGACCGACGTCGATGGGGTGATGAGCGCCGATCCGCGTCTCGTGCCCGAGGCGCTCACGCTCGACGAGATGTCGTATGACGAAGCGATGGAGCTCGCGTATTTCGGCGCCAAGGTGATTCACCCGAGCACCATGGCGCCGGCGGTCGAGCGCGGCCTGCCGATCTTCATTCGCAACACGTTCCGTCCTGAGCTGCCCGGAACACGCATTCACGCCGGACCGTCGTCGGGGTTCGCCGTGAAAGGTCTCGCGACGGTCGAGTCGATCGCGCTGCTCAATCTCGAGGGCACCGGAATGATTGGCGTGCCGGGTACGGCGCAGCGACTCTTCGGCGCGCTGCGCGACGAGGGCATCTCCGTCGTGATGATCTCGCAGGGCAGCTCCGAGCACTCGATTTGTTTTGCCGTACCCGCGACCACTGCCGACCGCGCGCGCGCTGCGGTCGAACGCGCCTTTTTCGCCGAGCAACATCACGGCCAGATTCAGCGAGTCGAGGTCACAAGCGGCTGCGGCATCCTCGCCGTCGTTGGCGACGGGATGGCCGGACGTCCCGGCATCGCCGCGAAATTCTTCAGCGCACTTGGCAAGGCGCGCGTGAACATTCGCGCGATCGCTCAAGGGTCGTCGGAGCGCAACATCTCGGTTGTGGTCGACGCGCCTGACATGCAGCGCGCGCTGCGCGCCGCGCATTCCGGTCTCTACCTCTCGAGCCAGACGCTCTCGATCGGGCTCGTTGGCGCGGGAAGCGTTGGCACCGAGTTCTTGCGACAGCTCGACAGTCAACTGTCGAGACTGAAACAAGATTTCGACGTCGATCTTCGGGTCCGTGCGATCGCGACGTCCAAGCGCATGCTACTCTCCGATCGTCCGATCGATCTCGGGCACTGGACACGTGCGCTCGAGACGAATGGCGAACCGGTCGACCTCGATCGACTCGCCGCTCATGTACACGCCGAGCATCTCCCGCATGCCGCCCTGGTGGATTGCACCGCCAGCGACGACGTGGCGCGCCAGTATGACTCCTGGCTCGCCCGCGGGATCCACGTGATCACGCCGAACAAACGGGCCAACGCGTCGGACATCGATTATTACCGCCGGTTGCGACGCTCCAACCGCGCGGTCGGCGCGCACTATCTGTACGAGACCACCGTCGGCGCGGCGCTGCCGATCATCCAGACGCTGCGCGATCTCGTGCAGACGGGTGATGAGATTTCCGAGATTGAAGGAATCTTGTCGGGCACGTTGTCATTCCTGTTCAACAGCTTCGACGGCAGTCGGCCCTTCTCCGCGCTCGTCGAACGAGCGCGATCATTGGGCTATACAGAGCCCGATCCGCGCGACGATCTGTCGGGCATGGACGTCGCGCGCAAGATGATCATTCTCGCGCGCGAGATTGGTCTGTCGCTCGAGCTCCGCGACGTCGATTTGCACAGTCTCGTACCGGAAGCGTTGCAGCGCGGCACGGTCGCCGACTTCATCGAGGCGCTTCCGCGACACGACAGCGAGATGGAGGCACTACGTCGCGATGCGTCGGCCAACGACAAGGTGTTGAGGTTCGTCGGACGAGTGACGCGCGGCGGCGAGGCGAGCGTCGGACTCCGCGCTTACCCGAACAGCCATCCGTTCGCGCGCGTGCACCTCACCGACAACATCGTCCTCTTTCGCACCAGCCGATACAGCGAGAACCCTCTCGTGGTGCAAGGGCCGGGTGCGGGGCGTGAAGTCACCGCCGCCGGTGTGTTCGCCGATCTGCTCAGGCTCGCGTCGTACTTGGGCGCCGTCTTGTGACGTCGACGCGCGCGAGCCTCATGGCACCATCTTGAATCGAAATTCCTGCTGGACGAGTTGAGCGACGTGATGGCCGCCGAGCGTCGCTGGGAAATAGCGTGATCGGAGCAACGCGGCCTTGACCGCATCGATGAACTGTCGGTGCGCCGTCGTCGGGAATTCGATTTTACTCTCGTCGACATGACCCGCGGTATCGACGACGAAGCGCACGACGAAACTCTCTTCGATTCCTTGCCTGCGGAGCGCGTCCGGATATCGAGGCTCGGGATTTCCCGGCGCCGGCGCCACGATTCGCTCGACCATTTCGGGAGTGTAGGCGCCGCCATTGGGCGGCGTGTCGGCGACGAGCCGCCCGAACAACGCGCCCAAGCTCCCGTCCGCGCTGTCGCCGCGGGAGAAATCATCGGGCTCCGCGAGCCAGGCCTCCGTCATCTTTCCCATTGCTGCATCGAAATCGACGTCGGGAAGGTCGATCGACGAGATCGCAGCCGCGGCTTCGAGCGACAGTTTCGGGATGCTCGATTGGGCGGCGGCGCGCGCCACCGCGTCGCGCGCCCGGCGCACCGCTTCGGCCACAGCGCCGGCCAGACGTGCCGGTGAGACATACGTGACGCGCTCTGTGGTGAGCTCGTGGAGACGGCCGCGCAGTTCGCCCCCCGTCGCGGGCTGTGTGAGTGCGATCGCGATGGCGATCAAACTGCCGTGCGTGACGGCGCTGAATGTCGTAGTACCGGCGCTACTCACCCGAGGCGCCTGCGACGCGACCAGTTTCTGTAACATGAGCAATTACCAACGTCAGTGGTTCGAAACGGGCATTGGCATCGGGCATCCCGAGTCGTCACCGACACGCGCGCTCATCGATTAGGAGTTGTGAATTCCTTGATGAAGTTTCAATGAAGGCAGACTCGACCAAGCTTGACGCGGATCGCGGACGTGCTACGGATCACCGAACCGCTGTGCGTTCGCTCGTACGCACCGGGCTCGACTTATGGCCAGATTGACGGCGTCCTCATCCATGAACCGCGAGATTTCAATGAATAGCCGCCTTCTGATCATTCCGCTGTTTGCTCTTCCGCTTGCGTGCTCGGCTCCGCGTGATCGTGCACAGGTCGACAGCGCGGAAGCGCTCGCCACCCAGCAGCGACTCATGATGGACAAGCTGGTTGCCCAGCGTGACTCGGTATCGCGCGTCCTCGGCGAGGCCGATACGTTCATCGGCGAAATCGACAAATCGATCTCGCGCGTGAAAGGGTTGCCCGCCGCCGAGCATCCGAAGCGCAAATCGGAGAGCGGCATTGAAGATCAACTTCGCAGCCGCAAGGACATGCTGCGTCGCGTCAACGCGCTCGTCGCACGAGCGCGCGAGACGTCGCGACAGGTCACCGAGCTCCAGGATCACCAGGCGCAGCTGCTCGCCGAGAATGGAAAGCTGACGGCCGAGACGCAGCGTCTTCGTGACTCGGTCGACGTCGCCGTCCGCCACATTGCCGAATTGGATGCCTCACTCGATCAGCAGGCGAAGACGATCGCCGCGCTCGAAGCGCGCATCGACGATCTCGGCAAAGAGATCAGCGCCGCCCGCGCTGCCTATGCCAAAGCATACTACGTGATCGGCACCGAGTCCGAGCTGATCCAGAAGGGTGTGGTCGTCAAGGAAGGCGGTACGAATTTGCTCATCAAACGAATCGGACGCACGCTCGTTCCGGCGCGCGAGCTGCCAAAGGATGTGTTCACGGCAATCGACACACGCGACGTTCACACGATCGACATCCCCGACTCGACGCGCAAATATCAGATCGTGTCGCGCCAAAGTCTCGACGACGCGAAGGTCTCGGTGCGCGACGGCGCATACTTCCGCGGCCCGCTCGAGATTCCCGAGGCCGACCGCTTCTGGTCCTCGTCGAGATACCTGATCATCGTGCAGCGCTAGGCATCGCGCGCTGGGGACACTCACGGAACGGCCGCGCCTGAACCACTCAGGCGCGGCCGTTCCGTTGTCGATGCGCGCGTGAGAGGGTTCCGGTAGCGGATAGAGTTCAGTCGGCCTAAAAACTCTCCCGCCCACAACGCATGGAACTCGGCGTCTACACTTTCGCGGAAACGAGTCCGGATCCGCACACCGGTCACGTCATCAGCTCCGGGCAGCGGCTTCGTGATCTCATCGAGGAAATCGAGCTCGCCGACCAGGTCGGACTCGACGTGTTCGGCGTCGGTGAGCATCACCGTCCTGACTTCGCGGTGTCATCGCCGGCCGTCGTGCTTGCCGCGGCGGCCGTGCGAACGCAACGAATCCGGCTCACGAGCGCGGTGAGCGTCCTGAGCTCCGACGACCCTGTTCGCGTCTTCCAGGATTTTGCTACGCTCGATCTGTTGTCCAATGGACGCGCGGAGATCATGGCTGGGCGTGGCTCGTTCATCGAATCGTTTCCACTCTTTGGTTACGACTTGGACGACTACGACGACTTGTTCGCCGAGAAGCTCGATTTGTTGTTGAAGCTTCGCGAGAATGAGCGCGTGACGTGGTCGGGTCGGCATCGGCCGCCACTTCAAGACCTGGGCGTCTATCCGCGACCGGTACAGAATCCGCTTCCGATCTGGATCGCGGTCGGCGGCACGCCAGCCTCGGTCATCCGTGCCGCGGAGCTTGGGCTGCCCTTGGCGCTGGCAATCATCGGAGGAGCGCCGGAGCAGTTCGCGCCACTGATCAAGCTCTATCGCGACGTGGGCCAGCGCGCCGGACACGATGCATCACAGCTCCGTGTGAGCATCAACTCGCACGGCTTCTTGGCCGATGACGCCAACGACGCGGCCAACACATTCTTCCCGTCTTATGCGGAGGCGATGACGCGGATCGGGCGTGAACGCGGATGGCCGCCGACGACTCGCCGTCAGTTCGACGCGTCACGGTCTCCGCGTGGTGCATTGCTGGTCGGCGATCCGCAGGAGGTCATCGACAAGATTTTGCACGAGCACGAGTTGTTCGCTCAGAACCGCTTTCTCGCGCAGTTCACGGTTGGCTCGATCCCGCACGACAAGGTCATGCGCTCCATCGAGCTGTTCGGAACGAAAGTCGCGCCGGCGGTTCGCAGCGCTGTCGGGCGAACCGAGGACTGAATCTCAAGTCAACGTTCTGCACGTCGGGCGTGGAAAGCCAAACCGCTTCCCGCCCTCAGGTGGCGGCGCTACTGCGGTCGCTGACCGGTGGCGAAGAATGACTCACGCGTCGGCCGAGGGCGTCTCTTCCGATGACTGCGAGATCCTCCTGACCGTGACCTTCCGCGATCAACTCATCCATGCGATGCGCGATGGATGGAAGCACCGCCAGCGGCGCGTCCCCCGCTGTCTCGATCATGAGGCCGATGTCCTTGCGAGCCATGACGAGCTCGAAGCTCGGCGTGTAGTCTCCGACCGCCATGTTTCGCCCGCGGCCGGCAATCACGGCCGACGGATTGAAGAATTCGAGAATACGAAGCGCTTCGGCCGGCGCCACATGTGACGCGGCCGCCATCGTCAGCACGTCTGAGACGAGGCCATTGATGCCGATGATGAACGCATTGCCGATCAGTTTGTAGACCGCGGCAAGGTCAGGCCGCTCACCGAAGTACTCGACGCGCGAGGCCATGTGTGCGAGCTCCCCGCGCACCGCATCGAATAGAGCTTTTGGCCCAGACGCGAGTATCGTCCCCTGACTGTCGCGAGCCGCCGCCGGCCCGATGAATACGGGACAATGCAGGTAGCGAATGCCTTCTGTCTGAAGACGCCTCGCTCGTTCCGCAGTGAGCGATGGCAGCGTCGTCGTGTGATCGATGATGATCGTGTCGTGCGCGAGTCCAGGACGCAACGCGCCAATCACCGCTTCGACGACCTCGTCGTCCTTCAACACCAGGTGTACGCGGGATGCGCCACGGACGGCCTCGGCGGGAGTCGCCGCAACGCGAGCCCCGAGCGGCTCGAGCGCCAGGGCTTTCTCGGCCGTCCGATTCCAGACAGTGACATGGTCACCGCGTTGGACGGCGGCGTACACGAATCCGCTGCCCAGAAGTCCGGTGCCGAGATACGCGATGTGCGCCATAGCTGAAACGTAGGTGGGCGTCAAAAGCAACCGAGCCGAATATGTTTGGCTGATCGCCGGCGGCGCCATGGCGAACGAAACACCCGGCGGGAGACGCACAATGGAATTTCGACAATTCGGCAGCGCGGGACTTCGCGTGCCCGCGCTGAGCTTCGGCACTGCGACGTTCGGCGGAGGAAGCGACTTCTATCGAGCGTGGGGAAGCACCGACGTCGCCGAAGCGACGCGTCTGGTCGATATCTGCCTCGGCGCCGGCGTCTCGTTCTTCGATACAGCCAATTCATACTCGACGGGCCGCGCGGAAGAAATCCTGGGCGCCGCCATTGCCGGACGACGTCAGAGTGTGTTGCTCGCGACCAAGGCGAGCTTCCCGATGGGGACCGGCCCCAACGCGATTGGATCGTCGCGCCATTTCTTGATTCGCGGCTGCGAGGATAGCCTCCGGCGGCTGGGGACGGATCACGTCGACGTGTATTACATGCACGGCTTCGACGCGATGACGCCGGTCGAGGAGACACTGCGTGCGCTCGACGATCTCGTGACGAGCGGAAAGATTTCTTACATCGGTTGCTCGAATTTCTCCGGCTGGCACCTCATGAAGTCGCTCTCGATCTCAGAGCGCTACGGCTGGGCGAAATACGTCGTCCATCAGGCGTATTACTCGCTGGCGGCGCGCGACTACGAGTGGGAGCTCATGCCGCTCGCGCTCGATCAGAGAATTGGTACGGTCGTCTGGAGTCCGTTGGCGGGTGGCGCACTCTCAGGCAAGATCCGACGCGGGCAACCAGTTCCTGCCGGTACACGCTCGAGCCAACTCGGTCTCGCGCGCGCCGGCGACCTCGAGAAACTCTTCCGCATCGTCGATGTCCTCGAGGAGACGGCGACCGAGTTGGGCAAGACGCCGGCGCAAGTGGCGATCAATTGGGTGCTACAGCGGCCCACGGTGTCGAGCGTCATCATCGGCGCGCGCAACGAAGAACAGCTTCGGCAGAACCTCGGCGCGGTTGGCTGGAATTTGACCTACGATCAGATTGCCAAGCTCGATGCGGCCAGCGAGACGCGGCCCAGCTATCCCTACTGGCATCAGCGATTGAATCCGCGCTTGAATCCGCCTCCCGTGCCGGTCCGCGGCAGCGACGCCTAATCTGCGACGACGCGAGCGACATCAGTTCTGCGGTCGTTTCTCGAGATACTTGGCCGGAATCGGATTCTGCTGCCGCTCGGAATCCCAGTACACGGTGACGATCCACCAACGCGTGCCGTCGTCGAATAGCTGAATGCTGTTGATGCCACGCGCGAAAGGTTTCTCGTCGGCCGCGGTGCGACGCGATTCGTACGTGCTGAAGGCGTGCGTGACGTTGCCGAATGACTCGCCCGTGCGTGAAATCTCTTTTTCAAAGAATCCACTCTGCTCGAGTCGCGAACCCGTCGCCGTCGCGTAGTCATCAGGTGTCATCGTCCGGATGCGCGCTTTACCGTCGGGTCCGACACCCGTTGGAATGAGTCGCGCGCCTGGTACGAAGAGCGAACGGAATCGGTCCCAGTTTCGCTTCTGACCTGCCGGCCCCGAGATCGCGTCGTAGAGCGCCGCCACGATTGCGTCCTGAGACGCGACGTCTTTCGGATCGGCCGCGATGGTGGGCGCGGCCGGAGTCGGCGTCGCCTCAGCACGTAGCGACGGCATTGCGATGAGCAGCAGACCGGCGGCGAAAAGTGTAGCGACGCGTGAGAGACGAGTTGGCATTGGCTGCTCCTGTTGCACGAACAATCGATCGACCGGCGACCAGACAGCGGCCCGCAGACATTCGGTCGCGAGGGCGAGTTTCGCAAGCTCTCGAAACGTTCTCACGATGCGGCGGAGCGACCTGCCGTGCGCCCAGAAAAGAGACAACCGCCGAGAAACGTTCCCTCGAGCGCGCGATATCCGTGCATGCCGCCGCCGCCAAAACC
>Ga0070709_10000844_pt1 | contig 17132 bp, 15 predicted proteins | sample LARL51metaG_FD_65449 | JGI IMG/M metagenome (GOLD analysis project Ga0070709, IMG submission 65449) | Corn, switchgrass and miscanthus rhizosphere microbial communities from Kellogg Biological Station, Michigan, USA - LAR L5-1 metaG | ecosystem: Host-associated > Plants > Roots > Rhizosphere ...
GCTGCTCGACCAGCGCGCCTTCGAGCTGAATGCCGACCCGACACGGGTGGTGGGCCCGCCCGAGCGCGAGGTGCCGGTGCCGGAGGTGAAGCTCGCGCCGCTCGATGCGGTGGTGGCACGCCTCAAGGCCAGCGCGCAGGCCTACGACGTCGCCTACGCGCGCTTCAACAGCGGCGAGCTCAGGCTCGATGCGCGCCAGCGCGAGGCGCTCAACGCGCAGCTGCAGGGCATGGAGCAGCGGCTCACCGACGCGCGCGGCCTGCCGCGGCGCGAGTGGTTCAAGCACTTCATCTATGCGCCCGGCGTGCTCACCGGCTACGGCGTGAAGACCATGCCGGGGGTGCGCGAAGCCATGGAGGCCGACCACTGGTCCGAGGCCGACGAGTACGCCGCCATCACCGCGCAGGTGCTCGGCAAGTACTGCGACGGCATCGAGCGCGGCACCGCGCTGCTCAACGGCGCCAGGCAGTAGATGGGCGGCGAGCCGCTGCTGTGCGGGGTCGAGCTGGGAGGCACCAAGTGCGTGTGCCTCGCCGGCACCCGCGACGGCAGCGTACTCGCGCAGGCGGCGCTGCCGACCGGCAGTGAGCCGCTCGTCACGCTGCAGCGGATCGCCGACCAGTTGCGCGACTTCGCCGCCATGCACGGCCCGTGCGCCGCGCTCGGCATCGCTTCGTTCGGGCCGCTGGAGCTGCGGCGTGATGCTGCGGACTACGGGCGTATCGGTGTGACCACCAAGCCCGGGTGGAGCGGCTGCGATCTGGCGGGCTTCTTCGCGACGCGCTACGGGGCGCGGCTCGGTGTCAGCACCGACGTGATCGGCGCGGCGCTGGCCGAGGCGCGCTGGGGCGCGGCGCGCGGGTTGACCGACTTCGCGTACGTTACCGTCGGCACCGGCGTCGGCGTCGGGCTGGTCGTCGCCGCGCGGCCGGTGCACGGCTGGCATCATCCCGAACTCGGGCACGTGCGCGTGCAGCGCCTGAGCGGGGATGCCTGGCCCGGGAACTGCCGCTTTCACGGCGACTGCGTCGAGGGGCTGGCGGCCGGCCCGGCGATCGAGGCGCGCGTGGGTGCGCCGCCCGCGAGCCTGGGCGCCGATCACCCGGTGTGGGAGCAGGTCGCCCACGCCCTGGCACAGCTGGCCCACACCCTGGTGGTGGCGACGGCGCCGCAGCGGATCCTGTTCGGCGGCGGCGTGATGAGCGCGCAGCCGCACCTGCTCGCGCGGATCCGCGCGCGGCTGCGGCTCAGTCTCAACGGCTACATGGCGATCGAGCAGGTGCCGGGCGGCCTCGAGGCCTACATTGCGCCGCCCGGGCTCGGTACCCGCGCAGGTCCCCTGGGGGCGCTGGCGCTGGCGGCCGATGCGCTCGCAGCCGCCGCACCCCCGCAGGAGCAGGCATGAACCGCGACAGTCAGCGCTTTGCGTTCGCCTCCATCACCACGCTGTTCTTCGCGTGGGGGTTCATCACCGTCACCATCGATCCGCTGATCGCCTCGCTGAGGGCCATCTTCTCGCTGTCCTACGCCGAGGTGATGCTGACGCAGTTCGCCTTCTTCCTCGCCTACGGGGTGGTATCGCTGCCGGGGGCCGCGCTGGTGCGCCGCCTCGGTTACGAGCGCTCCATCGTCGTGGCGCTCGGGGTCATGATCGTCGGCTGCCTGGTGATCCCGGTCGCAACCCATTTCGAGACGTTCGCGCTGGTGCTGGTCGCGCTGTTCATACTCGCCGGCGGCATCACCGTGCTGCAGGTGGCGGCCAACCCCCTGGCCGCCGCGCTCGGTGCGCCCGAGCGCGCGCACTTCCGCCTGACACTGTCCCAGGCGTTCAACTCCCTCGGCACCGCGCTCGCACCTTATCTCATGTCTTCGGTGGTGCTCACGGGCGGCATATTTGCGGTCGAGGGCGTGGCCAGCGCCGCGCAGCGCGCCGAGTCGCTGCGCCACATCGACCTGGCGTTCCTCGCGATGGCGGCGCTAATCGCGCTGCTGGCGGTGTTCATCTGGGCGGTGCGTGCCCGGCTGGCGGGCGCCGCGCCGCAGCTGGCCAGCGGCGAGGACACCTCGGTGGCGCTCGCCCTGCGCTCGCGCTGGGCGCTGCTCGGGGCGGCGGCGATCTTCCTGTACGTCGGCGCCGAGGTCTCGATCGGCAGCACCCTCACCAATTTCCTGCACGAGCCGGATGTGTTCGGCGTGTCGCTGACGCGTGCCGGCAAGCTCGTGAGCCTGTACTGGCTCGGCGCCATGCTCGGACGGTTTGCCGGCAGCGTGCTGCTCACGCGCCTGCGCGCCGCGACGCTGCTGAGTCTGGCCGCTGCCTGCGCCGCAGCCCTGTGCCTCGTCGTCAGGCTGAGCCACGGCGAGCTGTCGGGCGTCGCGGCGCTGTCGGTCGGGCTCATGAACTCGGTGATGTTCCCGGTGATCTTCACCCTGACGCTCGAACGCTCCAGCGCCTCGCATGCCGCGACGTCGGGGCTGCTGTGCATGGCGATCGTGGGCGGTGCGTTCCTGCCGCGGCTGGTGGGCATGATTGCGGACGTCGCCGGACTGCGCGCCGCCTACGTCGTGCCGCTGCTGGCCTACGCGTGTATCAGCACCTTCGCCATCGCGGCCGGGCGCGCCGCGCCGGTGAATTCCGGGGCGACGGCATCGGCCGCGCACTGAGCGTCACCTCGCGAACAGCTGCGCGAGGTCACGGAAGGACTTGAACTCCAGGGCGTTGCCGCTCGGGTCGAGGATGAAGAGCGTCGACTGCTCGCCCGGGCTGCCCTCGAAGCGCGTGTAGGGCTCCACCACCCATTCGACCGGATGGCGCTTGAGACGCGCCGCCAGTTCCTCCCAGGCCGCCGGCTCGAGCACCACCCCGCAGTGCGGCACCGGGACGCCGTGGCCGTCGACGGGGTTGAAGTGCGAGCTGAGACGCCCCTCGCGGCCGAGCTGCGGATTGAGGTGGCACACGAACTGGTGGCCGTACAGATCGAAGTCGACCCAGTCGCGGGCGCTGCGTCCTTCCTGGCAGCCGAGCACGCCGCCGTAGAAGCGGCGTGCCTCGTCGATATCCCGGACCTGAACCGCGACATGGAACGGAGTGAGCGCCATCTGCCGGTGTCCCCTGTGACTGCCGGGGCGATGGTACCGCGCCGCGCGGTGCCCGGCAGTCTCCGGCTGCGCGCGAGCCACCAGCCGGAGACCGCCGAACTGCTCCCCCTCACAGCGATCGCAGGAAGTTGATCAGGTCCTGTTGCGCCTGGGCGTTGAGCGAATTGAAGCGCTGCACCACCTGATTGGCTTCGCTCCCCGGGCTGGCGTGGTCCTCGACGGCCGTGATCAGGTTGCTGGTGCGGCCGTCATGCAGGAAGTACACCCGCTGGCCGACGCCCCACAACGGCGCGGTCCGGAACTCGTCCGGTCCCGCCGCACCCTGAGTGATGCCGTCAGCGAGCCGCGTCCCCATATGGTGCACCAGCAGGTCGGAGAACAGGTTGGCCTGCTGATGCGACAGGGCCGCGCTCGGCTGGTGGTACGAGCCGCTCGCCATGGTCGCACCCGTCATCATCGACGGGGTGTGGCACAGGGCGCAGCCGACGCTGGCGAACAGCGCGTTGCCGCGCTGGCTGGATGCCGTCGCGGGCGCCGGCGCCGGCGGGGCCATCAGGCGCATGAAGTTGGCGAACGCCTCGACGTCCGACAGCACCGGCGTGGCGGCCGGCGGTGAGGCCGGATTCGGGAAGTTGAGCGTGTCATTCGGCGAATACCAGGTATCGCAACCCGCAGTCTCGTCGCGCTCCTGGGGGAAGACCTGGTTGGAGATCCCCATCTCGACGTTGTAGGCCTCGCCCGCGAATATCAGCAGCGACTTGTTCTGCGCCTTCCAGCCGAAGCGCGTCACGGTACCGTCGTTGCCACTGCGGTTGACGTTGCCGCCCTGGATCGCGTTGGCATGCCCCCCCACGCCCATCTGTCGCTTGTTCGTCGTGTTGGCGTTGACCCCGGCGAGGATCGTCGAGTCCGAGATCGACTCGATGAGGCCCGCTCCCATGATCGGCGTCGGGATGCGGAACACGATGTTGCGGTTGCCGCCGAGGCCACTGACCGGATCGCCGGCCGGCAGGAAGTTCGGCTGCGCGATCTTGCAGCTGCCGGCATCGCTGCGGCCGCTGATGACCCACAGATCGTGCACGCCGCCGTCCGGTACACCGTTGGAACTCACGAAGCGCACCTCGCGGATCGGGCCGTTGCGGGTGATGAACCACGGCACCTGATTGTCGGCGCCCTGCGCGACGGCGATGGCGGGCAGCGGGTTGATGGCCGGACTCGAGCCGCCCACGAAGGGCTGGCCGTGACAGGACGAGCAGGAATCGGAATTGAACCGCGGGCCGAGGCCGTTGCCCTGGCCGGGCACTGCACCCGTTACGACCTCGACCGTCTGGAAGCGGGCGAGTCCGTCCTCGTAGAAGGTCATCTCATCGGAGGTCATGCCCGCGAGCGGCGGCGGCGGCTGGCCGTCGGTCGCGGCCTGGCGCACGCCGGGGTCCCTCACGCCGCCGAACGAGGCGGCGGCCGGTACCTGAGCGACTGCCGTCATGACGCCGACGAGGCCCACGACAAGCGTGAGCGCGGCTGACGAATGCTGAACGAACGGAACGCGCGAGTGCATCGGCTCCCCCCTCCGCGATTTGCGGCCCTAACAAACAAGCAAGCGACTGCGCGAGCGGTGGTGTACGCCCGCTGGCGCGCCGCTGTCGAAGTGTCGCGCCTTCGAGACGCAGTCCAGAGTGGTGCGGAATCGCCGCAAAACACTGCAAAAAAGCACCTTTCGCACACCCGAGCGCGAGCGCGGCGAGTCACAAGTTCATTGAACCGTTTGCGCTTTGGCGGCGTGGATGGCAGGTTCGGGAACGGGAACATCAGTCGCTACGACAAAGCTTGCACGCCTCCACGACCCCGGCTTTATGTCACGTCACTCACGCATGGCCCCGCTTGCGCTCTCCGACGCGGAGCGCGCTCAACTCGCGCAATGGACGCGCAACCGCCAAGCGCGCGCGCTCGCGCTGCGGGCGCGCATCGTGCTGCGCTGTGACGCCGGCCGCTCCAATCGCGCGGTGGCGGCGCAGCTCCGCGTGACGACCCAGACGGTGGGCAAGTGGCGGGCGCGCTTCGTCGCGCAGCGCATGCAGGGGCTGCTCGATGAGCCGCGCCCGGGCGCGCCGCGCTCGATCAGCGACGAGCTGGTGGAAGCGGTGCTGGCCAAAACCCTGCACGAGCACCCGCCGGACGCGAAACGCTGGAGCAGCCGCCGCCTCGCGAGCGCCCTCGGCATCTCGCAGCGCGCCGTGCTGCGCATCTGGCGCGCCTTCGACCTCTAGGCCGCGGCGCACGCTCGGGTCGTGAACCCGCAGCGCGCCGCGACGTACTCACGACCGGCGGCGCGTGCGCGTCGCTGCGACGCACCGCGGCGTGCGATCCGAGGTAGCCGCAATTTCCCCTCCCGCCCTGTGTTCCGCCGCGCTGGTTATGGCACTGGCCGTGCTGCCGCCGGTCGCGCCCGCCGCACCGGGAGCGTGGGTGAGCGATCCCGACGTCCAGCGCCGACTCGCCGCCGGCGAAGTCGTGGTGCAGGCGGTGAGCGGCGCCGACCCCGAACGCCCGCGTGGCGCCGTGCGCGCCGCCGTGCGCATCAGTGCCCCGGCCGACACGATCTGGAAAATCATGACCGACTGTCAGCAGGTCCAGATCTTCGTGCCCGGCCTGAGGCGCTGCCGTCGCGTCGACGGCGCCGCCGACGGCAGCTGGGCGGACATCGAGCACGAAGTGCGCTATTCGTGGATGTTGCCGACGGTCGACTACGTGTTCCGCGCGCACTACGACCGGCCGCGCCGCATCGATTTCCGGCGCATCAGCGGCGATTTGAAGGAGGAGGAGGGCGCATGGCTGCTGATGCCGGCCCCGGACGGCTCAGCGACCATCGTCGAGTACGAGGTGTACCTCGATCCGGGCTTCTGGATCCCGCACTTCCTGGTCACACGCTCGCTGCGCAAGGACCTGCCAGCCGCGCTCGCCGGGCTGCGCGAGCGCGCCGAGCAGGCGCACGCCGGTCGCTGAAGCTGACCGCCGGCGGCCCCGGCGGGTCGGACGCCTTGAGGGTATGCGAGCGCACCTGTCAGTGTCCCGCTCGCTGTTGCCGTTCCGGCTGGCATGCGTGGCGGGCGGCCGCGCGCATGCGCCGCCGCGCACGGCGGTGGAGCGCGCCGCGGACAGCGCGCTCGCCGCCCGGGTCGAGGCGGCCCTCGATGCTGACCCGCAGCTGTTGGCGCGCCACATCGACGTGCCCGTCGACCGTGGCAAGGTGCTGCTCGCCGGCCAGGTCTGGTCGATCGAGGACCTGTACCTGGCGCCCCGGGACGCGCGCGCCGTGGCCGGGGTGGGCGGCGCCGAGTCGCAAATCGAGCTGCTGCGGGGCGGGCGCGGCAGCGCCGGCCGCTGGCCCTTCATCTGCCGACGAAGATGCTCCTGGGCAGGCGTACGTGCACGCCGACGTTGGGCTTGTCCACCAGCTGCGTTACCGCCACGTTGCCGGCGATACTGACCAGCTGATAGGCCTGGTGGCGCGTCAGATGGCGTGTGCTCACCAGAAAGTCCACCATCTCCTGCACCGCGGTGCGCGTCGCGGCGGTCAGATCCGGGTCGGTTGCCATGCTGATGTAGTCGGTCGGAGTCTCGGCACGCGGCCAGGTGAGCGTCATGTCCTTGCGCACGGTGAGCTGCAGGCGCCCGCGGAGCGAGGTCTCGATGGCGGTCTGGTCCACCTCGCCGTCGCCCTGCGCCATGTGTCCGTCGCCGACTTCAAACAGCGCGCCGCGTGCGAACACCGGGATGAAGAGCGTGCTGCCCGCGATCAGCTCGCGGTTGTCGAGGTTGCCGGCGTGACGCCCGGGCGGGTTGCTGCTGAGGCGGCCGAGCTCCGGGGCCGGCGCGACTCCCATGCTGCCGAAGAACGGCCGCAGCGGGATCACGATGCCGGGCGCGAATTCGGCGGTCATGTGCCGGCGGTCGAGTCTGATGATCTTGGCCGGCGCGCCGGCCTCGCAGTTCTCCGGCAGGAAGCCCTTGCAGCCGTTGTAGCCGTAGTCGAGCGCCGGCTGGATCGACAGGATCTTGACCTCGAGCACGTCGCCCGGTTCGGCTCCCTCGACGTACACGGGACCGGTGAGGATGTGGCCGCCCGGACCGCGCCGCTCGCCGGTCACCTCGCTGACGATCGTCTTGAGTGACGGCTGGATCTCGTCGTCCGGCACGCCCGCCTTGGCGAGCCCCTCCGGCGTGTTGGTGAGCAGCGTATCCACGTCGATGATGTCGCCCGAGGCGATGCGCAGCACCGGCTGTGCCTCGGACCAGTAGTAGCCGTACACCACGGTCGCGGGGGTCGCTTCCAGACGATGGGTATGCGGCGGCTGCGCGTACGCAGCGAGGCAGGTCGTCAGCATCACCACGCCGACCCCGACAGTGACGGATTTCTTCATCGCTCGCCGTTCCTGGCTCGGCCCGCACGCGACCTCGCGCGCGGCGGCCCGGCGGCGATCTTATACTGTCGCGCCGTGGAACAAGCTGGAGTTTTGTCGTGGCAAGGCACCGGTTCGGCCTGCTGCTGATCGCAACGCTGCTCGGTGCACCCGGCGGGGAGTGCCTGGCCGCCGCGCCGGCGATCGATCTGCCGCACGCGTACTACTACAGCGAGATGTACCTGCCGCAGCTCACCAGCGGCCCGAGCAGCGTCGCCTGGTCGCCGGACTCGCGCGAGGTGGTCTACTCCATGGCCGGCTCGCTGTGGCGCCAGCGAACCGATGCCACGCGCGCCGTGCAGTTGACCGACGGCCCCGGCTACGACTACCAGCCGGACTGGTCGCCGGACGGCTGCTGCATCGTCTACACCTCGGGCGACGCGCAGGCGAGCGAGCTGTGGCTGCTGGAGGTGCGCTCCGGGCGCGCGCTGCAGCTGACGCACGACGGCGCGGTCAATCTCGAGCCGCGCTGGTCGCCCGATGGCCAGCGCATCGTGTTCGTCTCGACCGCTTACCATCGTCACTTCCACGTGTTCGTCGCCGCGGTGCACGGTACCAGCCTCGGCGAAGTGGTGCGGCTCACGGGCGAGAACAAGAGCGCCCTGCCGCGCTACTACTACAGCGCCTTTGACCATGAGATCAATCCGACCTGGAGCCGCGATGGCCAGGCGGTGCTGTACGTCTCCAACCGCGGGCGCATCCACGGCACCGGCGGTTTCTGGCAGATGCCCGCGACGCCCGGTGCCGAGCCGCGCGAGCTGCGCTACGAGGAGACCAACTGGCAGGCGCGGCCGGAGTATTCACCCGACGGCAAGCGCATCGTCTACAGCTCCTACCTGGGGCGCAACTGGCTGCAGCTGTGGCTGATGCCGGCCGGCGGCGGCGAACCGCTGCCGCTCACCTACGGTGACTGGGACGAGACCGGGCCGCGCTGGTCGCCCGATGGGCGCCAGATCGCCTTCGTTTCCAACCGCGCGGGCGACACGCAGCTGCGCCTGCTGGAGCTGCCCGGCGGCAGCTCGCGCGCCCTGGAGGCGAGCGAGCGGCAGCACCTGCGCCCGGTGGGGCGGGTGCACCTGTCGGTGCGCGATGCCGGCGGCGCGGCCCTGCCGGCGCGGGTCGTGGTCACGGACGCGGCGGGGCGCTTTTATGCCCCGCGGCATGCCTGGGTGCACCACGCCGAGTTTGATCGCAACGAGCATCCGTTCGAGGCGCGCTACTTCCATACCGCCGGCGACGATGACGTCGAGGTGCCGGCCGGCACGGTGCAAGTGGAGGTCATGCACGGACCCGGGCATCCGCCGGAGCGCCGCAGCGTCCAGGTCAGCGCCGGCGCCACGACGCCGCTGGCCGTGGTCGTGAGCGCGGCACCCTGGCCCGATGCAGCGGGGCGGCGCTGGGTGAGCGCCGACGTGCACGTGCACATGAACTACGGCGGACACTATCGCAACACGCCCGCGCACCTGGTACTGCAGGCCCGGGCCGAGGACCTCGACATCGTCGAGAACCTCATCGTCAACAAGGAGCAGCGCGTCCCGGACATCGACTACAGCGGCCACGGCGTAGATCCGGCCTCGACCGCGGGCACCCTCATCGTGCATGGCCAGGAGTTCCACACCAGCTACTGGGGACATCTCGGGCTGCTCGGCCTGCAGGGACCGACGCTGTTGCCGGGCTATGCCGGTTACCCGAACACCGCGGCGGCCAGCCTCTATCCGAGCAATGCGCAGGTCGCGGACCTCGCCCACGCGCACGGGGCGCTGGTCGGCTACGTGCATCCGTTCGAGGAGCCGCCGCAGCCGCTCACCCATCCGGTGCACACCGACGCCGACGAACTGCCCGTGGACGTGGCGCTCGGCAAGGTCGACTACATGGAAATCGTCGGCTTCGCCGATCACCAGGCGACCGCGGCGGTGTGGTATCGGCTCCTCAACCTGGGCTTCCGCATCCCCGCTGCCGGCGGGACCGACGCCATGGCCAACTACGCGACGCTGCGCGGTCCGGTGGGCCTGAACCGGGTCTACGCCTCGGTGCCGGACGGCGCACTCGACAGCGGCCGGTGGCTCCAGGCGCTGCGCCAGGGGCGCACTTTCGCGACCAACGGGCCACTGCTGAATCTCGCGATCGCCGGACGAGCCATCGGCGAGGACGTGACGCTGGAGCACGCGCAGACCCTGCCGTTCCGCGCGCAGCTGAGCTCGATCGTGCCGCTCGATCACGCGCAGGTCGTGTGCAACGCACGGGTGGTGCGCGAGCTGCCGCTGGATCGGGGTCGCCGCTCACTCAGCGTCAGCGGCACTCTGGCGCTCGATGCCGGCGGCTGGTGTCTGTTGCGCGCGTTCAGCGCGCGGGCCGAGTATCCGATCCTCGACAACTTTGTGTACGCGACCAGCAGTCCGATCTACGTGTCCGTGCGCGGCCAGGCGCGGCGCTCATCCGCCGACGCCCGCTTCTTCGAGGCCTGGATCGATCACCTGCTGGCCACCACGGCTGCGTATCCCGACTGGAACTCGGACGAGGAAAAGACCCAGGTGCTGCAGACCCTGCGCCAGGCGCGCGCGGTGTACGAGCGGCTCGAGTAGCCCCGGGGGCTGCGCGGTGGCGCCCTCAGCGCGAGGACAGTACGAACTGGTTGCCGTCCGGGTCCTTGAACGTGGCGTAGGTGCCCCAGGGCTGCTTGGTGGGCTCGGCGGTGAAGACGACGCCGCGCGCGCGCAGCTGGCGGTAGGTAGCTTCGACGTCGTCGCAGGCGAAGGAGCCGTTGAAGAAAGTGCCGATGCGGTCCTCGTGTCCTTCCGGCGTGAACAGCACGACCGCGGTCGGGGAGTGCGCGATGCGCAACTCGATCCAGCGCTGCTTGTCGTTGAAAGGCTGATCGGTGGCGACCTCGAAGCCGAGCTGTTCGGTGTAGAACTTCAGCGCGCGGCGCTGGTCCCTGGTCGGGATGCCGACGAACTTCACGTGCGTGATCATGTGCGCGAACCTGCCGAGGCGGGGATGCCCATTATGGGCTCGAGCAGGGCCGCCCCGACCTTTAACTGCTATAGTATTTAGTACTATGCAGCGCCTGACAATCGACGCCTACGTCACCGACGTGCTGATGCCTGACCTGGTCGGCCACGACCGCCGTCCCGCCGCCTTCGTGGTGTATCTGTTCCTGCTGCGGCACAGTCTGCAGGCGCGGCGCGATGCCGTCGCGGTGAGCCTGCAGACCATCGCGAGCCGCACCGGGCTGTCGAAGTCGAGCGTGCAGAGCTCGATCCGTCATCTGAAGCGCCGCCGGCTGCTCGACCCCGACCAGAAGGCCACCGTATCTGCGCCGCTGCGGCGCGTCCTGCGACCCTGGAGCAAGTGAGCCCATGCCCGTGACCCAGCCGCCGTCATCACAAGCACTGTTCACCGCCGCCATCGTTGCGCTGATCGCGTGGCGCATGTACGCGCGCATCCGCCGCAGCATCGGGCGCCAGCGTCTGTCGCCGGTGCGCCCGTGGGTCTCGGTCACACTCTTCCCGCTGCTGGTGGTGCTGCTGGCGCTCTCGGTCCGCGCCCTGCCGGTTGCAGAAGACTGCCTGGCGGCGGGCGCCGCGGTGGGCATCGGCCTGGGGGTGCTCGGCCTGCGGCTGACCCGCTTCGAGCAGTCACCCGAGGGACTGTATTACACCCCCAGCGCGCACCTCGGGGTGATCCTCTCGACCCTGCTCCTCTGCCGCATCGCCTACCGCTTCGTCACCGGGGGTTTTCCCGGCGCGGCGGTCAATACACCGCCGCCCTCGGCCAATGCGCTGACGCCGCTGACGCTGCTGCTGCTCGGGACGCTGGCGGGCTATTACGCGTGCTACGCCGCCGGGCTGCTGCGCTGGGCGGCACGCTGCCGCAGCGCCGCTGCCTGAAGGCGCTCAGCCTTCAGGGTTTGCGGAAGCGATACAAGAACTCGTCGGTCTTGTGGCGGATGGCAGGATCGAACACGAGCTTGGTGTGATCATCACCGGAGTTCTTGAACGTGTCCTGCTCCGCGTCGAGCCGGAAACCGGCCTGCTCGAAGGTGCGACGCACCGCCTGCGGATCGATCCGGTGCAGCTTCTGCACCGATTCCGCCGGGTCGCTGCCGGCCACGGCGACGTGGTCCTGGACCACGACCACTCCGCCCGGCTTCAGGGCGGTGAACAGTGCGCCCACCATCTGCGCGGCGTCGCCCATCGGCGCGCTGGCGCGGGGCGGCGTGAAGTACACGTCATGGTAGGACATGACGAACAGCGCGGCATCGAGCGAGCCGGCCGGCAGCTTCAGATCCGCGATCGGGGTGACTTTGAGGAGCGTGTTGGGTACGCGGTGGCCGTCGAAGCGCTTGACGAGCTTCTGGCCCACGAAGCCGGCGTAGCCGTCGTTGTCGTAGACGATCACCTGTCCACTCGGGCCGACGATGCGTCCCAGCAGCTCGCTGTAGTAACCGTCGCCAGCCAGATAGTCGATGACGTGCATGCCGGGCCGCGCGCCGAGCAAGGTGAGCACGGCCTGCGGATTTGCCCAGCCGTCACGGTCGCGGTCCGCCTGCGAGCGATCCGCGCTGGCGATAGAAGCGGCGATGGCCGCCGCGTCGGGCTGGGCCGGGTGCGTGGCGCGCGCAGCGGCGCAGTTCCAGGCCGCTGCGGCCAGCACCAGGGCCGTGAGAGCGGGCAGGGCGGTCAGACGCATGCGGCACTCCAGTCGGGGGTGAACCAGGCTCGCAAGTATGCGTCAGCTGCGCGGTGCACGGGTATGCGCGGGCAGCTTGCCTTCGTTCCGCGCACGTTGCGTCCCCCGTGGTTCGGCCTGGCGACAGGAATCCATCATAAGTAATTGATTCCTTGAAACTCTGCATTGACTTTTCCGGACGGCCGGGACGGCCGAACGCGCGCCGACGGGATGAGCTTCGCCTGCTCCAGCGCACCCTTCGGTATGCTGGCGCCGCCCTGCCCGGGCATCGACCTGCGAATCTGGAAAACAACACCATGAATGCCGACCGCGCCGGCGCGGCTGCCGCCGCGCCGCCCGAAATACGCCTCGGCCTGGATACCGGCGGCACCTTCACGGACGCCGTGGCGCTCGATGGCGAGCACCGCGTACTGGCAGGCGCGAAGGCGCGTACGACCCACTGGGACCTCGCCCTCGGCATCAGCGAGGCGATCCACGCCCTGCTCTCCGCGCTGCCGGCCGGCGTGCGGCGCGAGCAGATCGCGCTCGTCGCAGCCTCCACGACGCTTGCGACCAATGCCGTGGTCGAGAGCCGCTTCAGCCCGATCTGCACGCTGCTGGTGGGCTTCGATGAGCGCATGGTCGAGCGCTCCGGTCTCAAGCGCGGCGGCGGCGGCAGCATCGTGTGCGTGCGCGGCGGCCACGACGCATCCGGCGAGGAGGCCGAGCCGCTCGATGAGGTGGCGGTGCGGGCTGCGGTGGCAGAGTTCGGTGGCCGCGTGGAGGCGTTCGCCGTGGCCGCCATGTTTTCGGTGCGCAATCCCGCCCACGAGCTGCGCGTGCGCGAGTGCATCCGCGCCGGGTGCGGCAAGCCGGTGACCTGCAGTCACGAGCTCAGCGCGCAGCTCGATGCGCCGCGGCGCGCCCTGACCGCAGCCCTGAACGCACGCCTGACGCCGCAGGTACGCCATCTGCTCGATTCGGTGCAGGAAGTGCTCGGCCGCGAGCGCATCACGGCGCCACTGATGATCGTGCGCGGCGACGGCACGCTGGTGAAGGCCGCGGTGGCGCTCGAGTATCCGGTCGAGACGGTGCTGTCGGGACCGGCGGCGAGCGTGGTCGGGGCGAGCTTCCTCAGCGGTCTGCGCGACTTCGTGGTCGCGGACATGGGAGGCACGACGACGGATGTCGCGGTGGTGGCGGACGGACGCCCGGTGGTGCGGGCCGAAGGCGCGGTGATCGGCGGCTGGCGCACCATGGTGCAGGCGATCGACGTCCACACCTGCGGGCTCGGCGGCGACAGCGAGGTGTCTTTCGATCGCGAACGGCGCCTCAGCGTCGGTCCACGCCGCGTGGTGCCGCTCAGCCTGTTCGCACTGCAGTTCCCGGCGGTCCGCACCGAGCTGGCCCGCCTCGCTGCTGCGGCCTCGCTGCCGGCGGGCGCCGGCCATTTCGCCGTGCGCAATCCCGCTACCGGGCCTGGGCCGGCGCTCGACCGCCTCGAACAGCGCATTTTCGACGCGCTCGGTGCCGAGCCCCGCGGCGTCGACAGCGTGGCGCGCACCGCCCCGGGGGTCGCGGCCCTGCGGCGCCTGGTCGATCGCGGGCTGGCGACGGTCGCCGGCTATACCCCCAGCGATGCGCTGCACGTCCTCGGGCGGCAGCACGGCTGGTGCGTGGAATCGGCGCGCCTCGGTGCCGCGCTGCTCGCGCTCGAGGAGCGTAACGCCAGCGCGCGGCGCGCGGCCGACACGCCGGAAGGTCTGAGCGAGCGAACCCACGAGCACGTGCTGCGGCAGGCGGTGCGGGTGGTGCTCGAGACCGCGCTGGCGCGCGATCCCGGGGTCGAGCCCGGCACGTCCGGACCGTTCGCGCAGCTCATGGGCGAGGTGGCGGCCGGACGGTCTTTCTCACGGCTGCTGGATGTGCGGGTAGGGCTGGCGCGACCGCTCGTCGCCATCGGCGCGCCGGCCGCGGCCTACTACGGTGAGGTGGCGCGGCGCCTGGGCGCGGTGCTCAACGTGCCTGCGCATGCGCAGGTGTGCAATGCCATCGGTGCGGCCGCGGGAGTGGTCTCGGAAACCTGCGAGCTCACCGTCAACCAGCCGGTGCTCAATGTGTTTCGCGTGCACGACCCGGCGGGCAGCCGGGACTTCAACGACGCGCAGGCGGCGATCGAGGAGGCGCGGCGGCTGGCGCGTGTCTACGCGCTGGCGGCGGCGCAGCGCTCGGGGGCACGTCATCCACATGTCGAGGTCACGGTCAGCGAGCGGCGCGCGCGCACCAACACCGGCGACGAGTATCTTGCCGAGGCCACCGTATCGGCCCGTGCCACCGGCGTCCCGGTGCTCAGCGGCAGCGCCGGCGACCCGGTGCAGGCTGCGGCCCGCGGCAGCTGAGGCCGTCGCCGGCGGGCGCTGTCTCGACCTGGGCAGCGAGCCTGTGCGTTGTTGCGCATGTAGCTCAATGCTGACACCAACTTCGCGGTCCCGCCCACTGCAGGCCGGATGCATTGACGTAACATCCGGCGCTAAATCCCGGGCGTGGGTGCGACGGCGCAATAACCTCAGACAGGACCATGATCCCGAATTTCGTGGCCCATCTGCACGTGCTGATCTTCATGGCCGGCCAGCCTGCGCACACGGTGGTGCTCGCGTACTTCACGTCGGCGCAGGAATGCCGGGAACAAAAAATTCTCCGCGAGCGCAAGTGGCACCGGCCGGCGACTGACGGCAGTTATATCTGCTACGCCGGGAACTTCAGGGCTACAGAGATCCAGCCGCAGCAGTGAGGTAGGCGCGCGCACGGTCGCTGCCGCGGGTGCGTCTAACAATGGCCGCGACAGCTTACGGCTCGCCAGGCTCCCGCGGACCGTGGCTGACGCACTCCAGCTGCCAGACCGATTGGCACACCCTGTGGAATATCAGGCTATGCCCGTCGCTTTCGACCTCGAATTCGATCTGCCCGGGCTGAACCGGCTCGCGGCATAGGGAACAGTGCCGCCCGGTGCCATCACCGCCCCACATGCGCGAGGCCGGCTCGCCGGGCAATTCACCCTTTGCGATGCGTTCGCGTGCGAGCGCTCGCAGTTCCTGTTCGTGCTTGGATTGAGCCATATCAGGCAATTGTGCGCATCGCCTGGCGCGGCCGGCCGTCGGCGGAACCTCCATAACGATCGTGAGGAAACGGTCGGCCGACTTGTCGGTGCCCGACCTTTTTTCTGTTGGTTTCACGTTGTGTTCATGTTGGTGTTGGTTTGATGCGCCGCGCAATGACATGACCGAGGCAATTTCCGACGCGTCAGCCGATCGAGGCCGCGCTCGGGTCCTGCCCGTGTGCGGACCGCGGCGTGCATCGCTCCGCAGCGGAAGCAAGGCGTGGCAGTTCAGCTTCTTTTGGGCCGCCACGCTCGACCGACGTGTCGGCGCAATCTGACGTCACCTGCGGCTGGCTTCTCATTGTCGCGAGGGCCGCTGCAGCCCACGCTGACCATCGGAGCGCCGTAGACGCTCAAGGAGGCAGCGATGGAGTCTGGAAGGAACCTCAAGTTGGGGATGACAGGAGCGGTGCTGATAGCTGTCGCGGCCTGTGTAACAGTGAGCCGTCCGCCGGGCCTCACTCAATCCGCGGAAAAGCTCGACCTTACCTCACGAACGCTGGCAGACCGATCAGACACGATCGGGCCGCCGTACCAGCCGGATGCGCACGAGCTCGCCATGCGCGCCCATGATTTTCGCAGCATGGTGGACACCGCGAGTGTCAGCCGCGACGACGTGTCGGCTCAGTTCGACCTCGTCGCCCGCAGCTATCACAAGATGCGCGAGGACGCGGAGCACGCGAACACGCAGCAGGCCTTTTCGGAGCTGGAGCCCGTCACTGCCGCGTATCGGGACGTCAAACATGATCTGGGCAGGGCCTATCGGGACGACACGGGCGACTGAAATTCGCCGAGCGACTGAGCCGCGCGTTGGCCCCCGCGCGTACTCAACCGCCAGGTGCGGCACCGCGTGGCGCGTCCTGCTGCCGCGTGCGATCGGAGCGACGGCCCTGCGCCGAGAGCGGGCTGCACTATCTGAGAATGTAAGTCGTTGATTTAATTGGCGCTCCCTACCGGATTCGAACCGGTGTTACAGCCTTGAGAGGGCTATGTCCTGGGCCTCTAGACGAAGGGAGCGGGACGGCGGGGCCGGCTGCAGGAGCGCGGTATTATAGAGAGCCGCCCCAATTGCTCAAGAGAAAGCCCAAGGAATTGAACTTGTCTGACGCGTCCCCCGCGACGCCTGCTGCGCAGCCGCGGATCATTCCCCGGTCCGAGCACGCCATCTCCCGCTCCCACATCTCGCCGAATGCGCTGCGCGTGCTCTATCGCCTGCGCGATGCGGGCTTCATGGGGTTCCTCGTCGGCGGCTGCGTGCGCGACCTCCTGATCGGCATCGAGCCGAAGGACTTCGACGTCGCCACCGACGCCTTGCCCGAACAGGTGCGCCGGCTGTTTCGCAACTGCCGCCTGGTGGGACGGCGCTTCCGCCTCGCGCACGTGTTCTTCGGGCGCGAGACCATCGAGGTGGCGACTTTCCGCGCGACCAGCGCGCCCTCGCAGGGCGATGAGCCGCTGCCCGAAGCCGACCCGGAGGACGGTGAGGCGCCGGAGCTCGATGACGACGCGGTCGCGGTCGCGGCAGAGCCGGTCGCGCCGGCGCGCGGACGCGGCGCAGCCGGGGACGACAGTGATGATTCGGCGGAGCGCGCCTTCGACGCCTCCGGACGCATCCTGCGCGACAACGTCTACGGCACCATCGACGAGGACGTATGGCGGCGCGATTTCACTGCCAACTCGCTCTACTACAACATCGCCGACTTCTCGCTGTGGGACTACGTCGACGGCACCGCCGACATCGCCGC
>Ga0070709_10000845_pt1 | contig 17132 bp, 12 predicted proteins | sample LARL51metaG_FD_65449 | JGI IMG/M metagenome (GOLD analysis project Ga0070709, IMG submission 65449) | Corn, switchgrass and miscanthus rhizosphere microbial communities from Kellogg Biological Station, Michigan, USA - LAR L5-1 metaG | ecosystem: Host-associated > Plants > Roots > Rhizosphere ...
GGCGACCGCGTCGGCATCTGGGCGCCCAACCGCTGGGAGTGGGTGGTGATGCAGTTCGCCACCGCCCGGGTTGGGGTCATCCTCGTCAACATCAACCCGGCCTACCGCACCAGCGAGCTGGGCTACGCGCTGCGCCAGTCGGGCCTCAGCGGGCTGGTCACCTCGCCGGCCTTCAAGGGCTCCGACTACCTCGACATGATCGCCGCCTGCGACCCACCCGACTCGCTGCGCACGGTGATCGTCCTCGACGACGCGGCGCGCCCGGGCCAGCGCACCTGGAGTGAGCTGGAACAGGCGGGCGACGGCGTCGACGCCGCAGAGCTCGACGAGCGCGCCGCGCAGTGCGATCCCGACGACGCCATCAACATCCAGTACACAAGCGGCACCACGGGATTCCCCAAGGGCGCCACGCTCTCACACCACAACATCCTCAACAACGGCCACTTCATCGCCGAGCGCATGCGTCTCACGCCCGAGGACAGGCTCTGCATTCCCGTGCCCTTCTACCACTGCTTCGGCATGGTGCTCGGCAACCTCGCCTGCGTCACCCATGGCGCTTGCATGGTCATCCCCGGTGAGGCCTTCGACCCGCTGGCGGTGCTGGAGACGGTGCAGGCCGAGCGCTGCACCGCCCTGCACGGCGTGCCCACCATGTTCATCGCCGAGCTCGACCATCCGCGCTTCGCCGAGTTCGACCTGACCACGCTGTGCACCGGCATCATGGCCGGCTCACCCTGCCCCGTCGAGGTGATGCGCAAGGTGGTGGAGCGCATGCACATGGCAGAGGTGACCATCTGCTACGGCATGACCGAGACCTCGCCGGTGTCCTTCCAGAGCCGCAGCGACGACAGCGTGGAGCGCCGCTGCACCACCGTGGGCCAGGTGCACGACCACGTCGAGGTGAAGATCGTCGACCCGACCAGCGGCCGCACCGTGCCGCGCGGCGAGCCGGGCGAGTTCTGCACCCGCGGCTACTGCGTCATGCTCGGCTACTGGGACAACCCCGAAGCCACGGCCGGCGCCATCGACCAGGCGCGCTGGATGCACACAGGCGACCTGGCGGTGATGGACGACGAGGGCTACGTCAACATCGTCGGGCGCATCAAGGACATGGTCATCCGTGGCGGCGAGAACGTCTATCCGCGGGAGATCGAGGAGTTCCTGCACACCCATCCCGACGTCGTCGAGGCGCAGGTGATCGGCGTGCCCGACGCGCGCTATGGCGAGGAGATCTGCGCCTGCGTGCGGCTGCGCGGCGGCGCCTCGCCGGACGCCGAGGCGCTGCGCGAGTTCTGCCGCGGGCAGATCGCCCACTACAAGGTGCCGCGCTACGTCGTCTTCGTCGACGAGTTCCCCATGACCGTCACCGGCAAGGTGCAGAAGTTCATCCTGCGCGACCGGATGAGCGAGCAGCTCGGCCTGCAGCCGGCTGTTCCCACCGCGTAACGCGTCAGCCGTCGACCCACACACCGCGGCGCCGCATCACGTCGCGGAGCAGGCCGATGCGGTCGGTCATGATGCCGTCGACGCCCATGTCGAGCAGGCGCTCCATCTCGGCCTCGTCGTCGATGGTCCAGACGTGCACCTTCAAGCCGCTGCGGTGCGCCGCGCGCAGCAGTGCGGGCGTGACCAGGCGCACCCCACGCGTCGACACCGGGATCTGCAGGCAGTCGGCGCCCTGCCGCGGCATGCGCCCGCTGCGGCACGCCGCCCAGGCCACCGCGCCCGCGCGCGGCCCCATCGAGGTGCACACGGCACCCCCGCTCAAGCCGCGCACCCGGGCGATGCGCGCGTCGGAGAAGGAGCCCACGCAGACCCGGTCGAAGGCTCCGTGCCGCCGCAGCACCTCGACCAGCGGCGCCACCACCGCGTCCGACTTGGGGTCGATGTTGACCCGAACCGCGGGCAAGGCGTCGAGCAGCGCGTCGAGGCGCGGCACGCGCAGGCCATGGCCGCGATGCGGGAAGGTCGCGCCGCCGTCGGGCGAGAACGCGTACCCGGCGTCGGCGGCCTCCACCTCCGCGGCGCTGAGCCCGGCGATGGGCCCGGCCCGGTCGGTGACCCGGTCGAGCACGGCGTCGTGGAAGGCCATCACCACCCCGTCGGCGGTGAGGTGCACATCCGTCTCCAGGTAGCGGTAGCCCATGGCCACCGCCGCCGCGAAGGCGGGCAGGGTGTTCTCGGGATGCTCGCCGGCCCCGCCGCGGTGGGCGAAGGGGATGGGCTGCGGCCAGTCGAGGAAGCTGCGGTGCGTCGTCATGGCGGGTCGAGGACGACCATCATGCCGCCTTTGCGCCCCGGCCCTCCGATCCGTCATCCTCAGCCGCGCCGTGGAACTGAGCACCGTCGCGCCCCCCGGACTCGACCTCGACGCCGTCACCCGCTGGCTCGACCCGCTGGTCGGCGGCGTGCAGGGCGCGCTGCGCGCCGCGGTCATCGCCGGCGGCCGCTCCAACCTCACCTACGTCATCGCCGACGACGCGCGCGACTGGGTGCTGCGCCGCCCGCCCCTGGCCCACGTGCTGCCCACCGCGCACGACATGGAGCGCGAGTACCGGGTCATCAGCGCGCTCGGCCCCACCGACATCCCGGTGCCGCAGACGGTCGGCCTCTGCACCGACACGGACGTGCTCGGCGTCAAGTTCTACGTCATGGAGCGCGTGCGCGGCCACATCATCCGCGAGCGCATCCCCGACGACTATGCCGACACGCCGCAGACGCGCGCCGAGCTCTCGCGCGTGCTCATCGAGACGCTGGGCCGGCTGCACGCCATCGAGCCCGCCGAGGTCGGCCTCGACACCTTCGGCAAGCCGGCCGGCTACCTGCAGCGCCAGGTCAACCGCTGGTGGCAGCAGTGGGAGTTCAGCAAGACGCGCGAGCTGCCGGAGATGGAGGAATTGCGCCGCCGCCTGCAGGACGGGCTGCCCGAGCAGGGCCCGCCCGGCATCGTGCACGGTGACTACCGGCTCGACAACGTGATGTTCGCGCCCGGCGATCCCTCGCGCATCTGCGCCATCCTCGACTGGGAGATGTGCACCCTCGGCGACCCGCTCGCCGACCTGGGATTGCTGATGGTCTACTGGTCGGACCGCACCGACAAGGTCGACCTCGTCGAGGGCATGGCGCTGGCGCCGATCACGCGCCAGGACGGTTTCGCCACGCGCGACGAGCTGGTGCGCGCCTACGACACCACCAACGACCGCGACCTGTCGAAGCTCGACTGGTACACCTGCCTCGGCTACTACAAGCTGGCCATCGTCGCCGAGGGCATCCACGCCCGCTTCCTGATGGGCCAGACGGTGGGGGAGGGCTTCGACCTGATGGGCCCGCGCGTGCCCCTGCTCGTCAACCACGCGCTCGACCTGGCCGCGGGCAGCGGCCTGCCGGGACTGAGCGGCTGAGCGTTTCAGCCCAGCCGGCTGCGTCGGATGCGGAGAAAGGCGACCCCGGCGCGGAACACTACGGCAGGGCCGCCCTCCTGACAACTACGTCGCGCGGTTCGGATCGGATCACGCGGGCGCGCCTCCCTAGGCGATCGAGCGCAGCGTCTGGGGCAGCCGGGTCGCGCCCATCAGGTACTCGTCGACGCCGCGCGCGGCCTGCCGCCCTTCGGCGATGGCCCAGACCACCAGCGAGGCGCCGCGGTGCGAGTCACCGGCGGCGAAGACGCCCGGCACGCTCGACATCAGCGCCTCGTCGGTCCTGACGTTGCCGCGCGCGTCGAGCTCGACGCCGAGGTCGTGCACCAGTCCTTCGTGGATCGGGTGGACGAAGCCGGCGGCGATGAGCACCAGGTCGCAGTCGATCTCGAACTCGCTGCCCGGCACCGGCACGAACTGCGGCCGCCCGTCGACCAGCTTGGACTCGACGCGCACCGCGTGCAGCTTCTCGACCCTGCCGTCGCCGCCGCTGAAGCCGGTGGTCTGGATCGAGTAGTCGCGCACGCCGCCCTCCTCGTGGGCGGTCGAGGTGCGCATGATCACCGGCCAGGTCGGCCAGGGGTTGTCGGACGCACGCTCGTCGGGCGGCGCGGGCATGACCTCGAACTGGTGCACCGAGGCGCACTTCTCGCGGTGCACGTTGCCCAGGCAGTCGGCGCCGGTGTCGCCGCCGCCGAGGATGATCACCCGCTTGCCGACGGCGGTGATGGTCCTGCCGGCGGGGATGAGGTCACCGGCGACGCGTTTGTTCTGCTGCGGCAGGTACTCCATGGCGAAGTGCACGCCGTCGAGCTCGCGCCCCGGCACGCCGACGTCGCGCGGGTGCTGTGCGCCGATGCAGAGCACCACCGCGTCGAAGCGCTTCAGCAGCTCCTCGGCGGTGACGTCGACGCCGATGTCGTAGTTGGTCTCGAAGATCACGCCCTCGGCGCTCATCTGCTCGAGGCGGCGGTCGACCACCCACTTCTCCAGCTTGAAGTCGGGGATGCCGTAGCGGAGCAGGCCGCCGATGCGGTCGTCCTTTTCGTAGACGGTGACCCAGTGGCCGGCGCGGTTGAGCTGCTGCGCGGCGGCGAGTCCCGCTGGCCCGGAGCCGATCACCGCGACGCGCTTGCCGGTGCGGTGCGAGGGCGGCTGCGCCTGCACCCAGCCCTCCTCCCAGGCGCGGTCGATGATCGACACCTCGATCTGCTTGATGGTGACCGGGTCGTCGTTGATGGAGAGCACGCAGGCGGGCTCGCAGGGCGCGGGACAGATGCGGCCGGTGAACTCGGGGAAGTTGTTGGTGTGGTGGAGGCGGCCGATGGCGGCCTCCCAGTCGTCCTTGTAGGCCAGGTCGTTCCACTCGGGGATGAGGTTGCCCAGCGGGCAGCCGTTGTGGCAGAAGGGGATGCCGCAGTCCATGCAGCGGGCGCCCTGCTCGCGCACCGCCTCGGCGGGGAAGGGCAGGTAGACCTCGCGGTAGTCGTTGACGCGCTCGTCGACCGGGCGCCGCGGGGGGAGCTTGCGATGGAATTCGACGAAGCCGCCCAACTTACCCACCGACCCGCCCTCCGGGATGCCGCCGCTGCGCGGCGCGGGACAGGCGCGCCTCCGGCGCGGGGGTTGTCATCCGACCAGCTCCAGCGACACGTTGCGGCGGGCCAGCAGCACGCGCTTGTAGTCGACGGGCATCACCTTGACGAAGCTGCGCAGGGCGCGGTCCCAATCCGCCAGCAGCTGCTCGGCGACCGTCGACCCGGTGTAGTCGGCGTGCCGCTGCACCAGCGAGCGCAGCGTCTCGACGTCCTCGTCCTCGACGACGTCCTCCAGCTCGACCATGCCGTGGTTGCAGCGCTCCGAGAAGTGGCCGTTCTCGTCCAATACGTAGGCGACACCGCCGCTCATCCCTGCCGCGAAGTTGCGTCCGGTCGGCCCCAGCACCACGGCGACGCCGCCGGTCATGTACTCGCAGCCGTGATCGCCCACACCCTCGACCACCGCGTGCGCGCCCGAGTTGCGCACGCAGAAGCGCTCGCCGGCGACGCCGCGGAAGAAGGCCTCGCCGCTGGTCGCCCCGTAGAGCACCACGTTGCCGACGATGATGTTGTCCTCGGCGACGAAGCGCGAGCCCTCCGGCGGCATCACCACGATGCGTCCGCCCGAGAGTCCCTTGCCCACGTAGTCGTTGGCGTCGCCGCGCAGAGTCAGGGTGACGCCGCGTGCAAGCCAGGCACCGAACGACTGCCCCGCCGAGCCGGACAGCCCGATGCGGATGGTGTCGTGCGGCAGCCCCGCGGAACCGAAGCGCGCGGCGATGCGGCCGCTGAGCATGCCGCCGACGGTGCGGTTGCCGTTGCGGATGGGCAGGTCGATCTGCACCGGCTGTCCGTGCTCCAGGGCGGGTTCGGCCAGGGCGATGAGCTCGTGGTCGAGCGCCTTGTCGAGCCCGTGGTCCTGGTCGATGACCTTGCGCACGTCGACCGTCGGGGCCACCTCGGGCCGGTGCAGGATGGCGCTGAAGTCGAGCCCGCGCGCCTTCCAGTGCTCGACCGCGGTTCGCACGTCGAGGCACTGCGTCTGCCCGATCATGGCGTCGAAGGAGCGGAAGCCCAGCGAGGCCATGATCTCGCGCACGTCCTCGGCCAGGAAGCGCATGAAGTTGACCACGTATTCGGCCTTGCCCGCGTACTTGGCGCGCAGCTGCGGATCCTGGGTGGCGATGCCCACCGGGCAGGTGTTGAGGTGGCAGACACGCATCATGATGCAGCCGCTGGCCACCAGCGCCGAGGTGGCGAAGCCGAACTCCTCGGCGCCGAGCAGCGCACCGATGACCACGTCGCGCCCGGTCTTCATCTGCCCGTCGGCCTGCAGCACCACGCGCGAGCGCAGGTCGTTGAGCACCAGCACCTGCTGCGTCTCGGCCAGGCCGATCTCCCAGGGGATGCCCGCGTGCTTGATCGACGACAGCGGCGAGGCGCCGGTGCCGCCGTCGTAGCCGGCGATGACGATGTGGTCGGCATGCGCCTTGGACACGCCCGCCGCGACCGTCCCCACGCCAACCTCGGCGACGAGCTTCACGGAGATGCGCGCCCGCGGGTTGGCGTTCTTGAGGTCGTGGATGAGCTGGGCCAGGTCCTCGATGGAGTAGATGTCGTGGTGCGGCGGCGGCGAGATCAGGCCCACCCCGGGCGTGGAATGCCGCAGCCGCGCGATGTACTCGTCGACTTTGTGGCCTGGGAGCTGGCCGCCCTCACCGGGCTTGGCGCCCTGGGCGATCTTGATCTGCAGCTCGTCGGCGTTGGTCAGGTAGTTGATGGTGACGCCGAAGCGCGCGCTGGCCACCTGCTTGATCGCCGAGCGCCGCCAGTCGCCGTTGGCGTCGCGCTCGTAGCGCCGCTCGTCCTCGCCGCCCTCGCCGGTGTTCGACTTGCCACCGATGCGGTTCATGGCGATGGCCAGGGTCTCGTGCGCCTCGGTGGAGATCGAGCCCAGCGACATGGCGCCGGTGGCGAAGCGCCGCATGATCGACTCGGCCGGCTCCACTTCGTCGAGGGGCAGCGGCGGCCCGGCCGGCTTGAGGTCGAACAGCCCGCGCAGCGTCTTGAGCTGCCGCGAGCTCTCGTTGGCCATGCGCGCGTAGTCGCGGTACCAGGCCACGTCGTTGGCCTTGACCGCATGCTGCAGCTTGGCGATGGTCTCGGGGTTCCAGTGGTGGTGCTCGCCGTTGCGGCGCCACTGGTAGTTGCCACCCTCGTCCAGAACCGGCGCGCCGACGCGGTTCTCCGGGTAGGCGTCGGCGTGGCGGGCGATCGCCTCCTGCGCGATGACGTCGAGCCCGACGCCGCCGATGCGCGAGGCCGTGCCGGTGAAGTAGCGGTCGATCACCGGGCGGGCGATGCCGATGGCCTCGAAGATCTGCGCGCCGCAGTAGGACTGGATGGTGCTGATGCCCATCTTGGAGATGGTCTTGAGCAGCCCCTTGTTCACCGCCTTGGTGAACATGGCCTGCGCCTTGTCGGCGTGCACGCCCTCGGGCAGCAGCCCGCGGCGCTCCAGCTCGTGGAAGGACTCGAAGGCCAGGTAGGGGTTGACCGCCTCGGCGCCGTAGCCGATCAGCAGCGCGAAGTGCATGACCTCGCGCGGCTCGCCCGACTCCACCACCAGGCCCACCGCCGTGCGGGTCGCCTCCCGCACCAGGTGATGGTGCACCGCCGCGGTGGCCAGCAGCGAGGGGATGGGCACGTGCTCCGCGTCGGCGCTCCGGTCCGAGAGCACCAGGATGGTGTAGCCCTCGGCGATCTTCTCCGAGGCGATGCGGCAGATCCGGTCCAGCGCGCGCTGCAGACCCTCGGCGCCTTCCGAGCGATGGAAGGTGGTGTGGATGGTCGCCGCGGGGAAGGCGCGCTGGGTGACGTGGCGCAGCTTGGCCAGGTCGTGGTTGGTGAGGATGGGATGCGGCATCTCCAGCCGCCGCGCCTGCGCCGGTCCCTGCTCCAGCAGGTTGCCGCCGGCGCCGAGGGTGGTCACCAGCGACATCACCATCGACTCGCGGATGGGATCGATGGGCGGGTTGGTGACCTGGGCGAAGAGCTGCTTGAAGTAGTTGAAGAGCGGCTGCGGCTTCTCCGACAGCACCGCCGGCGGCGTGTCGTTGCCCATCGAGCCGACCGGCTCCTCACCGGTGGCGATCATCGGCGCCAGCAGGAACTTGAGGTCCTCCTGGGTGTAGCCGAACATCTGCTGGCGGATGAGCAGCGAGCCCTTGTCGACCTCGGGCAGGTGCTCGGAGTCGTCCAGCTCGTGCAGGTAGATGGTGCCCTGGCGGATCCACTCGCGATAGGGGTGCTGGGTGGCCAGGCGCGACTTGGTCTCGCCGTCGTCGAGGATCTGCCCGTTGACGGTGTCGACGAGCAGCAGCTTGCCGGGCTCGAGCCGCCACTTGCGGGCGATGCGCTCCGGCTCGATGTCGAGCACGCCGGTCTCCGAGGCCATCACCACCAGCCCGTCGGTGGTGACCAGCCAGCGCGCCGGGCGCAGGCCGTTGCGGTCGAGCGTGGCGCCGATCACCCGCCCGTCGGTGAAGGCGATGGCAGCGGGGCCGTCCCAGGGCTCGAGCAGCGAGGAGTGGAATTCGTAGAAGGCGCGGCGCTCCGCGTCCATCAATTTGTTCTCGTGCCAGGCCTCGGGGATCATCATCATGATCGCGTGTTCGGCGCTGCGACCGGTCAGTGCGAGCATCTCCAGCGCGTTGTCGAACTGCGCCGAGTCGGAGCCGCGCTCGTTGATGACGGGACGCAGCTTGGCGATGTCGTCGCCGTACATCGGCGACTTGAACTTCGACTGCCGCGCCCGCATCCAGTTGACGTTGCCGCGCAGGGTGTTGATCTCGCCGTTGTGGGCGCTGTAGCGGAAGGGCTGGGCGATGTCCCAGCGGGGCAGCACGTTGGTCGAGAAGCGCGCGTGCACCAGCGCCAGTGAGGAGACCACGTCCGTTTCGGTCAGGTCCGGGTAGAACGGCGCGATCTGGTGGGCGATGAGCATGCCCTTGTAGATGATCGTGCGCGCGCTCAGCGAGCAGACGTAGAAGAGACCCTGGGTGTCGACCCCCGCCTCCTCGATGCGCCGCTCGATGACCCGGCGCAGCACGTAGAGCCGCCGCTCCAGGGTGTCGCCGAGCAGCCCGATGGAGCCGATGAAGCACTGCCGGATGGCGGGCATGCCCTCGCGGGCCAGCCAGCCGATCGCCGCGGGGTCGTGGGGCACGTCGCGCCAGCCGAGCAGGCGCACCCCCTCGTCCTCGCAGGCCTCGGCGACGATGCGCTCGCAGGCCTCGCGCTCGGCGGGGTCGGTGGGCAGGAAGACCATGCCCACGCCGAACTGCCCCGCGGGCGGCAGGCTGATGCCGCTGACCCGGCGCATGAAGGCGTCGGGGAGCTGCAGCAGGATGCCGGCGCCGTCGCCGGTCTCCGGGTCGCAGCCGCAGGCGCCGCGGTGGCCGAGGTTGACCAGCGCCTCGATGCCCTGGGCGACGATCGCGTGCGAGCGCTCGCCGCCGATGCTGGCCACGAAGGCCACGCCACAGGCGTCGTGCTCGTACCGCGGGTCGTACAGTCCCTGGGGCTGGGCCGGTCTCGTCAATGCGCGCTCCGTCGGGTGGGTATGCCTGTGCAGCAGGTGGAGAGGCACCTCCCGCCACCGGCCTGGTTGGGCCCTGCTGTGGCGGACGGCGGAGTCGGGACCGTGTCGGCTGGCCTACGGGTCCTTTGAACGCCGAAGGATACAGGAACCCTGCGCGGGCGTGAAGGTGTCAGACGGCCCGATCCAGGCGGGTCGGAGTGACGCGAGCGGCCGATTCGTGCTCAGCGTGGCCCTGGCGCAGCGCGTCAGATGACATAAGTCAGCGTTCCGCGCGGCTGATGGCCGCGCGGAACGCTGGCGAACTACGCGTAGATGTTGACCGTGGGCTCCAGCCCCAGCTCGGCGCTGTCGGCCCGGCCGGTGGCCACCATGACGAACCGCAGCGGGTCCGCCGAGATCACCCGCCCATTGGCCTGTCCCACGGAGAGCTCGGGCAGCCCGGTGAGCGCCAGGCGCGCCGGTCCCCACTTGCCGATCTTGCCGAGCTGCTCGTGCACGTGCGCCACCGCGGCCACCAGCCCGGCACCGCGCACCGTGGGCAGCCCCAGCGGCACCCGGATGTCGTCGGCGTGGATCCAGGTGTCGTACCAGAGGGCCAGCACGCCCTCGCCGATGGTGAAGTCGGGCGCCGGGCTGGGCGCGGCCCAGGCGGCGTCGTCGAGGGTGGCCACCAGCGGGCCGAGCCCGGAGACGGCCGACCGCAGCTCGGCGGCCAGCTCGCGCGGGGAGAGGTGGCGATGCGCCTCGGCCTCCTGCTCGGGCGTGCGCGAGCCGACCACGCCCTTGAGCGTGTCGTGCGCGGTCCCGTAGACGTGGGCGGCGACGTCGCGCACCTGCCAGCCCTGGCAGCGCGACGGCGCCGACCACTGCTCGTCGGACAGCCCGGCGACGAGGGAGGCGAAGAGCTCCCACTCGTCGAGCGTCCCCTGGATGACCTGCTCCCTGGTGAGCATCTCCGAACCCTCCTGGCGCCGGCGCCGCTGCGTTGATACGAAGGCCAGGTTATAGTGAACCGACTGTCGGTATGTCAAATCGACCGGCCGCACACCGTATCGTCCAGACCCCAGATGCCCCCACCCACCGTCAACCGCAAGGTCGAGCGAGGCCAGGCCACCCGCCGCCAGCTCGTCGCCGCCGCCACCCGGCTCTTCGCCGAGCGCGGCTACGAGGCCACCTCGGTGGAGACGGTGCTCGAGGAGGCCGGGGTCAGCCGGGGCGCCCTCTACCACCACTTCGAGGACAAGCGAGCCCTCTTCGAGGCGGTGCTGGAGACGGTGGAGGAGGACCTGGCCGCGGTGGTCATGGCCGCCGCCGAGCAGAGCGGCGACCCCTCGCGCTCCCTGCAGGCGGGCTGCGTGGCCTGGCTGCAGTCGCTGCGCGACCCGGTGGTGCGCCGCATCGTGCTGGTCGACGCGCCCAGCGTTGTCGGCTGGCAGCGCTGGCGGGAGATCGACGAGTGCCACTGGTTCGGCCTCATCAAGGCCGGCCTGGCCGAGTCCCTGCCGCCCGGCCGCCACGACCCCGCCGGCGTCGACGTGCTCGCCCACATGCTGCTGGCCGCCCTCAACGAGCTGGCCTTCGTCATCGCCCGGGCCGAGGACACCGAGGCGGCGGCGCGGGCGGGCGAGGCAGCCCTGGGCGACCTGCTGGAGCGGCTGCTGGCCCCCTGAGGCCGTCCGTCGAGTCCGCGGAGCGACTCGCTACGATGGCGCTCGGAATGTCGACAGGAACCTCTCCGATCGCCGCCGGTGCGGCCACGGGCCAGCACCTCACCGTCCCGCTGGGGGAGAGGTTGCGCAAGTCGGCCCCCTGGTGGCTGCTGCCCACCACAGTGGTCACCGTCCTCACCGCGTTCTCCGTGTACGCGATCTGGACCGCGGTGATCGGCCACAACGAGTGGGGGCCCTACCTCTCTCCCTTCTACTCGCCGCAGGTGCTCACCGGGCGGCGCATCTCGCCGGCCTTCTTTGTGCTCTGGATGCCGCTCAGCTTCCGGGCCACCTGCTACTACTACCGCAAGGCCTACTTCCGCTCCTTCTTCCTCGACCCGCCCTCCTGCGCGCGCAGCGAGCCGGGCGAGCACCGGCGCAAGTACAGCGGCGAGACCAGGCTCTTCGTCCTCAACAACCTGCATCGCTACACGCTCTACCTGGCCATCCTGGTGGTCGGCTTCCTCTGGTACGACACCGTCAAGGCCTTCTTCGTGCCGGGAACCACCAAGCTGCAGCTCGGCCTGGGCACCGGGATCATGCTGCTCAACGTGGTGCTGCTGAGCGCCTACACCTTCGGCTGCCACGCCTTCCGCCACCTCGTCGGCGGCAAGATCGACTGCTACTCCTGCGTGCGCGGCGGCGCAGCGCGGTACAAGACCTGGCGGGGGGTCTCGATGCTCAACCTGCGCCATCCCACCTGGGCGTGGGCCAGCATGTTCAGCGTGGTCGCCGTCGACGTCTACATCCACATGCTGAGCGCGGGCTGGTTCCTCGACCCGCACATCACGTTGTAGACGGAGATGGCAGAAACCTACCTGTCCCACGACTGCGACGTGCTGGTGGTCGGCGCCGGCGGCGCCGGGCTGCGCGCGGCGGTCGCCTCGGCGGAGGCCGGCTGCAGCACCATCGTGGTGACCAAGTCCCTGCTCGGCAAGGCGCACACGGTCATGGCCGAGGGCGGCATCGCGGCCGGCCTGGGCAACGTCGACGAGAAGGACGGCTGGACCGTGCACTTCGCCGACACCATGCGCGGCGGCCAGATGATCAACAACTGGCGCATGGTCGAGATCTACGCCCGGGAGGTCATCGACCGCGTCTACGAGCTGGAGCGCTGGGGCGGCCTCTTCGACCGCACCCCCGACGGCCGCATCATGCAGCGCGCCTTCGGGGCGCACACCTACAGGCGCCTCTGCCACGTCGGCGACCGCACCGGCCTGGAGCTGATCCGCACCTGCCAGGACAAGGCGGTGCACACGCCCGGGGTCACCGTGCACATGGAGTACACGCTGACGCGCCTGCTCAAGGACGGCGACCGGGTCAGCGGCGCGGTCGGCTACCGGCGCAGCGACGGGAAGTTCGTCGTGTTCCGCGCCAGGGCGGTGATCCTGGCCAGCGGCGGCTGGGGCCGCATGTACAAGACCACCTCCAACTCCTGGGAAGGCACCGGCGACGGCGCGGCCATGGCCTACGACGCCGGCGCCGAGCTGCTCGACATGGAGTTCGTGCAGTTCCACCCCACCGGCATGATCTGGCCGCCCGGCGCGCGCGGCATCCTGGTCACCGAGGCGGTGCGCGGCGAGGGCGGGCTGCTGCACAACAGCGAGGGCACCCGCTTCATGCTCGAGTACGACCCCAAGAAGAAGGAGCTGTCGTCCCGCGACGTGGTGGCGCGCTCCATCTACAAGGAGGTCAAGGCGGGACGCGGATCGGTGCACGGCGGCGCCTACCTCGACATCCGGCATCGCGGCGCCGACTACATCAAGAAGAAGCTGCCCTCGATGTACGAGCAGTTCCATGCCCTGGCCTCGGTCGACATCACCAAGGAGCCCATGGAGGTCTACCCGACCATCCACTACACCATGGGCGGCGTGCGCGTGGAGCCGGAGACCGCCGCCACCACCGTGCCCGGCCTCTACGCCGCCGGCGAGTCCGCGGGCGGGCTGCACGGCGCCAACCGCCTGGGCGGCAACTCGCTCGGCGACATCCTCGTCTTCGGCCGCCGCGCCGGCATGGCCGCGGCGGAGTACGCCAAGGGACGCGGCACGGCGCCGAGCCTGAGCGAGCGCGAGATCGAGGAGGAGCAGCGGACGCTGCTGCAGCCGCTCGACTCGACCGACGGGGTGAAGGGCGAGAACCCCTACCTGATCCACGAGGCTCTGCAGGACGCCATGCAGGACGACGCCGGCATCGCCCGCGACGAGGCCTCGCTGACCCGCTCGCTCAACGCCATCGCGGAGCTCAAGCAGCGGGTGCGCAACGTCAAGGCCAAGGGCTCGCGCACCTACAACCCCGGCTGGCACACCTGCCGTGACGACGTGTTCATGCTGACCGTGTCCGAATCCATCGTGCGCTCCGCGCTGGAGCGCAAGGAGAGCCGCGGCTCGCAGTGGCGGCTCGACTACCTGGAGAAGGATCCCGAGCAGGGGCGGGTCAACTACGTCACCTACAAGGGACCGGATGGCACCATGAAGGTGAAGTCGATCCCGGTCGAGCCGCTCCCGGTGGAGCTGAGCAAGCATCTCGAGGACGCCTGATGGCCACGGTCAGCGATCCCACCCCGACCGACGTCACCGCCCACGCGCCCGCGGCCACGGCGCAGACCGGCGACGGCGAGACGGTCGACTTCCGCGTCTTCCGCGGCACCCCCGAGGAGATGCGGGGCGACGAGCAGTACCAGGTGCCCATGGTCCCCGGCATGGTGGTGCTCGACGCCATGCACTACATCCAGAAGCACGTCGACGGCGACCTGGCGGTGCGCTGGAACTGCAAGGCGGCCAAGTGCGGCTCCTGCAGCGCCGAGGTCAACGGCCGGCCCGTGCTGCTGTGCAAGACGCGCGTCGACGAGCTGCCCGAGGGTCCCATCACGGTGCGTCCCATGAAGACGTTCCCGCTCATCAAGGACCTGGTCACCGACGTCTCGGGCAACTTCGCCGTCAACCAGAAGATCGCGCCCTTCACGCCCAGCGAGGCCGACGCCCAGAGCCGCGAGCCCTGGCGCATCCAGGAGCCCGACATCGAGCGGCTCTACGAGTTCCGCAAGTGCATCGAGTGCTTCCTCTGCCAGGACGTCTGCCACGTGCTGCGCACCCACGACCTGCACGAGCGCTTCTACGGCCCGCGCTTCTTCGTGCGCGTCGCCGGCCTGGAGATGCATCCCAAGGACGCGGCCGACCGCCGCGACGCCGTGCGCGAGGAGGGCGGCCTCGGCTACTGCAACATCACCAAGTGCTGCACCGAGGTGTGCCCCGAGCACATCCACATCACCGACAACGCGATCATCCCCATGAAGGAGCGCGTCGTCGACCGGCACTGGGATCCCATCGCCTGGGTCGGGCGCAAGCTGCGCGGATCGAAGTAGCCGCAGGCGCGGGCTTCGCTGCGGTGAACGCGCTCCCGATCGCCGTCCTCAGCGCGGTGCTGGTGGCCTTGCTGGTCGGCCTCGGCGTCTTCTATCGCTATACGCGCACCGATGCGTGGCGGCACGGCGAGGTGCGCCGCGCGACCTTCGAGCTGCTGCTGGTGATCGGACCCTTCTTCGGCGTGCGCGTCAAGCCGCCCGAGCCCGAGCCCACCTCCGTGTCGACGCCTAAGGGCGACACCGAGGATCCCAACGCGGACAGCTTCCGCATCGGTGGCGGCGAGGGCTCAGCCGATGAGCACACCCGCGCCGACGGGGGGCAGTGAGGCGTCGATCTCCGCGCGGCGCGAGTCGATGACCTGCAGCACGTCCTCGACGGCGTGCGCGCTGCGGTGCAGGGCGGCGGTCTCGTCGGCGGTGAGCTGCACCTCGACGACCTCGACCAGCCCGCCCGCGCCGAGGCGGCAGGGCACGCCGGTGAAGATGTTGGTCAGGCCGAACTCGCCGTCGAGGCGGACGCTGCAGGGCAGCACCTGGCGGGTGTCGAGCAGGATGGCGTCGACCATCTGCGCGGCGGCCGCGCTGGGCGCGTAGTAGGCGCTGCCGGTCTTGAGCAGGTTGACGATCTCGGCGCCGCCGTCGCGGGCGCGCTGCACGATCTGCTCCAGCCGGGCGGCGGGGATCAGCTCGGAGACGGGGACGCCGGCCACGGTGGTGAGGCGGGTGAGCGGCACCATGGTGTCGCCGTGGCCGCCGAGCACGTAGGCCTGCACGTCGAGGACCGAGGCGTCGAGCTCGCGGGCGATGAAGGTGCGGAAGCGCGCGGTGTCGAGCACGCCGGCCATGCCGATGACGCGCTGGCGCGGGAAGCCGCTCACCGCCGCGGCCACCTGGGCCATGGCGTCGAGCGGGTTGGTGACCATGACCAGCACGCAGTCGGGCGATTGCTTCGAGACCTCGCGGACCACCGAGCTGATCACCTTGGCGTTGGTCATGACCAGGTCGTCGCGCGACATGCCCGGCTTGCGGGCCACGCCGCTGGTGACCACGACGACGTCGGAGCCCGCCGTCTCGTCGTAGCTGTTGGCGCCGGTGACCAGCGAGTCGTAGCCGACGATGGGACCGGCCTCGAGCATGTCGAGACCCTTGCCCTGGGGCAGCCCCTCGACGATGTCGACCAGCACGACGTCGGCGTAGTTGCGCTCGGCGAGACGCTGGGCCAGGGTGGCGCCGACGTTGCCGGCACCCACGACAGTGATCTTGGAACGCATCGGCGGGAATTGTAGGGCCCGGGTTCGCTGCCACGTCGAGGCGGTCCGTTCTGTCAACAAAGGGGAGGCTGCCGTGTCGTAGAGACATGCGACAGCCAGAAGGGCGGGGGAGGAAGAGGAATGTGGGGTGACAACAGACGGCGATTGCTGGCGCTCGGCGCGACGGTCGCGGCGCTGGCCTTCTCGACGCAGGCCGCGGCGTCGGGCACGGCCAGGGCCGCGGGTGGCTGCGAACCGGTGTGGACCGATCCGTCCGGCGACGCCTACGAGGAACTGCCCTACCAGGGCGCGCCGGCATTCGTCGGCTTCTACCAGAGCCAGCTCGACCTCGTCAGCGGCACCGTCTGGCGGTCGGGCCCGGACCTGGTGGTGCGCATCCACGCGGCCGGCATGGGGCCGAAGCTCCCCGATGGCTTCGGCGGGGAGAGCTGGGAGTCGTTCCTGCAGATCGGCTCGAACACCATCGACGCCTTGGCGCAGTACGACCTCACCGGGACGCAGTACGGCTTCTTCGTCAACAACCAAGGGTTTCACCCCGCCTCGGGCGTGATGGTCACCGGCGCCGACGGCTACGTGGAGATCGACGTGCCGCTGGCCGGGATCGGCTCGCCGCCGGACAGCACCCCGGTGACTCCCACGCTGGCCCGCAGCTTGGAGTGGGTCGACGCAGGCGTCACCCCGCAGCTGGGAGTCCTGACCGCCGCGAACTACGGCGTCCTCGGCTCCGACGTCGACCACGCCACCGGCGGCTCGCAGACGACGGTGGGTGCCGCCTGCCCATGAGCGACCGCTTCGAGGCGATCTACCGGGCCGAGCACAGCGCGGTCTACCGCCAGTGCCTCGCGCTGCTCGGCAACCCGGAGGACGCCGCCGAAGCCACGCAGGAGGTGTTCAGCCGCCTCCTGCACCACATGGTCGAGCTGGACAACCCCGGCGCCTGGCTGCACCGGGTGGCTCACAACCACTGCATGAACCGGCTGCGCAGCCGGAGACGGGAGGTCGGCGAGCCGCGCGAGGGGTGCGCGGCCGCCGACCCTGAGCGGCAGGCCCTGACCCGCATGGCGCTGGCCCGGGCCTTCGCCGCCCTGACGCCCCGAGAGCGGAGGGCGCTGACCCGTTCGACGCTGCTCGACCGCAGCGTGGGCAGCGTGGCGCGGGACATGGACATGTCCTACATGGGTGCGGCGCAGCTCCTCTCCCGGGCGCGGCGCCGCGCGGCGGCGGTGGCCGC
>Ga0070709_10000846_pt1 | contig 17122 bp, 11 predicted proteins | sample LARL51metaG_FD_65449 | JGI IMG/M metagenome (GOLD analysis project Ga0070709, IMG submission 65449) | Corn, switchgrass and miscanthus rhizosphere microbial communities from Kellogg Biological Station, Michigan, USA - LAR L5-1 metaG | ecosystem: Host-associated > Plants > Roots > Rhizosphere ...
GGCCTACGGCCCGGTTCCTCCGTCACCGGGCCGGGGCCGGGCTGGCCCGGGGGGGCGACCCCCCTGGAACCCCCCGATGGCCTACGGCCCGGTTCCTCCGTCACCGGGCCGGGGCCCTGCTGGCCTGGGGCGGTCATGCCGTCTCCGGGGGTGGAAGGGCGGCGGCGGAGCCGTCGCCCGGGGCGGGAGGCGAGAAGAGCGGAAAGGCGGCGGCGGAGCCGTCGCCCGGGGCGGGAGAGGATAGGTACCGGCCGAGCGCGCTGACCGGGAACACGAGGCGGTACAGGTGGTAGTTGAGGTAGAAGTCGCGCGGGAACCCGGTGCCGGTGAACTGCGGCTCGTCCCAGGTCCCGTCGCTCCGCTGGTGCTCGGCAAGCCAGCGGACCCCGGCCTCCACGGCCGGCTCAGCGCCACCGGCCGCGAGCAGCGCAAGCAGCGCCCACGCGGTCTGCGACGCGGTGGACGCACCATGGCCCGCGAGGGACTGGTCGTCGTAGGAGCGCATGTCCTCGCCCCACCCGCCGTCGGGATTCTGGTGCTGTTCCAGCCAGGCCACCGCCCGGCGGATGGCCGGCTTGCCCGGCCGCACCCCGGCGGCGATCAGCGCGGGCACCACCGCGCCGGTGCCGTACACGTAGTTGGCGCCCCACCGGCCAAACCAGGAGCCGTCGCTCTCCTGGGCCCGCAGCAGCCAGACCACACCGCGCCTGACCGCCTGGCTGCCGGCCTGGCCCATGACCGCGAGCGCCTCCACCACGTGCGCGGTGACGTCCGCCGAGGGCGGATCGGTGACCGCGCCGAAGTCACAGAACGGCAGCTTGGCGACTAGTGCCGAGGTGTTGTCGGCGTCGAAGGCCGCCCAGCCGCCATCCCGGGACACCATCCCGGTGATCCAGGCCAGGCCGCGGGAAATCGCGGCCTTGCGGCGCGCGTCTGATCCGGACAACCGCACCCGGCGCAGCGCGAGCACCACCTCGGCGGTGTCGTCGATGTCGGGGTAGTTGTCGTTGTCGAACTCGAAGGCCCAGCCGCCGGGCGCCAGGGCCGGCCGTCGCACCTGCCAGTCCCCCGGCCCGGTGATCTCCTCGTCGAGCAGCCAGTCAGCGGCCCTGGTGAGGGCGGGATGGTCGGCGGGCAGGCCCGCGTCGGCGAGCGCGATCATCGCCAGCACGGTGTCCCAGACCGGCGACTGGCAGGCCTCCATCCGGCGCACCGGGCCGCCGGGGGTGTCCTCGGTGATCGTGAACCGGTCCAGGCCGGCCAGACCGCGCCGCATCACCGGGTGGTCGAGACCGTAGCCGAGCAGCCGCAGGGCGATCAGCGAGTACACCCACGGTGGCTGGATACCGCCCCAGCAGCCGTCGGCCTCCTGCCTGGCGATGATCCACTCGGCGCACCGGCGGATCGCGGCGCGGCGCACGGCCCGCACTGGCGAGGCTCCGGGGGTGGCAGGGTGGCGGCGGAGCCGTCGCCCGGGGCGGGGAGGGGACGGGGGTGGAAGGGCGGCGGCGGAGCCGTCGCCCGGGGCGGGAGAGGAGGAGCGCCCGCGCCGCTCGTAGACGTGCAGCGCCCGGTCCAGGGCGCCGAACACGGCCGACCAGACAGGATCTTTGGGACGGTCCCGGCGCCCGATCACGATCGGCCCGTCACCGGCGGGCCAGAGTTCTTTGAGTCCAAACGGAAGCGGCGTGGCTGGCCGGAACGCTCCGACGATGGTCAGCGGCACTATGGTCTGACGCGCCCAGTATCCCCAGTCGTAGACGTTGAGCGGGAACCAGGCGGGCAGGTAGATCAGCTCCGGCGGCATAACCGGCAGGTCGTCCCAGGACCATTCGCCGAACAAGGCGAGCCAGATCCGGGTGAACACCCGGGTGGCCGGGATCCCGCCCTGGCCGCGGATCCACTCCGCCGCCCGGGCCAGATGCGGCGCCTGCGGCTCGTGCCCGGCCAGCCGCAACGCGACGTAGGCCTCCACCGTGGTGGACAGGTCCCCCGGGCCACCGTAGAAGTTCGCCCAGGTGCCGTCGTCGCGCTGCTGCGAGGCGATCCACCGCGCCGCGGCCTGCGTCTGCTCGGTTGTCCTGACGCCGAGGAACTCCCGTAGCAGCAGGTCCTCGGCGTCCATGGTGACGTTGGTCTCCAGTTCGCCCTGCCACCAGCCCTGGTCATGCTGCAGGCCGAGCAGGTGGTCCCTGGCGCGGGCGAGCGCGTCCGCCGCCGGGCCGGCGGCGGAGCGGCCGAGGCGCCTCGGGTGCGTGACTGTCATCGGCTCGGCTCCCCTCACCACTGCCGCGCGGTGATGAACTCGGCGATGCCGGCGAACTCGGCCCTGACGTCGTCGGGCATCGGGGTTTCCGCCAGGCACCGGTGCGCGGACGCGAGCTGGGCCGCGGCCTCGTTTTCCGTCCAGTCCTTGCCGCCCGCCTCCTCGACAAGACCGGCGGCCCGGACCAGGTCGTCCTCGGACAGCGGATCCGGCTGGCCTAGCAGCGCGGCCAGTTCGGCGGACGCGGCGGCGCCTGCGGTCAGTGCGGCTACCACCGGCAGCGACTTCTTCCGCGCGCGCAGATCCGAGCGGACCGGTTTGCCGGTCACCGCCGGGCTGCCCCAGATGCCGAGCAGGTCGTCGGTGAGCTGGAAGGCCTGCCCGGCGTGCGCGCCGAACCCGGCCAGCCCCATGGCCACGGATGGCGGCGCGCCGACATGGATCGCACCGATGCTGCACGCGCAGGCCATCAGGGCCGCGGTCTTGTCTCCGGCCATCTCCTGGCATTCGGCCAGGGTGACGTCGTCGCGGCCCTCGAATGCAAGGTCCGCGCCCTGCCCGGCGATGAGCCGCTGCACCGCGACAGACAGGCAGCGGGCCGCCCACAGGCCCTGCGGGCCCTTGTCCTCAAGCAGGATGTCCTGGGCGAGGGCGAGCATGGCGTCCCCGGCCAGGATCGCCGCGCCGATCCCGTAGACCGTCCACGCGGTGGGCCGGTGCCGGCGCTCGGTGTCGCCGTCCATGATGTCGTCGTGCAGCAGCGAGAAGTTGTGCACGAGTTCCACGGCGACCGCCGCGGGGACGCCGCGCTCCGGCGCGGCCTCCGCGGCCCGTGCGGACAGCAGCGCCAGGGCCGGCCGCAGCGCCTTGCCGGACCCGGCCGGCTTGGTACCGCCGGGCTGCGCGGTCCCTTCCGCGGCGTGGCCGTCGGCGGGCTTGGGCACCTTGGGTGGGGTGGTGGGGCCGAGGCCAGCATTGGGCGGGGCGGTGGGGCCGGAGCTAGCACTGCGCGGGGCGGTGGGGCCGGAGCTAGCACTTGTGATGCCCTTGCCCTCGTCGCCGGTCCGGCCGTTCACCGGGGCATGCCCGTTGACGCCGGCCAGGCCGAGGTGGTACGCCGCGACCGGGCGCACCTCGGGACTGAGCCTTGCGATCGCCGTGGCCATCGCCGGGCCGACCAGGTCCCGCGCGGTCGCCACGCCGGCCGGCATCACGGCGGTCATGCTTGCGCTCCAGCAGAGCTGCCGCTGCTGACCGCCGGGGATCCGGGCTCAGTCATCCGGCCCGGCGCCCGCCGCAACGCCGCGGCGCCCATGCTCCGGCGTAGTTCCCGCACCGCGTTGAGTCCGCTCCGCACGGCTCCCTCCATCGTGTCCGGCCATCCGGTGTCGGTCCAGGCACCCGCGAGGACCAGGCCCGCCGTGGCGGTCGGGGCCGCGGGCCGCAGCCGTCCCAGCCCTGGTACCTGGCGCATCGTGGCCCTGCGCTCCCTGGTGACGAAGCAATCGACGACCCGCGCCTGCGCCGCCGCGGGGAACAACTCGGCCAGCGCGGGCAGGAACTGCTCGCGCAGCCTGGCGGCCGGGACGTCGGCGTAGGCGTCCGCCGCCGAGAGCGAGATCGCTAGGTACTGGCCTTCGCGCAGGCCCGACGGCCCGGTCCGGTCGAACACCCACTGCACCGGCGAGTCCACCGCCGCGGCGAACGGCAGCCTGGTCACCCGCCGGTCGTAGACCACGTGCACGTTGACAATGGGCGAGGTAGCGATATCCAGCCATTGCCCAGGACCGGGTTGCGCCGCCTGAGCGCCGTTGCCCGCCGCGGACGGCAGCAGCATGGCCGCGGTCTCCGGCGGGACCGCCAGCACCACGCCGTCGGCCCGGATGACCTCGCCGTCGCCGTTGCTCCCGGCGGCGCCGCGGCTGGCCAGGCGAACCAGGAACCCGCCGGAGGGCAGCGCCTCCACCGCGGCCACCTTGGCGCTCAGCCTGACTCTGGCGCGCAGCCGGCCGAGCAGGCTGGCCGCGGCCTGCCCGTGCAGGTCACCCAGTGGCACCGCGGGGATCCCGATGTCCGCCGCGTCCCGGCCGGACAGCAGGGCGGTCTTCACCACGGTGGCGGCGAGCGCCAGGTTCGCGTCGTCCCCGGCGACGTTCAGCGAGGAGACCGTGAACAGGTCCCACAGCGCCCGCCGGGCATGTTCGCCCTGCCCGTGAGCGGCCAGCCAGTCACCGAGGCGCTGCCCGTCAAGCTCGGGGCTGGCCGGGTCGAGCCGGGTCATAGCGAGGGCGGCGGGCACCACGCGCAGTCGTTCGGCAAAAGAAAGATGCTGGTAGCTGGCGAGTGCCCGGCCCATGTGCAGCGGGCCGGGGAGCGCCGTGCGGCGCAGCCTGGCGCGCCCGCCCGGGCGCAGCACGGTGACGTCGAACCGGTCCTGGAGCGTCACCGAGCCGGTCATGCCGAGCCTGGCCAGCAGCCCGCGGTAGGCGGTGCAGCAGCGCAGGAACACGTGCTGCCCGTTGTCCACGGTCAGGCCGCCGCGGCTGAACGAGCAGGTGGCGCCGCCCAGGCGCGGCCTGGATTCGAGCAGCGTGACCCGGGTCCCGGTCTCGGCGAGCGCGATAGCGGCGGTAATGCCGGCCAGCCCGCCACCCACCACCGCCACGTGCGGCGCGGCTGCCTGTGCGGTCACCGGGCCACCTCTGCGGCGGGCGGCCGTGGGCGGCGCGGCGGCCGTACCGCGGCAGTGGCCAGCGACTTGACCGCCACGGCAGCCTTCTCCCGCGCGGACAGGGAGACCCGGCGGGTGAGCACGGCGGCCGGGCTCGCGGCGATGTGCTCGAGCAGCCGGTAGTAGATGCCCGCCATGGCGCCGGCGGACGCGGCGCTGCGCCGGTCGAGCAGCGGCATCAGCGCCAGGCCCTTGGCGTACCAGGTGCGGGCGCGGTCCGCTTCGAACTCCACGAGCGCGGTGAGCTTGTCCAATTCCGGATCGGTGGCCGGGGGTGGAAGGGCGCCGGCGGAGCCGTCGCCCGGGGCGGGAAGAGAGGAGCCGCCGAGGGCGCAGCCGAACCGCGCGAAGTCCTCGGCGGGCAGGTAGACCCGGCCGGTGGCGTAGTCCTCGCGAATGTCCCGCAGGATGTTGGTGAGCTGGAGCGCGACGCCGAGCGAGTCGGCCAGCGGCGCCGCATGCTGCGGGTCGCTGGTGCCGAACACGCCCAGGGACAGCCGCCCGATCGACCCGGCCACGCACCGGCAGTAGTGCAGCAGGTCATCGAAGGTCGCATAGCTGACGCCGCGCACGTCGGCGGCGCAGCCGTCGATCAGTTCACCGAACGCGGGCAGCGGAATGTCGAACCTCGCCGCGGCGTCGGCCAGCGCGACAAGCACCTCGTCGCCGTCGTCCACCTCCCCGGCCTGGAGCGCGGACAGCCCGTCCCTGGCCTCCTCGAGCAGGGTGAGCTTCTCCGGGGCGGGCAGGGTGCCGTCCCCGATGTCGTCGATGCGCCGGGCGAAGGCGTAGACGGCGGCCAGCGCCTGGCGCTTGGCCGGCGGGAGCAGCCGGATGCCGTAGGAGAAGTTCCTGGCCTGGGACCAGGTGATCTCCTCGCAGCGCCGGTAGGCCGCGCGGACGTCTGTGGCCACGTCACCTTCCTGTCAGGTAGGCACGGAGGAGTTCCGCCGCCACGCGGTGCTTACGCGGGCGGGGAGTGGCGGCGAGCACGTCGCAGCCGCTCGCGGTGATCGCGGCGAGGGCCGCACGGCCGCCCGCCACGTACCCGGCCACCGCCGCCCGGGCGAAGCCGCGCAGCGTGCCGACGATGGGCGCGCCGTCGTCGAGCAGCCCTGAGGCCCGGCGCACCTGGAACTCGATGAGCCTGCGGACCTGCGGCGACACGGAAGGCGCGGCCAAGTCGGCCTCGGTGACACCGTGCCCGGCGAGGTCGTCGGCGGGCAGGTAAACGCGGCCGGCCCTGAGGTCTTCGGCCACGTCCTGCCAGTGCTCGGCCAGTTGCAGCGCGGTGCACACCAGGTCGGAGAGCCGCTCCCGGGGCGGCGTGGCCGCGCCGAAGACGTACAGCACGATGCGGCCGACCGGGTTGGCCGACAGCCGGCAGTAGCCCAGCAGTTCGTCAAAGGTCTGGTAGCGGGTGACCACCTGGTCCTGGCGGTTCGCCTGGATCAGGTCGAGAAAGGGCTGGGCGGGGATCGCGCACTGTGCGACGGCCGGCGCGAGCGCCTGGACCACCGGCAGCCGGGGGCCTTCCCCACCGGGCTGGTAGAGCCGGCCTAGGTCCGCCTCGAGTTCGTCGAGCAAGGCCAGCCGCTCATCCGGCGGTGCCTCATCACCCATGTCATCGGCCGACCGGGCGAAGCCGTACACCGCGGTCAGGTGCTGGCGGTAACGCCCCGGAAGCAGCCGGAGGGCCACGGGAAAGTTCTCGTCCGCCGCCTTGGCGCCGGCCTGGGCGGTGATCACCCTGGCCGGATCGCTGCAGCTAGCCCCGGCCCCATCACCCCGCGCAGTACTAGCCCCGGCCCCACCACCCCGCCCAAACCCGGGAGCGCTGGCATCCTCTGATCTCGTCGCATCCCGGGTCACGTCCCCTATTCCTTCACAGCTCACGGGCTAATGCAAACAATGACATCGGCGTCATGTGACGCCGATGTCGCAGAACTCTCCAGGCTCCGGCACCGCCAGCCGCCCCGGCAAAGACATTTACATTACTGCAGTTGCCGGCCGCAAGTCCGTCACCGGGAAGGCCTCACGGTCAGCGATAGTTATAACCGGCCATTTCCTGAGTGTCCGTGAAGATTTGTGGGAGGGTGATTAGTACTGCTCGGCTACGGGCGGATTTGCCACGCAACATCGCAGGCAGGGGGCGGGTTACCGGCAGACTCGCCGGTCCGGGGTAATAGGCGCACGGCGGCCGGGTACCTGGCCCGGCAATTTCCCTGCCGCATCGCACGCGGCGATGGCTCGCCTTTGATTCCAGCGAGCACCTGATACTGCCGCAGAACGGCCTGGCGGCGCTCCCGCCGCGACGCCTGCGCCGAACCTGACGCATATGTCACTCGAAGCTGACGCTCATGTCATAGCGCGGTTCCCCGGCCGCTTAACGCTGACGCTCACGTCATATTCCACGCCAGGTAACCGGCCCGACGCGGACCGCCGCACGAGGACGCATACTCCGATAGTGCACCCATGGGGGCCCAATAGGGCGTTAGATGTTAACTGGCCTGCATGCCCGCGAGTCTGGACTTCGGCGAGTGCGCGGTCGTGGCGGGCCACTATTACGGGGGCATGCCGTGCCGGCGGCCCACGGGGCGCACGAGGGGAGCCGATGGCACGTCAATCATTACCGGATGCCGAAGTCCCAGATCCGGGGCGGATCACCAGCCAGCAGGACTTCGGCCGCGAGCTCACCCTGGCCCGGCAACAGGCGGGGCTCACAATCCGCGACGTAGCGAAAGCAAGCGGCATCCCGGTCAGCACGGTCGGGGACTACTTCGCCGCGCGCCACCTTCCGCCCGCCCGCCAGCCGGAACTCCTGCCCAGCATCCTGGCCGCGTGCCAGATCACCGAGGCCGAGCAGGTGGCCCGCTGGCTGGACGCGCTGAACCGGGTCCGGCGCGCGCCGGGCCGTCCTCCGGCCGGCCCGGCCCCCTACCGGGGCCTGGCCAGCTTCCAGCCGGAGGACGCCGCCTGGTTCTTCGGCCGCGAGGAGTTAGTCCTGCACCTGGTCCGGCTGGCGACCGGGCCGGGCGCACCCGGGCTGCCGCTTACGGTGGTCGGGCCCTCCGGGTCAGGTAAGTCCTCGCTGCTGCGGGCGGGCCTGGTCCCCCGGCTGCGGTCCGGTACCACGGCCCGGCCGGGCGGCCGCCCCGTGGTGCTGATCACGCCGGGCACCACACCGGTGCAGACCCTGGCCGGGCAACTGGCGCCACTGGCCAGGCCGGGTACCGAGGGCCCGCTGAGCGCCGGGCCGCTGGCCAAGGGGCTGCGCGAGGACCCGGAGCGGCACGCGCGGCTCGCCTCGCGCGGCGACGAGCCTCCCGGGATCATCGTGGACCAGTTCGAGGAGGTCTTCACCGCGGGCGCGGGCGAGGGCGAGCGCAGCGAGTTCGTCGCCGCGCTGGCCGCCCTTTCCCAGCGCACCCTGGTCGTGCTCGGCCTGCGGGCGGACTTCTATGGGCACGTGCTCGGCTACCCCGCGCTGGCCCGGGCGCTGCAGGAACGGCAGATCGTGGTCGGCCCGATGTCGGCCGACCAACTTCGCCGGGCGATCGTTGAGCCCGCGCGCAAGGCCGGCCGGGAGGTCGAGGACGGCCTGGTCGAGGTGCTGCTGCAGGACATGCGCCCGCGCGCGGCGCCCGGGGCGGGCGGGCACGAGGCCGGAGCGCTGCCGCTGCTCTCCCACGCGCTGCTTGCCACCTGGTCCCGCAGCCGGGGCAGCCGGCTGACCCTGACCGACTACCAGGCCAGCGGGGGGATCAGGGACGCCATCGCGCGGACCGCCGAGCAGGCGTACACGACGCTGGACGGCGTGGGGCAGGAACTCGCCAGGCAGCTCTTCCTGCGGCTGGTCCACATCGGCGACGACGGCCGCGAGTCCAGGGCCCGCCTCCCGCTGCGCGACCTGCCGGGGGACGCCAGCGCCGCAGCGGCCGTGCTGGAGCGGTTCGTCGGCCAGCGGCTGGTCACCAAGGACCGGGCTGCGGCGCAGATCACCCACGAGGCGCTGATCGGCGCATGGCCCCGGCTGCGGGTGTGGATCGACGCCGACCGTGAGGACATCAGGATCCGGCACTTCATCGAGGTGGCGGCGCAGGCGTGGGTGCAGGCCGGGCGGGAGCCGGCCGGGCTGCTGCGCGGCGGGCAGCTCGCGCTGGCCGCCGACTGGATGGCCGGTGAGGCCCACCGCGCCGCGCTGAGCGAGGAAGCCCGTGACTTCGTCGACGCGGGGATCGCTCAGGAGCGGGCGCAGCAGGCGGCCGCGCGCCGTCATACCCGGCGGCTCCGGCAACAGGTGGCCGCACTGGCCGCCCTGGTGCTGCTCACCGTGGGGCTGGCCGGCTACGCGTTCCACCAGCGCCAGGCCGCCACCGCCGCCAGCAACGAGGCCGAGTCGCGGACGGTCGCCGTGGAGGCCGGCCAGCTCCGCCCCGAGGATCCCGCGCTGGCCGCACAGCTGTCGCTGGCCGCCTACCGCATCTATCCGACGACAGGAGCCCGGGCCAGCCTGCTCGAGTCGTCCGGCGCCCCGGCGGCGGCGCGCATGTCCGACTCCCGCCGCGACATCCAGGCCGTCGCGCTGTCCCCGGACCACCGGCTGCTCGCGGTGGCCGCCGCCGACGGCACGCTGCGGCTGTGGCAGATGTCCCACCCAGGCCACCCGGTGCTCGTCGGCACGGTGGCGGAACTCGGCCACGCGCACCCGCTGTACGCGGCGGCGTTCAGCCCGGACGGGAATGTGCTGGCCGCGGCAGGCGAGGACGGAAAGGTGCGGCTGTGGAACGTCACCGACCCGCGGCACCCCGTGCCGCTGCTGCGGCGGCCGCTCACCGGTCCGGGGAACACGGTCTATTCGCTGGCGTTCAGCCCACGTGGGGGGCTGCTGGCCGCGGGCAGCGCGGACACGAAGGTGTGGCTGTGGAACGTCACCGACCCCACGCAACCGGTCCCGGCCGGTGGGCCGCTGACCGGGGCGAAGGGGTATGTGCAGGCGGTGGCGTTCAGCCCGGACGGGCACCTGCTGGCCGCGGGCAGCGCGGATGACACCGTCCGGCTGTGGAACGTGGCCGATCCGGCCAAGCCCCGGCTCGCCACCACGCTGACCGGACCGGCCCACGCGGTGGACGCGGTCGCGTTCAGCCCGGACGGCGATGAACTGGCCGCCGGGAGCTATGACAACAGGGTGTGGCTGTGGAACATCACCAAGCCCACCAAGCCGGGCCCCGCCATGAAGTTCACCGGGGCCACCGACTGGATCATGGCGGTCGCGTTCAGCCCGGACGGGAAGATGGTGGCCGCCGGCGGCAGCGACGGCCAGTTGCGGCTGTGGGACGCCTCGACCGGGGCCCCGGTCGCCGTGATCCCCCATCCGCAGCCGGTGACCTCGCTGGCCTGGGACGGCCCGCACCTGCTCGTCACCGGCGACGCCGACGGCTACGTCCGGGCCTGGCACCTGCCGGCGCCGGACCTGATGACCGGCGGCCCGGTGTACAGCATCGCGCTCAGCCCCACTGGGGGGGAGCTAGCGGTCGGTGGGACCGCCCTGCAGGTGTGGGACAGCGCCAGCCGCACACTGACTGCCGGTGCACCGATCCCCGGCGGCGGGGCCGGCGACATCGTCAACGCGGTGGCCATCTCGCCCGGCGGGAACCTGATCGCCACCGGCTATGGCGACGGGCACATCCAGTTGTGGCGGTGGCGCGGCACCCGCCTGCTACCGCTCGGAACGCCGCAGGATGCCTCGCAGCTAGGGGCAGGTTCCACCAACCAGGTGGAGTTCGTGGCTTTCAGCCCGGACGGGAACCTGCTCGCCAGCGGCAGCGACGACGGCACCCTACGCCTCTGGAACATCACCGACCCGGCGCGGCCCCGGCAGCTTGTGATGATCCCTGACGCCCACACCTATGTCTTCTCGGTCGCCTTCAGCCCCAGCGGCCATGTTCTCGCTGCGGCCAGCGCCGACGACAAGGTCCGGCTGTGGAACGTGACCGACCCGGCGGCGCCGGTACGGATCGGCGGCGCACTCAGCGGGCCAACGAACACCGCGTACTCGGTGGCCTTCAGCCCGGACGGGAAGGTGCTCGCGGTCGGCAGCGCGGACCGGGACGTCCGCCTCTGGGATGTCAGCAACCCGGCCCGGCCGCGCCCCATCGGCCCGGTGCTCACCGGCCCGGCAGGGTATGTGTATTCGGTCGCGTTCAGCCCTGGCGGGAACATCCTGGCCGCGGGGAACACCGACGGCAGCGTGTGGCTCTGGAACGTGACCCAGCCGACTCACCCGACCCTGATCGCCACCCTGACCGGGCCGACCGGGCACGTCTACGCGGTCGCGTTCGGCCCGGGCGGGCGGACACTGGCCGCGGCGGATTCGTCCGGCCTGGTCTGGCTCTGGGACACCCATGCCGCGGCGGCAGCGCGCGCCGTGTGCGCGATGGCCGGCCAGCCGCTTACCCGGGCCGAGTGGGGTGCCTACGTGCCCGGGCAGCATTACGCGCCGCCGTGCCGCTGACCCCGGCCGTGCAGCCCAGCCACCCCGTAGGAGACGCTATGCCGAACCAGTGGCTCTCGCGTCCTAGTCCCGGTCACCGCCGCGGCCGCCGCCAGCGGGGCCAGCACCTGCCCGCCCAGCCATGGAGCGCGCACCGGCCGTACCGCGCCTGGGGCGGTCCGGTCCGTCGGCCTGCCCAGCGCGCCGTGCGGCCGGAGCCCGGGCCGGGGAAGGCGCGGATGCTGCCGGGGGCAACCGTCTGTCCCGCCGCGGCGAACGCGTCGCGCAACCTGCGCTCGGTCGCGGCCAGCGAGGGGCCACCGGCACCGGTCATGCCCGGCCGCCCAGGTCCCTGGCGAGGGCGGCCAGGGCCCGCGAGGCGGTGGAGGCGACGGTGCCGCGGCTCACCCCGAGAGCGGTTGCTATCTCCCGGTCGGTGAGATTGAGGAAATAACGCAGCACCAGGACCTCACGCTGCCGCCGGGGCAGCAGGGCCACCGCGCGGAGCGCCTCGCGCCGGTCCTCACCGGCCATGGCCGCCGACTCGGCGGACCACACCGGGGGCTCGTGCATGGCGGCCCGGGAGGACCACGCCCGCTTACGCGATCGCAGCACCGAGCGGCAGCCGTTCAGCACCGAGACCCGCAGGTACGCCACGGCGTTGGCCGGGTCGCGCAGCCGGCCCGCACCACGGTGCAGGCCTAAGAACGCGTCCTGGACCACGTCTTCCGCGCTGGGCTGGTCGCCGACCAGGAGCACCGCCATCCGGACCAGGCGCAGCGCGTGGCACCGGTAGAGGATGCCGACCAGGTCACCCGGCCCTGCCGCGGGACCGGCCAAGTCGCCGGCCCGTACCGTCTGCATGACCCGCCCCCGATGCTCGGTCACCATATACATAAGACGCCGCCGGGACCCCGCTGTTGAGTCCCGGCCCGTCAGGTGCGCCAGATCAGCGCGAGCGCGCGGTCGTCGTTGGTGCCTGTGCCCGTGCTCAGTACCCGGACGAGGTCGGCGGCGCCAGCCCGGAACCCCGTCGTGACCAGCCGGTCCGCCTCACCGAGCAGCCGGTCGGTGCCGTCGTCGATGTCCCTGCCGGGAACCTCCACCAGCCCGTCGGTGTACAGCATCAGCGCGTCACCGGGCCGCAGCGTGCCCCGCTCGGGAACCAGCCGAAGGTCGGCGACCACGCCGAGGACGATCCCCCGTGCCGCGGTGAGCCGCCAGGTGCCACTGCCCGCGTCGAAGTGCGCGGCGGGCGGGTGACCGGCGGAGGAGACCATGAAGTCACCGGTGGCCAGGTCGAGCGCGAGATGGATCGCGGTGACGAAGCCTTCGTTGGCGGCGCCCCGGCGCACGTAGGCGTTACAGCTGGACAGGAACTCCCCCTGCGGTACCGAGCCGAGCAGCCCGCCGAACGCACCGGACAGCAGCAGCGCCCTGGTCCCGGCGTCCACGCCCTTGCCGGCCACGTCGACGAGCGCCACCTCGAGGGTCTTGCCGTCACAGGAGGACACCAGGAAGTCGCCGCCGAACGAGGAGCCGCCGGCCGGCCGCAGCACGGAAACCGAGCCCCAGCCCTCGGGCAGTTCCGGCAGCGTCCCCTGGGCCCGGATCCGGTCCCGCAACTCGATCAGCATTGCCTCGCCGCGCAGGCCAAGCATGCCGAGCTTCTCCCTGGTCCTGGCGAGCTGGAGGGCTACCGCCGCGGTAACCACGATGGTCAACGCCAGGCCCGGGCCGGCCTTGTCCTTCACTATGTCGTAGGCAAGGCCGAAGGCGATCAGCGCGAACAGGATGCGCAGCGCGCGGGGCCACAGCAGCAGGCCGCCTGCCAGCACCGGCAGGATGAGCAGGCCGGGCGAGAACCACGACTGCGACACGTGCACGGCCGCGACGCTGATGAACGCCGTCACCAGGGCGAGCAGCAGGGCCACCCGGCGGTTCCCGGTGATGAGCTGGCGTGACACCCAGCCGCTCACCGTGCGCCAGGCGGAGCGAGCGGCGTGCAGGGGAAGGGCCACGATCCGGGCAACCATGATGGCCGAACTGTATACGCCGACCGGGCCCGCTGACACACACGCAGGTCAGCGCGTCGCATCGGAAGCGGCTCAAGATCGCGTGCCGAAAAAGGAGTTGGCGGCGCTCCCGCACGGCGGGTAGGAAGACGAGCATGGCCACCACGTTCCAGATCCGCCCGGTCACCGAAGATGAACTTCCCGCGTTCTCATACGTGGACGAACAGGCGTTCAACGGCAGGCCGGACACCGAACGGCAGCGCGCCAACTGGCTCGCCCGGCTCGAACTCGACCGCACCCTGGGCGCGTTCGACGGCACCACACTGGCCGGCATTACCGGCGTGTACAGCTTCCGGATGCGGGTACCAGGGGCGATGGCCGCGGTCGCCGGGGTGAGCATGGTCGCCGTGCTCCCCTCGCACCGCCGCCGCGGCGCCCTCACCGGCCTGATGCGCCGCCAGCTTGGCGACATCGCCGAGCGTGGCGAGGCCGTGGCCGCGCTGTTCGCCTCGGAGACCCCGATCTACGGCCGGTACGGCTACGGGCGCGCGTCCTGGCACCTGACCCTGAGCCTGGCGCGCGGCCACGGGGCGCTGGCTGCCGGGGTGCCCACGGACCCGGCGCTGCGGCTGCGGATCGCCGAGCCGCGGTCGGCGCACGCCGAGATGGGCAAGGTGTACGAGCTGGCCATGGCCGAGCGGCCGGGTCTGTACGCCCGCACCGAGCCGTGGTGGGACCGGCTGACCCACGACCCGGATTCCGACTCGGACCCGGCCATGCGCTGCGTCCTGGCCGAAGACGACGCCGGGCCGCGCGGCTACGCCCTGTTCACCTCGGAGGGCCGGTGGGAATGGGAGGAGGGCACGTTCCTCCCGGCCGGCGTGCTGGACCTGCACGAAGCCATCGCCGTGGACCCGGCGGCGGCCGCGGCACTGTGGGGTGACCTGCTCAGCCGGGACCTGATCACCACGTTCCGGCTGCACATGCTGCCGGTGGACGACCCGTTGCTCGACCTGCTCGCCGACTCGCGGCTGGGCCGGCCGCGGCTCTCCGACGGCCTGTGGATCCGGCTGGTGGACGTGGGCAAGGCGCTGGCGCAGCGCCGCTACGCGTGCCCGGTCGACGTGGTCATCGAGGTCAACGACGAGACGTGCCCGCAGAACCAGGGCCGGTGGCGGCTGACCGCGGCGACCACGTCCGCCCCCTCCGGGTTCAGCGGGACCTGCGAGCGGACCACCGCCCCGGCGGACCTGGTGCTGCCGGTGCGGGCCCTGGGCGCGGCGTACCTGGGTGGTACCCGGCTCGGGCCGCTGGCCGCGGCCGGCCTGGTCACCGAGGTCACGCCGGGGGCCGTGGCGGCGCTGTCGACAGCCATGTCGTGGGACCCGGCCCCGTGGTGCCCGATGATCTTCTGAAGGCGGCACCGCTCATAGGGACGCGCGAACCACCGCCTCGGCGAGGTCTGCCTGGTAGTGCGGCTGCATGCTGGTGAAGTCCGGGCACGCGTTGACCTCGAGCACCCGCGGCCCCGCCCCGGTCCGCAGCAGGTCCACCCCGGCGTGCCCCAGCCCCAGCGCGGCGGCCGCCCCGTGCACCAGGTCATTTTCCTCGCCGGTGAGTTCGATGCGGCGCTGCGCGGCACCACCGGCGATGTTGCTGCGCCATTCGGGTGGCGCCGCGCGGCGCTCGGTCGCCGCTATCAGTTGTCCCCCGGTGAGGACGGCGCGCACGCTGACCCCGGCGCACTCTGTCACTTCAGGCTGTACGATCACCGCGCCTGGCCCTTCGGCCGCGAGTTCGGCCAGCGCCGTGGCCAGTGCCGCCGGATCCGCCGCCCGGCGCACCCACCGCCCCTGCGCACCGTGGGCCCGCTTGACCACCACCGGGTAGCCGATCTCCGCGGCGACGGCGGCCACCTGCGCCCGGTCGAACGGGCAGATCTCGGTGCGCACCTGGGCCACACGGGCCTGGGCTAGCCGCACCGCGGCGGCCGCCTTGTCGTCCGCGAGCAGCACGCCGTCCACCGGGTTCTGTGCCCGCGCTATCCGGGCGAGCACGCCCAGCGCATGGACCGCCGCCGGGAACCCGAACAGCAGGAAGGGGGCCAGGCCGGTGGCCACGACGGGGCCGGCCTGATCGATGACCGTGACCTCGCCCAGCGGGACGATGCCGGCCCGCAGCGAAGGCAGGTCCACGGTCCGGACCGGGACGCCGAGCCGGCCAGCGGCGGCGATCAGGCTGTCCGGCACGTTGCTGGCGTACGGGTTCCTGGCGACCGCGAGCGTCATCCCGTGACGCCCTGCCGGCGCCGGGCGGTCGCGTGGTCAAGGATGGCCCCGGCCACGTCAGCCCCGGTGACCGCGCTGATCCCGGCGAAGCCCGCCCACGCGTCCACCTCAAGGACGCGGACCGCGCCGCCGGCGTCCTCGATCAGGTCCACCCCGCCGAAGTCCAGCCCGCAGGCGGCCAGCGCGGCCACCGCGACGGCCGCCGCGGCGTGGCTCAGCGGCAGGGCAGCCCCGGCCGCGCCCAGGGCCAGGTTGGCCCGGACCTCCCCCGGCCTGGCCGTCCGGCGCATCAGCGCGGCGCACCGGTTCCCCACCACGTAGGCCCGGATGTCCTGGCCGCCGCCGCCGATCAGCGGCTGCGCCAGGTAATGCTCCCGTTCGGCGTGGTAGCCCGGCGCAGTGGCGCCCGGGTGCCACGCCTCCCGCGGCTGCCAGGCGGCGGTGAGCGCCGCGGCCGAGGGGTAGGTCGCGATCCCCTCGCCCCGGACCCCGCGCGCGGGCTTGACGATCAGTTCGCCCGGGCCGAGCGCCGCCAGGTCCACGCCGCCCGGTTCGTCGAACGCGGCTGTCGGCACCACCGGTATCCCGGCGTTGACCAGGCCCACGGTGGTCAGCAGCTTGTCGCGGGAGCGGAACGCGGCGTCCGGGGGGTTGAGCACCAGCGAGCCCTGCGCGGCCAGGCAGGCGAGCACCGGGGCGGCGATGCCGCGGAACGGGGCCACGATGCGGTGGATCACGATGCCGGGCCGGACCGGCCTGCCCGCGTAGCATGCGGACTGCCGCCCGTCGGCGCACCAGAGTCCGAGCAGGTGCGGCGCCCAGCTCACCAGGCGCAGGTCGCGTTCCCGCGCCGCGGCCTTCAGCAGCACCCAGTTCCGCGCCCGCTCGGCCGGGTAGTGCAGCACCACGATCTGGTTCTCGGCGGACACGCGCTCAACCTACTGGAGATCGCGCCGGCCGGCGGTTGCACGCGGCGGGACCAGGGGCCTTGCGGGTCCAGGTAACCCCGGGGCATCGTAATGTCCCACATCAGATGCGAAGTGAGGGCGGTCGCTCATGCCACTGGAAGTCAAGCGCCTGCACCTGGCGAGCCTGCGCGGCCCCGACGGCAGGGAGTGGCCGGTGCACGGGTTCGTGGTCACCCATCCGGGCGGCGCGGCGCTGGTGGACACCGGCTGCGGCGGTCCGGACGAGTGGCTCAGCGACTGGCGGGTGGTGAACCGGTCGGTCGCGGACGCGCTCGCCGATCTGGACATGACGCCGGCCGACATCGGCCTGGTCATCAACACGCACCTGCACTTCGACCATTGCGGGCAGAACGCGGTGTTC
>Ga0070709_10000850_pt1 | contig 17087 bp, 13 predicted proteins | sample LARL51metaG_FD_65449 | JGI IMG/M metagenome (GOLD analysis project Ga0070709, IMG submission 65449) | Corn, switchgrass and miscanthus rhizosphere microbial communities from Kellogg Biological Station, Michigan, USA - LAR L5-1 metaG | ecosystem: Host-associated > Plants > Roots > Rhizosphere ...
TCGTCCTTGACCAGGCCGGTCATGGCCATTGCTTCACTCCCCCTCGAAGATTTCCGCGAACGCCCCTGCCAGCCGCCGCGGATCATGGTGCGGCGACCCGTCGCGCATCGCCAGGTCGGTCATCACCAGCCTGCCACCGAGCAGCCCGGCGGCCTTCTCCAATTCGGCGGCATACCCCCCGGCAGCCCTGCGGTCGGCGAGCACCACGTCCACTTTCAGCCCGGGCGCGTGCTCGGCGAGCACCTCCAGGTGGGCATGGGGCGAGAACCCGTCGGTCTCCCCGGCCTGCGGTACCAGGTTCAGTGCGACCACGCGGCGGGCCGGGGTGGTTATCAGTGCTTCCGCCAGCTCGGGCACCAATAGGTGGGGCAGGATGCTGGTGAACCAGGAACCGGGGCCGAACACCACCCAGTCCGCGGTGGCGACCGCCGCGACGGCCTGCGGGCAGGCGGGCGGGTCCGCGGGGATCAGCGACACCGAGCGCACCCGGCCGGTGGTGGACGCGCAGGCAACCTGCCCGCGGACCAGGGTGATCTCCCCGGGGCGGTCCGGGTCGGCGCCTTCCACCTCGGCGACCAGGTCCAGCGGGACCGACGCCATCGGCAGCACCCGCCCGTGCGCGCCGAGCAGCCTGCCGACCCAGTCCAGGCCCTGAACGGTGTCGCCGAGCAGCTCCCACAGCGCGACGATCAGCACGTTGCCGACCGCGTGGCCGCCCAGCCCACCCCGTCCCTCGAAGCGGTGCTGCACCACCCGGCTCCAGGTGGTGCCCCAGGCGTCGTCGCCGCACAGCGCGGCCAGCGCCATGCGCAGGTCCCCCGGCGGCAGCACGCCGAAGTCGCGGCGGAGCACGCCGGACGAGCCGCCGTCGTCGGCGACCGTCACGATCGCGGTGAGCTGCCGGGTGACCCGCCGCAGCGCGGACAGGGAGGCGAACAGGCCGTGGCCACCGCCGAGCGCCACGACCTTCGGGTTGAGTGGCCGGACGGCGGGGACGACAGGAACGTGGCCGTCGGCCGTCATTCACGCCCCAGATCGCGGTGCACCACCTGGACCCCCAGGCCGGCGTCCTCCAGGCGCAGGCCGATCTCCTCGGCCATGGTCACGCTGCGGTGCTTGCCGCCGGTGCAGCCGATCGCCAGCGTCACGTACTGCTTGCCCTGCTGGCCGTACCCGTCGAAGGTGATCCGCAGGGTCTCCGTGTAGGCCTTGAGGAACTCCTCGGCGCCGGGCTGCCTGAGCACGTAGTCGCGGACCCGTTCGTCCTGCCCGTTGAGCGGCGCGAGCGATTCGACCCAGCGCGGGTTGGGCAGGAACCGGCAGTCGGCGACCAGGTCGGCGTCCACCGGCACGCCGTACTTGTAGCCGAAGGAGACCACGCTCACCCGCAGCGCGGCGGCGGTACCGGTGCCGAAGAAGTCCCGCATCCTGGCGCGCAGTTCGTGGACGTTCAGCGCGGAGGTGTCCAGCACCAGGTCGGCGTCCTCCCTGATGCCGCTGAGCAACTGGCGCTCCGCGGCGATCCCGTCCACCACCCGCCCGTCCTCCTGCAGCGGGTGCGGCCGGCGCACGTTCTCGAAGCGGCGCACGAGCGTCTCGTCACTGGCTTCGAGGAACAGCACGCGCGGGCGGATGCCGCGCGAGCCCAGCTCGCGGATGCTGGAGGCCAGGTCGGCGGCGAACGCCCGGCCGCTGCGCAGGTCGATGACCGCGGCGATGCGCGGTGGCGTCCTGTTCCCCCGCATGGCCAGGTCGGCCATGGTGGGCAGCAGCCCCGGCGGCAGGTTTTCGATGACGTACCAGTCCAGGTCCTCCAGGGACTTGGCGGTCGTGCTCTTCCCGGCCCCGGACATCCCTGTGATGATCACGATGTCGGCCGGCGGCCCTGTCATGGCTGCCTCGTCCTGCTGTCTGCTCACCCGGCCTGCCCCGGCCAATGCGCGCCTCTCACGACGCCCCCCTGTCGCTGGTTTCACCATTTTCACGCCCTGGTGCCAGTGCCGTCAGCACCGCGCTGGCCAGGCGAGGGCCAATCCCGGGTACTTCCGCGATCTCGGCTTCGGTCGCGCCGGCGATCTTGCGCACCGAGCCGAAGTGCCGTAGCAGCGTAGCCCGCCGCGCCGGGCCGAGTCCCGGTACCGCGTCAAGCTCGCTCACCGCCATGGCCTTTGACCGCTTTGCCCGGTGGTAGGTGATGGCGAACCGGTGCGCCTCGTCTCGCACCCGCTGCAGCAGGTACAGGCCCTCGCTGCTGCGCGGCATGATGACCGGGGCGTCCTCGCCGGGCAGCCACACCTCCTCCAGCCGCTTGGCCAGCCCGCAGACGGCGATGTCATCGATGCCCAGTTCGTCCAGGGCCCGGACGGCGGCGTCGACCTGAGCGGGCCCGCCGTCGATGACCACCAGGTTCGGGGGGTAGGCGAACTTGCGCGGCCGGCCGTCCTCGTCCAGCGGCCCGGGCCGCACCGCGGCCGGGTCGCCGCCGGCCGGGTCCCGCGTGGCGAACTGGCCGGCCGGGTCGCCCAGCGTGTCCAGCTCGCCGGTGGTCTCCCGCTCCTCCAGGTACCGCCGGAACCGCCGGGTGATGACCTCGTGGATCGAGGCGACGTCGCCCTCGCCGCCGGTGCCCTTGATGCTGAACCTGCGGTACTCGCTCTTGCGGGCCAGCCCGTCCTCGAACACCACGGCGGACGCGACGACGTTGGTTCCCTGCAGGTTCGACACGTCGTAGCACTCGATCCGCAGCGGCGCCTCCTCCAGGCCGAGCGCCTCCTGGATCTCGTGCAGGGCCCGGCTGCGGGTGGTCAGGTCGCTGGCCCGGCGCATCTTGTGCTGTGCCAGCGATTCCTTCGCGTTGCGCGCCACGGTCTCAAGCAGCGCCTTTTTGTCCCCGCGCCGCGGTACCCGAAGGCTCACCCGGCTGCCGCGGCGGCGGCACAGCCACTCCTCCACGGCGGTGGCGGCCGGCGGCAGGACCGGGACGAGGACCTCGCGCGGGATGCTCCCCCTGCCCGGCTCGGGGCCTTCCGCGCTATCGCGCGCCGCACCCCCCACCCGCCTCCCCGTTCCCCCTTCACTGTCCCCCTGCACTGCGGGCGCCGCCACGGCGTCCTCGCCGTAGACCTGGCCGAGGAACTGCTCCACCAACTCGCCCGCGGTGACGTCCTCGACCTTGTCCACCACCCAGCCACGCTGGCCGCGAACCCGCCCGCCGCGCACGTAGAACACCTGCACGGCGGCTTCGAGCTGGTCCTCGGCAAGCGCGATCACGTCGCAGTCGGTGCCGTCGCCGAGCACCACGGCCTGCCGCTCCAGCGCCCGGTTCAGCGCCTGGATGTCGTCCCGCAGCCGCGCGGCCCGCTCGTACTCCTCGGCCTGCGCCGCCTCGCGCATCTGCGCTTCGAGCCGCCTGGTGAACCTGGCGGTCTGCCCGGCCATGAAGTCGCAGAAATCCTCGGCGAGCTGCCGGTGCTCTTCCTCGCTGATCTGGCCCACGCACGGTGCCGAGCACTTGCCGATGTAGCCGAGCAGGCACGGCCTGCCGATCTGACCTGCGCGCTTGAACACGCCCGCCGAGCAGGTACGGACCGGGAACACCCGCAGTAGCGTGTCCACGGTCTCCCGGATCGCCCAGGCGTGCGAGTAAGGCCCGAAGTAACGGGTACCGCGGCGCTTGGCGCCCCGCATGACCATGACCCGCGGATAGTCCTCGCCGAGCGTGACCGCCAGGTAGGGGTAGCTCTTGTCGTCCCGGTACCTGATGTTGAACCTGGGGCTGAACTCCTTGATCCAGGAGTACTCCAGCTGCAGGGACTCCACCTCGGTGCCGACCACGGTCCAGTCCACGCCCGCCGCGGTGGACAGCATCGCCTGGGTGCGCGGGTGCAGGCTGGCGAAGTCGGCGAAGTAGGAGTTCAGCCGGGACCGCAGGTTCTTGGCCTTGCCCACGTAGATGACCCGGCCATGCTTGTCACGGAACCGGTATACGCCCGGCGACTCCGGGATCGAGCCCGGGGCCGGCCGGTAGCCATGCGGATCAGCCACGGCAGCAACTCTATGCGCGTCCGGCGCCCTCGGGCGTCACCCGGAACCCGTTGCCACAAGGTCGGCCGGCACGATCGTGACACCAAACGGCCTGGCGATTTCGAGACTATCCACACCGAAGACTTGCGCGGTCTGTGTGTACCGGCCACGGCGCAGTTCAAACACCGTCAGGCTGGGCTTTCCGCCGGACTCGACGATCCAGTAGGAGCGGATTCCAAAGCGCTCGTAGACCTCCTTCTTCCGGCCGAGGTCATACAGCCTGGTACGTGGCGATGCCACCTCGATGGCCAACACCGGAGGCTGGACCAGGAACATCTCCTCGAACGATTCCGTCCGGATCACCGCCACGTCGGGTACCCGGTGCTGGAACCTACTGATATTGACACCCGGGCCGCTTAGCACCAGGAACTCCGGCGGGCAGGCGGCTCCGAGAATCATCTGCAGCCGGGAGACGGCTAGCTGATGCAGGTTGGACGGCGCGGGCGACACGATGAGCACCCCGTCATCCAACTCATAACGAAATCCGTCGTCGGGCATGTCCTCCAGGTCCTCGACGGTGAAGACCCGGTCGTCTGCCCAGGCTTCTGGCGCGCGCATGACACTCATGGTGCCTCCTGTCGGTCATGGCCGCCACCATGCCAGGTGGCTCCGACAGTGCCGCCCTGGGGAAAGCGACCCCCTGGAAACCCCCGCTGGCCTCAGGCCGCGTTCCTTCGTCACGCGGCCGGGGCCTTCCGGCCGGCGCAGGTCAGTCCTGGAAGGCCTCTACCGGGGGGCAGGCGCAGACCAGGTTGCGGTCGCCGTAGGCCTGGTCGATGCGGCGCACCGGTGGCCAGTACTTGCCGCGGTGGTCGCCGTTCAGCGGGTAGGCGCCCTCCTCCCGCGAGTAGGGATGCTTCCAGTCGGCGGCGAGCAGCATCGGCGCGGTGTGCGGCGCGTTGACCAGCGGGTTGTCCTCGTGGTCGTAGTCGCCGCTGGCCACCCTGGCGATCTCCTGCCTGATCGCGATCATCGCCGTGCAGAACCGGTCGATCTCGGACAGGTCCTCGCTCTCGGTCGGCTCGATCATGAGCGTCCCGGCCACCGGGAACGACATCGTCGGCGCGTGGAACCCGTAGTCGATGAGCCGCTTGGCCACGTCCTCCACGGTGACCCCGGTCTGCTTGGTCAGCGGCCGCAGGTCGACGATGCACTCGTGCGCCACCAGGCCGTTCCGGCCGGTGTAGAGAACCGGGAAGTGCCCGTCCAGCCGCCGGGCGATGTAGTTCGCCGCCAGGATGGCCACCTGGCTGGCCCGGCGCAGCCCGTCGCCGCCCATCATCGCGATGAACGCCCACGAGATCGGGAGGATCCCGGCGGACCCGTAGGGCGCCGCGGCGACCGGGCCCACGCCGCCGGGACCGCCAGGTTTCGCGCCGGGCATTGGGTGGGGTGGCGGGGTGAGAGCTGGCAGAGGATTGCCGGGCAGGAAAGGCGCCAGGTGGGCGCCGACCGCGACCGGGCCGACCCCCGGCCCGCCGCCGCCGTGCGGGATGCAGAACGTCTTGTGCAGGTTGAGGTGCGACACGTCGGCGCCGAACCGCCCCGGCTTGGCCAGCCCCATCAGCGCGTTCAGGTTGGCGCCGTCCACGTAGACCTGGCCGCCCGCGTCGTGCACCGCGGCGCAGACCTCCGTCACCGTCTCCTCGAACACCCCGTTGGTGGACGGGTAGGTCAGCATGATCGCCGCGACCTTGCCCGGGTGCGCGGCCAGTTTCCCACGCAGGTCGGCGAGGTCGACGGCACCGTCGCCGCCACACTTGACCACCACGACGCGCAGCCCGGCCAGCACCGCGCTGGCCGCGTTGGTGCCGTGCGCGGACTCAGGGATCAGGCAGATGTCCCTGTCTCTCTCGCCGCGGGCGACGTGATAGGCGCGGATGGCCAGCAGGCCGGCCAGTTCGCCCTGGGAGCCGGCGTTCGGCTGCAGCGACACCGCCGCGTACCCGGTGATCTCGGCCAGCCATGAGCTGAGTTCGGCGATCAGCGTCGCATAGCCCTTGGCCTGATCGGCCGGGGCGAACGGGTGCAGGTTCGCGAACTGCGGCCAGGTGATCGGCTCCATCTCCGCCGCCGCGTTCAGCTTCATCGTGCAGGACCCGAGCGGGATCATCGACCGGTCGAGCGCCAGGTCGAAGTCGGCCAGCCGCCGCAGGTACCGCAGCAGCGAGGTCTCGCTGTGATGCTCGTGGAACACCGGGTGGGTGAGGAACTCGGTGGTGCGCCGCAGCCCTTCGGGGAGCACGTCCGCCGCCCCGGCAAGGCTCACTCCCGCCGGGTCCACATCAGCCAGGGCCCCCACCACATCCCGCAGGTGCTCGTCGGTGATCGTCTCGTCGCAGGCGGCCTGCACGGTGTCCTGGCCGGCCAGGTAGAGGTTGTAGCCGAGCCGGCGGGCCCGCGCGATACCCGCCGCGGCGCCTCCGGGGATGCCGGTCACCGCGACGGTGTCGAAGAAGTTCTCGTGCACGACGGTGCAGCCCGCCGCGCGGAGCGAGGCGGCCAGGACGGCGGCCTTGCGGTGCACGCCGCCGGCGATGGCTGCCAGCCCGTCCGGGCCGTGGTAGACCCCGTACGTCCCGGCGATGACCGCGAGCAGCACCTGTGCGGTGCAGATGTTGCTTGTCGCCTTTTCCCTGCGGATGTGCTGCTCCCTGGCTTGGAGCGCGAGCCGGTAGGCCGGCTGCCCGCCGGCGTCGAGGGACACCCCGACGAGCCGCCCCGGCAACTGCCGGGCCAGGCCGTCACGGACCGCGATGTAGGCGGCGTGCGGGCCGCCGTACCCCATCGGGACGCCGAACCGCTGCGTGCTGCCCACCGCGATGTCCGCGCCGAGCTCGCCCGGTGGCATCAGCAGGGTGAGGGCCAGCAGGTCGGCGGAGACCGCGGTGAGCGCTCCCCGCTCCCTGGCGGCGGCGATCACCGGCCGCGGGTCGCGGATCTGCCCGGTGGCGTCGGGGTAGGGCAGCAGCACACCGAACAGTTCCCCGGCGGGCTGAGCCGCCACCTCCTGCTCGGTCACCTCGGCCACCACCAGGTCGATGCCCAGCGGCGCCGCCCGGGTGGCCAGCACCGCGAGCGTCTGCGGCAGGCAGCGGCTGTCGGCAAGGAACACGCTGCCGGTGCGCGCGGCCCGGCGGGCCAGGGTCATCGCCTCCACGGCCGCGGTGGCCTCATCGAGCAGGGAGGCCCCGGCCACCGCCAGCCCGGTCAGGTCCTCCACCATGGTCTGGAAGTTCAGCAGCGCTTCCAGGCGGCCCTGGGAGATCTCCGGCTGATACGGCGTGTAGGCCGTGTACCAGCCGGGGTTCTCCAGGATGTTGCGGCGGATGACGGCCGGCGTCACGGTCCCGTAGTAACCGAGGCCGATCATGGAGGTCAGCACCTCGTTCTGGTCCGCCAGGGCGCGCAGCCGCCGCAGCGCCTCCGGCTCGGAGACGGCGGGCGGCAGGCCGGCCAGGCTGGCGTCGCCGCCCAGGCCGGGCGGCAACGCGGCCGCGGCCAGCTCATCGAGTGAGGCATAGCCGAGCGTGCCGAGCATGTGCGCCTGCTCGGTGGGTGAGGGCCCGATGTGCCGTGACGTGAAGTCCATTGCGAGCCTCCAGGGAGGGAGCCACCTGTTGCGGTCTCCCCCTCTGTCGCCACGCTCGCCGCGCCGACTCCAGAGACGCCTGTCCCGTCCGGTCCCTGATGCCTGAGAGGTTCCGGGGAGGTTGCCCCTTCGGCGTCCCGGGCGCAAGCCCGTGATCTCTCCCGGACGGTGTCACCAGCACGTGCGATCTTACCCGGTCCGGACCCGGGCGACGGATGCCGCGCCGCGCGGCAGCGCATCGGGGGGTTCCGGGAGGTCGTCCCCCCGGGCCAGCACTGCCCTTAGATCTCGTCCCAGCGGAACACCCGGACCGCGATCGTCGTCAGGACCACGGTCAGGGCGGCCAGGATGCCGATCGCGGGCAGCGCGGCGGCAGGGCCCTCGCCTCGTGCCATCACGTCCTGCATCCCGGTGACCAGGTAGCGCAGCGGCATGACGTAGGAGGCGCTCACCAGCCAGGCCGGCGCGAAGTCGAGCGGGATGAAGGCGCCGCCGAGGAACGCCATCGGCAGGATGATCAGGTTCGCGATGGCCGTGGCCGCCTGCTGGGTCTTGGCGAACGAGCCGACCAGCAGGCCGATGGACATGAAGGCCAGGGTCCCGCAGATCAGCACGGGGATGGCCGCCCACCAGCCGGGGGTCAGCTTCAGGCCGAAGTAGGGCGTGGTGGCGATCAGCAGGAACAGGGCCAGCTGGATAAGCGCCACGAGCAGGCTCACCCCGACCCTGGCCAGGACGATGGAGCCCGTGTTCACCGGGGCCAGCCGCAGCCGCCGCAGCAGCTTGTTGTGCCGCCAGTTCACCAGCGTGATGGCCGCGCCGAAGGTGGCCCCCGAGGCGATGGCCCAGCCGAGCAGGCCGGGCGCGAGGAACTGGATCGGCTTGAGCGTGGTGCTCTCCACCTGCTTGGTGAGCAGCAGGTAGCCGCCCGCCGCCCCGGCCCGCGCCTGGTCCGCCTGCTGCACGATCGAGGAGAAGACCGCCTGGACGATGCCCGCCTTGGTCGGGTCGGCCACCGAGTAGTGCACGATGAGCTGGTTGCCCATCTGCTGGACCGCCGCGTCGTCGTTGCCACGGCGCACCTCGCGGACCGCTGCCTTCTTGTCGGCATTGTGGGTCACGGTGAGCACGCCGGACAGGCCCGGCTCGCTCGCGATGTGGCTCAGCAGGCCGACGTTCCCGATCTCGATGACGCTGAGTTTGGGCGTGGTGTTGTTCCGGTAGATCGAGCCGAACAGCGCGAGGAACAGCACGGGCAGCAGGATCGAGAAGGCCAGGGCCGTACGGTCCCTGACGAATCCGCGCAGCATGGCGCGCGACAGGCTGCGGAACGCGGTGAAGCTCATCCTGGGTGGGATGGAGGCCATGCGCCGAGAGCCTAGCCCTCAGCCGCCTCAGCCGTTCCAGCGGGTTCGGGGCTCAGCCGCCGCTTCTCAGGGCTCTGCGGACGGACAACTCGTCCCGGGTGCCGGCGCCCGGCGATCCGTCGATGCTGGTGCCCTTCTCTGCCCGTTCGGCGGGAAGCTCGGCGAGCGTGCCGTCGACTTCCTTCCAGATTCGCCCGAGCGCGATGCCGAACACGCCCTGGCCGCCCGCCAGCAGGTCCACCACCTCGTCGCTGGAGGTGCACTCGTACACCGTGACCCCGTCGCTCATGAGCGTGAGCCGGGCGAGGTCGTCGGTGCCGCGGTCCCTCAGATGGGTCACCGCGGTGCGGATCTGCTGCAGCGAGATGCCGGTGTCGAGCAGGCGCTTGACCACCTTGAGCACGCAGATGTCACGGAAGCTGTAGAGGCGCTGGGAGCCGGATCCGTGCGCCGCGCGCACGCTGGGCTCCACCAGGCCGGTCCTGGCCCAGTAGTCGAGCTGGCGGTAGGTGATCCCGGCGGCGGAGCAGGCCGTGGGGCCCCGGTAGCCGACATCGTCGGAATGGACGGTAAGGATTTCGTCACCGAACAGCAGGCCCTGCTCCCCGGCGTGCTGCATGGCGGCGCCGCGTGCTTGCGACTCGCCGTCGTTACTCCTGGTTACCGCCACACCTGCCTCCGACCCGGGAAGTCACCACCCTGGGTACCCGATTCGCACGCTAGGCGCAGGTGAGTGTGCGCGTCAACGACCCTGTACGGCGCGTCGCGTCCTGTCCGGCAAGCCGGACAGATCAGGTAGCTCTGCCACAGTGTCACCCGGGGGGCGACCCCCGGACCCCGACGGCCTCGCCCCGTGACTTCGTCACGTGGCCCGGCCGAAGTCCTCCGGGCTGATCGTGTCGAGGAATTCGCGGAATTTCTCGACCTCGTCCTCTTGCTCGTCGGGGATCGCGACCCCCGCCTCGTCCAGGATTTCCTCGGCGGCGAAGATCGAAGCGCCGGTACGCAGCGCGAGGGCGATCGAGTCCGAAGGCCGGGCGCTGACCTCCTTGCCGTTGGAGAAGATGAGGTCCGCGAAGAAGATCCCATCTCGCAGCGCGGTGATGTTCACCGTGGTCAACTGCACGCCGAGAGCCTCGAGCACATCACGGAAGAGGTCATGCGTGAGCGGCCGGGCGGGCACCATGCCCTGCTGGGCGAACGCGATGGCGGTAGCCTCCACCGGGCCGATCCAGATCGGCAGATACCTGTCCCCCTCGGTCTCCTTGAGCAGGACGATGGGCTGGTTCGTGGGCATCTCGACCCGGACGCCGACGACCTCCATCTTCCTCACGGCGGCTCCGTCCTCGCCTCTCGTCAGGCACTGTCCGTCCTGAACTTGCTAAAGGGATTCCCCTGTCAAAGTACACCCGCGCGGGCAGCGGGGACGCCCGCGCCCTGTCGTTCAGCGGCCGTTACCCCCTGGTTCGCGCCCGGCGAAACCGGCATCGGCCAGCGTCATCTCGATCAGCGCCGCGTGCACGGTGCGCACGAGAGATGCGATGTCACGTGCGGATTCGGCCGCCCGGTCCCGCGCCCCGGGGCTGCGTTGCCGCAGGATGGGGGCCACGACCTGCTCGATCAGCGCGGTCTCACGGTCCGCGGACGCGCGGAGCACCCGCAGGTGCCTGGCCTGGACCCCGTACCGGCCGAGCGCGATGATCGCGCGGACCGCCTCGACCGCCTCCGGCGGGTACTGCCGGCCAGACCTGAGCACCAGGCCGAACTCCTCAAGCTCGGCCAGCGAGCGCTCGTCGATGCCTGCCGCGTCGAGAAGCTCGCTGCGGGTCAGTGGGCCGGACCGGGCCTGGTCGGCGTCCAGCTGATCCTTGATCACCCGCAGCGGCAGGTACCGGTCCCGCTGGGCGGTGAGGATGTACCTGAGCCGGTCCACATCGGCCGGGCCGAACCTGCGGTAGCCGGAGGGAGAGCGGGCAGGCTGGATCAGCCCCTCCGCCTCCAGGAAACGGATCTTGGAGACGCTGATGTCCGGGAACTCGGCGCGGAGCTGGGCTATCACCTCGCCGATGCCAACATACGCCCGGGCTGGCTCAGCACTCATGCCCCGACCTGTGCGCCTCCGCCACGGTCTGCCTGCGAGCGCCGGGCCCCGAGGAAGGTCAGCCGGAACTTGCCCACCTGGACCTCGTCCCCGTCGTTCAGCGCGGTCTCCTCGATCCGCTCGCGGTTCACGTAGGTGCCGTTCAGGCTGCCCACGTCGCGCACGATGAACCCGGCTCCATGCCGGTAGAACTCCGCATGGCGCCGGGAAACCGTGACGTCGTCGAGGAAGATGTCGCTGCCCGGATGGCGGCCCACCGTGGTGAGGTCGCTGTCAAGCAGGAACCGGCTGCCCGCATTCGGGCCGCGTTTCACCAGCAGCAGGGCGGTGCCGGCCGGCAGGGCCTCGGTCGCCGCCGTCTCCGCTAGCGGCTCCTCATACTCGGCGTCGCCCAGGTCGGTGCCGCCCAGCGAGATCGTCGAGGTGCTCTCGCCGGGCCGTTCTCCCCCGCCCCGCACGAGCGGTGCGCCGCAGTGCGAGCAGAAGCGGGCCCCTTCCGGGCTCGCCCGCCCACAGCGGGCGCAGTAGACGCTCGGCATCACTTGGTCCAGCCTCTCCTCCGCGGGCCAAGGGCTCGGCGCGGGTACCACATCCGCCGGCGCGGCTCGTGGCGTCAACTCCGGTACGTGCGCCCACGCTACCTGCGACACCGGTGCTTGGTCCATGCGCCACGCGTTTCTGCTTCGGCGGCTGCGGCGCCGCCGCCAGCCCCGACTTAGCCACATGGGCAACCTCCGACGTCGAACTCCCGGCGCCCCCTGGATTTCCCCGGCGAGTAATCAGGCAAGGTGCGATTGTCTCACGACGGTGCAGACCCGTCCTGGTCACTCAAACTCCGTGAGGGTGCCGCCGTGTTCCCGCCGTTTACGCGCCCGCCTGTTCCACCACACAAGCCCAGCGATCAAGCAGATCCTGGGCCGCGTCGGCGTCGGCGCCCTCGGCCCACAGGTGGGTGATCGCCTCCGCGGGATCGGGCAGCACGAGGACCCAGCCGCCGTCGGGCTCGACGATCCTGACCCCGTCGGTGATGTCCACCTCACGGCCGTCGGCGGCCTCCAGCACCGTGCGCATGACGCTGCCTTTCGCCACCCAGGGGGTGGGCATGGACCGCCTGAGCAGGTGCGCCTGGGGGATGCGTGCGTCGATCTGGCTGAGTGTCAGCCGGGTACGGGCGACCAGGCCGAGCAGCCATACGAACGCCGCGATGCCGTCGAGGTTCCGGCTGAACTCCGGCACCACGAACCCGCCGCGCCCATCGGCGCCGAAGATCACGCCGTCCTCGGCCGCGGCCTCGGTGATCCCGCGCTGCGCGGTGGTCGTCCAGCTCACCTGGACGCCGTGGAACTTGCACACCCGCTCGGCCACCCGGGTGGTGGTGACGGGCAGCGCGACCCGCCCGGTCCGCCGCTCGGCCGCGATCAGGTCGAGCAGCACCAGCAGCGCCCGGTCGTCGCTGACCATGGCCCCCCGGTCGTCCACGAGGTGGATGCGCTCCCCGACCTGGTCGAACCGGACACCGAATGCGGCCCGCGAGGACGCGACCACCTCGGCCAGGCGCTGCATGTCCGCCCGTAGCTGGGCCAGGGTGTGCGTCGGCTGCCGCTCGTCCAGGCGGTTGTTGAGCGTGTGGACATCGACGCCGATCCGGCCCAGGAGCGAGGGCAGCACCAGCGCGGCGGTCCCACCGGCGCAGTCAAGCACCACCTTGAGCCCCGCGTCCTGCACGCCGGACATGTCTACGCGGCGCAGCAACTCGGACGCGTAGGACTCGACCACCCGCGGCGGGTAGACCAGCTCGGCGATCTCGCCGGGGAACGCCCGCCGGTACTCCTGCCGGGAGAACACCCGCTCGATCCTGCGGCAGGCGGCCGGGGACAGGTCCCCGCCACGTTCGTCGAGGAAGATGATGTCGATCGATTGCGGGTCGCCGGGCGTGGTGCGCAGCGCGATGCCGCCGCTGGCGTCGCTGCGCGCGGTGTGGAAGCGGGCCACGGGCAGTGGCTGGGCCTCCAGGTCCACCACGTTGATCGCGCTGGCGTTGAGCGCGCCGTGCATGGCACGCTTCAGCGCGCGGGCCGCACGGGAGACGTCACGCGAGGTGGTAACGGTGGCGCCCTTGCGCAGCGTACTGGCGTAGGCACCGGCAAGGCGCACGCACAGCTCCGCGGTGATCTCCACGTTGACGAGGCCGGATACGCCCCGGGGGCCAAAAAGCGTGCGCTGCGCGGAGGATTCCCAGATCACGCTGGTGTTCACCACCGCGCCGGCCTCGATGGTCTTGAACGGGTACACCTTCACCCCGGCGGACAGGTAGGCCTCGGGCTCGATCAGGCACTCGTCGCCCACGATCGCGCCTTCCTCGATCCTTGCCGAGGCCATCACGTCGGTCTTCTTGCAGATGACACAGCCCCGCAGGGTGACGCCGGGGCCGATGAATACGTTGTTGTGCACCACCGCCCGGTGCAGGAAGGCGCCCTCCTTCACCACGACGTTGCTGCCCACGACGGTGAACTCGCGAAGTTCCGCGCCCGCCTCGACCTTGGCGTACTCCCCGATGCACAGCGGCCCGGTGATCACCGCCTCCGGGTCCACCTCGGCGCCCTCGGCCACCCAGATCCCCGGGGAGATCTCGAACCCGTCAATTTGCGCTTCCACCTGGCCGGACAGCACGTCCGCCTGGGCCTTCAGGTAGCTCTCATGCGTCCCGACGTCCTGCCAGTACCCTTCGGCCACCCAGCCGTGCAGCGGCGCGCCCGCCTTGACCAGCCGGGGGAACACGTCGCCCGACCAGTCCACCGGCTCCCCGGCCGGCACCTCGGCGAGTACCTCGGGCTCCATCACGTAGATGCCGGTGTTGACGGTGTCCGAGAACACCTGGCCCCAGGTGGGCTTTTCCAGGAAGCGCTGGATGCGGCCGTCGTCGTCCACGATGATGATGCCGAACTCGAGCGGGTTCGGTACCCGGGTGAGGCCCACCGTCACCAGGGCGCCCTGCTTCTTGTGGTAGGCGACCATGGCGGACAGGTCGATATCCGTCAGTGCGTCCCCGGAGATCACCAGGAACGGCCCGTCCCGCAGCGCATCCTCGGCGTTCTTCACGCTTCCGGCCGTTCCGAGCGGTATCTCCTCGTTCGCGTACTGCAGGCTCATTCCGACGTCTTCGCCGTCACCGAAGTAGTTGCGGATCAGCGGCGCGAAGAACTGGAGTGTGACCACGGTCTCGGTGAACCCGTGCCGCTTGAGCAGGCCGAGCACGTGCTCCATGATCGGTTTGTTGGCCACGGGAAGCAGCGGTTTGGGCTGATTGGCGGTCATCGGCCGCAGCCTCGTCCCCTCCCCGCCCGCCATCACCAGTGCCTTCACGTCCTGCGCGTCTCCCTTCGGTTGCCCAGCTAAGCCCCATCATGACCGGGCTGTCGCGGCTGGGCCAGCGGGGGCTGTTGGCCGGCCGTCTCGTCGCGGCTGGCGGCGGCGATCACTTGCCGCGCCTGCACGAGGTAGAGCGCGGCCGCCCACCAGTAGAGGGCAGTTCCCCAGATTGCGAAGGCCCAACCGGTGACCCGCGCGACCAGCGCCGCGGGGCCGGCGTGGGAGCCGAGGAACAGCAGGGGGAACGCGTAGAGCAGGCACAGGGTGGCCGCTTTGCCCAGGAAACTGACCTGGAGCGGGCCGAAGTCGTGCCGTCGCAGTACCAGCAGGGCCACACCGAGCACCAGTTCCCTGGACACCAGGACGGCAACGAGCCACCACGGGATGATCGCCCGCACCGCCAGCGCAATCAGGGTGGCCGCGATGTATAGCCGGTCCGCGGCGGGGTCGAGCACCTGGCCGAGGCGGCTCTGCTGGTTCCACGCCCGGGCGAGCTTGCCGTCCAGCCAGTCGGACAGGCCGGCGGCGATCAGCAGGCCGACCGCCCACCAGTCCGCCTGCGGGACGAGGACGAGCCACAGGAACACCGGGACCCCGGCCAGCCGCGCCATGCTGATCGCATTCGGCACGGTGAGGACGCGGTCCACGGTGTCCCTCTCGGTTGCCTCAGTTCTGCCACAGGGTGGCGATGCCCTGACCGACGCCGATACACATGGTGGCCGCCGCCCGGCTGGCGCCGCGGCGGCGCAGTTCGTGCAGCAGGGTGGTGGTGATGCGGGCGCCGGAGCAGCCGAGTGGGTGGCCGATCGCGATCGCGCCGCCGTTGACGTTCAGCCGGTCGGGGTCGAGCTTGAGTTCGTCGGCCACGGCCACCGCCTGGGCCGCGAAGGCCTCGTTGACCTCGATGAGGTCCAGCTCGTCCACCTGCCAGCCTGACCTGTCCAGCACCTTGCCCATGGCCGGCACCGGGCCGATGCCCATGTAGTCCGGGTGCACGCCCGCCGCGGCGGTGCCCGCATACCTGGCCATCGGGTCCGGTGCGCCGCCGGAAAGCGCACGCTCGGACACCAGCAGGACCACCGCCGCCCCGTCGTTGAGAGGGGAGGAGTTCCCTCCGGTCACGGTGCCGTCGCGGCGGAAGGCCGGCCGCTTTGCGGCCAGCTCGGCCAGGGTGAGGTCATTCCTGATGCCCTCGTCGGCGGTGACCTCCCCGGCCGGGGTAGTCACCGGGACGATCTCGCCGGCGAACCGGCCCGCGTCGCGCGCCGCGGCCGCCCGCTGGTGGCTGCGCAGCGCGAACTCGTCCTGGCGCTCCCTGGTCACCTGGTAGCGATCGGCCACGTTCTCCGCGGTCTCGCCAAGGCTGATCGGCGGGTACATCTCGGCCATCCGGGGGCTGACCAGGCGCCAGCCAAGCCGGGTGTCGGCGACGCCGGCCTCCCGCGGGAACGGTCCCTCCGCCCGGGGCAGCACGAACGGCGCACGGGTCATTGATTCCGCCCCGCCGGCCAGGCACACCTCGGCCTCGCCCGCGGCGATGGCCCGGGCGGCGCAGGCGATCGCCTCCATGCCCGAGCCGCAGAGCCGGTTCACCGTGGCGCCTGGGATCTCCACCGGGAGGCCGGCCAGCAGCGCGGCCATCCTGGCGACGTTCCTGTTGTCCTCCCCCGCCTGGTTGGCGGCCCCCCAGTACACGTCGTCGATCCGCGCCGGATCCAGCCACTGGTTGCGGGCGAGCAGCCCGGCGATCACATCGGCGGACAGGTGATCGGGACGGACGGCGGAAAGCGCTCCCTTGATCTTTCCCACCGGTGTCCGGCACGCATCCACCGCATAGACCGCACCCCGCCCAGCGTTAGTTCCGGCCCCACCACCCCACCCAAGGGTCATGGCCCACCACCTTCTCCTCTGATGCGAGACTACCGGGCACGGGTTCCGCGCCAAGGCCGGGGACGAGCCGGTCAGCGGTCGGGCCCCCAGCGGTACCGGATCAGCCGCAGCCCCGGCAGGGCCAGGGCTGCCTGGTAGCCCTTGGGCGCCGACAGGGCCGCGAACGAGCACCCGGCCGCGGCGGCCCAGCCGGGCACGTCGGGCTCCAGCGGCAGCCGCGGCCCGGGCGGGAGCACGGACGGGACCCGGCTGCGCACTGGGGCGCCCAGCACAGGGAATGCGTCCATGCCGTGCGCGATGCCGGTGCCGGCGCACTTGAGCACCGCCTCGGCCCGCACCCACCAGCGGATCACCGCGTGATGGCGCTCCGGTTCCGGCAGCGCCTCCACGATCGCGGCGTCGTCGGGGTGCATGGCCGAGGCCAGCGAGCACACGCACCCGCTGGGCTCCCGCTCGACATCGATGCCGACCGGGCCGCGGGCCACCGCGATGGCCACGGCCTCGCCGGAGTGGGCCAGGGAGAAGGACAGGCCGGGCCAGGTGCCGTCGCCAGGCTGGCCACCTTCCCCGTTCCCGCGCGATGGGGCCTGCCGGCTTGCCGGCCAGGCGCCATCGACGCCCCGGGGGGTTCCAGGGCCATCGGGGTCCGGGGTGTCCCCGGAGGGTGGAGTGTCCCCCCAGGCCG
>Ga0070709_10000860_pt1 | contig 16969 bp, 15 predicted proteins | sample LARL51metaG_FD_65449 | JGI IMG/M metagenome (GOLD analysis project Ga0070709, IMG submission 65449) | Corn, switchgrass and miscanthus rhizosphere microbial communities from Kellogg Biological Station, Michigan, USA - LAR L5-1 metaG | ecosystem: Host-associated > Plants > Roots > Rhizosphere ...
GGCACCAGGAACACGTCGCTGTAGGTGGCCTCATGCACGGGCGGCTGGCCGGATAGGAATCGCACTTAACGATTCTGCCCGATGCGGCCCTATGCTCACTGCCTGTGCATGAGCGGACATTGCGGCTGGGACGGCGGGAATGGCCACCGAACTCCTTCGGCATCATGGCGGTGATCAACCGGACGCCGGACTCCTTCTACGACCAGGGCGCCACCTATGAACTGGGTGCGGCGCTCGGGGCCGCCGACCGTGCCGTCCGGGCCGGAGCCGACATACTCGACATCGGCGGGGTCAAGGCCGGGCCGGGGGACGAGGTCACCGTGGCCGAGGAGATCCGCCGGGTGGTCCCCGTGGTCGCCGCGCTGCGGGAGCGCCACCCCGGAGTCGTCCTCAGCGTCGACACCTGGCGGGCGCCGGTCGGGGCGGCGGTCGCCGCCGCCGGAGCCGACCTGCTCAACGACGCGTGGGGAGGTGCCGATCCCGACCTTGCCCACGTGGCCGCCGAGCACGACGTGGGCCTGGTCTGCGCGCATGCCGGTGGGCTGGCACCGCGGCAGCGGCCACACCGCTCCGCCCACCCCCACCTGACCGAAGCGGTGATCTCCGCACTGACGGCGGAGGCCGAGCGGGCCCTGGCCGCGGGGGTCAGCCCGGACCGGATCCTCATCGACCCGGCGCACGACTTCGGCAAGAACACCTGGCATTCGCTGGAACTGACCCGGCGCACGGCCGACCTGGCCGCCACCGGATGGCCGGTGCTCGTCGCGGTGTCGAACAAGGACTTCGTCGGTGAGGCGCTGGGCCTGGGCCTCACCGAGCGCGGCGAGGGCACCCTCGCGGTGCTCGCCGTGTGCGCCTGGGAGGGCGCGCGATTGTTCCGGGTCCACGACGTGGCGGCGGCGAGAGAAGCGCTCGCGGCGGTGACGCAGATGCGTGCAGTCAGCCAGGGTTGAACGCGGCGTACATGATCGCGGCGATGCGCTCTTCCATCTCCTCGCGAGGCAGCCTGACCTCCACGGTCAGCAGGTAGTTCACCCGCTCCAGCATCATCAGGCAGGCCACCGCGGTCAGTTCGGCATGCTCGGCCGCGCCGGTGGCGGCGGTCATACCCTGGGCCATCGCCTCGGCGAGCCGGAACAGCAACTTCAGCCCGTCGCCCCAGACCTCCTCGCCGACGATCTCGGCCTGGCTGAGGGTCCTGATGACAGCCGCGTGCGCGGCGTAGACCTCGCAGAACTCGTGCACCCAGCGCTGCAGCGCGGCCCGGCCGGACTCGTTGCGGGTCACGACGGGGAACTCGTCGGTGACCAGGCTCATGTCGTGCAGCGCATCGCTGAGCAGGGCCTTGAACAGGTCTTCCTTGTTGGAGAAGTACAGGTAGAAGGTTCCGTGGGAGATCTGCGCACGGCGCACGATGTCATCGACCCTGACGGCCTGGAAACCGCGCTCGTCGAACTCGGCGAGGCCTGCCTCAAGCAGGTTGCGCAGCGTCTGGCGGCCCTGTGCCCGCAGTTCCCGGTCCTGGGCCGGGCGGCCGCCGAGCGACGCACGCCGCGGCCGGCTGCCGGCCTTGGCCCCGGGAGACGGTGATGACGCCTTGCCAGCGTGCTTGCTTGCCTCGCCCGGCACAGCACCGGGCACCGCTTCCCGACCCATGACTGATCAGAGTAACGTGCCCGCGCCCGGGCCGGAGTGATTGACCCGCCCGAGGGCCCTCTGCCAGAAACTTATATTTCCACCTGATTTAGTCAGATACGGCACAAGCAGGTCTTTTACCGGAAAGTAGGGTGTGCCCTCTTCAGACATGGCGGCGTCCCGGTTATGGTGGACAACGCTATGGGTCGCCTTCGGTGGCGCAGAACGCCACATCCGGCTGCCGTTCGCAACCCCGCGTGGCGGGGCGCGACGGCATACGGAGCGTTGGCGATCGCGATGGTCGGCGGCCTGTTCCACTACATTCCCGGGCCGGCGCGCGGCGACGTGAGCTACGGCCCGGCAGGGACCACCGCGGCGTTCCACCGGATCATCCTGCCCGACCTCGCGGTGATCGAGGCCGGCGGGATCAGCGGCGCCAGCCTCGCCCGGATCGGCAAGATCCACGGGGTCACCCAGACGCTCGCGCTGGACGGCGCCGCGGTCACCAGCGGCGGCGCCAAGGTCAACGTGATCGGCGTGAACGCCCAGCAGTTCCGGTCGTGGACCCCGCTGAAGACAGCGTCCAACCAGCAGTTGTGGAACGCGCTCGACTCGGGCGGTTTCGTCGCTTCCACCGACGCCCGCCGCCGGCTGCACCTGCATACGGGCAACAGCTACTCGCTCACCGGCGCCGGCACGGTCGGCCTGCAGTTCGCCGGCGCGGCGCGGCTCGGCGTCGCGGGCATCGACGTGGTGGTGAGCAACAAGGTCTCCGCCCGCCTCGGGCTGATCCACAACGTGGCCGCGCTGATCAGCGCGCCCGGCCTGAGCGTCAAGAAGCTCCGCCACGAGGTCAAGACCGCGCTGGCGGGCAGCGCCGCGTCGCTGATCACGCTGCGCCCGCAGCACGCACCGCCGCCGGTGACGACCAGCCACGTCCCGTCGGGCCGGCCCACCAGCTACATCCAGCTGTTCCAGGAGTCCGCGGCGCAGTACTGCCCGGGGCTGCCGTGGACCGTTCTCGCGGCCATCGGCCAGATCGAGAGCGGCTTCGGCGCCAACACCGGGCCGTCCAGCGCCGGTGCCCTCGGCCCGATGCAGTTCCTGCCGTCCACCTGGGCCGAGTGGGGGATCACGGCGTTCGGTGAGCAAGGGCCGCCGAACATCATGGACCCCTTCGACGCGGTGCCGTCCGCCGCCCGCTACCTGTGCGCGGCCGGCGGCGCGACCGCGGCGGGCCTGCCCGGCGCGATCTTCGCCTACAACCACGCCGACTGGTACGTCACCGAGGTACTCGCGCTCGCCAAGGAATACCAGCAGGCCTACGGCTAGTCTCTGTTGACCTGGGGGAGCGACCCCCCTGGAACCCCCCGATGGCCTGCGGCCCCTGCGACTTCGTCGCGGGGGCCTTGGCCCTGCTGGCCCGGGGGAGCGACCGTGCTCTGGCTGGTTCGCCCGCCCGGCCCTGGTTGGATGGGGGCATGCCGGAATACGACGCGTTCCTGCTTGTCTCCTTCGGCGGCCCGGAGGGACCGGCCGACGTGATGCCGTTCCTTGAGAACGTCACCCGGGGCAGGGGGGTGCCGCGGGACAGGCTCGCCGAGGTGGCCCGCCACTACGACCTGTTCGGCGGGGTGAGCCCGATCAACCAGCAGTGCCGCGACCTGCTCACCGCGATCGGCAAGGACTTCGCGGCGGCCGGGCTTGACCTGCCGTTGTACTGGGGGAACCGCAACTGGCACCCCTACCTGACCGGCACCGTCGCGCAGATGGCCGCCGACGGCGTGCGCCACGCGATCGCGTTCGTCACCTCCGCCTACGGGTCCTACTCGGGCTGCAGGCAGTACCTCGACGACATCGAGGCCGCCCGTGCCCAGGCCGGCCCCGGTGCACCGCGCATCGACAAGATCCGCCATTTCTTCAATCACCCTGGCTTTATCGCAACCGTGGCCCAGGCTGCCCGCGCGGCAATCGGCCAGCTGCCGGCCGGCGTAGCGGATGATGCGTGGCTCGTGTTCACGGCGCACAGCGTGCCCGAGGCGATGGCGGCGGCCAGCGGGCCCACCGGCGGCCTGTACCCGGCACAACTGGCGGAGGCGGCGCGGCTGGTCGCCGGAGAGCTGGCGCGAGCCGAGGGCCGCGAGCGTCACTGGCGGCTTGCCTACCAGAGCCGCAGCGGGCCGCCTTCGGTGCCGTGGCTGGGCCCCGACATCGGCGACCAGCTCAGCGAGCTGTCCGCGAGCGGCGCGGCGGCCGTGGTGGTGATCCCGGTCGGCTTCGTCTCCGACCATATGGAGGTCCTGTTCGACCTGGACACCGAGGCTGCGGGGCTGGCGCGCCGGCTCGGCCTGCCGATGGTCAGGGCGGCGACCCCCGGCACCGATCACCGCTTCGTCTCCATGATCACGGAGCTGGTCAATGAGCGGGGGTGGGCGCGGAGCGCGGGGGCGGGGAAAGCAGAGCGCGGCGGCCAGCGCGCGCAGGCGCCGGTGCTCGGCTGGCTGCCGGTTGCGCCCGATTATTGCCCGAACGATTGTTGCCGGTTGCCCGCCGCCCGCCGCCCGGCGGGACCCGGGGCTGACCGGTGAGCAGGCCGGATCCCGGGGAACTGCTCGGCCTGGCGGTGGCTGCCGCCGGGGCGGCGGCCGCGATGCTCGCCACCGGCCGGCCGGCCGGGCCCAAGGGGCGTCCAGCGGTGGCGGACACCAAGTCGAGCCCTACCGACGTGGTCACCGAGATGGACCGTGCAGCGGAGGAACTGATCAGGTCCCAGATCCTGGCCGCCCGCCCGGGAGACGCGATACTCGGCGAGGAGGGCGGCGCCACCGGGGAGGCGGGTGCGGGCCAGGTGCGCTGGGTTGTGGATCCGCTGGACGGCACCGTGAACTACCTCTACGGCCTGGCCGACTGGTCGGTCAGCATCGCGGCGGAAGTGGACGGCACGATCGTGGCGGGTGCGGTGAACGCGCCCGCCCTCGGCGAGGTGTTCACCGCCACGCTCGGCGGGGGCGCGTGGCTGCATGCGGGCGGCGGCCCGCCCGTCGCGCTGCGCTGCAACACCGGGGTGCCGCTTGACCAGGCGCTGGTGTCCACCGGGTTCGGGTACGCGGTGCCGCGGCGCATCGTGCAGGGCCAGGTGGTCGGTGCGCTGCTGCCCCGGGTGCGGGACATCCGGCGCGGTGGCTCCTGCGCCGTGGACCTGTGCTCGCTGGCGGCCGGCCGGGTGGATGCCTACTACGAGCGCGGGGTGAACTACTGGGACTGGGCGGCGGGCGGGCTCGTCGCCACCGAGGCGGGCGCGGTGCTCGGCGGCCTTGCGGGCCGCCCGGCGTCCTCCAGCATGACCATCGCGGCGGAGCCCGCGCTGTTCGTGCAGCTTCGCGACCTGCTGGCGAGCCTGGACGCGGAGCGGGACGCCGGCCAGGACGGTTAGGACTGGCGGGTCAGGTTGCCGCCCGGATTGCTGCCGCCCTGACGCAGGAACGTGAAGGTCAGCGTGCGGGAGTTGCGGACGGCCAGCTTGACCACGCCGTTCGCGCAGTTGCTCCGCCCCGTGGTGATGGCCAGGCGGAAGGTCAGCACCGAATGGCTGGCGGAGACCAGGCCGAGTTGGCCGGCGCAGCCGAGCTGCGGGTAGGCAAGGGTGCCGCGCTTGCTCCCGCCGGGCAGGGTCAGTTTGACGGCGATCTTGAGCGAGGGGTTGGTCTGGTGAATGGTGCCGGACCAGGTCCCGCTCACCTGCCGGGGGATCGGCAGGTTCGCCTTGGCCAGCGGGCCGTTGGCGGCGGTGTGCGGTGTTGGTGGCGGGGCACCGGAACCGGAGTGCCGGCCGGTGATGAAGAACGCCGCGGCCACGATCGCGACGATGCAGGCCAGGCAGGCCGTGGCCCACAGGGCCGCGCGGGAGCGGCCGCTACGGGGCTGCTGCTCCTCGCCGGGTACCTGGAGGGCCGGTGCCGGGGCGCGGGTAGCCATCCTGCTGCGGCGGGCGCCCGCGGCCAGCAGCCCGGCGGACAGGTCGTCCCCGCTCAGCAGTTCGGTCAGCAGGGCGCGGGCATGCGGGCGCGCCACCGGGTCCGGGCTCAGGCAGTCGGCCACCACCGGGCGCAGGTCGTCCTGGAGCGCCGTCAGGTCCCCGGCGGAGACGGGCAAGCGCCCGGCGGCCGCGAAGGTCACCACCTGTGCCCAGGCCAGGATGTCGGCGGCGGGGGTCGCGGTGCCGTACGGCGGGGTGGTGCTGAAGTGCACCACCCGGGGGCCGTCCCGGCCGACCACCACCATGTCCGGGCCGAACTGACCGTGCACGAGCCCGGCCTGGTGGATGGACGCGATCCCGGTGGCGCAGCCGACCGCCAGGGCCCGGACCTCCGCCGTGGGCAGCGGCCCCTCGGCGCGGACCACCTCCGCCAGCGAGGGGCCTGGCACGAACTCGGTGATCAGGAAGGGCTGGCTGCCCTCGACGCCGGCATCGAGGATGCGGGCCACACAGAACGGGGGGATGTTGCGGGCCACCCGGGCTTCGGCGACGAACCGGTCCCGGGCCGCCGCGTCATCCGCCCGGCCGCTCCCCGGGAACGCGGCCAACACCATCACTCCGTCCACCCGCTGGGCGAGGAAGACCTCCTGCCGCGCCACGTCCTCCCCGGCAAGGTCGTCTACGCGGCCCGTGAGCCGGTAGCGGCCGACGCGACGGGGGTCGTCGGGCCGCAGTGGGGTGACGTTGGGCATCCCTGCGTCTTCCCGTCTAGCGGGCGGGGTGGGGTCGAGGCTAGTTTGCGGGTGTTTGCGTGGTTAGCGGTTTGTACCCTACGCACTCGGCGGGCTTCAAGGCCCGCCATCAGGGGAAGTTGAGGATCGGGTGAACGGCCGCACGGCGTTCCCCGGCCGTTGACCGCAGGTTGCGAGCGTGTTCCACAGCGGTTATCCGGCCGCGAACGCCGTCGCGGGCGCAACACGGTTCCCCGGAACCGCCACCTACGTGTGCCACGTCACGCGACGTGACAGAATTCCCCGCCTGAATCGGGCACAACTGCGGGGCGCCAAGCGTTACACGCAAGGCGCATATTGATCGAGGGGGTGTAGGACCCACATGGCAACGGACTATGACAGCCCGCGCAAGACCGACGATGAGCTGACCGAGGACAGCCTGCAGGAGCTCCAGGCCCGCCGGCTTGACAAGTCGTCGTCCACGATCGACATCGATCCGGACGACGTTGCCGAGTCGCTGGAACTGCCAGGTGCTGACCTGTCCAACGAGGAGTTGTCCTTCCGGGTGATTCCTCGCCAGGCAGATGAGTTCACCTGCTCGCGCTGCTTCCTGGTGCACCACCGCAGCCAGCTCGCGGAGGACCGGGACGGCCAGGCGATTTGCCGGGAGTGTGCGGCCTGACGCTGCTACGCTGCCCCACTCATGTGGTCAGCGGCGCCGCGACCTGCCGGGCGTGCCAGTGATGGCCGCCTGGCGGTGAGGGCTGCCTGTAGCACGGCGGCGGCGTGCGTGGTAGCCGCCCTGATCGCAGGCTGCAGCTCGCCGGCCGCTCACCACCAGGCGGACCGCCCGTCGGCCGCCTCGGCCCGCCCTTCCCCTGCGCCGCACAGCCGGATACCGCCGGGAGCACCGGTCCACACGCTCGTCGTGATGCTGGAGAACCACAACTACAGCCAGGTGATCGGCAAGCGCTCGGCCCCCTACCTGAACGAACTGGCCCGCGGCGGTGCGCTGTTCACCAACTCCCGGGCGATCACCCACCCCAGCCAGCCGAACTACCTGGCTCTGTTCTCCGGCAGCACGCAGGGGGTCACCGGCGACGGCTGCCCGAAGCGCTTCACCGGGCCCAACCTCGCCTCCGAGCTGCTCGCCGCGGGCTACACCTTCACCGGCTACGCCGAGGGCCTGCCCGGCACCGGCTCGGACACGTGCAACGTCGGGGACAGCTACGCGCGCCGGCACGTGCCGTGGACCAACTTCAGCACCGTGCCGCCGTCGCTGAGCAAGCCGTTCACTGCCTTCCCTGCGGGGAACTTCGCCGCGCTGCCCACGGTCTCGTTCGTGATCCCCGACCTGTGCCACGACATGCACGACTGCTCGACAGGCACGGGGAACGCGTGGGTGCAGGCGCATATCGGCCCGTACGCGAACTGGGCGATGACCCACCACAGCCTGCTGATCGTGGACTTCGACGAGAACGACGACGCCCCGGGTAACCAGATCCCGACGATCTTCTACGGCGAGACGGTCAAGCCCGGCCGGTACGGCGAGCCGATCACGCACTACAGCGTGCTGCGCACCATCGAGAACCTGTATCACCTGCGCCCACTGGGCCACGCGGCCCACGCCGCGCCCATCACGAACGCGTGGAGATAGGAGGCGAGCACCGGTGCGGACGACGACCCTGGGACGCGGCGGGCCGGTGGTGTCCCGGGCAGGCCTGGGCCTGATGGGGATGTCCTCGGTCTACGGGACCGCCGATGACACCGAGAGCATCGCCACGATCAGGGCGGCGCTGGACGCCGGGGTGACCCTGCTGGACACCGGCGATTTCTACGGCATGGGCCACAACGAGATGCTGCTCGGCCGGGCCCTGCAGGGCGTGCCCAGGGACAGCGTGTTCATCCAGGTGAAGTTCGGGGCGCGGCGGGACCCGGGCGGCGCATTTCTCAGCTTCAGCGCCACCCCTGCGGCGGTGAAGTCCTCCCTGGCCTACTCGCTGCGCCGGCTGGGCACCGACTATGTCGACCTGTACCAGCCGGCCAGGCTGGACCCGGACGTGCCGATCGAGGACACCGTCGGCGCGATCGCGGAGCTGATCGACGCCGGGTACGTCCGCTACCTCGGCCTGTCGGAGATGGGCGCGCAGACGATCCGCCGCGCTCACCAGATCCGCCCGGTGGCCGGGCTGCAGATCGAGTACTCGCTGCTCAGCCGGGGGATCGAGGACACGATCCTGCCCACGGTGCGCGAGCTGGGTATCGGCGTGACCGCCTACGGCGTGCTGTCCCGCGGCCTGCTCAACCCGGCCACCGCGAGGCCGTCCGGGCCCGGCGACTCCCGCGGCCGCTTTCCCCGGTTCCGGGGCGAGAACCTGGAGCGAAACCTGGCCTTGGTGGCGGCGCTCGAGGCGGTCGCTGCCGAGCGGGGCGCGACCACCGCCCAGCTCGCTATCGCGTGGGTGTGCGCGCAGGGCAGCGACATCGTCCCGCTCATCGGGACCAAGCGGCGCGACCGGCTGGCCGAGGCGCTCGCCGCGCTTGATCTCGACCTGGGCCCGGCCGAGCTCGCGGCCATCGAGGCCGCGGTCCCGGCCGGCGCCGTCGCGGGCGATCGCTACGACGAGCCGCAGATGGCCGCCCTGGACAGCGAGCGCTCCTAGCTCCGGTAGGCGTCCGCGATCGCGGTGAGCCTGGCGTGGGCCCCGTTCATCGCGCCCCCGGCCGGAAGATAGTCCTTGGCGATCTTGGCCACGCTGGTGTAGTTCGGGTCGCAGACGTTGGCCAGCGGCGACTCGACGGCCTGGGTGACGAGCTGGTAGGCGTCCAGGAGGTCGAGCCCGTAATCGGACCCCAGCCACTGGATCAGGTCGAGCTGCGCGATGCGGAACGCATCCTCAAGCGGCCGCGCCGACCCGGCCGACATGATGTGCGAGGCCGATTCCAGCCGGGGCCACGCGGACGGCCTGCCCTTGACCAGGTCCACCGCGAGGACGGTGTTCATCGCGGTCTCCACCGCCACCCCGCACGTCTCGCCCTCGCCCTGCCTGGCGTGGCCGTCGCCGAGTGAGAACAGCGCGCCCGCCACGTTGACGCCGAGGTAGCAAGTCACCCCGGCACGCATCTCCGGGGTGTCCATGTTGCCGCCGAACGCGTCGGGGACCAGGGCGCTGCGCACCTCCAGGTTGGCGGGCGCGACCCCGACGGTGCCGTGCATCGGGTTCAGTGGCAGGTCCACCTCGAAGTCGCCGTGCCGGGCGGTGAACCGGCAGGTGCCCGCGTCGCGGTCGAGGTGCCACATCCAGATCAGCTCGGGCAGCGGGTCGTGCAGCAGGGCGGTGGCGTGGGTCCCGGTGAGCGCGCCGAAGAACGGGACCGTGGTGGAGGCTCCCCAGTCGCGCGCGGGCTCGATAGAGATGAAGTGCACGGCGAGTGTGTCGCCGGGCTCAGCACCCTCGATGTAGAACGGGCCGGTCTGCGGGTTCAGGTAAGGGAACTCGCAGACCTCGGAGACCAGGTCGGTCTCGCTGCGCACCTTGCCCGCGAAGCAGTCCTCGGTGAACAGCTCCAGGATCACCGGCGGCTTGACCCGGGCGACCGGTGCCGCGCCGCCGAACGTCCAGGCGTACTGGCTCGGGTCCGGCCGGAACTTGATGACCTCGGGGTCACTCACTTGGGTACTCCTCCAGCGGGTCCAGGTGCACCAGCCCGACCTCGGTGACTCGCTGCTTGTCGCGTGCGTACAGGACGATCAGGTAGATCAGCCCGATGAGCATCCAGCCGCCCACGCCCGGTGCCATGTAGGACAGCGGGGGCGTCAGGGGGGTGATGAAGTTGAACGCGGGAATACCGACCGCGCTCAGCCAGGCGGGCACGAAGACGATGACGCCCAGCAGCGGGATGATCAGATGGGACAGCACGTTGAAGCCGGTGCGCTTGCGGGCGAAATAACCGATGCAGGCCACATTCATCAGGATGTAGATCGCCACGAGCAAGATCACGATGCCGGTTCCTGTCATCGCGAACGCGACAGGCGGCGTGTAGTGGAGGCCCAGACCGAGCATGATCGCGATCGTGATCACGAACGCGGTCAGGATGCTGTAGACGGGGGAGCGGTGCCTGGCGTTGATGTGCGCCAGGAATGCGGGGAAGGCCTTGATCCGGCCCATGGCGTACGCGGTCCGGCTGGACACGTTCACCCCGGCGTTGGCGTTCGCGATGGTCGAGTTGACGATCGCCAGGAAGACGAAGAACCAGAAGATGCCGTACAGAGAGCGGGCGACGCCGACCCAGGAAGCGTTGGTGGCTCCGCTGGTGAAGTTGTGGAACGCCGCGGGGCCGAAGGCGACGTCAATGGCGTAGGTGGTGAATACGTACAGGGCGCCGATCAGCAGGGTGGACAGCAGCACCGCACGCCGAATGTTGCGGCGCGGGTCCCTGGTTTCCTCGGCCAGTGGCGCGGCTCCCTCGAAGCCGCCGAAGGCAAGGATCGTGAAGACCGACCCGGCGATCACCCCGCTGATGCCGTGGAATCCCGGCGTGGTGTATTTGGTGGTGAATACCGACAGGGTGTTGTTGCTGCCCGCGTGCACCACCAGGAAGACGGCGAGCACCAGGAACACGCCGATCTCGAACACGCCGAGGATGGTGCCCAGCCGCGCCGAGGTCCTGATGCCGTAGAAGCCGGCTGCGAGGATGATGAGCGCGCCGAGGATCGACCAGACCCACCACAGGTTCGCGGTATAACCGTGGAACTCCGAATGGAGCGTGTCGTCCACGGTGAACCCGAGCTGGAGCAGGACCAGGGGCGGGATCAGCCAGCCGACGAGCACATACGCCCAGGCCACGAGGAAGCCGACGGACGGGTGGATGCCCCGGGCCGCGTAGGTGGCCAGCGAGCCTGCCGCGGGCAGCTCCCTGGCCAGCAGGCCGATCGACCACGCGCAGAACAAGCACGCTACGAGGGCGAACACTACGGCCAGCGGCAGCGACCCGCCGGCGAAGGCGACGCCGGCGGGAATTGACGCGGCGATGGCCGCGCCCGGTGCCATGTCGGTAATGCTCTGGAACAGGACCTCGCGCAGGCCGATCGCGTCCCGCCGCAATCCCACGCCAGCTTCTGTCCGCTCCGTTGTCGCCACAGCCGCCTCCTTGGACGGTCCCAAACGATCACTGCCGGGATGTTCTCACGGCAGGCGGGGACCGGGCCAGACCCCGAACGCCACGAAATGCGGCTATTTGTGCGCTACTCGCCCAGTGGCGGGCCCTAGGGGGGTCAGCCGGAGCTGCGGTGGCCGTTCGTGCTGAAACCCTGCCTGCCGGGCAGCGAGACCTCGGCGGTGACGTCCGCGGCCAGCCGTACCCGGTCGCCGTCGCCGATGTGCACGTCGGTGCCCGGCAGCACCCGATCGCCGTTGACGTAGGTGCCGTTGGTGGAGTACTCGTCGCGGATCGTCGCGTGCCCGGTGTCACTGACCGTGATCGTGGCGTGTCGCCTGGACACGTTCTCGTAGCTGGCGAAGGCCGCCGCTACCAGGGACTCGCCCGGGTCCCGCCCGAGGACCAGCGACGTGCCCGCCGGCACGTCGACGTTGCCGGCCGGGAAGGACAGCCGCAGCACCACCGGTGAGATGGGCCCGGTGGCCGGTGTCGGCCCGCTGGGCGCCGCGCCTCCCGGGCGCAGGTACTCCTGCATCACCGTGGGCGGTGTGGTCTCCTCCTCCACCGGACCACGCCGGGGCAGGTTCGTGCCGCAGGTGAAGCAGATCAGATCGTCGTGGCTGACGGTGGCGGCGCAGCCAGGACAGGTCAGTGTCGCCATGGCGTCCTCCGGGACCTCGGGGGGCAGGTGGTCTGGACCATGTGTCCACCTGAGCGTAACGCGGCAGGCGCCGCAACAGTGCCCGCGCGCTCGCGGGGCAGCCCGCCAAGTAGCATCACAGGAACACCGGCCAGGTAACGGGGGCTTCCTACCGGAGGTCTTTCGCGGCGGGGCTGGTGGGCTCGCAGAGACCCTGCTAGGAGACCAGCCATGATCGGTTACCAGCTCACCGACGAGCACGAGGAGTTGCGCGCGACCGTCGCCGAGTTCGCCCGCGAGGTCGTGGCCCCGGTGATCGCCGACTACTACGAGCGATGCGAGTTCCCCTACGACATCGTGGCCAGGATGGGCAAGCTCGGGCTGTTCGGGCTGCCGTTCCCTGAGGAGTACGGCGGGATGGGCGGTGACCTTTTCGCCCTCTGCCTCGCCCTGGAGGAACTCGGCAGGGTCGATTCCTCCGTGGCGATCACGCTGGAGGCGGCCGTGGCGCTCGGCGCGATGCCGCTGTACCGGTTCGGCAGCGAGGAGCAGCGCCGCCAGTGGCTTCCTGATCTGTGCGCGGGGGAGCGGCTGGCCGCGTTCGGGCTGACCGAGCCGGGTGGCGGCTCTGATATTCCCGGCGGGATGCGGACCACCGCACGGCTGGAGGGCGGGGCGTGGGTCATCGATGGCTCCAAGGCGTTCATCACCAACGCGGGCACCTCGATCACCTCGGTGGTGACCGTGCTCGCGCGCACCGGCGGCGAGCCAGGGGCTGAGCGGGGCCAGCGCGAGATCTCGGCCATCATCGTCCCGGCAGGCACTGAGGGCTTCACCGTGGGCGGCAAGTACTCCAAGGTCGGCTGGTCGGCATCGGACACCAGGGAACTGGCCTTCGACTCCTGCCGGGTTCCCGCCGGCAACCTGCTGGGCGAGCGCGGCCGCGGCTACGCCCAGTTCCTGCAGATTCTGGACGAGGGGCGGGTGGCGATCGCGGCGCTGGCCACCGGCCTGGCCGCCGGGTGCGTGGCGGAATGCCTGCGCCATGTCGCCGACCGGGAGGCGTTCGGACACCACCTCGGGCACTTCCAGGCGATCCAGTTCAAGCTGGCGGACATGGAAGCGCGGGCCCACTCGGCGCGGCTGGCTTGGTACGACGCCGCGGCGCGGCTGTCGGCCGGTGAGCCTGCCAAGAAGCAGGCGGCGATCGCGAAGCTGGTTGCCTCGAACGCGGCCATGGACAACGCGCGGGACGCCACTCAGATCTTCGGCGGCTACGGGTACATGAACGAATACCCGGTGGCCCGGTTCTACCGCGACGCCAAGGTGCTGGAGATCGGCGAAGGCACTTCCGAGGTGCAGCGGATGATCATCGCACGCGAGCTCGGCCTCAACGCGATCCGCTGACGGCCCCGGCGGGCCGGGGCCATCAGGCCGCGATCAGGATCCGTTCGGCTTCACCACGATGGACTGCACGTCGAAGTTGTTCGACAGCATGCCGAAGTTGAACATCAGGCCGACCACCCGCTGCAGGTTCGGCGCCGACGTTGTCGTGGGGTAGGTGCCGAGGGTAACCATCGCGGCAGCCTGGGCCTTCAGGCCCGCGCTCTTGACCAGCGCGGTCTGTAGCGGTGCCGCCATGGCGGCCTGGGCCTGCGCCTTGGCGAGCGCGGCCCGGAAGGCGGCCAGCACCTGAGCGTTCTTGCTGGCGTAGGACTTCGTGGTGAAGTACCCGTCCAGCGGCAGGTTCGCGGTCGCCCCGGTGCAGGCGTCCACCACCGGGACCGCGCCGAGCTGGCTCTCGGCCGCGTAGATGGTCGGCTCGGTCGCCAGGATCGCGTCCACCTGGTGGTTACGCAGGGCGTCGATCAGCTTGTTGGCCGGCATGGGATCCCAGGTGATCGTCCTGACCCGTACGTTGTCGCTGGTCAGCACCGACCAGGTGGCCACGGTGTCAATCCCGTAGGGCTGGGACTGGTTCTTGGCGTTGTGGGTTGGTATCCCCTGGTTCAAGGCGGTGCCAATGACCTTGTTCTCCAGGTCCCTCGGCGTCACGATCGTCGAGCCCGGCAGCGTCAGGACTTCCACCACGTTCGGCCCCGCGTCGTAGCCGTCCGCGAGCGCGAGCAGATGCGGCGCGGGGTTCTGCTCCTGGGCATAGAACATGTTGGCGTAGTCGCCAAAGGCGATATCCGCGGTGCCGTTGCGGAGCGCCGCCACCTCCGTCGGCACGGAAGAGCTCTTAACGACGTGCACGGTCAGGCCGGCGTTGCTGAACAGGCCGTCCCGCAGGCCAATGTAAAGGGGTGCGTCTGGCACGCCGGGGGCTGCCTCGACGGTGACCGTGCCGGACGCGGTGGGCCCGGCCGCCGCCGATGACGAGAATCCGGGGAACTGGCACCCGGTCACCAGAATCAGGCCGGCCGCCGCGGCCGCCGCCGCCACGGCGTGGCGACTGGGGCGCCGCACACGGCCGCCCCATCGGGCCTGGTCAGGAGCAGAGACATGCCTCATGACTCTCCTTGGTGGGCAGATAGGACTTCTGCGGACACTTCGGAACACGGACCGTAGCGCCAGAGAGTACCCTACTTGCAGCGCGTGCTCGGTAAACGTCCGTTAGATCAAGGTCATCGCGTGATGCGGGAATTGCTGCCCGGTAGCCGTTTTGACGGTTAGGGTTAGCCCCTAGTCGCCCTGTTGAGCTGAGCCCGCCTTAAACGTCGCCGCGGAAGGGGTCTGCTATGTCGGTTCTGCCGTTGGCCCCGTCGCCAGCGGGCTCGCCATGGCATCCAGCTGAGAGGTCATGACGCGTGCGGTCCCGTAGCAGAAACATCTCCCCCGCTGCCCCCGTGGCCGTCGGCGACCAGGTGGGGAACGGCTCGGCAATCGGCCGGGACGGGATGGAGGCACCCGGTGGTGGCCTCGGCAGGCCCGGCGGGCAGGCCGACGGCAACGGTGCCGGGCATCCGGAGGTACCCCAGGCCCGGCCGACGTCGAGGCGGGCGCTGAAGAACTGGCGAGTGCGCTCGCGGTTGCTGCTGCTGATCACTATCCCGACCCTGACCGCTGTGGCGCTGGGCGGTATCCGCATCGCCTCTTCGGTGCAGAGCGCCCTCGCCTACCAGCGGGTCCTGCAGCTGACCACGCTCAGCTCCGACATCACCGTGCTGGCCCAGCGACTGGAGGACGAGCGGGACCAGACGGTCTACTACATCGCCCTCGGCCGCGCCAGCGGCCGGTCGGCGTCGAAAACGAGCAAGGCCGTGGCGCTCGGCGTCGTCGAGGGCTACCAGCATCAGACCGACCAGGCGGTGGCGCAGGTCCGGTCCCAGCTCGAAGAGGTCGGTGGCTCGTTCCCGGCACAGACGCAGCAGGAAGCCACGACCGCGCTGTCCGAACTGGACGCGCTCAGCCAACTGCGCGATGCGGCCACCGGTACCGCCCTGCCCGCCCTTGACGTGAGCCGCAAGTACACCGGCCTCATCGACGACCTGCTGGTCCTGGAGGACGCGACCGGCCAGGGCGCCAGTGACGCCACCCTGGCGCAGAGCGTCCGGGTGCTCGGGCTGGTGTCGCACATGAAGGAGGATGCCTCCGAGCAGCGTGCGATCCTCGCCGCGGCGCTGATCCAGCACAACCTCACCAACGAGGCGCTGAGCGACCTGACCAACGCCCAGTCGGACCAGGCAGCGAACCTGGCCGAGTTCAATCTCACCGCCACCTCCGCACAGCGCCAGCTCTGGAACAGCACCGGCACCGGGCCCATCGCCTACCTGGCGCCGAACGAGGAGACGCAGGCGATCAACCTGCAGACCAACAGCCAGAACAACAGCCAAAACCTGGCCGGCGACCAGACCCATGCCGACGACTGGTACGGCGCGGAATCGCACATCATCAACTTCCAGATGGGCGCGGTCGAGCGCAGCCTGGTCAAACAGATCACCGCGCGCGCGTCGTCGCTGCGCAATGAGGCGGTCACCGCCGCCATCATCACCGGCGTGGTCATCCTCTTCGTGCTGGCTCTCGCCCTGTTCTTCACCGTCGTGGTGGCCCGCTCGATGGTGCGGCCGCTGCGGCGGTTGCGTGCGGGCGCCCTCGAAGTGGCCGGAATGCGGCTGCCTGAGACGGTGCGCCGGATGAGCGAGGGCGACGGTTCCGGGTCGCAGTTGGATGTGGCGCCGATTGACGTGGATTCCACTGACGAGATCGGTGAGGTGGCGCGGGCGTTTGACCAGGTGCACCGGGAGGCGGTGCGGCTGGCGTCGAACGAGGCGGCGTTGCGCGGGAATGTGAACGCGATGTTTGTGAACTTGTCGCGGCGGTCGCAGTCGCTGGTGGAGCGGCAGATCCGGCTGATCGATGATCTGGAGCAGGGGGAGCAGGACTCCGAGCGGCTGGCGAACTTGTTCCAGATGGACCATCTGGCGACGCGGATGCGGCGGAACTCGGAGAACCTGCTGGTGCTGGCGGGGCATGAGGTGTCGCGGCGGTGGACGCAGTCGGTGGGGCTGGTGGATGTGCTGCGGGCCGCGGTGTCGGAGATCGAGCAGTATGAGCGGGTGACGCTGAACGTGCAGCCGGGCATTTCGGTGCGTGGGCAGGCGGTCAACGACGTGGTGCACCTGCTGTCCGAACTGGTGGAGAACGCGACGTCGTTCTCGGCGGCGGAGACGCCGGTGGCGGTGTCGGGGCATTTGCTGAACAGTGGTGGTGTGTTGCTGGATATCACCGATCAGGGTGTGGGCATGGGTGCGGAGGAGATGGCCCATGCGAACTGGCGGCTGGATAATCCGCCGGTGGTGGATGTGGCGGTGTCGCGGCGGATGG
>Ga0070709_10000863_pt1 | contig 16941 bp, 19 predicted proteins | sample LARL51metaG_FD_65449 | JGI IMG/M metagenome (GOLD analysis project Ga0070709, IMG submission 65449) | Corn, switchgrass and miscanthus rhizosphere microbial communities from Kellogg Biological Station, Michigan, USA - LAR L5-1 metaG | ecosystem: Host-associated > Plants > Roots > Rhizosphere ...
CACCGGCACTCCCAGGAGGACGCCCGCCATCCCCAGCGCCGACCGTCCCGGCTGCGTTACGATCGTGTTCCCGACGATCGCCGCCGCGGCCACCACGAACGCCAGTGGTGTCCACGGGTAGCCCGGGACGCGGAAGGAGCGAACGGCTCCCGGCTCCCGGCGCCGTTCGATCACGACGCATAGGGCCCCGAGCCCATAGAAAATCCACCCGACGAAGACGACGTACGTGAGCAGCGACTCGAAGGTCCCCCACGCCGCCAGCACCATCGCCCAGAGACTGCCCACCACCACCGCCACCGCCGGTGTCCCGAACCGGGGGTGCACCTCCGCCAGCTTCCTGAAGAACAATCCGTCCTGCGCCATCTGGTAGTACATCCGGGGCGTGGTGATCGTGAGTCCATTCATCGCGGAAAACACCGAAACGAGAATCGCCCCCGCCACGAGCTTGGCCGCCACCGGCCCCGCCGCCTGTCCCACCGCCTCGGCGGCCACTTTGTCCGATCCGGCGACCCCGGCCGGACCCAGGGCCGCGACGTATCCGATGTTCGCAAAGAGATAGATCCCGATCAGGGCCGCGGTGCCGAGGCCGATGGCACGCGGGAAGACGCGCTGGGCGTCGACGGTTTCCCCCGCGGAGAAGGTCGCGTACTGCCAGCCCTCATAGGCCCAGAGTACGCCGATCATCCCGACTCCCATCCCGGAGATCAGGGCGCCGTTCCACTGCGCCGGCCAGAACGCCCCGCCGTTCGAGAAGCCATGCCCCGACCACAGAAGTCCGCCGCTGATCACCAGCAACGCAGCCACCTTGATGCCGGTACTCCAGTTCTGGACGTTGGCGCTCCCGCGGGTTCCGCGGACGTTGATCACGGCGACGAGCGCGATGAGCAGCAGCGCGAAGCCTTTGGCGGCGAGGGGCGGGAGCTGGATGAATTGCGAGACGTAGGCGCTCCCCGCGAGCGCCAGCGTGGCCACCGACCCCGACGCGATGACGAGAAACGCGGTCCACCCGTAGAGAAAGGCGACCACCGGGCCGAAGGCGTCGCGGAGGTAGGTGTAGAGTCCCCCCGCCCCCGGCTTCATCGCGCCCAGCTCGCCGTAGGTCAGCGCACCGAGCAGGGACAGCACGCCGCCCACCACCCAGACCAGGAGCGCAGCGCCCACCGTGCCACCGGAGGCGACGAGCACCTTTCCCGGCACCAGGAAAATCCCGGAGCCGATGACGGTGCCGACGACGATCAGAACGAGGTCTTTGAAACCGAGAACGCGTGCGAGGGAGGGGGAGCGTTCGGTCATGGACCGAAGCTACCCCCTCCCTGCCGGTTGGCTAGAAGATATTCCCGCCGCGGACCCGGAAGTCCACGTTGTCGCCGACCCACTTCAGAAAGTCGGTCTGCTGTCCCATGGGCAGGCCCGCCTTGTACTGCGCGTGCCACCCGATCATGACCTGCCCCTCCTCCGTCCACATGCGGACGCGCTTCCGCTTCACCTGCCGCTTCCACTCGTCCCCCACGGTGGGGCTCGCGTAGAGCAGCCGGACCGTTACGCTCCGGGAGAGGTACTCGAGGGGCTGGACGTCAATGCGCTGATAGGGCGTCTCCCCCTTGGCGAGATGCGTCCCCGGCGGCAGATCCGGCACGCCGTCGGAGAGCACCACCACGTTCAGAGGCGCGAGAATGAGCCCCCGCTCTTTCACGATCCCGGCCACCCGGGTGAAGAACGTGTTGAAGTCCGTCCACTCGTCCGTGGGCGGGAACCAGGTCCGGATGTTCGCCGCGACCTGGTCGGCCGAGAGCCCCTGAAAATCGTTGATCGGGTGGAACGCCTTGGGCTCTCCGGCCCGGGAGCCTCCGACCGATCCCACAAAGAGCGCAGTGGGCGTCTTGAGCCCTCCCGCCCCCTGGAGGTGCGCCACGATGTATTGCGACGCGAAGTCCACGGCGTCGTCGTACAACTTGGAATCCCGGAACGAGCCTGACACGTCGATGCCGATGACCAGGGTGGACGCGGCCTGCCGGGTCTCCTGGTCGCCCTGGGTGCACCCGAGGAAGACCAGCGCACCCAGCGCGGCCACCAGCCGGCGGGCGTTCATGCCACCCCCGTCGTCTGGTGCTTCGCAGCTCCTTCACTGCGGCCCAGCTGCGGCGTGGACGCCAGGACCTGCTCGAGATTCCGGAACGGCAGGACGAACACCGGCTTCCCGAGAATCACCACCACCGCAAAGTTCAGCCCCGCCGCCAGGACCTGTAACACCGGCAACGAAATCAGCTCGAACACCTCGCGCGCTTCCTTGCGGAACCACTCGGTTTCCGCCTTGAGCGCCGCGATCGGGGCCTTCCAGAAGTCCGGCTGGAGCGCCGGCTGCTGGAGTGCGTGCCCCTGCGTGCCCGCGATCGACTGCCGGCCCAGAATGCCCAGGAGCGCCGGCGTGCCGAAGCGGCCGAACAGGAACCAGGTCATGGCGCGCACGCCCATCCACCCGAACGACGCCAGCGCCAGCGTGGACGTGAAGCCCATCTGAAAACCCGTCTGCTGGGCGATCCAGGGCGTGATGGCGTCGATCAGCTCGCGATAGAGGAACATCACCTCGAAGAACATCACGACGGCCTCGACGATGATCATCGACACGATCTGGGACACCTTCTTCGCCCGGATCGCTTCCGTCAGCGCCTGAATGGCGGCGAACGAACCCGAAATCAGAATAAAGAGGAACGGCCAGAGGATCAGACCGACCGCGAAGCCGGACAACTGGGTCCCCGTGATGTCCGCCAGGACCTCGGTGAGCGTGGGTCGCAGGGTAAACGTGAAGATGGTGGCCTCGAGCGCGGACCAGAACAGAATGAATACGAACGCGATCCAGGGCACACCGGGCTGGAAGTACTGCCGCGTGGCCCAGTCGAGCAGCGCCAGCGGACGCGTGAACACGAACTTCACGAATCCCCCGAGCAGGGAGCCCGCGAGCTTCAGCAGACCCCAGAGCCAGCCGAGGAGTACGACCAGGAAGCGCAGGAGTCCGGCCCAGTAGAACCAGATCATGCGGCCGGCGTCCCACCAGGACAGGAGCAGGGCGGTCAGGAACCCGCCGCGCCCCGACCGGAACGGGAGCGTGTAGAGGGACGCCATGGTGCACCACACCGCGGCCACCAGGAGCGCGGCGGGAAGCAGAATCGCGACCGCCTTCAGGATGGTGAGCCCGAGGTTGTCGCCGGTGACGGCGAAACCGAGCACCACCCGTTGCCAGTCGATGATCCAGGTGAACCCCGAGGCGACAAACTGCAACGTCTCTCGCCACTGCTCCGGGAGAGGCTGTTGGAACGCGAGCATACCCACCTCGATTCGAAGTGAGCACACGGTAATCATCGCTTCCCAGGGAGTGTCAAGCGATTTGGGTCACAAACACTCGACCTTTTTGCGGGTGAGGGCGGTCACCTGCGTATCGCCCACGCAACAGATCTCGGACATGAGCACCAACTTCCCACTCTTGCGGGTTCAGGAATCGGGCTGCACCATAGGATTGCCGTCACACTTCGCCGTGCGGGAGGGGCACCTCGCCCCTCCCTTTTTTCCGTCCGTCGCCTGGGAGACCAATTCGTGAGCCCGTCACGTCACATGATCGTTACCCTCCTGGCCCTGTGCACGACCTCCCTCGCCGCCCAGCAGATGCCGCCGTCACACGACCCGCGGCTCGCGCAGATCGCCGCGGCCGGCGCAGCCGGGAATATCGAACACACGATCCGTACCCTCGTCGGATTCCACACCCGCAACACCATCTCCGACACCCTTTCGCCCACCACCGGCATCGGCGCCGCCCGGCGGTGGATCCACGCCCAGTTCGATTCGATCTCCAAAGCGTGCGGCGGGTGTCTCGAGGTCTCCTACGTGTCCGACATCGTGCCGCCCCGTCCCCGGGTGCCGCGCCCCACCAACGTCGTCGACGTGGTGGCCGTGCTCAAAGGGCAGAGCGACAGCGGGCGGTACCTCGTGATGACCGGCCACTACGACTCGCGCGCCTCCGATGATCAGGATGACACCGTGAGCGCCCCCGGTGCGGACGACGACGGCTCGGGCACCGCGGCGGTGATCGAGGCCGCCCGGATTCTTTCCCGCTACAAGTTCAATGCGACGATCGTCTTCTCGGCGCTGGCCGGCGAAGAACAGGGGCTCCTGGGAGGCGGGATCCTGGCGCAGGCGGCCAAGACCCGCGGGTGGAACGTCGAAGGCGACTTGAACAACGACATCGTGGGCGGGGGACGCGGGCTCAACGGCGTGGATGATCCGACCGTGGTCCGCGTCTTTTCGGAGAGCCCGGCGTCAGGCACGACGCCGCAGGACCTGGCGCGCATGCGCTCCGTGGGGGGCGAGGAGGACTCGCCGTCGCGCCAGCTGGCGCGCTACATCGACAACGTGGACGCGACATACTTTCCGAAATTCCACGTGATGCTCGTCTACCGGCAGGACCGGTACGGGCGCGGTGGCGATCACATCGCCTTCAACCGCGAGGGCTTCCCCGGCGTCCGCTTCACGGAGCCGAACGAGAACTACAACCGCCAGCACCAGACGCCGCGCGTCGAGAACGGCGTGTTCTACGGGGACGTGCCGGACTCCGTGGACTTCGGATTCACCGCGCACGTAGCTTCGCTGAACGCCGCCACACTGGCCTCGCTGGCCTGGGCCCCGGCCCCACCGGACTCGGCGACGGTCGCCCGGAACGAGGGCGTGTCCACACGGGTCCATTGGAAAGCCATGGCCGGTGCCGCGGGGTACCGCGTCTATTGGCGCGCGACCACCTCACCCACGTGGACCAATTCTCGTTGGGTCGCAGACAGCACGGAAACGGTGTTTACCAGGATGACGATCGACGATTCGTACTTCGGCGTGGCGTCGGTCTCGAAGACCGGGCAGGAGAGTCTCATCGCGTTCCCGATGCCGGGGAGGAACTAGGCCGAGGGTCCCACCACCCGGTTTCTCCCCTGCTCTTTGGCCTGATACAACGCCCGGTCAGCGGCTTGCAGCACCTGGTCGGGCGTCTTGTTCCGGCCCCCCGGCTCCGCGACGCCGATCGAGACCGTAATCACCGAGTGACGGGAGCGCTCACGGACCGGCAGGGGTGACGGCTTTCTGCGCGGGCGGAGCCGTTTCCGGACCGTGAACTTCGTATCCGCCACGGCCTCCCGCACAGCCTCGAGCGCCGGCAGGGCCTCGGCGGCCGTGACCCCTGAAAAGAGAATCGAGAACTCCTCGCCCCCGTAGCGAAAGGCCTTGCCGCCGCGCGCGACGGTCGCGAGCCGCGCCGCCACCATCTTGAGCACTTCGTCTCCCACGTCATGCCCGAAGGTGTCGTTGAAGGTTTTGAAGTGGTCCACGTCCACCATCGCCACCACGTACTGATCGCCCAGCCGCAACAGCTCCTCGTCGAGCGCCCGTCGCCCCGGCAGGCCGGTGAGCGCGTCGTGGTAGACCTGATGGTAGGACGTTTCCATGATCGCGACGGAGAGGGCGACCGCGGCGGTCGAGAACGCGACCGTGGCCCCGACGCCGGGCTTCCCGATGGTGAGCGCGATGCCGCAGGCGACCAATCCCCAGAGCGCGCCCCGTCCCGGCCCTTCAGGCTCCCTGATGGTGAGCACCGACAGCATGGCGAACGCGAGGACGAACGCGAGGATGGCGGGTGCCGGCAGACCCACCAGCTGGACGATGCCGGGAGCCAGGAGACTCGCCCGGAAGAACGCGTCTCCGGACAGCGGGCCCGTCCTCGCCAGGATGGCCACCACCAGCGTCTGGGCGAGGATACCGCCCCACCGCCGCCATCCCGAGGGCGTCAGCACGCCGCGATCCGGGAGGAGGGAAAAGACCAGAAGGTTCACGGGCACGAGCAGCGCCGCCGCGTCGAAGATCATCTGCCGGCCGGCCAGCCTGGCCGCCAGGGGGCCCCACGCGGCGAGCGCCAGAACGGCAAGAGAGAACAGGAGCCGGCCGCGCTGGTAGCGGAGAGCCAGGAAGAGACCCAGGGCGAAGGCGGCGATCGGGTAAAAGCGGCCGAAGGAATCCAGCACACCGCGGAGAGACGGCAGGTGCACCAGGAGGATGGTGGCGAGGAGGAGGGGCGCCTCCGGGAGCGCGAGCCGCGCACCGATCTTCGCCGCCGATTGGCCCGTGGATTGAGTCGACAGTCCGGTCATCGGGGGAGAACGGTAACCCCGGAACGATATGGGTCAACCGTCGCATGGCGGCAGAATGCCGGGCCGGGACTTTCTGTCGCAACCGGCATCAAGAACCTAGCCGGATTTCCCGGACTCCCCCAGCACCGGACTGAACAGGAAGTCATGGAATCCGTCCGTGACCCCTTCGAACCGCAGCATGGTCGCGATCTGCGCCCAATGCCGGATCTCATGCAGCACCGTGTGGGTCACGACCTTCCGCGGCGTGATCATGAGGGTCGACTTGAAGAGCGGCATTTCGCGTGGGCGATCCCACTCCCCCACCGGGAGTGAGTCCAGGTAGGCGCGGAACGCCGCCCGGCTCTGCCGGCCCAGCGTGAACACCGCTGCGACGTCGCCGGCGGGCACGTTCCCCGTCTCGGTCATCGGCAGCCCTTGCAGCCGCTCCGGATACCGCTGCTCCGCCGAGAAGATGTGGCGGACGATCTCGCCGACGGTGTTGAGGCGGCCGTCGCCGTGCGGACCGGACTTGGTGAGAAACGCGGCGTGGTTCCTGGTGAAGAGCGCGTGCCACTTCTCGCGCTCCCACTCGGTGTACTGGAGGAGCGGATCGAGCCCGGTCACGTGCCGTACCCTTTGTAAGACGCCGCGGTGAGGTGATACACGACGCTTTCGCCGCCATTCCGGTTGATCTCGGTCCCGAACCGCACCGCGCCCAGCTTCTCGATCGCGCGCCGCGACCGCAGGTTGTCCACCCCAGCCGAGAACACCACGGTGTTCACGAACGTGAAGGCGTGCCGCACCATCAGATCCTTCATCTCGGAGTTGTATTTCCCGCCCCAGTGGGACCGGGCCAGAAAGGTCCAGCCGATCTCGATCTCCGACTGCTCGGGGCGAAAGTCGTGGTATCGGGTGAAGCCGATGGGGCGCTTCGTGGCCAGGTCGACGGCGACCAGTGCGCCCCCCGATTCCATGCCTTCCCGGAAGACCACCCGGAACCGTTCCTCCCGCCAGCGCTCCCGATCCGGGTGCTGCTCCCAGATCAGGGGATCCCTCGCCAGGGCATAGATCGCGTCCCAGTCATCCTCCCGAAGGGGCCGCATCTGGAGGAGCTTGCCGGTCAGGGTCGGCTGAAGGTCGACGGCCATCCCTATTTCAGCGCGAAGGCCAACGCGCCGGGCCCCACACCCCGGAAGATCGTGGCATGCGTCAAGTCGGGCCTCGGCGTGCAGACCCACGTGAGCTGGCCGGGAGGGATGGCATCGAGCAGCCGCGCGAGATGCTGCGTGCCGGCGGCGATCTCCGGCTGCGACGAGCTCGCCAGAAAGAGGGAGCGAGAAGCCGTGTCCCGTCCGGCCAGAAGCGTCGGCGCCGCGTCGATCAGCCCGCCGTTGTTCCACCAGAGTGAGGGATCGAGCGCGACGTAGTGCTTGAACAGCGTGGGCTCCACGAGGAACGTCTCGATCACGAAGAGGCCCGCCAGGGATTCGCCGACGATCGAGCGCTCGTCCGTCACCCGGTAGCGCGCGGTGACCGCCGGCACGAGCTCGTCCCGGATGAAACGCCGGAAGGCCGCTGAACCCCCGACCCGAGGCGCGATCCCGCTGTCCGAGTGCACCCGGGTCGGACCGGTGAGATCGCGGCGCCGTTCCGTGTTGGGAATTCCCACGACGATCACGGGCCTGATCTGGTGCCGGGCGATCAGCGAATCGACCGTGTTCACGACGTGCGGGAAGTCTTCGGCGATGCCGCCGTCCGGCAGGTAGAGCACGGGGAACCGCATGGTCGCGGACGCCCCATATGTCACCGGGACATGGACATTGATGAGCCGGGCCTCGCCGAGGATGCGCGAGTCGACGGTGAACGTGTCGTGAACCGGGACCGGGTCCGGCGGCGCGCCCGACTGGGCCGCCACCGGACCGGCGAGCAGGACGATGCCGAGCCAGCGAATGGTCAGCCGCCCCCCTACTTCATCAGGACGTAGATGACCGGGATCAGAAGGAGTTTCACCAGCCAGTCGCCGGCGTCGATCGCGGCGACCTTCCAGTTCTGGTTTTCCCAGAGGACCATGCCGACGAAGACCATCACCGGGAAGGTCACCCAAAGAAAGATGCCGGCGTGGAGAGCCCGCCCGATGCTCTGGATCTCGACCCCCATGGCCAGGTGCATCACCAGATAGCTCACGGCGAGGCACCGCAGGAACTCGATGCCCACGCGCCCCATCGGCATCTTCCCCGACATCGCGGCGGCGGGATCGAGGCCGCGGAGCCGCATCCACGGCTTCACGAACAGCAGAGGGCTGTACCAGAGCCAGCCGGTGATGAAGATCGCGACGGCGGCAACCAGGACTGACAAGAGCGGCGGGGAGGGCATCATGGGTCACTCTCCAGTGTGTGGGGGTCGCTTCCCTACGACGCAGATCCAGCCTTTGCCCTTCTGAACGGAGACCGTCACGTCGGCGAACCCCGCCGCCGTGAATGCTTCCCGGTGTTCATCCACCGTCAAATACTTCGCCCGCAGGAGCATCATCGGCAGTCGCAGCGCGAACGTGGCCAGCTGCCCCCGGTACGTTTCGGCGATGAGGACGAGAGACTGGCCGGGCTTGAGTACGCGCCGGACCTCGCGCAAGTCGTCGACCAGATGGGGCCAGTAGTAGTGCGTCTCGACCGCCGTCACGAGGTCGAAGGTCCCGTCCGCGAAGGGGAGCCGCGAGACGGACCCCTGCTGGATGTCCACGCGCCCTGCCGCGACGTCCGTCTGGTTGACCGCGCGCGCTTCGGCGACGCTCGCCTCCGAATAGTCGATACCGGAGACGTGTCCCCGCGGCGCGAGGGCGGCCATTTTCTGGATGGTGCGCCCCCCTCCGCAGCCCACGTCCAGTATGCGGAAGGAGTCGCCGATCCGGACCTGGGCCAGGCCCCAGTCCGTCACGCCCGAATGACGCTGGTTCATGGAGCGCAGCACCCGGCGGCCGGTCTCGCCGTGCGGCTTCCGGCACTGACTCGACGAAAGCATCGCCGCACCGATGGCACCCACCACCGCCCCGGCACCGATCGCCAGCCCGATCATCCGGTCACTCTCCGTGGTCTCGGCACCAACTCACCGCCGCAATTGGGACAAATCGACTGCAACTGGGCAGCGCAGGTAGGGCAGAAAGTGCATTCGTAGGAACAGATGAATGCGGCTCCGTCGGCGATCACGGCCGCGCCGCACCGTTCGCAGGTCGTCCGCATCTCGAGGGCCACAGGCCAAATATGCGCTAGTTTCGCCGGCCGTGGACCCGCTCTCCCACCTGCTGCGACAGGGTTACCGCGAGGGCAGCGAAAACACCGCGCCGTGCGGCGCCGCACGGCCGGTGTAGCCGTGCGGCCAAGTCCTCCGACTCAGGTCAATCCCAGGAAGCGAATCGCCCGGATCCTTGAAGCGCCGGTCGACGGAAAGCGCTCCGGACCCCGGATCGAAGTTGACGATGAACAGCCGGTCTCCCTTCGTGTAACCGCCCGAGTTCACCACGAGGCGGCGGCCGGACCGATCGATGGCCATCCAGTGGGGACGCTCATCGTCTCCGAGGCTGACCCGGGAAACTTCGCGCGGATGCTCGGGATCCGAGACATCGAGGGCCACCAGGGCGTGCTGAGACGACACCGTCTGCAGCCACCAGTGCCCGGTCAGGACCGGTACACCGCAGGGGGAACCCTCGAAGCTCGTCACCAGCCTCGCACTCGGTGCCGCACCGCCGAGGTCCCGGAGCAGGTAGAGCCCACAGCGAAAAGTGTGGATGTACACGCTGCGCCCGTCGGGCAGCAGGAACGGCTCGCCGGTGAGCTGGTTCTCCTTGCCCTTCGGGCCGGGAGGGAGCGCGATGGACTTACGAAGCCTGAGGTCCGACAGGCGCCAGACCTGCACCCACTCCTCGGTCCCGACCGTGTCGGTCCGATCCATGTTGGTCGTGGTAGAAACGGCCACGTCCAGCGCTGGAATCGGGAGCACGCTATAGGGGAACAGATGCCGGTCGGCGATGGTGGTGTCCCGCGCGGAGCCGCTCCCGAGCACCCGGCCCTGTTCGTCCATGTGGACCAGGCCGCCCGTGGTGTTCCCTTCGCCCATCGCCATCCCCTCCCCGCCGGCCGCGGCCGCGTACTGGAAAGTCGCGAGGATGGAGTTGTCGGCGAGGCGGACGTAGGTGTGCGGGTGGCTGAACCCCGCCCGGTCGCCGTACGAGGTGATGATGCGCGGGGCTTCGGGCGCCGTCAGATCGAAGAGCCACGTCATCCCTGCGTGGAAGCCGTTGGCGAGCAGGTGGCCATCGGCCGGCATGACGGCTTCGGTGTGATGCGGGTGCGTGGCCGCCGTTCCCACCGCCAGGGACGTCACCACCGCGCCGTAGCGCGGCGACGACGGATCCGCATCGATGACCGCCAGAAAATCGGAGGCCGTGTCGTTCGCGCCGGCCCAGACGAAGAGATAGGACGCGGGGGGCGGGGAACGGAACGCGGCGGCGGCCGTCACGATGGCCGCAACGGCCGCGACGGCGACAGCGAGCAGTGCCGGTCGCTTCATCACTTCCCCACGATGAGCAGGATCCCGGCCACCAGGGCGAGGATCGACATGAGCAGATTCAGTCCCGAGAAGCTCAGGTGGATCATCGAAATCAATCCGTTCAGGATCATCCACGCGCCGAGCAGGAAGAAGGCGAGGTTGCGGGTGAGTTTCATCGTTCGATCCTTTCTTGAGAAGTCAGTCCTTCGGCGAAGCCTTGAGGGCCGCGAGTGCACCCATGATGACGAGCGACGCCGTGAGGACCGATCCCAGAATCCCGACGACGTTCGACAGGAACGCAATCATCAGCACCGGTGAGGTGCCGGGGCTGAAGGCATGCTGGCCGGTCACTCCCTGCAGGACCGTGCCCCCCATCAGGCCATACCCCGTGGCCAGCAGCGAACGAAACAGCGTCTTCGCCTCGGCCTTCCCGAGCACCAGATACGGCATCACGGACGACACCGCGAAGAGCAGAACGCCGATCAGGATCAGCGCTTCGTGGGCCGTGTGCCAGTAGCGTTCGGTGTCGGCCTCGTTCACGGCCGGCAATCCGCACAACAGGCCGACCAGCATCACGATGGCGCCGTGGAGAATGACCCGAAGCCGGACAGTGCGATCCAAGGGTTCCCCGTCCTATTCCGTGAGAGTGAAAGGGGGAATCGTCACGACCATTCTATCACCGTCCGCGTGGGGGCGGCAAAGCGATCGAGGTCATCGAGAATCTCGTTCACGGCGCCCGCGTCGGGGGGCACCCGCCGCTCCACGACGCGCTCGAGGTCGACCGACCCCTTCTCCACGAGCTCCAGCAGACCCGGCAGTTCGGACTTCAGGTGATCATTGGCGCCGAGCAGCTCCGCTTCGCGGCCGAGCAGATCGCGGTAGGAATCGACCGACATGGGCTTCGTCGCGAGGCCCGCGACCACGGCGCGTCCATGGACGGCCAGGGCGCGGAGCGATTGCTCCATGGTCAGCGGGAGGCCGATGAGCTCGAGCGCCACATCCACCCCACGCCCTCCGGTACGCTCGCGGATCACGCCCACGGGGTCCCCCACGCCGGCGCGCACCGGGATCGCTCCGAACGACTCGGCCAGCTTCACCTTGCGCTCGTCCAAGTCCACGGCGAACACCTCCGCCGCGCCGAGCGCCCGGGCCAGCTGCACCGCCGACATTCCCAGCCCTCCGATGCCGAAGATGGCCACGCGGTCACCCTTCCCGAGCCGACCCCGCTTCAGAGCATGGAAGGCGGTGGCTGAGGAGCACATCGCGACGGCGCCATGCGCGAACGAGATGCCTCCCGGGAGGGGCACCGCGTTGCGTGCCGGAACCGCGATGAGCTGGGCCCACCCGCCGGCCCGGTGATGCCCGATCATCGCCCCGGTGGCGCAGAACTGTTCGTCTCCGCGGAGGCAGGCCGGGCAGCCGCCGCAACTGATGAGGTAGTGCACGCAGACTCGGGTACCCACCGCCGGTGACCGCACTTCGACGCCGACGCGCTCGACGACGCCCGCCACTTCATGGCCCAGCGTGAGGGGGAGCGGTCCGGCGGGCGATCGCCCGGCGCGGTAGTGCGCGTCCGAATGGCAAATCCCGGCCGCGCGGACCCGGATCAGCACGTCGTTCGGCCCCAGGGCGGGCTCGGGGACTTCGCGCAGGGCCACCGGCGCCGCGGTCGCGACCAGCTGCAGGGCCTTCAGGGCAGAATGCCGATGGTCCGGAGCCACCGCTCGACCAGGTCCGGCCAGGTCGTGATGGGATCCCCGGTGCGCCGCAGCCCGAAGGCGTGCCCGCCGTTGGTGTACAGATGCATCTCCACCGGAACGCCCGCGTCTTTCAGCGCGATGTAGTAGACCAGCGCCTGATTCACATTGTCCACGCTGTCCGTCTCCGCCTGGACCAGGAGGGTCGGAGGGGTGGCGGAGGTGACATGAATATCCGGATTGAACTTCAAGGGGACCCGGGCGTCCGGCACCCAGAGGTGCCCCGGATAGACGGCGACCGCGAAGTCCGGACGGGCGCTCTCCCGGTCGGCCTCATCCACCGGAGGGTAGGAGCGGCGCGCGAAGTCGTTGCTGATCGCCGCGACGAGATGTCCACCCGCTGAAAAGCCGAGCACGCCGATCTTGTGGGGATCGATGTGCCAGGCGGCGGCATGCTGGCGCACGATCCCCATGGCCCGCTGGGCATCCTGCACGGCCGGCGCGGGATGCGGATTGATCTGGCAATTGCAGTCGGCCTGGTGAGACGGCCCGCCGTGCGGCACACGGTACTTGAGGAGGATGCAGGTGATCCCGCGCGCCGTCAGCCAGTCACAGACCTCCGTTCCCTCGAGATCGATGGCCAGGATCTGGTACCCGCCTCCCGGGAAGACCATCACGGCGGCGCCGGTGTTCGTACCGGAAGGCGCATACACCGTGAGCGTCGGACGCGAAACCTTGCTGACATAGTGCCACGGCCGCCCGGCGACGCCGGGAGACGCAGTGCCGAGCGACTCACTGTCTGGACGAGGTCGGACCCCCGGGGCACCCGCGGGCCAGAGCGCCATCTGGGTATGTCCGGGAGCCGGCTGCCACACGGGCACCTGAGACAGCAAGGCGAGCAGCAGGAGGGTCATCGATTCGCCCGGCTCATGGTGAACCGGCCCTGCGCGACCGTCCCGGTACCGGACTTCTGCCGCCAGCGCCCGACCACGGTGTCCCGCCGGATGACACCGACGATCGAGAGGCCGCAGTTGAAGCCCTGGCGCAGGTCGATGCGGACCGAGTCCTTCCGCATCGGCACGAGGCGAGCCGTTCCTCCGGTCGTGATGCACGGATCAGGGCGCGTGAGACCGCCCATGGAGAGACTGTAGGGACCCCGGAGAATTTGCTTTCCCTGTTCGCTGATCACTTCGAACGACACGGTGGCGACCCCGCGCCGCGCCTGATTCGCGGGAGTCACTTGCAGCGGGCGGAACTGGATGATCCAATCACCGGCGAGCCGGGTCAGATCCGCCGCCACCCTCGTGGCCGCGACGGTCACTCCCAGCGCCACCACGAGCGCCAGCCCCGGACGTTTCATCCCTTCATGATACGGCGCGACCGCGGAGAAAACAGAGCCTCACGGCGGGCCGGACGGAGGCCGCTTCGCGATCAAGACGTGCATCGCCCGCTCGCCCGCGACCGTCCCGGTGCACTCGTAGCCGAGGGCGCGAACATCGAGCCCGGCAAACAACGGCTCCCCCGCCCCGAGGACGACGGGCCGCACCGCGAGGTGGAGATCGTCGATCAGTCCGGCGGCGAGGTATTGCCGGATGGTCGCCGGACCGCCACCCAGCCGGACGTCCTTTCCACCGGCGGCCCGTTTGGCTTGCTCGAGCGCCGAGTGGATGCCGTCGGTGACAAAATGAAAGACGGTCCCACCTTTCATCTTCAGGGGCGCCCGGGCGTGATGGGTCAGGACAAAGACCGGCGTGTGATAGGGCGGCTCCTCACCCCACCAGCCCTGCCAGCGCTCGTCGGGCCAGGGTCCGCGGACGGGACCGAACATGTTCCGGCCCAGAATGTAGGCGCCGAGGTTCTCGAAGCCCTTCAGCGCGAAATCGTTGTCGACGCCGGATCCCCCGCCCTCCTCCCCATGCATCGCGCGCCACACGCGGGAGTGGAAAAACCATTCCATGAGCTCCGGGCCCGTGGTGCCCAGGGGGTGCTCGAGGCTCTGATGCGGTCCGGCGCCGAAGCCGTCGATCGACAGGGAGAACGACAATACCCGCAGCTTGCTCACGATCAGGGATCTCCCTCTGGCGTCGGTGGGCGTCGGGACGCACTTGAATTTGAACGCGGACCACATCAGTCGCCAGCGAGCCGGGCCGGAGCGCCCGGATCATGGCTCGGCAGGTACGCAACGCCGGTCTTCACCAGGGCGAGCACCCGTGGCAGGGTCTCGAGGTGCCGCGGGACATCGGCGATGAACCCCTGCGCCTTCTGCGCCATGAGCGCCGGAAGATCATAGGTCACGTCGCCCGCAATCAGTACATCACCTCCTTGACGACGGATCAGGAAGCTCGTGTGCCCGGGGCTGTGACCCGGCGTGGGGAGGGCAACGATCGATCCGTCCCGCGTCACGGGCCAGGAGCCCGGGAAGCCCAGCATCGAGGGTCCATCGAAGTCGAACACGCGGGGGATGAACCCCCGGGGCACCGGTGCGGTCATGGGACGCATGAGGCTTCCTGGAAAGTGCGCGACCGGCGCCCACTCGGGTTTCGCCACCCACACCCGGTCCGGGCTGAACGCGGCGAGCCCGCCGACGTGGTCCCCGTGCAGGTGGGTGAGCAGAACGCGGTCGAAGTCTTTCGGTTCGAAGCCGAGCTTGGCGAGCTCCGGGACCAGCTCCTGAGCGGGCGTGATGCTGAACTTCGTACGGGTGACCCCGCCTCCCGACTTCCGGTTGCCGCCGGCGTCGATGAGGATCCGCTCCGAGGAGGTCTCCACGATCCAGGACCACATCGGGAGCGGGCCGGTGAATCCGGGATCTCTCCCGATGGCCCGGATGAGCCCGAAGCGTCCTCCGTGGCTGGGCGAGCCTTCGAGGAAGACGGGTTTCAGCTGGAGGGATCCGGTGGACAGGGCGATGATGCGCATGGCGCGGCTCCGGGAATGAGGATAGCTTATAGTAAGCAATACTTACTATATAGTAAACTGAGGTTACTATATGTCAAGGGCGGCCCGACGGGCATGGCAGGACCTGCGGGGGGAGATGATGGGCTCGGCGGCACGGGCGGTTGGCACCCTGTACCGCCGCTTCCAGGAAGAGGCGAACCGGGGCTACGCGGCGCGAGGGTGGAAAGGCGCGACGCTCACCCACGTGCAGTTTCTGTCCGATCTGGAAGAAACGGGGACCCGGCTTTCAGAGGTCGCGGCGGCCCTCAACTGGAGCAAGCAGTACGCCGGACGCCTCGGCAAGGAGCTGGAGACCAAACGTCTGGTGACTCTGGAAACCGATCCGCGCGACAAGCGGGCCGTGCTGGCGAGGCCGACGGAGCGAGGGCGTGCCTTTCTTCAGGATGCCTGCGAGGTCCGGGCGAAACTCGAATCGGGGTTTCTCGGCAAGCTGTCGGCGTCGCGGGCGGCAGAGTGGGTGGCCGCGGTCAAGGCGATGATCGAGGGGTAGGTGCGCTACCTCACACGCGCCTTGGTCGCACGACGGGAGGTGCCCGCGTTGATCCCCTGACATACCGCCAACTCCCGCCTTCACATGTAGTTACCAGCCTTGGTGACCCCCAGCACTGCCGGCAATCGGGGCGGGTGCGAGTCTCATTCCACGCCCTGGTTAACCCTTTCTGGAGGATGAGATGCGCGTCCCGTTGCTGGCGCTCGGGCTGCTGCTGTCCACGTCATTTGTGAGAGCGGCCGCTCAGAGCCAAGCGGCCGTGAAGGACCCGGCCCAGTGTGCCGTTGCTGATGCACACCGGTCGCCGACGTCGTTTAGTCACGCCCGTCCGTCAGACCCGCATGACCGCGCCCGCACGGGGTGTTCGCCCGTCGCCGCGACGCCTGAACCGCCCCCGCCCCCGCCCCCGCCTCCTCCCGGCTCCGGTTCGATTACCGGTAAAGTGCGGGATGCGACCACGGGTGCCGGCTTGCCCGGTTGGGTGGTGGTGGCCAGTGGTCCGACGACCGTGAGCACCACGACGGACGCCAACGGCAACTACGTGTTGGTCGTCACTGGTGGGGTGCCCTACGTCGTGTGCGAGCAGCTGCAAAGCGGGTGGACGCAGGTCTCGCCGACATTTGCGGAGCCCTGTGCCTCGGGGATGGGATACAACTTTTCGGTCTCGGCCGGTGGGAGTGCCGACTTCAACGACTTCAGGAACATGCCCCTGTAGCCGCTCCCCGAGAACGGTGATGCACAACGCCTCACGCGGTGCTGCCGCGTGAGGCGTTGCGCTTTACACCGCCCGGGCGAAATGGCCCCGCGTGTACTCCCGGCCCGTCACCGCCCGCACTTCACCTGGATCGGGCGCGCGACCTCCGGCCAACGCATCGAGCGACGTCCGATACGCGGCGGTCACCCGCGCGACGGGGTCGCCCGGGACGTTGAACACGAGCCGATACGTGCGGAAACCGGCGCGCCACAGGTCAGGCAGGTACGCGGAGCCGTCCACCGGGCGTGAATGCAGTAAGCGGTTGCGGCAGGCGTAGTCGGTGGCCACGGGAAATACGTACCCGGCGGGATCGGTGAGCTCGACGTTCGGGTGCTTCTGCACGCACAG
>Ga0070709_10000864_pt1 | contig 16933 bp, 14 predicted proteins | sample LARL51metaG_FD_65449 | JGI IMG/M metagenome (GOLD analysis project Ga0070709, IMG submission 65449) | Corn, switchgrass and miscanthus rhizosphere microbial communities from Kellogg Biological Station, Michigan, USA - LAR L5-1 metaG | ecosystem: Host-associated > Plants > Roots > Rhizosphere ...
CGGCCCAGGCCCCGTCTCCCTCGCCGACGGCCACACCTTTGGCCTCGCCAAGTCCCAGCCCGCCAAGCCGGAGCGTCTGCATCACGGTGGGCCCGGTGGGCGTGTGCCTCTAGCGCCGGACCGCACCGGGGCCCCGGTAGCCTGCACCCGGGTGTGCCGTGGGAAAGGGGTCGCGGGTGAGCCGCCGGGGCTGGGTGCTGTTCGGGCTGATGAGCGTCATCTGGGGCGTGCCCTATCTGCTCATCAAGGTGGCGGACGGCGGCGTGTCCGTGCCCGTCCTCGTGTTCGCCCGGGTGGCGATCGGCGCCGCCGTGCTGCTGCCTCTGGCGATCCGGCGTGGCCAGATCCGGGTGCTGGCCGGCCGATGGCGGTGGCTCGCGGTGTTCGCCGTGGTGGAGATCATGCTGCCCTGGGCGCTGCTGTCGGACGCGGAGCGGTATCTGTCCAGTTCGCTGACCGGCCTGCTGATCGCGGCGGTCCCGATCATCGGGCTGGTGCTGGCCAAGCTGACCGGTGGCCCGGAGCAGCTCACCGCCGCCCGCTGGGCCGGGCTGCTGGCCGGCCTGGGTGGCGTCGCGCTGCTGGCCGGCCCGGACCTGACGGGGGGCGGCGCCTGGCCTATCGCCGAGGTGATGCTCGTCGCGCTGTGCTATGCCACCGGGCCGCTGATCGCCAACAGAAAGCTCGGCGACCTGCCCGGCCTCGGCATGACCGCGGTCTGCCTGGCCGCTACCGCGCTGGTGTACGCCGTGCCCGCGGCGCTGACCTGGCCGTCCCGGCTGCCTTCGGCCGCGGTGCTCGGCTCGCTGGCCGGACTCGGCGTGCTCTGCACGGCCCTGGCGTTCGTCCTGTTCTTCCAGCTCATCGCCGAGGTGGGCCCGGCCAGGGCGACGGTGATCACCTACGTGAACCCGGCCGTCGCGGTGGCCCTGGGGGTGGGCGTGCTCGGCGAGCCACTTACCCCGGCGATCGTGGCCGCGTTCGTGCTGATCCTGTCCGGCTCGGTGCTGGCGACCAGGTCCGGCCTGCCCCGGCCGCGGCGCGCGCCGGACCTGCGCCCGCCCGCGCCGGACCTGAGCCCGCACGCGCCGGACTGGCGCCCGCCTGCGGCGGACCTGTCCCGCCCTGGCCCGGATCTGAGCCCGCCCGCGCCGGACCTGTCCCGCCCTGCCCCGGAGTTGCCCCCGCGGCAGCTTCGATCGGCCGACCGGCCCGCCGTGCCCGACTAGGATTACGACGGTGATAGATCTCAAGGCTGCCCGGCAGGAACCGGACCGCTACCGGGCCGCGCTGGACCGGCGCGGCGCCGCGGCCGACTTCGATGCGCTGCTCAAGGCGGACACAAGGTGGCGCGAGCTGACCGAGCGCGCCGAGTCGCTGCGCGCGGAGCAGAAGAGGTCCTCCAAGGCCGGCCCGCCCACACCCGAGCAGCTCGACGAACTGAAGCGGCTCGCCGGCGAGCTGAGTCAGGCTCAGGCCGACCTGGCACACGCCGACCACGAGCGGAACGCGCTGCTCGCCCGCATCCCGAACCTGCCCGACCCCACCGCGGCCGACGGTATGGCCGAGGAGGACTCCCAGGTCCTGCGCGAGGTTGGCGAGCGGCCGTCGTTCGGCTTTACCCCCCGCGACGCGACCGAACTCGGTTCCAAGCGCGGCTGGATCGACATGAGGCGTGGCGCCCGGCTGTCCGGCTCCCGGTTCGCCTACCGGATCGGCGACGTGGCCATGACCGAACTGGCGCTGTACCGGTTCGTCCTGGACAAGCTGGCGGGCCTTGGGTTCCTGCCGGTGCTGCCGCCGGTGCTGGTGGGCGAGCAGGCCATGTACGGGACCGGATTCCTGCCCACCGAGGAGTCCAACCTCTACCACCTGGAAAAGGACGACCTGTACCTGACCGGCACGTCCGAGGTCGCCCTGGCCGGCATCCACGCCGACGAGCGGCTGGACGAGGCCGATCTGCCCGCCCTCTACGCGGGGTACACCACGAACTTCCGCCGTGAGGCGGGGGCCGCGGGCAAGGACACCAAGGGCATGTTCCGGGTGCACCAGTTCGACAAGGTGGAGATGTACGTCTACTGCCTGCCCGAGCAGTCCGGCGAGTTCCACGAGCGGCTGCTCGGCTACGAGGAGGAGATCGCCCAGGCGCTCGGCCTGCCGTACCGGGTGATGAACATCGCCGTGGGCGACCTGGGCGCGCCCGCCGCGAAGAAGTACGACATCGAGGCCTGGTTCCCGGTGCAGCAGCGGTACCGGGAGATCACCTCCTGCTCGAACACCACGGACTACCAGGCACGCCGGCTGAACATCCGGTTCCGGCGCGAGGGCGGCCTGGAGTTCGTGCACACGCTGAACGGGACCGGGGCCACCGCCAGGGCGCTGCTTTCGATCATGGAGAACTTCCAGGACGAGGGCGGCACGGTCGCGGTGCCCGAGGTGCTGCGCCCGTTCGGCGCCCCGGCCACGATCGGCGGAGCAGGCGCAGAATAGGTACCGAGTACGAACCGGGAGGTCCCCATGACCCAGACGTCGGTACCGAGATACGCCAGCCCGGTGGACTACGACAGCTACGGCACCTACGGCCCAGGACGCGGGTTCAACAAGGGCAGTTCGTTCCAGCGCCCGGTGTACCGGTTCCAGGGCCGGATCACCGCGGATGGGTCGAGCGGGTACCCGGCCGTCCCCGGCCGGTACCACCTCTACATCTCGTGGGGCTGCCCGTGGGCCCAGCGCACCGCGATCGTGCGCAAGCTCAAGGGCCTGGACGACGTCGTCTCGCTGTCCTACGTGGACGACGTGCGGGACGGCCGCGGCTGGGCGTTCCGCGAGCACCGCGGCCCCGATCCGGTCAACGGGTTCACCCTGCTCGCGCAGGCGTACGAGGCGACCGAGCCCGGCTACGACGGCCATGTCTCTGTGCCCGTGCTCTGGGACAGGGAGACCGGCAGGATCGTCAGCAACAACTTCCCTGACATCACGATCGACCTCGGCACCCAGTTCGGCGCGCCGGCCGCGCCGTCGCCCGACCTCTACCCCGGGCCGCTGCGCGCCGAGATCGACGCGCTGAACGAGCGCGTGTACACCAACGTGAACAACGGCCCGTACCGGGTCGCCGGGGCCACGACACAGCAGGATTACGAGCAGCTCAGGCACGCGATGATCGCGATGCTGGAGGAACTCGACGACCGCCTGGCCGGCCGCAGGTACCTGTTCGGCGCCGGGATCACCGAGGCCGACGTGCGGCTGTGGCCGACCCTGGCGCGCTTCGACACCGGGTACAACCCGCTGGCCGGCGTCACCGAGCGGCGGCTCACCGATTTCGGCAGCCTCTGGGGCTACGCCCGCGACCTGTACCGGCTGCCTGCCTTCCGGCAGACCACGGACTTCTCCGCGTTCGGCGGCCTGGTCCGCGGGCCCAAGCCGTCGTTCGTCAACGACGCGTCATGGCGGCTCCAGGTCGAGCCGCGCCTGGCCGACTGGGACTCCCCGCCCGGCCGCGACCACCTCGGCTGACCCGGCCGGCCGCGTTAGCCGCCGAGCCTGGCCGCCAGCGCCGCGCCGTCCGGCACACCGAGGCCCGTGCAGGCGTCCCAGCCGGGCCCCGCCGTGTAGGCCCCGTTGTTGCCCAGGGTGATGTCGCGGAATCCGGCCGGGGTGGTCCCGGCGCTGACCCCCGCGTACAGCACGGGCTGCATCAGGCCAAACGATTTGCCCGTGGCCTGCGCCAGCCGGCAGATGAGCGCCGCCCACAGCGGGGCCACCGCGCTGGTCCCGCCGACCACCATCGACTTCCCGTCCACCAGCACCTGGTACCCCGTTGCCGGGTCGGCGTTGCCCGCGACGTCGGGCACGCCCCGGCCGGCCCTGCCGGTCCCGGCCTGGCCCGGCACCCCGGCCGGAGCCTGCCAGTCGGGCAGGCCGAACGTGTCGCTGATCCCGCCTCCGGTGGCCCCGCCGTGGGCCCCGTCGTTCCAGACGGTCTCCGCGGACACCGCGCCGGTGGCGGTGTCCACCCGGAGGCTGGTGCCGCCGCAGGCGAGCGCGTGCGGGCTGGACGCGGGGAAGTCCGCGTGGGACTTGCCGTCGGGCGCACGGTCGCCGCTGCCGTTGTCACCCGCGGCCGCGGTCACCGTGACGCCGAGCGCGGCGGCGTCGGCGAAGGCCTGGTCCATTGCGGCGCGCGCCTGGCCGGTCCAGGAATCTTCGGACTGCCCCCAGCTGATGCTCACCACCGTCGGGGTGGGGCTGGCGTGCACCGCCGTGGCGATCGCGTCCACGAAACCGCGGTCGCTGTTCGGCGCGAAGTACACGACCTGGCTGGCCCCCGGTGCCGCCGCCCCGGCGACCTCTATGTCCAGCAGCACCTCGCCGTCGGCGCCCTGCGGGTCCTGCCCGGCCTGGTTGGATCCGCCGTCCACCCCGACCGCGGTCACCGACGGTGCGGTGATGCCCAGGCCGGAGAAGTAGCTGTCCAGGTCCGCGGTGCCGAAACCACCGCCAAGCTCGATGATGGCGATGGTCTGCCCGGTTCCGTCGGTGCCCGGAGGGAACTTGTAGGCCTGCGCGACCTCGACGGGCGTGTAGGAGGTCGGCGCGGCCGCGCCGGCCGCCGCGGCTGCGATGCCGGAGGCTCGCCTGATCTGCGGCGAGGCCTGGGGCCGGTCATCCAGGCCGAGCACGGCGAGCACCACGCCGTCCAGTTCGGCGGGCACCTGCAGGCCGCCGACCCGCTGACGGTGCTGCGCCACGCCACCGTTGGCCGCCGGGTGCGGCCCGCTGACCAGGCGCAGCGTCGCGCCGAAGGCCTGCGAGAAGGCGGAGATCGGACCGGCCACGGTGACCCGGCGGGCCCCGGCGTCCGCTCCGGTGACCGTCAGGCCGAACCGGCCGAGCACGTCGCGGATCAGCGCCAGGTCGGCCGGGTCGGTGCCGTGCCTTGCCGCCAGTTCGTCCCGGCTGAGCGTCTCCGGGCCGGTGACCAGCTCGGCCGGCAGCCCTTCCCGGCGGCGGGTGACCAGTGTCACGTGGATTTGTGTGGATTCGTCGAGCTCGCCGCCTGGCTGAGCGCCGGTCACCGGCTGCCGCTCGCTGCCTGGCAAAGGCACGAAGGAATTCTCGGGCATGGTGTGCTCCCCTGACTTTCCGGCGGCTTCTCCGCTCGCCGCCGGTTCCCCTTTAGTGACGCTAATTATGAGGCCTTTCAGTGCTCCGTGATACAGCCCTGCGCACACTTGTCTGGTTCGGCCCGGCCATCCTTTCGCGCCGTTTCCACGCCAGCGCGCCGCGGTGGGTCTGGCACAGTAAGGGGCGGGCGTCCGCCGAGCCGCGCCCACGATCACCGGGAGCATGACATGACCGATGCGGTGCCAGGGTTCGACGTCTCCACGTTCACGCACGGGGGACGCACGCACGAGGTGTATACGGCGGGGACCGGTTCGGCGGTCGTCGTAGTGCATGAAATGCCGGGGCTGCACCCGGGCGTGACCAAGTTCGGTCAGCGGCTCGTGGACGCCGGCTACCGCGTGTACCTGCCGTCCCTTTTCGGGCGCCCCGGCGCGCCGTTCGGCGGCGGCGAAATGCGCCGGACGCTGCGGCAGGTGTGCGTGTCCCGGGAGTTCCATCTGCTGGCCGACCGGACTCCCCCGGTAGTGACCTGGCTGCGGGCGCTCGCCGCCCAGGCGCATACGGAGTGCGGTGGGCCGGGGGTGGGCGCGGTCGGCATGTGCTTCACCGGCGGGTACGCCCTGGCCATGGCGGTGGAGCCGGCGGTGCTCGCGCCGGTGCTCAGCCAGCCGGGCATTCCCGCACCGCTGACCTCGCGCAAGCGGTCCGCGCTCGGCCTCGACCCGGCCGACCTGGCCAGCGTCAAGACGCGTACCAGCGATGGGCTGTGCGTGCTCGGGCTGCGCTTCTCGGACGACAAGGGCTCCCCGGCGGAGCGGTTCGCCACACTGCGCGCCGAACTCGGCGATAACTTCGAGGCCATCGAGATCGACTCGTCGCTGGGGAACCCGCACGGCATCCGCCAGCGCGCGCACTCGGTGCTCACCGAGGACCTGGTGGACACGCAAGGCCACCCGACCCGGGCCGCGCTTGACCGGGTGATGGCGTTCTTCGCCGAGCGGCTGCGGGTCTGAGCTACCAGACGTCCCCGTCCCGCCAGTCGCAGGTCAGCTCGCCGTCAAGGTCCAGTGGTACGGCAAGCTCGAACACGTACAGGCAGCCGTCGTCCTCCGCGGTCCGCCGCACGCCCGCCGGGGTGAGCGCCGAGGACGGCCCTCGCCACAGCTTCCAGCCGCGCGCCGCGTAAAAGCCCGCGCCCTCGTCGGTGGACCCCAGCGCACCCAGGTCGTAGGCACCGCGCAGCACCCGTTCCAGCGCGCCCATCACGGCCGCGCCGTGCCCCTGCCCCCGGCGGTCCGCGCGCACCGCGACCGCCTCGACGTAACCGGCCCGCAGTGCCCGGCCCCGGTGCAGCAGACGGCGCTGGATCACCGACCCGTGCCCGATCAGCGTGGACCCGTCCCAGACCAGGGCATGCATCCCGCCCAGGGCATGCTCCCAGTCGGCCTCGGTCACCTCCCCGTCGAAGACCTCGTCAATCAGGGCGCGGGCCGCCTTGAGGTCGGCCGGGTCCAGGTCAGCGGTATGTGCCGTGCGCAGTTCAGCCACGACAGCCATCCTCGCCGCAGGCCGGGCCCCGGGTCGATCCGATTTCCGCCGCGCTAGTTCCACGTCTCGAACGGCTCGTCGATGGCCTCCCCGGCCAGGAACGCGGGCAGCAGCTCCGGTAGGCGGCCGGGGTAGAAGCGGTGCCGGCTCCCGGTGATCTCGGGCACCTGCCACCAGCGGAACGTGACGAAATCCTCCACCTCCTGCGGCGTCCGGCCGCCGTCGATGATCGCCGGCTGGTCCGCCGTGATCCGGGCGTGCACCACCACCTCGTGCTGCAGCCGCCGCTTGCCGCGCGACACCCAGGTGGTGTCGCGCCGCCATGACGGCGGGCTCACCTGCACCGGGTCGAGGAGCAGGCCGGTCTCCTCGCGGATCTCCCTGATCGCGGCCTCCAGGTACGACTCGCCGGGGCCGAGCCCGCCGCCCGGCAGTTCCCACCAGCCGTCCGGTGCCTGGTCCGGGGTCAGCACGTGAAAGAGCAGGACCCGCCCGCCGCCGTCGGTGAGCACCACGCGCACCGCGTCCCGTTCCAGGTCGTAGCGCAGTTCGTCCACCGGGTCAGCTTAGGGGGACCTAAACGGCGGTGAGCAGCAGGCGGCTGGCGAGCGCGGTGGCCGCGGCCAGGCCGTCGAGGAACAGCCCACGGGCCACCGCGTCGCCGCGCAGCTCCCACAGCATGGCCGCGTTGTGCCAGGCGAGGTCCCTGGCCGAGTTGATCGTCCAGCACGCGACCAGGTTGTCCACGGCCTGCAGATGCCGGTCGAGGGCTAGCTCCGGTGCGGACTCGAAGGACCTCCTGATGCCCTCCTCCGCCGCGTCGAGCAGCGCGTCCACCTTCTGGAAGTCCGCCAGGTGCGAGCCGTCGCCCGGCGCGGTGCCAAGCTCGGTACACGTGCTGACCACCGCCACCGGCAGGTCGTGGTTGATGTGCGCGCTCATGCCGGCCAGCGCGAACTGGATCGGCTCGATCCCGGCCGCGCCGCGCAGTTCCACCAGCGGGCGCCAGGCCAGCGACACCGACATCGGCGCGGCCTGCGCCGCGGCAAAGTACAGGTTGGCGAACGTCACATCGAGCCTGGTCATGAACGCCGGGTCGGCGAAGAACCCCTGGCCGATATCGGTGCCCACGGTCTGGGTCACCGCAAGGTACATCCGGTTGAAGCAGGCCAGGCCGTCGCCGGCGGGCAGCCCGGCGCCGATCGCCGCCATGCGCGCGATCGCCTCGGCGACCGACGTGACCGGCTCCGTGGGAGTCGGCGGGCCGTCGGGCATGGCGACACTATACGGAAGGCCAGGTGGCCCGGCCGGCCGGGCCACCTGGCGGGCGTTACGGGTTACGGGTTCGGGCAGGACTTGAACTTGAGTGTGGCGGTCACCGGCAGGTGCGTCCCGCCCTTGGTGAACGTCACCGTGCCGGTGAGCGTGTGCGACGAGCCCCCCGCCAGTGTGGAACCGTCAAGCGTGGTACCGCTGAACGCCTTGCCGTCGAGGGCCAGGCTGCTTGAGGTCACCTGCCAGCCCGTGGTGGGGGTGCCGGCCACCTTCGCCGTGATGCCGACCGGCGGCAGGCACGAGGCCGGCCCGGTCAGCTTCACCTGGTTGCCCTGGCCGGTCGCCTGCGCCGGCACCGCGCGCCCGGGCAGCAGTACCGGCCCGGCCATCAGGGTGTCGTCGGTGCTGGCCTCGATGGACCAGACCGCCCAGCCGTGGCCGCGCGGCGTCGTGGCAAGCTGCGGGGGGCCACCGCCGAACGTCCCGCCGTTGGCGAACCGGACCATGGCCGCGTGCAGCGTGTCGGTGAGGTTCGCGATCGCCACGTCCCCGCACTCCATCGAGATGTCCGCCATCCGGCCGCTCGCGTCGGCCACCGGGTCGTGGCTGGACGGGGGGCAGGGGTTCTTGTCGCCGGTGAGCTGCCGCGGCGAGAACGAACTGCCGGTCCACCGGGTCACGACGGGCTGGTAGCTGGCGTTGTCGATGCTGGCGAGCGCGCGTACCCCGGACGTGGTCTGGGCCAGCCCGAGGTTGGCACCCGCGGTCCAGGTGTTGGCAACGTCCTTGAACGCGCTCCACTTGCCGCTGACCTCGGACGCGTAGGCGATCGGCTCGCCGATCGAGCCACCCATCTGGATCGCCATCAGCGGTGTGGAGCCGGCGAAGGCAAGCTGGACGCCCTGGTTGGTGGAGACCAGGTACGGCGTTGGCACGGTGACCGGCTTGTTCCCGAAGCCGGGGACGACCTGCACGCTCTGGGTGCCGGAGTGCGCGGTCACCGTCCAGATGGTGCCGCCGGGCCCGGCCGCGACGTCCTCCAGGGTGCCGAAGCTCGGCGCGGGTGCCTGATCGTGCGCGGCCGACAGGACCCCGTTCTGCACGGTGGCGGTCGCGATCTTCGCGTTCTCCGGGCCGTCCACCGACTGGGGCGTGTCGTGGAACCAGACCAGCGTGACCGTGCTGCCCGCCACGATCACGTGGATGCCCTGCGCCGACGTCCCGTTGAGCGACGAGGTGCTCTTGATACCCCCGGAACAGGCGGTCTTGCCGGGCGGCAGGATGCACAGGTACACGGTCCGGTCGGCGCTCCCATGGGCCGCTATCCAGGCGATGTAGGTGGTTCCCGCCGCTGTGGTGGCGGCGTCGTACCCCCCGGTCAGGTCGGCGTTGTTGTCCAGGGTGATCGGCGTGCCGGTGAGACCGGGCTTCGGGGCGGTCCCCGCGGCGGACGCGGTGGCCGCCGCACCAAGTGGCGCGGTCAGCGCTGCGGCGGCGACGGCTGTCGCGGCCAGCAGGGGACGGAACGGAACATGCACGGCTGTCTCCTCGCGGCTGAGGTGGTCCTGGGCCAGCCGCTGCCCCCAGGCGGTGGCTCCCCGGCTGCTGATGGGAGTACAGCGCGCCCCCGTAATGTCTGTGTAATGTCCTTCTAATGCCCGGGGTTCAGCGCGGCGGCGGTATCAATATCCAGGTCATTGATGCCGTGACCGTGACACGTGATGGCCGGAGCCTGTCCGGCCATGCGCTCGGCGGCCGGCGGGCCAGGGTCGCCCTTGTCGCCCTGGCGCTTGCCGAGGGCCCGGTGCCTGCCGAACGGCTGGCCGCGGTCATCTGGGCCGGCGAGCTGCCGCCGACGTGGCCGGCCGCGCTGCGCGGGGTCGTCGGTGGGCTGCGGTCCGCGCTGGCCGGGATCGGCGCGGGCGGCCAGCTTGTCATCGCGACCACTCCCGCGGGTTACCGCCTGGCGCCGGGGGCCGGGGTGGATGCGCGCGACGCGGTGGCGGCCGTCCGCTCCGCGGTCCGGTTGGCCGGGCAGGGCAGGCACCGGGCCGCGCTGGAGGCGGCGCAGCCGGCCGCGGCGCTGTCCGGCGAGCGGCTGCTGCCCGGCGAGGACGCTCCCTGGCTCGAGCCGCACCGCCTGGAGCTGGACGCCGCGGCCCTGCGGGCGCTCGAGCTGATCGCCGAGACGGCCGGGGTGCTGGGGGATCATCACCAGGCCGTGGCGGCCGGCCGGCGCGCGGCCGCGGCATGGCCCCTCGACGAGCGGGCGCACCGGGCGCTGATCGGCGCGCTGCACCGGGCGGGCGACCGGGCCGGCGCGGTGCAGGCCTACGAGCAGTGCCGGACGCTGCTCGCCGAGGAACTCGGCATGGACCCGGGGCCAGAAACGGCCGCCGCCTACCTGGCCGCCCTGGGGGAGCTCGGTGTGCCGGGGAAGGCCAGGCCGCCCTCGGCCACGTCGGCCTTTTTCGGCCGGGACGCCGAGCTGGCACGCCTGGTGACGGCGATCGGCGCGCCCGGCCTGGCCACGGTGGCGGGCCTGGGCGGCATCGGTAAGTCCCGGCTGGTCATCCAGGCCGCCGCGGCGGCAGGGTTCCCCGGCGGCCGGTTGTGGGTCCCGCTCGGGCTGGTGGCACGGGACGAACTGGTCGCCTCATCGGTCGCGCTTGCCCTCGGCATCCGGCCAGGCGCGGGCGACGTCACGGCGCAGCTCGCCGCCGCGTTGGCCCCGCTGGGCCGGGCGCTGCTGGTCCTTGACGGCTGCGAAGCGGTCGTCGACGGCGTGGCGTCCCTGGTGACCACGCTGGTCTCGTACTGCCCGTTGCTGTCGGTGGTGGTGACCAGCAGGGTACCGCTGGCCGTGGAGGCTGAGCGGGTGATCGCGCTGGGCCCGCTGCCGGGGCCGGCCGGGCCGGGCCGGGCCCCGATGCTGGCCAGCCTGCCCCTGCGGCTGCTGGCCGACCGGGTGCGCGAGGGGGGCGGCCGGCTCGACATCGACGAGGAGATCGCCCCGTTCGTGGCCGAGCTATGCCGCCGGTGCGGCGGGGTGCCGCTGGCGCTTGAGCTGGTCGCCGCGCAGCTCGCCGCGATGTCCGTGGCGGACCTGCTCGATCACCTGCCGGAGGTGATCGAACAGGGGGAGGGCAGGCTGCGGGCCATCGCCCGGGGCAGCTACGAGCTGCTGCACGACGACGAGGCGAGGGTCTTCCGCCTGCTCGGCGTGCTGGACGGCCCGGTGGCCCTGCCGCTGGTGCGCGACATGGTGGCGGGCGGCCCGATCGCACCGGTCCGGGTGGTGCGCATCCTGCGGGAACTGACCGCCCGCGGGCTGCTGACGGTGGACCGCTCCGGGCCTCGCTGGCGCTATCACCAGGACGACGACCTGCACAGGTACGCGCGCGAGCTGCTGGCGGCCCATGGCGAGGAACGCGCGGCGCTCGACCGCCTCGCCGGCGCGATCGGGGCCATCGTGCCCGGAGAGGCCAGGACCGCGCCCGGGCCGTACCTCGACGCCGTGGACGAGGTGCTTCCCTCGGTGCGGCTGCTGATCGGGGCCGCCATCGACGGCCGACTCGACCGGGACCGTGGCCTTGAGCTGTGCTTCCGGCTGCACCGCTACTGGGCGGCGACGAACGTGACCGAGGGCCGGTTCTGGCTGTCCCGGCTGCTCGCCGACGAGCCACAGGCGCCCTGGGCCGCCCATGCCAGGTACGCGCTCGGCTACCTGGGCTACTGGTCCGGGGACGCCGGCGCGGCGATCAGCGACCTGCAGGCCGCGGTGGCCATGCTGTCCGGCGACCAGGACGACTACGCCGCGCGTGCCCTGATCTACCTGGGCGGTCTGGCGGACGACATGGACCGGGGCGCCGAGGCGCTCGAATTCGTGGCCCGGTCGATCAGCGCCGCGGCGCCGTGGGGCGCCGACCTTCAGGTCTCCGCGGCCACCGGCATGGGTTGTGTGCTGGCCGAGCGGGCGGACCCGCGGGCCGTGCGCTATGCGGCGGAGGCGATCGGGCTGTGCCGACGGGCCGGCTCGGCCGAGCAGCTCGCCGCGACGCTGCCGACCGCCGCGACTATCTGCTGGCAGGTCGGTGACCTGGCCGCGGCCCGCCAGTACATCGCTGAGGCGCAGCCACTGCTCGCGGGCACCCGCCGGATCGCCCGCGTGGTGCTGTTGTCGGCTTCGGCGGGTGTCGCGCTCGCCGACGGGGACCCGGTAGCGGCGGTCGAGTTCGGCGCCCTTGCCGACCAGGAGGGGACAGCGCTCGGCATCGACAGGGAACTGCCGCTGGCGCGTGCCGTGCTGGCCCGCGCTTGGCTCGACCGTGCGGATACGGCCACCGCGGCGCGGCACGCGGCCGCGGCGGTCCGTGCGGCGCAGGTGTTGGCGTTCACGTACCCGCTGGCCGTATGCCTGGAGACCGCCGCCCTGGTCTGCCTGGCCGGTGCCGACGGTGCCGGCGGGTACGACGCGGCCGGTAAGCGGACGGCGGCGGTGCTGCTTGAGGTGGCGGCGCGGATCCGTGCCCGGGGCGACCGGCCGGGCGTACCTGCCCTCCGGGCCGCCGTCGAAGCAGCCAGGGCATCGGTTACCGGGGTCACGACCGGCCCGCTGCCGGAGCCCGCCACCGCGGCGGGGCTGGCGATCGCCGCCCTGGGAGCGCGGTCCGGCCCGGTACCGGTGCAGCACGACGGGGCCTGACCCGGGCCTGAGCGGGGCAGGACCGGTGCCGCGGAGCGATCGGCGCGATCCGTCGCGGAGCGTCGCTGACAATTGCCGGTGAACCTGCCGGAATGGCGGATTAATGGCTGGTTTCGGCCCGCTTGCCTTCATGATCACGGACGATAACCTGCGTTTTCCGTGGGGTAATCGTCCGTGATCATGGAAGCGCCGTCGATGGAGGAGGCCTCAAACGCCATGATCATCTTGGTGTGGAGACGGGCCCGGCGGCGATGCAGTCGCCGTGCGGGTGCCATTCCCGGAAAATGGCGCGGTTTGCGCCGTTTGGATTGACCGAAGGGCGGGGCGGGCATAGCGTTGAGGCAACTAATAGGAAAGTTTCTTATTAGTTAGGACTCCTTACTCCCGCTCAAGGAGGATCCGTGCCTCACTCCCCGCTCCGACGCCCCCATCGCTCCACCGCTCAGCGCCCCCTCGCCGGGCTGTGCCGGCTGCCCGTGCCCGGGCTGCGCGGGCTGGCCCGGCCCGGCCTGCGCGGCAAGGCCGGCGCCGTCGCTGCCGTCGGCTCGGCCGTGTTGCTGGCCGGCGGTTTAGCGGCCGCCGCGCTCGCCGCGGCACCCACCGCCCAGGCCGCTCGCACCGCCCACGCCGCCGCCCAGGCCGCGCTGTCGGCCAACTGGTATGAGTCGGCGCCCTACTACAGCACGCTGGATTCCAATGCCCCCGACGTCGGCCAGGTGATGTCGGCCACCGGGCAGAAGGCGTTCGACATGGCGTTCATCCTGGCCAACGGCAGTTCGTGCGCGCCGTCCTGGGATGGTACCGACCCGGTCTCCTCGGACACCCAGGTGTCGAGCGTGATCAACCAGATCCGCGGGGACGGCGGCGACGTCATCGTCTCGGCGGGCGGCTACAACGGCACCAAGCTGGGCCAGGTGTGCAGTTCGGCCGCGGCGACGGCCGCCGCCTACCAGCAGGTGATCACGGCCTATGGCCTGCATGCCTTCGATTTCGACCTGGAAGAGCCGGAGATCGAGAACTCGACGGCGATCTCCTACGAACTGGGCGCCGCGCAGATCCTGCAGCAACAGGACCCCGGCCTGTTCATCTCGATCACGATGCCGTCCACCACGACCGGCGCGAACTACTTCGGACAGCAGTTGCTCGACGAGGCCAAGAGCCTTGGCTTCACCCCGAACGACTACACGATCATGCCGTTCGACGGCGGCTTCAGCGGAGGATCCTCGCAGGTCACCGCGCTCCAGGACTTCAACGCACAGTTGATGAGCACTTATCGCTGGTCCAGCGCGCAGGCCTATGCCCATGAGGGTTTCTCCGGCATGAACGGCCGGACCGACAGTGCCGAGTACTTCTACCAGAGCGACTTCCAGACGGTGCTGACCTTCGCGGAGAACTCCGGGATGAGCCGGTACACGTTCTGGTCGCTCAACCGGGACCGCCAGTGCACCCCGGTCGACCCCGGATACACCTCAAGCGAGTGCAGCGGCGTGACCCAGAACCCCTGGGACTTCACCGCGTTCACGGTGGCGTTCGCGAACCACACCTCGCCGTCGCCGCCGCCCAGCCCAACGCCGACCCCGACGCCCACACCGACGTCGCCCTCGCCGACGCCGACTCCGTCGCCGAGTTCCACCGGAAGCTGCGCCGCGGCCTGGGTGAACAACACCGCCTACGTGTCCGGCAACGTCGTCTCCCACGGCGGCCACAACTGGACCGCCAACCAGTGGAACTACAACGAGGTCCCCGGCGGGCCCGCGGGTGCGTGGAACGACGACGGTCCCTGCTGAGCCACGGGTCCCGATGGTCCCTGGCGGAACTGAGCCGTCCGGCCGGGCGCCCCGGGCGGTGGGCACCCGGCCGGCGGCAGGGGAGGCCCCGGGCTTATCCCCCGGGACGGAAGATCATGCAACTGCTCGCCGCCTGCGCGTAGAGCTTTCCGCCGGAGTCGGTGAGCCGTGCGGTGGCCAGGGCGGTGCGCGAGCCGAGATGCTCGACCGTTCCCTCGCACAGCAACCGCCCGGTGCCGGCGGTGATCTGCCTGATGAACCTGACCGACAGGTCCAGCGAGGTGTAGTAGGCGCCGGCCGGCAGCATGCTGTGCACGGCACAGCCGCAGGCCGAGTCGCACAGCGTCGCGTACACGCCGCCGTGCACGGAGCCGATCGGGTTGTAGTGGTACTCGGCCGGGGTGATCTCGAAGACGACCTTCCCCGGCTCGATGGACACCCAGCCGAAGCCGAGCGTGGCGGTGATCGGTGGCGGCGGGATCCGGCCGGCGATCATCTCCCTGAAGAACGAGATCCCGTCAAGTTCGCGGGCCGCGGCCGCCGACGCCGCGGGGTCCGCCCACTCGTACGTGCGCCGCCTGCCGTCGGAGTCGCTCATCGTGCCGTCGCTCCTGCGATCCCGGCAGCCACGGTTTCCTTTCCGGCTCCCGGCAGCCACGACCCGGGATCCGGCCACGACCCGGGGTCCGGCCACGGCGGCACCTCGGGTTGCAGGGGTGCGTTGAAGGTGATGTAGGCACCCGACCGCTCCTCGCTGGCCACCGGCCAATGATCGGAGATCATGGTAAGTACCTGCCGGTTCTCGGCCAGCACCTCCATGACCACGGCGGTCACACCCCGGATCTGGGCCTGCGCGACCAACCGCCGCACCAGGGCGGAACCCACGCCCCGGCCCCGGTAGGCATCCGCCACCACCACGCCGATCTCGGTCAGCCGGGTGCCCCCCGGCCCGGTCCGGTCGCCGGCCATGGCGTGGCCGATGATCACGCCGTCGCCGGTGGCCACCAGCACATCGGTGTGGGCGGCCCCGCCTGCCAGGATGCGCAGCATGGCCCCGCTGGTCGGCGGGGCGCCGGAGAAGAACCTCAGGTAGCGGGCACGTGGCGACAGGCAGGCGAGGAACTCGCGGATCGGCTCGTGATCGGAGATGCACGGCCGTCGTATCGCAAAATTCTCGATGGGCTGAGCGCCCGCCTGAGTTCGCCTCACGAACCCAGCGTCCACCAAGGTTGCTGAGTCTGTCAACTAGATTTAGCATTCAGCCATGGCGCGGCCCTGGATCCTTGAATACGACGACACCAACTGCACGATCGCCGCCGCGGTCGGGCTCATCGGCGACAAGTGGACCTTCCTGATACTTCGCGAGGCGTTCAACGGTGTCCGCCGGTTCGACGACATGCGGCGCCGCACCCAGGCGCCCCGGCAAGTGCTCAGCGACCGGCTCTCCCGCCTGGTCGCCGACGGGATGCTGCGCCGGGTGCCGTACCAGGAGCACGGCCAGCGCGCCCGGCAGGAGTACCGGCTGACCCAGAAGGGGCTTGACCTGTACCCGGTGCTCGTCGCGCTGATGGCGTGGGGGGACAGGTACGCGGCCGGGCCGGCCGGCCCGCAGGTGCAGCTCACCCACCGCGACTGCGGTGCCGGCGTCGGCCTCCAGCTCGCCTGCACCGACGGGCACGTGCTCGACTCCCCGCGGGAGGTCACCCCGCTGCCCGGCCCCGGCGCCCGCAAGATCGCCTAAGGGCCGGCCGGCGCCCCGGGGCTGGCCAGCCCGGCCGGCACCTCGCCGGCGCACGCGGCGTGCACGTAACGCTGGAAGTCGGCGAGCAGTTGCTCCTGCGGCAGGATCCGGCCCCGGTCGATCCAGCTCCCGGCTACGCCCGCCTGGGCGGCGGCCACCAGTACCGCGTCCTGGTCGCCGACCTCTGTGTCGAACACCATCATCTCCTCGATCCACGCCTCGTCGGCGTCCGCGCCGAAGTAGTAGTCGAGGAACCCGGCGGTCCGGTCCGTCCCGTCGGGGTAGACGGGCCCGATGGACAGGTTCTGCCGGCCGGGGTTGATGTTGATCTTCACATTGGGCAGCAATAGGTGGTAGCTGCCCGCGGTGACGCTGCCGGCCGCGAAACCGGCGCTGCGGCGCACCGGCGCCCGGTGGCTCAGCCGGTGTGTGCCCGCCGTCAGCTCGTACCGGCCGGGGCCGACCTCCATCACCGCGGAGAACCCCGGGTGCGCGACCGGGCAGTGGTAGCACTCCAGGTAGTTCTCCAGGTGGATCTTCCAGTTCGCGGCCAGCGTGTAGCCGAATCGCTGGCGGCGCCGCAGGCCGCCCAGGTCGAGGCCGACGCTGGCGACGACCTCGGCCAGGTCGCCGACGACGTCCTCAAGCGGCGGGCCGCCGGCGGCGGCGCTGGCGAACACGAACGGCCCGAACGTCGCGACCCGCACCGGCAGCAGGCCCAGATCCGCAAGCTCGGCCGAGATCTCGGGGCCG
>Ga0070709_10000868_pt1 | contig 16907 bp, 13 predicted proteins | sample LARL51metaG_FD_65449 | JGI IMG/M metagenome (GOLD analysis project Ga0070709, IMG submission 65449) | Corn, switchgrass and miscanthus rhizosphere microbial communities from Kellogg Biological Station, Michigan, USA - LAR L5-1 metaG | ecosystem: Host-associated > Plants > Roots > Rhizosphere ...
TTCAATGGCAAGTTCTGGTGGGACATGACCGAACAGGAGCATCGGCAATTCCCGGGCGACTACGAGGCGCAGGTCGGCCAGGGCGCCCTGACAATTCACTCCGAGGAACATTTTGGCCAGAGCGATCGCGGCATTCTGATGGTCCGGCGCATGTTGAGCGAGCAACTCGATGCGCTCGCGGCGGGACGCGATCCCGTCGGCATCTCCTTTGACGACAATGCAAGGCCAGTCGAATTCGAAGCGGGGAATTTCATACGCGAGGCGTGACGACGCCTCGCAAATACAAAAACAAATATCAGGGGAGAAACCATGGTCGATCTCGCGCCACAGGCGGGAGCGCAGGTGGACGCGCATGCCGCGCCGTCCGCGCGCCGGTATTACGTGCTCGGCATCCTGACGGTCGTCTATGCGCTGAATTTTCTCGATCGCACGATTTTCAACGTCCTGATCGAGCCGATCAAGAAGGAGTTCGCGCTCAGCGACACCACGATGGGCCTGCTCGCGGGCTTCGGCTTCGTGCTGTTCTATTCGCTGCTCGGCATTCCCATTGCGCGCATGGCCGACCGGCTCAATCGCCGCAACATCGTCGCACTCGCCTTTGCGTTCTGGAGCGCGATGACGTTCCTCTGCGGCATGGCATCGAGCGTGACGTCGCTGGCGCTTGCCAGGATCGGCGTCGGCATCGGCGAATCCGCGGGCACGCCGGCATCGCAATCGCTGGTCGCCGATCTTTTCGACAAGAACGAGCGGCCGCGCGCGCTCGGCATCTACGCGGTAGGCACCTATCTCGGCGTTTTTCTCGGCTATTTCATCGGTGGCTGGGTCAATCAGCACTATGGCTGGCGGATGGCGTTCGTTGCAGCCGGGGTTCCCGGCATTGCGCTGGCGGCGATCCTCTGGCTGACGGTCGCCGAGCCCAGGCGCGGCGCGATGTCGGAGAGCTTCGTGCCCGAGCCGATCGGCCCGACGCTGCGCTTTCTTGCGACCCAGCCGAGCTTTGTCATCGTACTGATCGGCTTCTGTCTTACGACCTACACCAATTATGCGACCGCGGCCTGGATCCCGCCCTTCCTCGCGCGCGTGCACCACCTGTCGAGTGCCGAGATCGGCACCTATGCCGGCACCTTCAAGGGGCTCTGCGGCATCGCCGGCACGCTGGTCGGCGGGCTCGTGGTGGCCAGAATCAGCCGCCGCGACGATCGCTGGAAATTATGGGCGCCGGCGATCATGTCCGGCCTTGCAGGCCCCGTCTTTGCGGTCTGCATGCTGACGCCGAACTTCGCGACCATGGTCGCAGCACTCGCCTTGACCTCTTTCTTGGTCGGCTTCCATCTCGGGCCGATCTTTGCGATTGCGCAGACCGTGGCGCGGCCGAGCATGCGGGCGCTAGCCTCCGCCTTCGTGCTGTTGACCGCGACCTGTTTCGGCCAGGGCGTCGGTCCGCTTGCGGTGGGCATGCTCAACGACACCCTCAAGGCCGATTACGGCGCCGATGCGGTGCGCTATTCGCTGCTGTCGGCCGCGGTCACCACGATGCTCGGCGCGATGCTGTTCGTATGGGCGGCGCGGTTCATCCGCGCCGACATCCGGCGGGCGATGTGATCGCGCTTCAGGTCAGCTTGCCGGTGTACTTCTCGAGCTGCTCCCAGGCCTCCGCGCCGTAGGTCTTCTGCCACTGGCCATAGAAGCCGGCCGTCACCAGCGCGGCGCGGAATTTCGTGGGGTCGGGCTTCGTGAACACCATGCCCTTGGCGGTGAGTTCCGCCTGCAGCGAGCGATCCATCTCCAGCAGATCCGCGCGCTCCTTGATCGCGGCGGCGTCGAAACTCTCGTTGAGAATGGTGGCGATCTCGCCCGGCAGGCTCGACAGCGCCCGGCGGTTGCCGATCACCCAGTAACCGCTCCAGCAATGGTTCGACAGCGCGCAGTATTTCTGCACCTCGTAAAGCTTGCCGGTCGAGACCTGCGCCAGCGGATTTTCCTGGCCCTCGACGATGTGGGTCTGCAGGGCTGAATAGAGCTCGCTGTAGCTGATGCTGGACGGCAGCGCGCCGAGGCCGGAGAACAGCGAGGTCAACAGCGCGGTGACGGGCACGCGGATCTTGAACCCCTTGAGATCATCGACGCTGTTGAGCTGGCGGCTCGACGACGAGGTGATCTGCCGGAAGCCGTTGTCCCACATCTTCTTCATCGGCATGACGCCGGTCTTGGCGATGGCATCGCGGACGACGTCGCCGACGCCGCCATCCATGGCGGCCCAGACCTGGTCATAAGTCTGGAAGGCGAAACCGATGCTCGGCAGGCCCGACAAGGGCACCAACGTCGACAGCGTCATCGATGGGGCCGCCAGGAGGTCGATGCCGCCGGCGCGCAGTTGGGACAGCATTTCCGGATCGCCGCCGAGCTGGCTGTTGGGAAATACCGTGACATTGAGCCGCCCGGACGAGCGGGAACCGGCCTCCTTGGCCGCCTCCATCAGACGGCGCGTCAGCGGATGATCGTCGGGCGTGTTGACGCCCATCTTGAAATCGAATTCGGCGGAAGCACGGGCCTTTGGGCCGAGAATCGCAGTCGCGCAGGCGGCTGACGCCGCCCCGAGCAGACCTCTGCGGGTCATTTTCTTCATTGTTTTTACCTCCCCGGCGCCCGTTTTGGCGCCCGGAAGCACTTTTGCGACGATCGAGCCGGCGCCGCAAGACGCGGCTTTCGGGTGGATGAAACCATTTCGGGGAACCCACGAAACCAATCTGAAACAGATCAAGCGTAGGTGTGCTGGCAACAAGTGGTGTCGTTAGGCACCCTGGAGGCGTAGATGAACCATTCATTTCACTCGGCCGATCGCGCGACGCATTTGAAGATCGTGGTTGTGGCCTTGGTGGCGGCGATCGCGGTGGCAGCCTTCGGTATTTCGACCCGGAGCAATGTGGACTACAGCCAGACCGCCAATGTCATTAAAGCCGGCAAGCCGGTTGTGGTAACCAGCTCGGACCGCATGGTCGTCCGGTAGCTTCTGGACATTTCTGTTTGAGGGCGGCCGCCTCCGGGTGGCCGTTTGCTTTTTGACCAACTGGTGCCCCGACGCCACGCTCGCTTGCCGCGAGATACCGAACGCTGCACGCTTATCCAAGCCAGCAAAATCTCGACCTCCCTCTGGAGTCCGTCACGGCGGACATGTTAGGGACGGCTGTCGAGGGGCTTTGGCAGTTGCGGCAGGCGCGTATCAATTTCGTCCATTCGAGCGCGATTCCCCTCACTGCGGGCTTTCTCGGCGTGGCCATCCTGAGTGCGGCGACGCTCTGGTTCATCAGGGAAGAGAGCCAGAGTCGCGCCCTCAACAGCCAGGCGCTCGACGTCGCAATTGCCGTCAACCAGCTCCAGTCAAACCTGCAGGACGCTGAAACCGGACAGCGCGGCTACCTGCTGGTCAATGACGAGTCCTACCTCGCCCCCTATGACCGCGCGCTGGTGGACGTCGAGAAACAGTTCGACGCGCTGGAAGCGAGCGTGCGGAACCAGGATGTTGCGCCTCAGGCGGCGGCGCTGCGCGGCCTCGCCCGCGATAAGCTCGGGGAACTCCGGCGCACCGTGGAACTGGCGCGGAACGGCCAGCGCAGCGAGGCGCTGGCCACGGTTCAGCTCGGAACCGGCAAGGCGTTCATGGACCGCTTCCGGGAGATCGCCGCTGGGATCGTCAACAAGGAACGCGCGCTGGCGGAAGCCTCGCAAAGCCGGATCGTCTGGGCCAGCTCGTGGATAAAGATCTGCACCTTCGTCGCGCTGGCGGCGATGGCGCTGACGATCCTGATGGCGCTCGCCGGCTCCTACCGCGAGATGATTCGTCTCGTCCACGCGCGCGACGAGCTCGCCCACGCCAATGGCAGGCTGCTCGAAGAGGCCGAGCACCGCGCACATCTGGAAGCGCAATTGCGGCAGTCGCAGAAGATGGAAGCGATCGGCCAGCTCACCGGCGGCCTCGCGCATGACTTCAACAACATGCTGGCGGTGGTGATCGGCAGCCTCAATCTGTTGAAGCGCAGGATCGCCCGGGGCGAAGCGGGCTTTCAACAATTCATCGAGGCCGCGCTCGACGGCGCGCAGCGTGCCGCGACGCTGACGCATCGGTTGTTGGCCTTCGCGCGGCAGCAGCCATTGGCGCCGCAGCCTTTGGATGCGAACAAGTTCATCTCGGGCATGTCCGATCTGCTGCGCCGGACGCTCGGCGAGGAGATCGAGCTCGAGACGGTCCTCGGTGGCGGACTGTGGCTGACGCACACGGATCCCGGCCAGCTTGAAAATTCGATCCTCAATCTCGCGATCAATGCGCGCGACGCGATGCCTCAAGGCGGCAAGCTCACCATCGAGACCGCGAACTGCCATCTCGACGAGCGCTATTCGGCCGAGCATGTCGACGTGCCCGCCGGACAATATGTGCTGGCCGCCGTGTCGGACACCGGCAGCGGCATGTCGCAGGATACGATCGCGCGCGCCTTCGAACCGTTCTTCACGACCAAGTCGGTGAACAAGGGCACCGGTCTCGGACTGTCGCAGGTTCACGGCTTCATCCGGCAGTCCGGCGGCCATATCAATATCTATTCGGAGCTCGATCGGGGCACGACGATCAAGCTTTATCTGCCGCGCTATTTTGGCGCCGCGGCCGGCCAGCCGACGGCATCAAAGGCACCGCAGAAGATCCAGACCGGCCACGAAGTCATCCTTGTCGTCGAAGACGAACAGCGCGCGCGCCATATCTCCTGCGAGAGCCTGCGCGAACTCGGCTATACGGTCCTGTCTGCCGACGGCGGCATGGAGGCGCTCAGGATCATCGATGCGCGTAGCGACATCGCCCTGCTCTTCACCGATATCGTGATGCCGCAGATGAACGGCAAACAGCTCGCCACCGAGGCGTTGCGGCGCCAGCCTTCGATGAAAGTGCTGTACACGACGGGCTTCACGCGCAATGCGATCGTGCACAACAATGTCATCGACCCCGGCGTCGAGATGATCGCAAAGCCGTTTTCGCTCGACCAGCTCGCAGCGAAGGTCCGGGAGGTCCTCGAGAAGGATCGTTAGTATACGGTCCAAAACAAGCGATCCGGACAGAGGGCTGCATGGTTAACGCCCCTGCGCCCGACGCAGTCATCCCGCCCGGCACAATCAGCCGGCCATTAATACTACGGTGCGACAAAATGCAGCCGCGAGCCCGCATCCCGGCCTTGGGGCTCCATGATCCAAAATTTCATGCTACTCTTGGTGGGTTGAAGAGAAAGACTCGCGTGGCCTTCGCTGACCAACAGGCTCCGTGCGATACGGGACGCCTGTATGCTTTGTTACGGTCATAGGCGGCAGTTCACACGGAATGCATTTGTGGTTGTTGCACATTAGTTACGCGAATTCGAGCGCGGATATGGTCCGATCGTTCATTGCCTAAGTTGCGCGGGACGAGATGCTCGCAAGTCAACAAGGAAATTTCCCCGATGCAAACGCCGCGTGTTGCGATCGTCCATGAGTGGCTGATTACCTATGCAGGCTCGGAAAAAGTCTTGGAAGCGATGCTGGAGGTATTTCCAGAAGCCGACATTTACTGCGCGCTGGATTTTCTGCCCGAGCAGTTCAGAGGCAAACTGAGCAAGAGCAAGATACGAACCAGCTTCATCCAGAAAATACCCTATGCCCGGCGTCTTCATCGATACTTTCTCGCTTTGATGCCGCTTGCTGTCGAGCAACACGATCTCTCGGCATACGACATCGTCATCTCCAACAGCCATGCGGTCGCCAAGGGCTGCATTACGAATGCCGGACAATTGCATATCTGCTATTGCTACACTCCCATCAGGTATGCGTGGGATCTGCAATTCCAGTATCTCGCCGAGTCCAATCTGGACTGGGGCCTGAGAAGCGTCATTGCCAGGTGGATGCTGCACAAGATCCGAATTTGGGACGCCCGCACACCGCTGGCGGTCGACGCGTTTATCTCCTGCTCCCGCTACATCGCGCGCCGGGTCAGGAAAACCTATCGACGCGATTCCGTCGTCATCTACCCAAACGTCGACGTCGAGAGCTTCGCAGTTGGACAACAGGACGGCGACTTCTACTTCACCGCCTCCCGGATCGTTCCTTATAAGAAGATCCATCTCATCGTCGAAGCATTCAAGCAGATGCCGTCGCGAAAGCTGGTCGTCATCGGCGCCGGCCCGTTACTGCAGAAATGTATCGATATCGCAACTCCGAACGTCAAGGTCCTCGGCTATCAGCCCGACGACGTGCTGCAGGAGCATCTCAAGCGAGCGAAGGCCTTCATTTTCGCAGCTGAAGAAGACTTTGGCATCGCGCCCGTGGAGGCGCAGGCCTGCGGAACTCCCGTCATAGCGTTCGGCAAGGGGGGCGCCCTTGAAACGGTGGTCGACGGCGAGACCGGCCTGTTTTTCCACGAACAGACGACGGACGCGATCGTCAAGGCCGTCGAAGCGTTTGAACTTCAGAAGAACAAGTTCGACCGTCAGCGCATTCGGCAACACGCAGAGCGTTTCAGCACCAGCCGTTTCTGTTCGGAATTTCGCGATTTCGTTTTTCAAAAATGGCAGGCGCATTGCCAGTCGATGGAGATCAAAGGATAGTTTTCACCACGGGATAGATTTTACCAAGGGATAGTTTCGATGAAGAAGGCGTTGATTACGGGCGTCACAGGTCAGGGCGGCTCTCACCTGGCGAAGTATCTCCTCGAAAAGGGTTATCGCGTGTTTGGCGCCTGCCGCCGAATGGGGCAGTCCGATCTGTGGCGGCTTCAGGAACTGGGCGTTCTCACCAACGCGAATTTCAGCATGTTGGAATACGACGCCACCGACCCCGGCTCGTCGTTCCGGCTGGTCGAAGCGTGCATGCCCGACGAGATCTATCACCTGGCCGCCCAGGCCCATGTCGGCCGATCATTCGAAACGCCAGTGGCGACGGCGCTGGTGACAGGAATCGGCACGCTCAACATGCTGGAGGCGATGCGCAAATACACACCGAAAGCGCGCTTTCTTCAGGCCTCGTCCGCAGAGCTATACGGCAACACGACGATCTTTCCTCAGAGCGAGAACACGCCGTTCAAGCCGCGCAGCCCCTATGGCGCGGCAAAACTGTTCGCCTACGCCCTCACCGTCAACTATTTCGAAGCTTACGGGCTGTTTGCCTCGAACGCGATATTCTTCAACTACGAGTCGCCCTTGAGATCGACCGAGTACGTGACCCGCAAGATCACGACCGCCGTCGCCGACTACGTCGTTCACGGCCGGCATCCGTTGCGCCTCGGCAACCTCGCCGCCAAACGCGACTGGGGAGCGGCCAAGGAATATGTCGACGGCATGTGGCGCATCCTGCAGGCGCCGGCGCCGGATGCGTTCGTGCTGGCCACAGGCCGCACCGAGACGGTCCGAACGTTCGTGAATACTGCCTACGCGACACAGGGCATCGACCTTGAATGGCAAGGTTCAGGCAGAGACGAAAAAGGCGTGTGCCGAAAGACCGGCCAGACCCTGGTTGCAGTAGACGAAGCCTATTTCCGCCCTTCCGAGGTGCCGGCTCTGATCGGAGACGCCGGCAAGGCGGCCGCAGAACTCGGCTGGAAGCCGCGCATCACCCTGGAGGAGATCGTGCAAGAAATGGTCGCCTCAGACATTCATCGCGCGAAACTGGTGCCGTTATCGCTGAAGGCATAGTTCGCGCGCCGGGGGCAAATCAACGCCGGCGACGTGGCAACCGAAAGTAACGTGGCAATCGAAAGAAGAGCCGCCCGCACGATCCGGCGCAGGCGGCCCAAGTCTAGGGAGGAAACGCCCAAAGAGAGGGCGAACTCAGCCTTACCGCATCGCTCGATTCGCGAAAACACCGGTAAACACCGGAGGTTGAACGAGACGGTCCGATAATCTCCCGGTTCCAGCCGCAAGCGCCCTGATACGCAACGATCCGCCCATACTCGGCAAAAGCAGGCGGTGAACCAGGCCCGTAACCCGCCGACCGAAATTCTGACTTCACATTGGCGCGGTATGCCTCTGCCCCGGTGGTTCAATGCGGAGTGCAGTGCAATGCCTGACGTCCAAGCCCGTCTGCGGATCTATGCGGCGCTCAGCGTGATCATGTCGGGCGCCAGCCTTCTTGGTGGTGCATCCGCGGCCTCGGCGGCAGCGAATTGCAGCAACTTTTTCAGCAATGCGGACGGCTCCTGGACCCCGACACATCCGATCCTGATGGCAGGCCCGACATCGCAGACGCCGCTCGAACCGGGCGACCGGCTTCGTGCCGGCGCACCAAGCTTGGGCGGGCGGATCGGCCGCTATCTCGACACGCACTGCCGGTCTTCACGGGCGGCTGTCGGGCCCGGACGAATTCCGACCGTGCCGTAGCGCGGCCGCCAATGCGGTGAAGCCGCCGCGCCGATGGAGCGTCGCAGCGCCCGAATTGGCATGACCGCGCGTTCAATCCCTGTTTGAGGTCTGCAGGAGTTGAGCATGGGGATCGCTAAGGCCGGGCGGCTGCTGGTGCAGGCGGCCGAGCATTACAATGCGGGCCGCCCGCAACGAGCAAGCGCGTTGTGCACCGATATCCTTGCGGCAGATCCGCATCATCTGCCGGCGCTGCATCTTTCTGCTGTGATCGCCTTCGCCGAGGGCCGCATGGAAGATGGCCGCGACCTGCTCGGCCAGGTGTTCCGCCTCGATCCGAATCATGCGCCCGCGCTCTCCACGCTCGGCGACGCGCTTGCCGTGAAGGGCGAGCATGAAGGTGCATTGGCCGCTTTTCAGCGGGCTGTCGCGCTGCGGCCGCTCGACGCCGGCCTTCACGGCAAGCTCGGCGTTGCGCTGTCCAAGCTGTCGCGCTTTTCCGAGGCGGAGACGGCGTACCGCCGCGCGCTGGCGCTCGATCCCAATCTGATGCAGCCGCGTTTCAACCTTGCGACGTCCTTGGCCGGACAGGGACGGCTGACGGAAGCCGAGCAGACATATCGCGACGTCATCGCACGCGATCCGCATCATCAGGGCGCATGGATCAATCTTGGAAATCTGCTGTCCGATCAGAACAGGCCCAAGGAGGCCGTTGCCGCCTTTCGCGAGGCTCTCAAACACGAGCGACGCGATCGGGACGGGCTGGTGTCTGCCGATGGTCCCGTCGTTGCACTGACCAATCTCGCCGGCTGTCTCCGCGAGCTCGGGGAGCTGGATGAGGCGCTGGACGCGTGTCAGTGCGGGCTTTCGCTTGATCCTGACTATGTTCCAGCCTTGACCAATCTCGGCATCATCCTCGACGCTCAGGGCAGATCCGAGGAGTCCGTCACCGCCTATCGGCGTGCCGTCACCGTGGACCCCGCCTACGCCCAAGGACACGCCAACCTCGCGGTCGGGTTGCGCGTCACGGGCGCGATGGACGAGGCGCTCGCGGCGTCGCACCGCGCCGTCGCTCTCGATCCGGACGACCCGCTCATTCGCTTCAACCATGCCCACGTCCTGTTGATGAACGGACAACTCGCGAGCGGCTTCGAAGAGCTTCGCTGGGGCAAGAGATGCAAGGGCTGGTCGCAAGGCTATCCGGATCTTGCCGAACCTGAATGGCAGGGCGAAGCATTTGCGGGACGTACGCTGCTGCTCTATGCCGAAGCCGGCTTTGGCGACACGATGCAATTCGTGCGCTATCTGCCGATGGTTGCGGCGAAGGGCGGATCGATCGTGCTGCAGGTTCAGCCTCCGCTGGTGCCGCTCCTGCGCGCGAACGCGAACGTCACCGTCGTGGCCCTCGGCGAGCCGTTGCCGCGGTTCGACCTGCATTTACCGCTGATCGGCCTGCCGCGGGTATTCGGCACCAGGCTCGACAGCATTCCTGCCGCAATCCCTTATCTGCGTGCGGATTCCGCGAAGCTTTCGCAATGGCGCGGGACGCTGGACGACAAGACCTCGCTCCGAGTTGGCGTTGTCTGGTCCGGCAATCCCAGGCACAAGGGCGACCGCCTGCGGTCGCTGGCGGCGGAAAAGCTGCTGCCCCGGCTGGTGATGCCCGACGTCAAGCTTTACAGCCTTCAGAAGGATCTCCGCGCTGCCGATGCACCGGCCCTCGCAGCACTCGGCCAAGGCATTGCCGATCTGGCGCCGTTGCTTGCTGACTTTTCCGATACGGCGGCGGCGGTCGCGGCGCTCGATCTGGTCATCGCAGTCGATACGTCGGTCGCGCATCTGGCAGGAGCGCTCGGTCGCCCGGTCTGGTTGCTGCTGCCCTACGCGCTCGACTGGCGCTGGATGCGCGACCGGGAGGACACGCCCTGGTATCCAAGCATGCGCCTGTTCCGTCAGCCTGCGCCGCAGGCGTGGGATGACGTCATTGCGCGCGTATCCGCGGAGCTCGCCCGTGTCGCCGGCGGCGAACGCGATCTGCTTTGGCCGCCCGGCAACACGGCAAAAAGCACGCCGACGCGTTCACACCGGCTTCGTTGACTGCCCGTGCGCCCATCGATAGATGGTCTGCCGTGTTGGTCCATCCGCCAGTCCGACGCTGTACCGCTCCGTCGCCGTCAGTGGCGCGTAGATGACACGGCGTGACCGCCGTCATCCTCAACCACATCGGGAGCGCGTTCTCCTCCCGCGTCCTTTCCAGTCGAGCCCGCAATGTCTGCCCTGGTGATGATCTATTGCGTGGTCTGCGTATTCATCGCCGCGTTCGTGAGAGGCTATAGCGGGTTCGGCTTCTCGTTATTGGCGATCACGTCGATGTCGCTGGCGTTGCCGCCGGCGATGATCCTTCCGTCCATCTTCATGATGGAGGTGGCCGCGAGCGTGAGCCTGCTCCCCAGCATCTGGCGGTCTGTCCACTGGCGGGACCTTGCGCTGCTGTGGCTCGGCTGCCTGGTGTGCACGCCGCTTGGCGTGCTGGTCCTTGCGGGCGTGCCGGCCGCGCCGATGAAAATCGCCTTAGGGTTAGCCGTGCTGGGAGCCGCCGCCCTGCTGTGGAGCGGCTATCAGCGCAAGACGATGCCGACCCCGCCCGAAACCGTCCTCACCGGCGCGGTAGCCGGTTTCCTGAACGGGGCGTTCGGGATCATCATCCCGGTCATCGTGTTCTTCTTCAATTCGCCGGCGGGAGCGGCCGTCGGACGCGCATCCCTCATCGCCTTTTTCATCGGGAGCGACACTATGGGGGTCCTGTTCCTTGGTCTCCAGGGCCTGGTGGCGATGAGCGACGTCTATCGATTCCTGATGTTCGTGCCGGCGCTGATCCTCGGACAATGGCTCGGCGCCCGCAGCTTCAAGGGCGCGGACGAGACGGCCTTCCGCCGGTGGGCGCTCTTGGTTCTGGCATTGCTTGCCATAGTCACTGCCCTGCAGGGCGTGTGGAGAATGTTGCCGCACGACCAGTGACGCGCGCCCCGGCGCCGAGGAAGGCATGCCGGAACGGCCGACAGAGCTGCGCGCGCGCGTTAAATCCTAGCGATAATTCGCCGGACGCCTTCGAACGGATGGTTCCATTTGCCGCGCCGGGACGCCGGCGCTTGCGTCTTCCGGAACCATTCTCTCCAACATCCTGCGGTCAACCTTGCTCAGCGCATTGCGCGGCAATGCTTCGAGGACCTGAAGACCGTCAGGGACCTTATAAGCCGCAAGTCGCTTGGACACGTTCTTGAGGATTTCGGCAACGACGCCATCCTTCGCATCATTCGCAAGCTTGACGAAGCCAAAGACGCGCTGGCCGAGCACCGGATCGGGCTTGCCAACCGCAGCTGCCTCCTGCACTGCCGGATGGCAGGCCACCAGGGCTTCCTCCACCTCGGCGGGCGAGATGTTGGTCCCACCGCGGATGATGATGTCTTTCTTGCGTGACACGAACCAGAGTTCATCGCCGTCCCCCCGCCGCATAAGGTCACCGGTGTAATACCAGCCATCCTTGAGGCATTTCGCTGTTGCCACCGGATCGTTCCAGTAGCCGACGAAGACGTTCCTACCGCGGATCAGGAGTTCACCGACCTCACCGTGCGCAGCATCGGCACCATTCTCGTCTACAAGCCGAATGTCCGCATCTTCGGTAATGCGAACGACGGCTCCAGGTTGCAGACCGAAAGTCAGCTGGCCGCAAACTTCGGTGGCGCCCCAAAAGTTATAGAGGGGCGCTCTCAGGGCTGCGGTGACCTGCTTCTGCAGATCGATCGGACAGGTATCAGCTGCGGTTAAACACATGCGGAGCGACGACACGTCGCGCGGCTTTGCCTGCTGCGCTTCAAGAAGTCCGGCATATTGGTAAGGAAACCCAAGGAACCAAGTGCCACGATAGCGTTCGATGTTCTCAAGGACGCTATTACCGTCGCCTGTCTGGAGCATGATGAAAGACACACCGGCGCGAACATAACTCAGCGAACAGAAAAGGCCGCTACCGTGTGCCATTTGCAATGGCGAGATGACAACGTCATCCGCCCGAAAGCCGAGATGCTTGCAGAAGAGCGGGATCATCGCCGCAATCGTATCTTGCGTATGCACGACGAATTTGGGCTGGCCAGTGCTCCCGGACGTGTTGATCAGTACGGCTGGCTCATCCGAGGCTGGAATCGGCAGATCCGCGGTCGCGGCATGCTTTAGAACCTCCCATGGCTGGATACCATGCATCCCATCGGCGTCATCGAGGATGACGCGTTTCTCCCGAGGAAGCACCGCGGCATCGACTGCAGCGACGTTCGGATAGAGCGCAGATTCACCAATATAGAGCGCAGGCCGCAACCGCTCCAGCATGGGCGCGAGTTCGGCGAGCGTGAACGCGGTGCGAAACGGTGCTGCAATGGCACCTAGCCTGAAACACGCATAATAGGCAACGAGCATTTCCGGCCGGTTCTTCATGTGCAGCACGACGCGATCGCCGGCTCTAACGCCGCTCGCCCAAAGGCCGTGCGCGACACGCTCGGACTCGTGAGCAAGCTGACGATAGGTCCACACGTTTCCTTGAAAGATGAAAGCTGTATCTTCAGGCCGTGATTGCGCCTGCTGCATCAGCGCTTCGTTCGCAGTGACTGGCATGGAATCTCCTATGGGTAAGGTGATTCCAAACTGGGCAGCTCCCGTTACTTCGTCATTTCAATGCGGAGCAAATCATTGCAGCTGTAAGGAACACGCGTCACGTTTCTGACAAGTCACTGGCGCTCTGGCGAAGGCCGCGCCGATGGTCCTCCCATCCATCTCGGAAATGGGCGACCAACGCTGGCGCACATTGCTGGACAGCCATGAAGATCTCGCTCGCCAAATCATTGAGAAGCATCGCGGCTCCCTGGTAAAGAGGACTGGTGAAGGTATTCTGGCAGTGTTTGACGGACCGAGTCGCGCGGTGATCAACTCGCCGATGCTGCCCAACATGAAAAAGAACGCGGACGGATCGCTGACGCTCTATATCCAGAACAAGTCGCCGGGCGCGGACAAGGAATCGAACTGGCTGCCGGCGCCAAACGACACGATCTATCTGGTGATGCGGCTGTACTGGCCGAAGACCGAACCACCTTCGATCCTGCCGCCGGGGGAAGGCACCTGGAAGCCACCCGGAATAAAGCGGGCCGCATAGAACGACCCAGAGAGCGGCCAACTGAGGGCGGTGCGCTGGAGAACCTCATCCCCAGTGCGCCCCGCTGAAAGGATGCTATGTCGCCCTTGGGTCAAAACCGGTAATGCTCGGACGGAGCGGAACATTTCCGCCTAGCCCTCCAGACCGGACATCCGCGCGGTGATGAGTGGACGCCCCGGCCAGGTGAATGCCTGCGAGTAGACCTGGAACGTCGCGGGAAGATTCTCGGGCTCTGCAGGTCATCGAGGCGCCGTTTCCATTAATGGTGCACGTGCTCGATCCGGTTGCAGCGAATGATGGCGATGGACGTATTGGGCCGGGACCGAGCGTATGACCTATCACGCTCGCAGAATTGAGCTCGAGCCGACGCGAGCCGTTGCCTTTCGAACGCAAAGCGGACATCGGGCGCAGGCGATCAAACCCGGTCGATGATGAACCGCGGTAGGCGTTAGTCGCCTTTCGAATTTTCTAAGGAGCGTGATCGGGTCGCCCAAGCGACGAGCAGCATGTTGACGCTCTCAGTATACCGGCCGCTGAAGTTGAAGTGGCAAAAACCAATGCTGAATAAGAATCTGATTGACAGGATGTCGCACACCCATGACGATTGCTCGCGATAGTTTTAGGGAGTGATTGCCACAGTTTTTTGGGGGTATTTGATTATGCGCAGCGCAATTTATCTGGCGACTTTAATTCTGATCCCGTCGATAGCAAATGCCGACGTTATTGTGCAGAATACTTTGACGCCAGGATTTCCCGGTACATTCGATTACGTCGGCTATAATTCTTCAAACGTGGCGTTCGGCCAGCCTGTAGCCTCCCAGTTCCTATCCTTCGGAGGACGCTTTCATCTCGAGTCCGGAGCGAATGAACAGACTTTCGCGTCACAGACGACAGTGACCGCAACCCAGAACGGCGTCTCGTTTAACGTGCCTTACTCCAATGCCGTGCCGGATCCTAACCTGTTTCAGACGTCGATTAAATTCAATCAAAACCTGCAAGGGCCCTGGCAACTGACTGTCAGCAACCCGAATTATAACAGCCTTGTGGTCAACACCGCAGCGATCAATACGAGTCTTCCGCCGCCCCCATTTATCACCGGAGCAACAATTAGCGGGACATCGGCGACGGTAACCACTCCGACAATTTCCTGGAATGCGCCGGCGAGTGTCGCACTGCCAGCAAACTACAGCCAGGACACGAAGGTTTTCATCTTCGACCTCAATAACAATAAGCAGGAAATTTTCAGACAGGACCTGGCATCAGGTCAGACGAGCGTCACCATTCCCGCAAATATTCCTGGTTTTGGACCGCTCGATCCTGCAGGCCATTATGGCGTTCTCATTCGAGACGACTTCCGACTCCAGGCCAATGCTACGACCGGAGCAAGCTCTCAGAGCTTTTTCGATTTCCATCCCAATGCGGTATCGCAGTTCAGCGGTCCCGTGCAGGTCCCTGTCTCATCGGTCAATACCGTCGGGCAAACGGTCTATAGCTTCAACATTGACGTTAGCCACGGTCAATCGGTGAACTTGGATCCTGCCGCTGCTCTCGGTTACATTTTTTCGATCGGCGTCGGCAATCCAAACTTCGCGACCGTACAGCTTCCAAATTTAGGCATGTCGCATCCTTACGATCTTTACCTATGGAACGGCACATCCTTCATATTCGCTCAGCAACTTGCAGCTGATACCCTGTTCAACTTTGGTCCAGGCGGTGTCGGCAAATTCGAAGTATTGGGAATTGACGCAAGCCTCGGTCTCGACCCAGCCAATTCGACCGCGTTTGTCACCCAAGTCACCTTCACCGGAGACGGCGCTTTTACCGGTACGATGACGGCGGTTACCGCCGTTCCCGAACCGTCGACGTGGGCAATGCTGCTTCTCGGCTTCGCGGGTCTCGGCTTCATTGCCTATCGCCGAAAGTCGACGGCAGTATTCATGGTCGCCTGAACGATACGCAGGCTGGAATTGAGAGCCGCCTCTGCGCGGCTTTCTTCGTTGGCGTTTGATGTGGCTTGTTGACACATCGCATTATATCGCTGCCGCGCGTCCCTTCGGAGCAAAGCGGACATCAACTTCAGTGCTACTGAGTTTATGATGCCCCGCCCGGCAAATGCTCATCCAGCAGTGCGTCAAATTGCGCGTCGCTCGGCGGCTCGAGCTTCTCCTCGCCGCCCTGGACGCGATTGTGGCCTTCGATCGCGGCGACTATTTCCCAGAGCGTTTGCTCGTAGGTGACGCTTGGCGGCCATCCGAGGCCGACGCCGATGGCGATGATCTCGGAGCGTCGGAGGCGTCCATCGTCATGGTAGAGCCGGTGCGTTTGGCCTCCGCCGGCATCGCTTTTCCCACGGGATCATCACGCGCTTGTAGCGCTTGCCGCTCGGCTGGAAGCCCAGCTTGAACACCTTGCCGACCACGAACGCATTGGCCTAGACCCGGCCGAACTTGTCGCCGATCTTGTTGTCCAGCCAAGTCTCGACGTTCCAGGCGTTGTCCCCGAGCAGCTTCTGCGTCACCTTCGGATTGGCATAGAGCTCGTGCACGGGGATCCGCTGCAAGCCGGCCTTTGGCGTGCCGGCTTCCGTGCGGTCCTCCTGCTCACCGACCCAGCCCGCGGCGGCCTCGTCATCGTCGCGGGGCGCCTCGAAGGCATCCGACGAGATGGTCTCGATATTGTCGGCGTCACCATGTAGCCGCCGTCCGGATCCGAGCCGACCGAAATCGCCTTCTGCTCAGCGCCCTGCAAGCCTTTATCGTCCTTGCGAACGTAGACTGGGAACGCGTCGCGCTAGGACTTGATGTCATCCAGGTCGACCTTGTCTGGATCGAAGTCCGCCTTCAGCTCATGCTTCTCGTCGTCCTCATCCCGAGGTCTGACGGTCGTGCACGCCGGCCTTATCCCGAGGTCCGGCGGAATGGGGCGCCAGGGGTTAGGCTTATCAAGTCGTCCGGGGCACGACGATTCTCGGATTCACCATGTTACGAGATATGGCGCTATCGAATGTGTCGTCTCCCTCATTTTCCCAATTCGTGCCTTGTTTGAGATCACAGTCATCAACCACCAATCCAGGTGCGGGGTTCGCCCCCAAATAAGAAGCCGAGGGAGACGTGTCATGTTGCAGAGGTTGCGCAGGATAACCGCCGTGCTCGCAGCGGCCCTCACATTCGCTGCTGCCTCCATTCCCACCAACGTTCAAGCACAGGGCTACTATGGTTATGGCTCCGAATACGCCGGTGCGGGCTGGGGTCGCAGCGGTTGGGGCGGCGGCGGGGGTGGCGGCTCTTATTACGGCGGCGGCGGCTGGTACAAATCCGGTTGGGGCGGTGGCGGCGGCTGCGGCTGCTGCTGTC